>Ga0335077_10002091_pt1 | contig 23839 bp, 20 predicted proteins | sample Lox_Sample_31_FD_207151 | JGI IMG/M metagenome (GOLD analysis project Ga0335077, IMG submission 207151) | Soil microbial communities from Loxahatchee National Wildlife Refuge, Florida, United States - Lox_Sample_3.1 | ecosystem: Environmental > Terrestrial > Soil > Wetlands | place: USA... | reverse complement strand
TGAACGGCAAACCGGGATTCTTCAGTCGATACTCGACAGCATGGGTGACGGGGTCGTCGTGGCCGACACGGCAGGCAGGTTCCTGGTGTTTAATCCCGCGGCGCAACAGCTCATCCGTAGCCGGTCCTTTGCCGGCATCGCGGATCACTGGGCGGAACGCCACGGCTTATTTCAGGCGGACGGCGTGACACTCTACCGTGACGAAGATCTTCCTTTCGCGCGGGCCATTCGAGGCGAATCTGTAGATGCGGCGGAGCTCTTTGTGAAGCCGCCAGGGACAACGGAAGGCACATGGGCCAGCGTGACGGCCCGGGCGCTTCGCCAGGAAAACGGCGAGATTGGCGGCGGCGTCATGGTCTTAAGAGACATCACCGCCGCGAAGCGCGACGCCGAAGCGCTCGAACTCGCCAAACAACAAGCAGAAGCCGCCAATCAGGCCAAGAGCGAGTTTCTCTCGCGCATGAGCCACGAGCTTCGCACACCACTGAACTCCATCCTGGGATTCGCGCAACTATTAGAGTTGGCAACCCTGGATGAGCGCGATCGCGACAATGTGGCGCACATTCTGAAGGGCGGTTATCACCTTCTCGACCTCATCAACGAAATTTTGGATCTCTCACGCATCGAGGCGGGCCGGCTCAGTCTTTCTCCCGAGCCGATCGCGATCCGCGAAGTCCTGGTTGATGCGCTCGATCTGGTACGTCCTTTGGCCGCGGAGCGCCGGATTAACATGACACCGGAGAGCGCGATCTCCCTGGGCCAGCATGTCCGCGCCGACCGGCAGCGGCTCAAGCAGGTCCTGTTAAACCTGCTTTCGAATGCGATCAAGTATAACCGCGAGCGGGGATCGGTTTTGGTGAGTGGACGCGAAATCGCGCCGGATCGGTTGCGTGTCGAGGTTGTAGACAGCGGTGTGGGAATTTCGGAAGAAGGCCTGAAAAAGATCTTCAGACCTTTCGAGCGTCTGACAGCGGACCAGACCGAGGTCGGCGGTACCGGCCTCGGCCTCGCTCTTTCCAAGCGGCTGATCGAGGCCATGGGCGGGACGATTGGGGTTGAGAGCTCGGCCGGGCTGGGTAGCAGATTTTATATTGAGCTCGAACTGGCAGAGGACCCATCCAAGTGGCTGGACGATCACCTGGAAACGATGGAGACGCCAGTCGCGGCGGATCGCCATTCCGGAACGGTTCTGTATGTCGAGGACAACGTATCCAATCTTCGTTTGATCGAACGGATCATGGAGCATTGTCCTGATGTTCGTCTGATTACGGCCATGCTGGGCCAGCTCGGCCTCGACCTCGCGGAAATGCATGCGCCCGACTGGATTCTGCTGGATCTGCACCTCCCCGATCTCCCCGGAGAGGAGGTACTTCGAAGGCTTCGGCACAATCCGCGCACGCGGCACATTCCGGTGACGATCCTCAGCGCGGACGCGACGCGTGGGCAAATCGCGCGCCTGCTGAGCGAGGGCGCACGGGACTACCTGACCAAACCAGTCGATGTTCGCCAGTTAATGCGTCTGCTGCAACAAACCTTGCCGCACGCCCACCCGGATCTTACGTTGGAGACGGCCAATGCGCAAAGAGATCATTCAGAATAGCCGTATTCTGATCATCGATGACCGTCCCGAGAACGTCCTGCTCCTGGAGAGAATGCTCGCGGAAACCGGTTACCGGTTCACCAAAGGCATCACGGACTCACGCAAAGCCCTGGCGGTGTTCACGGAGTTCTCTCCGGATCTGGTCGCGATTGACCTTCGGATGCCTTTCGTCGACGGATTCTCACTGCTCAAGCAGTTCCGGTCACGCATTCCGGATGGCGATTTCGTTCCGGTTCTGGTCTTGACGGCGGACAACTCGCGAACCGCAAAGCACGACGCATTATCTCTCGGCGCCAAGGACTTCGTCACCAAACCACTCGATCGCGCGGAGACTGTGTTGCGGATTTACAATCTGCTCGAAACGCGCTGGCTGCACAAAGAATTGCAGCATCACAATGAAACTCTGGAGCTAAAGGTCCAGGAGCGCACGCGGCAGCTCGAGGAGGCGCAACTGGAGATTTTGCAACGCCTCGCGTTAGCGGCGGAGTATCGCGACGATTCGACGGGTGAGCATACCCAGCGTGTCGGCTGGCTGGCCGCACTGCTGGCGAAGCACATCGGGTTGTCGGGCGGGGAGGTGGAACTGATTTACCGGGCGGCGCCTTTGCACGATCTTGGCAAAATCGGCATTCCCGACCAGATTCTATTGAAGCCGGGTAAGCTGACGCCGGAAGAATTTAAACACATCAAAACGCACACCGATATTGGTCGAATCATCCTGTCGGGCAGTAAGTTTCCGATTTTGCAAACGGCGGAGCGCATCGCGCTCTATCATCACGAACGCTGGGACGGCAAAGGCTATTACCAGCTCAAAGGCGCCGCGATTCCGCTTGAGGCACGAATCGTAAGTGTCGTGGATGCGTTCGATGTCATCACGCACGCACGGCCGTACAAGCAGGCCGACAGTCCGGAGCACGCAACAGAAGTGATCCAGCAGGAGAGCGGCGGCCAGTTCGATCCCGGCCTCGTGGAGGCCTTTTGCGCTCTGCAACAGAGCCGGGAGATCCTGAATCTAAGTTCTGCCCTGGAAAGCGATAAAATCCCTTCCTCTATGATTCTCAAATAAGACGGCCATTGAGGCGCCATTCGTCGCCTCGCCGAAAACGGAGTCGCGCCGGGCGGATACGATACCATGTGGTCTGCACCGGAATGAAGCTGCTGTTCCTTTCCGTCTTGCTGATCGTGACCGCTGCCGCGCAGGACACCCGTCTCATTCTGCTCGGCACGGGAACACCGAACCCTGAGCCCGATCACAGCGGACCCGCTGTAGCGATTGTCTCCGGGACGAGCGTCTACATCGTCGATGCCGGCCCCGGCGTGGTCCGGCGCGCGGCACAGGCGGGAATCGGCATGGATCAATTGACCCGGGTGTTCATCACCCATTTGCATTCGGACCATACCGTGGGTCTCCCCGATCTGATCTTTACACCTGCGGTCACGGGCCGCCGCGAGCCGCTCGAAATCTACGGCCCACCGGGGCTGCGCCCGATGGTGAGCCACATTATGAAGGCGTGGACCAAAGATATGCAGATCCGCCTTCACGGACTGGAACCGGCGGTAAAGGAGGCTTACATCGTCCATACGCATGAGATCAAGCCCGGCGAGATTTACAGCGACGCCACGGCGCGCGTGTCGGCGATCGCGGTTTCGCATGGCTCCTGGAAGTACGCCTACGGTTATCGATTCGACGTCGGCGGTAAGGTGATCGTGATCTCGGGCGATACGACGTTCAGCGAAAACCTGATCGCGGCGGCGCAAGGCTGCGACATTTTGGTGCATGAGTTTTATTCCCAGAAAGGCTGGGAATCGCGCACGCCGGACTGGCAGCACTATCACGCGGCGTTCCACACCTCCGCGCCGGATGTGGGAAAACTTGCGACCCGCGTTCAGCCGAAGAAGCTCGTTCTGTATCACGAATTGCCGATGGGGCAGCCGCCGGAAGAGGTGCTTCGGGAAGTCCGCCAGTACTTCCACGGCGAAGTGATCTACGGCAAGGACCTCAGTGTGATCCGTTAGCCTAAAAGATATCGATGCCAGAGCTTCGCAGCATCCCGATAACCAGCCACAGCGCGATTGCGGCCACCACGACATAGCGAGTCCACTGGCCGAGCGATTTGGGTTCAGTGCGGTTGGGCATGATCAGTCACGTGCTCGCTTCACCATGCGAATGACGGGCAACGACGCGCCGTTCACCAGCGGGACCGCGACTCGCTCCACGGCCCGATACCCCCGGGCCGCATATAACCGCTCGCCGGTGACGGTCGCGCCAAGCTCAAAGCCGGTGAAGCCTGCCGCCTTCGCTGCGTCTTCACAGGCCAGGAGAATCAGGCTGCCGATCCCTCGCCGGGCCCAGCGTGGATGCACGAAGAACGCGCGGATTCTGGCATTTTCCGTTGCCGGGTCGAGCAAAGCGGACTCGCGATTGGTGGCATGATCGCTACCGAACAGCGTTTTTCGCTTGCTCCAGCCGCCGCAGCCCACCAGCGTTGGTTCAGCATCGCCGGTCTCCGCGACAAAGTACGATCCATCCTCGATGAGCTGCGTATCTACTCCGAAAACCGTGCCCAATGCGCCCGCGATCTGCTCAGGCGAATAATCTCCGGCTTGCAGAACCCGGACGGACCGATCGATGAGGCTCGCGAGCGCGGACACATCCGCCAGCAGCGCCCGTCGAATTTTCACATTTTCGCCCACGATGCTCATTATCGCTGTCCCGCCGATTGCCGTGAGATGCCGGGCTGCATTAGACTAACACGGAGATGCTTGCGAGATTGGCTCCCTACGCCCTATCGATCTTGAGAATCGTGAGCGCCTTTACCTTCTGCTCGCACGGCTGCCAAAAGCTGTTCGGATTCTTCGGCGGGCTGGGCGGCCATGGCGCGACGGCGCATTTCCCGACGCTGATCTGGTGGGCCGGCGTGATCGAAGCCTTTGGCGGCCTCCTGTTTGGCCTCGGATTGTGCACACGCGCGGTCGCTTTTGTTTTATGCGGAGAAATGGCGGTCGCCTACTTCACGCAGCATGCGCCGCGCGGATTGTGGCCGACTCTCAATGGCGGCGAACTCGCCGTCCTGTATTGTTTTATTTTCTTGTACTTCGTTACGTCTGGCGCTGGTCGATGGAGTCTCGATCACCTGCGCGGGGCAAAGTAGTCGTGTTTCGGAATCGATGTCGTCTCAGCTATCGCTGAGCACTGGCGTGGTTGGACACTTCGAACCAGAGGCTAAGGCGTTGCTGCCAATCGCGCGTCACATTGTAACCCGCTGCGCGAAACCACTCTCGTGATCCTGCGCCGGGCTGCGCGCTCTCACAGGCGACCGTGTCCATGCCATTGAAAACCTGAGGATTTGATCGCCCGCGGCCCGGTCACTGAATTGCTGCGCTCAGGTTGGAGGCGCCAGTATCGGCGTTCGACGCAACATGACTATCGATAGCACTGTAAAGAGAATCGGCCCTCCGGCAGCGATCGAAATGCTTGCCGGCGGAGGTCTGGCCGCCGTTATCATCTTCAGTGTCGGCGTGTTTCTGTTGGTGATTCCAATTCTGGGCTGGGTGATCGGGCCCGCACTGATGGTGACGGCCGGATTGATCGCGATCGCGCATCTGGCCGAAGTGTTCTGGAGCAAGGAAGAATACGCCGGCGCCTGTCCCTACTGCGGCGCTCCGGCGACTGCGAGCGGACCTGAATCGGTCGGCGAATGCCACGCGTGCAAGAACCGTTTCATCCAGCGAGAGGGACAGCTCCAAAAAATCGAAAATCCCGCCCCGGCAGAATCTATTGGTTGATTGGTAGGACAGATATTCTGCCAGACCGAGCCTGGATGCTCTACCGGCCTCTTACGCCGTCTTCCGCGCCGCGCTGCGAGTCCACGCCTCGATCGCGGCCAGTTCGCGTTCCGGGCGCTCCGTCACTGTCTCGACCGCGCCCGCATAAACCCGGCCTTCACTTCCATCCAGTGACAGCAAGTCGCCCTCCTGCAGGGTTTGGCCTGCGATGGTGCACGACCTGCCGGTCAGATCGATCGCCAATTCGCGGCACGCGACCAGGCAAACCTTCCCGAGCTGCCGCGCCACGACCGCCGCGTGCGACGTGCGGCCTCCGGTACTCGTGAGAATTCCGGTTGCCGCTGCGATTCCTTCGATCTCCTCCGTCAGGATCGCCGGACGAACCAGGATCACCCCGTTGCCGCTTTCAGCCATTTTCTTCGCGGTCTCGACGTCAAGCGCGATCTGGCCCGTCGCAATTCCCGTGTTGGCCACCTGCGCTTGTGCCAGCGGCAGCCGGTGCGGGTGCGCGATGCGCGTGCGTCGAAGCGAAGTGGGGTCCAGCTCCTTCACACGCGACAAAGCTTCGCACGGCTCGATCAGACGTTCCTCGGCGAGATCGACCGCGATGCGCAAAGCCGCCCACGCTGTTCGATGGGCGTAGCGCGATTGCAAAATGTAAAAAAAGCCGTTTTCAACGGTGAACTCAAAATCTTGCGCGTCGCGGAACATTTCTTCGAGCGTGTTCCCACCGGAGACGAGCTGTTTCCAGATCTCCGGCATGGCGTGCCGGAGGCGCTCCGAAGTGTCGATGACGGTTCGGCCCCCGACCACGTCCTCGCCTTGTCCATGGAACGCGAAGTCTACATACAGCTCATGTTCTCCGGTTGCCGGGTCGCGCGTGAATCCGACCCCCGATCCGGAAGCGCCGCTTGCGTTTCCAAAAACCATGCGCTGTACTGTCGCCGCCGTGCCGCCATCATCCGGAATTCCGGCCAGCTTTCGATACGCGGCCGCGGAGGGCGAATCCCAGGAGCGAAATACGGCGTGTGCGGCAGCCAGCAACTGCCGGCTGGGATCCGACGGAAAATCTTCGCCGCACCGCTCCCGGAACAGTTCCAGCATGGCGTACGCAAGCTTGCGTAAACTGCGGAAATCGAGATCGCGAACGGTTTCGCCGCCGGCTTGCGCGACCTCGGAATTCACCAGTTGATCGAAGACAGCGCGCGGCAGACCGTGCACGACCTCGGAGTAACTCTGAATGAAGCGCCGATAGCAATCCCAGGCGAGATGCGGATTCCCGGTCAGCCGAATCAATCCCAGGACGCTTTCCGCGTTCAAACCCACATTCAAAATGGTCTGCATCATGCCCGGCATGGAAACGGCGCTTCCCGATCGCACAGAAACGAGCAGTGGCTGGCGCGCTGATCCGAAGCCGAGGCCGGTCGCAGATTCAAGAGCGGCAATTCCTGGTGTCAGCGCCGCAGCCAATTCCGCGTCGGCGTGCCGGCGCTCACGACACCACGCGACCGGCAGGACGAAGGCTGGTGGAACAGGTAAACCCGCCGCCGCCATCCGCATCAGGTTCCAGGCCTTGCTCCCGACCTCGGCAGCGCTCGTTTCAGGCAGCGGCATGTGCTGCCGGATGAAGAAGGTTCGCGGTTCTTTCATGGTGTTCACCGCCGAAGCACGCTTCCGAGCAGGTAATCCCGGGCAATGACAGCGGCTGATTTCAGGGCGTCCGCCGCTCCTTCGAGACTTGTGCCCATTTCCGCATAAACGTGAAGGTGCCGAAAATCCGGAGCATGTTCGACGGCCGCATAAGTCAACGCGCGCTGCGCGTCATCGGCTTGGTGTTCGATCATAAAAACGCGATCCACGGCCGTCAGGAAGTCGCCCGCAACCCCCCGCGCGGACGTGCGCGCTCCTCGCTCCAACTGGCTGGCATGATACAGGACCTTCACCCATTCCTGGCTGCCCGCGACCAGCAAATCGGCCAATGTTTCGAGGGCGCCGAGCGATTCACGGTCCGCATCCGCGACCAGCCCGAACAGAAACACAACTTCTTCGAGCTCGTCCGCCGCATCGTCGGCGGCTTCGATCATCTGAAACAGCGGACTGTATTCGGGCCGCTTGCGCGTCGCCTCCAGCACGGCAACGAGGAGTTGATCGGCGTCGTGCTCATACTCGCGGGCGCGCCGCGCGAGTTTGCCATCCCGCTCCGGGGAACCGATCGCGTGAATCCCGTCGCGCGCGAGCGATGCAATCTCGAAATTCAATCCCGCGTGATCGCAGGCGAGCTGGAACAGGCGTTTTTCCTCGCTGCTGAAGTGCGCCTGCAACTCGGCGGCGATCCGGTCATGAACCAACGAGGGACTCTGGCTCTGGCGCAGGCCGTCGGTTGCGCTGCGAAGCACGAAGCGCACGAATTCCATCGCCGCTTCGTCTCCCAGAACATCGCACAGCCGGTCGCCAAAGTGCATCGCGGAGTTGCCGGTCTCCTCGATCGCCGTATGGATCAGCCTGGCTCCGCCCAGTTCCAGGAATCCGCGATGTCCGATTTCCTGCTCCGCGGCCCAGGCGAGCAGATCGAAGCGATTTCGCGAGCGTAGGAACCCGCGCAGTTCCTTGCGCGCCCGATTCCAGTCGATCAAGAATACCAGCCGCGAACCCAGGAACTCGAGGTACGCGCGCAGGTCCGCGTCGTCCTGGCATTCGTATCGTCCGGTGATCAGGTAAAATGGCTCGCCCTCCGCGAGTGACTCCGCCCGCAACGATCGGTTTTCGCTCCAGGAGGTGGAAGAGGGCTTAAGCATCCTCTGAAAAAACTCGATGCGCTCCGGATGCACGTCGGTATAGGTGAGCTCCACCGAATGGTTTTCGACGTGAATCACCACGACATGCGCGTCGGTGGTGCCCAGATCGTTCTGAATCACGAGGCGTGCGCCGGTTCGGGTCGCCGTGGTGTCCAGACCAGGATGATGAAATTTAAGCGGCGCGGTGCGATTCACGCCCTTCATGAAGGCGGCGATCAAGGGGCGATCTGTTTTGCGGACTCCGTAAACAGCACAGCCCTCGATCCGCTCCTCGGCGATTTGCATCTGCGCCGCGTTCAACGCCTTATGAACCTCCATGACAAACGGGTGAATGCCATCGGCGCCGGTCCGAGTCATGCGGTCGATCGAATCCGCATCGATCAGGTTGTCCTCAATTGGGGGAAACCCCTCGAGCAGTTTCTCGAGCCTTAGCGCAAACGTTTCGTGCACCGGCTCCGTCATAACGCGCAGTTCATGCGCGATTTTTCCCACCAGCGCGCCGCACTCCGGAATGCGATAGCGAGCTCCATCGCATCGGGTTTCGGTGATGACCGAATCGAGCCATGCATCCTCCACGCCTGCCGCGATTCTCTCGCGACGCATCGTAGCCGCGGGCTCATGGGGATTGCGCGCATGCAGCGCAGCCATTTGTAGAAGGGACAAGTAATACTTCACCCGGTCATTCGCGGCCAGCGCAGCGTTGATCTTTGCGGGAAGCTCCAGACCGGGCTCTTCGATCGCTTGAAGGATCCGGGCCTTCATATTTCCGTTACGCTTATCTGGTGCAACTACCAGCCCAATGTTGTTGCGGTGATACGGGTCATTTCGACGCCCAGGCTGGGGCATTTGGCGCACCGCCCGCGTAGTCGCGGATGTATAATGCGAGCGTTTCGAGGAGGGTTATGAAATTCACCCGGCGAAAGTTTGTGGCGGCGCTTGGTGCCGGGTCCGCGTCAGCAGCGGCGCAGGCGCCGGCTCCGCCCGCCAATCCAAAAAGGGCACGCGGAAATCCTCCCGAGGTTCCGCCCTTTGAAGCCCCACTCGAGTTCGCGCGCCGCGACGTCGCGCCGAAAGTAAAACCATTCGCGATGACGCAGGTCCGGCTGGTTGCCGGTCTGCTCCACGATGTTCAGGAGGCGAACCGAGGCTACATGTCCCGCCTGCCGGTGGACCGTCTGGTTCGCAGCTTCCGCGCCAACGCCGGGCTTCCGACGAATGCAAAACCGTTCGGCGGATGGGAACAGCCGGATAACGGCCGGCGCGAAAGCGAGCTGCGCGGGCATTTTACCGGCCATTTTCTTTCGGCGAGCGCACAGCTTTACGCTTCGACCGGCGACCAGGAGGCGAAAGCCAAAGGCGACGAGATGGTCGATGAGCTCGCCCAATGCCAGAGTAAACTTGGCGGCGGATACCTGAGCGCATTTCCGCTCGAGTTTTTCGACCGGCTTGATGCCCGCGAGAATGTCTGGGCGCCGTTCTACACGATCCATAAGAATCTGGCCGGCATGATCGACATGTACCAGTTCGCCGGCAACCAGAAGGCGCTCGAAGTCGCGCGCGGACTTGCGGGCTGGGTGGATCAATGGACCGCTTCGAAATCCGAAGAGCACATGCAGGACATTCTCGGCACCGAATATGGCGGCATGAATGAGGCGCTCTACAATCTCGCCGCGCTGACCGGCGACGAGCGTTGGGCGAAGGCCGGCGATCGATTCACGAAAAAGCGATTCTTCAATCCACTGGCGTTGCGCCGCGACGAGCTGCGCGGATTGCACGCAAACACCCACATCCCGCAGGTGATCGGCGCCGCCCGGCGCTATGAAATCTCGGGTGACAATCGGTTCCACGACGTGGCCGATTTTTTCTGGTATGAGATCGTGAACGCGCGCAGTTACGTCACCGGTGGAACCAGCAATCGCGAAGGCTGGCTCACCAACCCGCGCCGGCTCGCAGCCGAGCTGAAGCGCGGCGTCGACACCGAGGAATGCTGCCCCTCCTACAACATGCTGAAGCTCACGCGCCACCTGTATCAGTGGACCGCGGATGCTCGCTATTTCGACTATTACGAGCGCCTGTTGTGGAATGCGCGTATCGGAACGATTCGTCCCGAGGACGGCCACACGCAATACTACTTTTCCCTCACTCCGGGTGCGTGGAGGACGTTCTGCACCGAAGACAATTCCTTCTGGTGCTGCACCGGGACGGGCATCGAAGAGTATTCGAAGCTGAACGATTCGATCTATTGGCACGATGAAGAAGGCGTATACGTCAATCTCTTCATCGCGTCGGAGCTCGATTGGGCGGAGAAGGGATTGAAGCTGCGGCAGGAAACGAAATTCCCCCACGCTTCTTCAACGAAAATCATTGTCGGCGCGGAGAAGCCCGTCGCATCGGCCATTCGCCTGAGAATTCCCCAGTGGGTTTCCGGCGCGTCGGTGAAGATCAATGGCAAGTTGCTCGAGGCTTCGGCAAGTCCCGGCAGCTATATGTCACTTTCAAGGACGTGGAGCGAGGGCGATCGAATCGAGTTAGACCTTCCGATGGCGCTGCGCGTCGAGGCGATGCCGGACGACCCCGGCGAGCAGGCGTTTCTCTATGGGCCGCTGGTGCTGGCAGGCGATTTAGGAAGTGAGGGTCTGGCTCCCGAACTGATCACCGGGCCGATGGCGCCGCAGCTTGATCGCGCCAGCCGGATCGATATCCCGCGGCTGCATGGTGATCCGCTCGAATTCTTGAAGCCCGGAGACGCTCCGCTCCACTTCCGCACCTCGAAACAATCGAAGGACGTGGCGCTCGCGCCACTCAACAGCCTGTTGGGTCGTCGCTACGCGGTTTACTGGATCGTCTCGTAAACGTCCCGGTCCGGGCGTTGAGCTAAGCTTCCTGGGCGCCTTCGAGACGATTGAGGCGCTCATGGCGCAGTTCCGCAACACGAGCGGATACCTGCCCCAAGCCTATCAAAATCACTTTCCAAATCGCTCCGCTAGAGACTGAGAATCTTGTTCGTTAAAGCAAATCTCAGGCGTGTAAGACAGCTATCTTTCGCCCCTTGCCAGCCCCAGCGCTCGAATCCTCTTATGCAAATTCGTCCGCTCCATCCCCAGCACCCGCGCCGCGCTCGACACGTTCCACTTGCTCTCTTCAAGCGCGCGCAAAATGTGCTCCCGCTCGGCCGATTCTTTCGCCTCCCGCAGGTTGCCTTTTGCCGACGACGATCTCGCGATCTTGATTTCCACCGGCACCGAATCCGGCTGCAAAATATCTCCGCGCGTCAAAATTGCCATGCGCTCCACCGTATTGCGCAGCTCGCGAATGTTTCCCGGCCAATGGTAGCCCTCCAGCGCCTCGAACACCGCCGGCTCAAACGATTTCGCCTTGAAGTTATTGCGCGCACAGAATTCGCACAAGAAATATTCCGCCAGCGCTCGAATATCTTCGCGGCGCTCGCGCAATGACGGCATACGCACCGGGACCACGCAAAGGCGGTAATACAAATCCTCACGAAATTTCTGCTGCTGTACCAGTGGGATCAAATCGCGATTGGTCGCCGCGATCACGCGCACGGTTACTCGAATCGACTGCTCCCCGCCCACACGATGAAATTCGCCCTCCTGCAACACGCGCAACAATTTCGCCTGCGACGACGCGTGCAGGTCGCCGACTTCATCGAGGAACAGCGTCCCGCCGTCCGCCAGTTCGAATTTTCCGCGCCGCGCCGACGTCGCGCCCGTGAACGCGCCCTTCTCGTGGCCGAATAATTCGCTTTCAATCAGCTCGGTGGGAATCGCCGCGCAATTCACTTTGACGAACGGGCCGTTGGCAAACGGGCTCTCGGCGTGAATGTGAGCCGCCAACAGCTCTTTCCCGGTACCCGATTCGCCTTCGATCAGCACGCGCGCGTCGCTGCGCGCGGCCATCGAGGCCTGTTCCAGAACGCGCTCGAAGGACGCGCTGCGGCCGATCATTTTTCCGCCGCCGACCATTTCGCGCAGTTGCCGATTCTCCTCGCGCAGTTTCGATTCCTCGAGCGCGTGCTTCAACGACAGCAGAACCTTGTCGCGGCTGAGCGGCTTTTCCAGAAAATCGAAAGCGCCCGCGCGCGTGGCTTCCACCGCGTCGGCGATGGTGCCATGGCCGGAGATCATGAGCATCGGCGCATTCACGTCGTTCGCTTTGAGCCAGCGCACCAGGTCAATTCCGCTGCCGTCCGCCAGACGCACGTCGATCAAATACGCGTCGGGGCGCACCGATTGCACCTTGGCTTCCGCCACGCTGGTGCACGTCGAGATCGCGTAGCCCTCGCGCTCCAGAATCAATCGCAGCGATCGCCCAATATTCTCCTCATCGTCGACGATCATCACCCGGCGTGCCGCCATTCTGATCTATTGCCTCCCGCTCCACCCCGCCATAACCGCGGCGCTCAAAAAATCATCCCGCCAGCGGCAAATTCAATCGAAATCCCGCTCCGCCCAACTCTCCATCCACGGTCTCCAGATCGCCGCCGCACAAAAGCGCGCTGCGCCGCGCGATCGACAATCCCAGTCCCATCCCGCCCTTCTTGAACGAAATGGTCGGCTCAAATAACGTCGCGCGAGCCTGCGCGCTCAGGCCCGGACCCGAGTCGTGCACCTCGACGTGCAGCATGCTCCCGTTGCGCGCCGTCACGGCCAGCACCTCGCCTCCCGGCCGCGCCGCCTCCGCGGCATTCTCCAGCAGATTCGTCAGCACACCTTTGACCAGGTCCGGATCCGCAACCGCCGGGGGAGCTTCCGGAGCCAGCCGCGCGCGATAGCTCACCTCCGGATGCGCCGAACGCAGGAACGAAATGCGCTCCTCCACCAGCGCGTTCACGTCGATCTCGCGCGGCGCAACAGGCGGCTCGGAGGCGAATTCGGAAAATGCGCGCACACGCTTTTCGAGCGTGTTCACCTCGTCGGCGACAATCTGCGCGGCCTGTTCCAAAAACGCTCCTCCGGTCTCACCACGCCGGCTGATGATTTCCTCCATCGTCAGCCGGATCGGTGTGAGCGAATTCTTCACCTCGTGCGCCATCTTGCGCGCCAGCGCCTGCCAGCTCGCCAGACGCGTCACGTGGATCAAGCGCTCGCGAGCCTGCTGAAGCTGGCCCGCCATGTGATTGAACGCCTCCACCGCCGCGCCGATCTCATCGGATCCCGACGGCGCCACGCGCGCGTCCAGATCGCCCGACGCCACGCTCTGCAAACCTTCCGTCAACTGCTGCACCGGACGGCTGATGCGCACCGCCAGGTACATCAGCACGCCCAGCGCTGCCAGCCACAGCGCGGAGGTCACCAGCAGCAGCGGCCCGCTGAAGCCGCGGCGCAGGTCGTGCACCGACGAATTATCCAGCGCCCTCCTCGCCTCGCCGATCTGCCTCTCCAGGTCCCCCATGGCGACCGCCATGGGCCGCGAGTAGCGCCACACCTGTTTCTCATGACGGACCAGGTAGTCCAGCCGGTTTCCCTGATCTCCGGAAAGTTCGAAGCGCTCGGCTTCGCCGCTGTCCCAGAATGCCTGCGCTTCGGCGGGCCGCAATTTCTCCGGCTCGACGCGACCCTCCGCCGCATCGCGCCGCAGCACCGCGCAGGATTCGTGATACAGCTCGCGGCCGGTGATCTCCAGCGATTTCGAAACGTCGTTGAGCTCCGCCGTCGGCGCCAGGCCCAGGCTCAAATTCAGCAGATTGACCGTCATCCACAGGGTCAGCGCCAGCGGCACAGCCGTCGCCACGATAAAAACCACGATCAGCCGGTTGCGCAAGCGGTTCATGGACCCGTTCGTGGTTCGTAGTCCGCAGTCCGTGGCGCGAAGGATCGATCCCTCACGAACCACGAACTATGAACCACGAACTCAAAACTACCACTTTACGCTTCTGTGCGGACTGTTCTTCAACTCATCGAGCGTGAACGGACCCAGATCGTAGGGACCCCAGTGCGTCTGCCCCCTCCGCGGCGGCTGGCTGAAGAGTTCGATCAGGCTGGTGAGGCTGATCCCCGATTCGCTCACGCTCCCGCCCGGAAACAGCGGACTGCGCTTGTCGTCTTCCGCGCGCACGTCCAACCGCACCCACAGCGGCTCATTGCCCGCGATCCCGGAAACATCCATCGCCATCTGGTCCCAGCACCATTTTTCGGCGTCCGCGGCGCTCAGATGGCTCACCTTGCGCACCGGCGACTGCGTCTTCACCACGCGGAACTTTTCTTCCCACAGGTCGTAGCTCACCACGAACTCGTCCTGAAGGCGCTTGAAGATGTGCGTGCGATTCCCGCTCCACAACGTCACCTGGAAGCCGAACGGCACGGCCTCGGCGTTGTGCAGCAACTCCGTCGGCTTGCCTTCTTCAAGAAAATGCACACGTGGAGCGGAGAACTCCAGCCGGTTATCGCGCCAGTTGAGGATCACCTCTTCGGCCCACATGGCCAGCGCGAATCCGGAGAGAAACGCGAGAATCAACCACCATGATTTGATGGCGCGCACGTTTTGTCCGCTAGAATTGCATGCTCTGTTGTTAGAAATTCATCCCCGCGTAAAAGATCGGATCGATGCGACCCGCCCCCACCGGAAAAGCGACCGCGAGCTGAAAACCCTCCTTCTTGAAACCTACGCCCACCGACTGCCTCGCCTCGCGCTGCTGCGGCGTGTCCCAAATCGCGCCCGTGTCGTAGAAGATCTGCAAAATGCGGTACGAATAATCCACCGACCCATACACTACGTGCGACCCGCCCAGCGGATCCACGTCGAACTTGTTCCAGCCGCGCAAGGTGGTCGAATCTCCCAGGACGAAGCGCTCCCACAGCGGCGCATCGCCGTTGACCGTCCCGGCGAGAAACTCGGCTCCGGCCGAATGGCGCCCATGACGATATTTATACCGCGCTTTGGCGGTGTGGCGCGTGAACTCCCGGTCCGTGCCCAGCAACCCGCTGGCCGCCTCGATTGAGTACGTCGCCAGGACTTCATGCTGCTGCGCGTCGTTATCCGACCCCCAACGCTGGTGGTAACGCAGAGTTGATACCACCGCGTTGGAAGATTCGGTTCTCGCCGCCGCGTCCGCTTCACCCTCCATCGGGACGGGCGAAGGCACACGGAAGCGGGCGAAATCCGTTCCGAAATCGAGTTCCAGCGGATCCGCGATCACCACCGTCGCCATCGGCGAAAAAGTGTACCGGTCTGTGTAAATCTCCGAGGCCGGCGCGGCCGCGAGCGTCGCCGCGTTCCACTCATCGTGATAGGTCGAAAAATCGAAACGGAACCGCAGCCGGTCGGTTCCCACCCTCTTGCGTTGGTACGTCGCGCGGATTCCCGCGTAGCGCTCGACCATCTCGTCGGCGTTGCTCACCAGGTCGAAAGAAAACGCGTTGCCGCGCACATTGACCGTTGCGCCGCCGTCCCCGCTCCAGCCTTCCTTCGATCCGTAGACGAACTGCCCCACGTTCAGATCGAAAGTGTGCTCGCTCGCCGGCGTCACTTCGAAATTCACCACCAGCCGGTCGGGCGCAGTGCCCCGCGCCACCTTCACCTGGACGTCCGGAACGTGTAGCTCTTTCTTCATCCGATCAGCCAGCTTCACCAGGGCCGAACGATCATAGGTCGTGCCGACGAAGCTGTTCATCTGGCTGCGCAGCGGGTCCGAGATGTTCACCGTCCGTTCGCCAGTGATCAGGACCTTCTCGACGGTGTATCGCGAGTTGACATTCATCTCCTGCGACGTTTTTTCATCGTCGTCGGAGACATTACACCCGGCGAGCACTCCCGCGGCCAGCAACGCCAGGCAGCACAGCTTGGTCATACGTGCCTGCGCTCGACGCAAGCTGCGCGCCAAACGCTTTCGTCTTTTATTTGTACCACTTATCGCACTGAAAGGTGTGCGCGCGTTTCACAGGTGGCCGGTTCAGTTCCACCTCTCGCGTCGCATTTGCTCGAAATCCCGCCGCGCTTCTCTGCGCTCCTCACGCATTTCGCGCCGCATCTCCCGCCGCGTCCGCTCGACCTCCCGGCGCGCCCGTTCGATCTCGCGCCGTGCCTCCATCCGCGCCTGCCTCACCTCGCGCCGGACCTCGTTCCGCACCTCGCGGCCGCTCCAGCAAGTCTCCGCGAACATCGGAGCGGCGAGCAGCATCGCAATCAACGCCAGTCTCATTGGAAAATTCTCCTTGGAGAGAATACGCTGAAACCGCCGATTGGTTTCCCAAAAGCTCCGATTTCTTCAACCCCTTTCTAACCCACAAATGGCCGGCCAGCCGTTTGAGGCGCGGCATTCATGCCGCGCGTTGGCCGCACTTCCTCGAGTAGGGCTAGCGCAGCGGCCACCCAGCGGCCCGATTTTGAGCGCGAAGCCCCACGTTTGGGGCAACCATTTGCGCTGACGATCTGGTCGAAACTCATTCTATGATGAGTTGTCATGCGTACAGCGAAGGCTGTCAGGATCGTGATCGTCTTTCCGGGCGACGTTGGCGAAGAACGGGCGGCCGCGAAGCAGGTCATTGGAGGTCTACAACCAACTGCCGCGGAAATGGGCTTTTCGCTTGAGGTGCGCGATTGGGAAGACGTTCCGGCGGGGTTTTGTCCCGATGGCGTGCAGACGCGGATCGACCAGGACCTCCGAATTGCAGAGTGTGACATTCTTGTGGCTATCTTCTGGAGGCGATACGGCACTGTGGACGCAGGCGGTGAGTCTCGAACCGTCCACGAAATTCGCCAGGCGATTGGTGCGAGACTCAACGGAAACGAACTGCCCGACATTAAGATTTATTTCAGTGCGCGGCCGTCCGTGCCGGCGACCTCTGAAGAGGCCAAGCAACACGCGCGGGTGCTGGAGTTCAAAGAGGAACTGCATCGGGACTCCCGCGACCTTACAAGGGATTTTTCAGACACCGCGGAATTCCGCGAGAGGCTGCACGGTGATCTCTTCAGGTTCCTATTCGATCGGTTTCGCCCATACGCTTCGTCGGACCCGCATCTGCCGTCGTGCCACACCACCAGCTTTCCACGCGTGGTGCGCACCGAGGGCTACGCAGAACAGCTTGGCGATATATGGGTCACCGTCTCGTGGGGTTCCGCCGCGAGAGCCAGGAAGCTGCTCCTTAAGCTCCGACTAACGATTAACACGAACATCACCAATCGTGCCGGAGGCGATGGCTTTCTGGATGTCGGCCTCTTCGCACGGCAATCAAATGAGCTGCTCGCACTCGCAACGAGGAACATTTCATTGCCCATTATTACGACCGAAAACATGATTGAGTTTGGCCCAGTGCAATTGGATGGCGCGGAGGTATATGACCTACGAATTAGCGGCGTCCGCGGCGACGCGGAATTCCTTCCGCCCCTGATAGGGGTCGGTTTCGGCGTCGGCGGTGCCCTCACCGTGAGCGCAGTGGAGGCAGGCGCCGAAACCCCGCTGCTCACTGAGTGGGTTACCCTGGGTATTACCACTTGGCGGAGCGGCTTCACATTCCATCAGGACGCCGACAACGGGCGCAGGTTTGAAGTCCGCTTCACCCAAGGCTACCCCGGCGCATTCAAAACGACATCGGACGAGTCGGCGGGATCGGTGGCGGCCGCCGAAAGCGGGACCGTATTTTGTGTGACGATAACGGATCTCCCCGAAGGCGCTGAGCTGCTCGCAACCGTTCGGGACGTGCCCTGGGGGCTCAGGGCACCCGCTAAACCGACGCCCGCGAAGGCGATCGCGGTCAGAACCGACTGGAACGGACGGTCATTCGGTGACCAACCCACGGTGGAAGGGGACGAGTGGCCGGGCGACGTGGCGATGGTGAAAGTCGAAGGCCGACTGGCTGCATGGGAGCTAAGGTCTCCTATGGGATGGGCGCGCCGTCACCTTGTGTTCGGACTCACGATCCAGGGCAACGTCTCGGCTCCGCAACTTGCCGCCATTCGGTTCTACGGTGGACTGGGGCCATTCTTCGGGGGGTCCTACACGCCAAATCCACGTTTCGGCGTCAATCTACCGGTGCCGAGATTCACGCCGGCGCTCCTCGTCGACGACCACGATCCCGCGTAGCGCAATCCGCCGGCGGGGCGTCTATAGTGGAGGTTGCGCTACATCACTGCACTCTTGTCCCTCGCCGCACTTGTGCCCGCGCAGTCGGGCTTTTCTCCCGCCGGTCCGAAAATCGGCATCATCGATTTCTACGGCCTGCATAAAGTCAGCCAGGCGACCATCGCCCAGGCGCTCGAAACCCATGTCGGCGATCCGCTGCCGCGCTCTAAAGCCCAGGTCGAGGAGCGCATCGACCAGATCCCCGGCGTGGTCCAATCGCACCTGGAAGCCGTGTGCTGCGAGGAAGGACGCATGATCCTGTACGTCGGCATCGAGGAAAAAGGCGCGCCGCATTTCGACCTTCGCGAAACCCCGGACGGCGATGCGGACCTTCCCGAGGAAGTCGCCGACCTGTACCGCAAACTGGAGCAGACCTCGCCGGGCGCCTCGCGCGAGGATTTGACGCACGGCTACGCCCTTTCCGCCAACCCCGACGCGCGCGCCATTCAGGAGCAGTTCCCTCTGGTGGCCAAGCGCTACACCGCCGAGCTGCGCCACGTGATCCACGATTCCAGCGACGACGATCAGCGCGCCGTCGCGGTGTACGTGATCGGCTACGCGCCGGACCGGACCTCGATCATCAACGATCTGCAGTACGCGCTCAAGGACCCCGACGCCGGTGTGCGCGCCAATGCGGCGCACGCGCTGAGGGCGATGGCGGTTTACGCGCGCCTCCACCCGGAGGAGAAATTGCGCCTCGAGCCGACGTGGTTCGTGGAGATGCTGAATTCGTTATGGTGGGCGGACCGGCACGAAGCGGTCGAGATGCTTCTGGACCTGACCGACAGTCGCGACGAATCGACGCTTCAGCAAATCCGCGAGCGCGCGCTCGGCTCCCTGATCGAGATGGCGCAATGGAAAGCGCTCACGCACGCGCTGCCCGCGTTCCTGCTGCTAGGCCGCGTGGCCGGCATGCCGGACCAGCAGGTTCAGGGCGCCTGGACCCGCGGCGACCGCGAATCGGTGATCGCGCTCGCAATGAAAAAAGGCAAAAAGTAGCGTTATGGGACAGCCAGTCTTGCTGTGGACAGCGGCTACGCGGGCTTCCACAGCCCGATCACGTTGCCATCCGGATCGGCGATCCACGCAAAACTGCCGTAATTCGGAATGTCCTGTTTGGGTACGACCGTCTTCGCGCCGAGCGATACCGCTTTAGCAACGCTCGCGCCAACGTCATCCACGCTGACGTAGAACATGGTGTAGTGATGCGGCTCGTGTCCGAGCGCGGTGAAATGCCCCTGCACTCCTTCACTCGATCCGGTGTTGATCATCGCGGCCGGACCTTGCTGCTCGGCGGTCCAGCCGAAGAGCTTCGAATAGAAATCGGCCGCCGCGTTGGTGTTACGGCAGCCGATTTCAAAGTGCACGACGGGATTGGGCATCCCGGGATTATATCCGATCAGTTCCGCTCCCGCGTATCCTTCTCGCGTCCTTTCCTGGTCGATTTTTCATTTTCCATTCGTTCTCCAGGGCGATTCTGCGGAGCAGCGCGCCGCTCCGCCACGCCAGGATGCGGTGCGGAAGATGGCGCCGGACGCGCAGCCGGACGTGTCGCGCTCGCCGATCGGAACTGCTGACCCGCGGCCGGCGGAGCGGTCCGGCGAATATTTTCGACCGCCGCCGGATCCAGCGGATGCCCCGGATTTGCGGCGAGTTCCGCGCGTTCACGATCGAACGCTACGCGCGCCGGCGGAGGAGGCGTCCGCGTCACCACCACGCGATTCACTACCGCCGCCGGCGGCGCGACACGGACCACTTCGCGCCCGCCCAGAACCGCCCCGCGCTCGGGAACCACCGCAGCAACCGCGCTGACCTGCACCCGCGCGACAACCTCGGGCCGTACCACAATCGCCGCAGCGCCAATCGGCAGGCCCGCGACCATCACTCCCCCGGGCACGGCAACCACCGCTCCGGCAACTCCGCGATTCACGTACGCCACATTCGTCATCGCCACGTTGGCGAAAACCGCGGGATTCACGATTACCGTATTGGTGACGTTCACCCGTTCGACGTACACCGGGCTGTAACGATACGCGGGAACAAAAACCTCGCGCGGGCCGAGCGCGAACCATCCCACTGCGGGCCCGCCCACGCCGATCGCGACTCCCAACCCCGCGCCACCGACCCAGGCCACCAGCGCCGGCGCGTACACCGGCCGAACGCCAACCTCCACCGGCCCCGGCACCCACGCCCACGCTGCGCCGAGGAACACCCAGCGGCCGTAATGAAATGGAGCGTAGCCCCACGGAGCATCATCAACCCACGTCCAGCCCCACGGCTCGATCCACGCCCAATGTCCGAATCGATACGGCGCCCAGCCCGGCGGCACGTTTGCCGGAATCCACACCGGACCGTAATCGGGCGTGCTGCGCCAGGTTCCGTTGGCATCCAGATCGGCGTAGCCGGGAACGTCGTGTGAAACGTAGCGGCCCGACTGCGAAAAATCCTCGCGCCGGTCGCGATCTTCGCAGAAATTGTCGAAGGCGTCGGCCGGCGGAATCTCGCGCTGATCAAAAACCGGCTGGCCGCCCTCGCCCGATGCCGAGATGCGCAATTGCTGGCGCGGATTGATGGTGAACGCCTGCCCCGCCGTCGCTTCCGCCTGTCCGGCGCGGACGCTCACCATCGAAGTGTCTCCCTGCTCGTTCACCTCCACGCGATATTCACCTGGCCGGAGCAGCGTGATTGCGGCCTGCGGCGTATCGATTTCGACCACCTCGTCATCAGCCAGGCGCCGCAGCCGCACGCCGAGCGTCCCGGTGGAGAGCTGCATCTGCGCCGTGCGGTCGTCGAGATTAATAAAGGAGAAGTTGGTGCGTCCATCGAGCCGCATCGCGGCGGAGCCGATATTCAGCTCAGCGCGCGCGCCCGCTTCCGTCCACAGCCGGTCGCCCGTGGTCACGGGACGATTCAGTTCAGCCGCGACCCAGTCGTCTATGCTACCGGGCTGGAACGATACCGTGCCCGAAAGATAGCTCAGCCGTGCCGCGCGACCGGGCACGTCAGAAGCAGGCGCCGGTTCCGGCGGCGTGGTCGGTTCTTGAGCAAAGGCCAAAGCACCGGCGAGCGCGCCGGCGGTTACGAGAGATCGAAGCATGTTCCCCATACGAATCGAAAGACGTTCGGCCGCACGGCGGCGGTACGCGCGTGGAAAGTTCTTAATCTTAAGAGATGTTGAAGAAGGCCTCGGCCCGTAGGGCCTGAACGTAGCATTCCATCCCCTCAAACCGCGATGCGGGCGCGGAACCCGCAGGCTGACGCGAAGCGTCAAATAATCGGAGGACAGGAAAAATGTCCAGGAAACTCGGCATCTCCGCACTGGCAGTGGTGGCGGCGATTATGATGATGGCCGCGACGCCCGCCCACGCCGGGGTAATTGTTGGCGCTGGAATAGCTCCGTATCCGGCTTACCCGTATGCTTACAACTGCGATCCGTACGTTTATCCGTACGGCTGCGCCCCGTATGCGTATGGATATCCTTACGACTACGGATACTACGGTTATCCCTACGGAGCGTGGGGCGGCTGGGGCGGCTACTACGGCGGTTGGGGCGGCTATGGCCACGGATACGGCGGCTACGGATATCACGGCGGCTACGGTTATGGCTATCGTGGCGGCGTCGGCGGCGGGTTCCGTGGAGGAGTCGGCGGCGGCGGATTCCGTGGAGGAGCCGGCGGTGGATTCCGCGGCGGCGCGGTTGGTGGCGGCGGATTCCATGGCGGCGGTGGATTCCACGGCGGTGGTGGCGGGTTCCACGGTGGCGGCGGCGGACGGCGCTAATCACTCGCGTCGTAGCTCGCAACGCACCGAACCGAGCCGCGCGCGTGAGCGAGCGGCCTTAGATCAGACGTTCCAGTTTTGAGCCGGCCCGGACGATGGTTTCATTCCGCTCCGGGCCGGTGGAAATCCCTCCAATCTCCACTCCCGCCCCATCTTCCAGAAACCTCAAATACGCCCGCGCGCGATCCGGCAGATCGTCGAAGCGCGTGATCCCGCGAGTTGAGGTCCGCCAGCCCGGAAGCTTTTCATACACCGGCTGGATCATATCCAGCGCCCGCCAGGTCGCCGGCATCTCGGCGATTTCCTTCCCGCAAAGCCGGTAAGCCACGCACACCGGGATCTCCTCGAGATGATCCAGCACGTCCAGCTTGGTGATCATCAGCGTGTCGAAGCCATTCACCGCCGCGGTGTAGCGCAGCAGCGGCGCGTCGAACCACCCGCAGCGCCGCGGGCGTCCCGTGACCGCGCCGAATTCGTTTCCTTCGCGCCGCAGCAGATCGCCGCCGGCGTCCTTGCTTTCCGTGGGGAACGGTCCCGAGCCGACGCGCGTGATGTAGGCTTTCGAAACTCCGATAATCCCACTGATCCGCGTAGGAGGCACGCCGGTTCCCGTGCAGGCGCCTCCGGCCGCCGCGCTCGACGACGTCACGTAGGGATACGTTCCATGATCCACATCCAGCATGGTTCCCTGCGCGCCTTCAAAGAGCACGCGCTTCCCGCGTGCGATCGCGTCGTTGAGCAGAACGGCCGTGTCGCAAACCAGCGGTCGTATACGCTCGGCGTACTGCTCGGTCTGCTCACGGATTTCGGCGTAGTCGATGGGCTCGCTCAGGTGAAAAGTATCGGCGAGAGTCTTCTTGTCCGCCGCGAGCACATCGTACAGTGTGCGAAAACCATCGGGGTCGAACAGGTCGGCGATGCGGATCCCGCGCCGTCCAATTTTGTCTTCATAGCACGGTCCGATGCCCCGCGAAGTGGTGCCGATGGGAATCCGATTCTCCCGCGCCTCCGACATTTTTTCGATGAGCCGGTGAAAAGGAAAAATGACGTGCGCGCGATTGCTGATGCGAAGCTGGCCGCGCACGTCGAGTCCGGCCTTTTCAAGATCGCCCATCTCTGTAAGCAGCGCGGCCAGATCGATCACCACGCCGTTGCCGATCACCGCGACGACGCCGGGCCGCAGAATGCCGCTGGGAATCAGCTTGAGAACGAACTTTTTCTCCCCGATAAAGACGGTATGACCGGCGTTGTGCCCGCCCTGATAACGCGCGACGATGTCGAAGCGATCCGAGAGCAGGTCCACAACTTTGCCCTTGCCTTCGTCGCCCCACTGGGCTCCTAAAACAATGATGTTGCTCATTTTTGAGGGGATTTTTCTTGAGGCCCGATGACCATTGTAGCAATGCGGCTGCGCTGCCCGATCACCTTCGCCGTGCTTGTCGCATTTCAATTCGCAGACAGGATGGCGCCTCGTTCGTATTCAAGCGCCTTCAGGCCGCGCGTTCCGCAGCCCGATCCTCGCCAGAAAGTCGCTACTTCCCCACCATCAGAATCGTGAACGAATCCGGCACCATCTGCGCGCGCCCAGCTCTTCCCCCAGGCGTAGGAGGCGCGGGCGGACCGAACTCCGCCGCGATGATCAGAATGTGCCCGGTCTTCGCGTCGAACGTCAGCGTCTTGCCGCCGGTCATCGTCTTCAGCGTCTGCTCCACCGTGAACGTGGTCGGATTGACTTCCTTGACAATAGTCAACGTCCCGTCGCGCTGGGAGCTGAAGGCCTCCATGGTCTTGAGATCGAAC
>Ga0335077_10002090_pt1 | contig 23843 bp, 21 predicted proteins | sample Lox_Sample_31_FD_207151 | JGI IMG/M metagenome (GOLD analysis project Ga0335077, IMG submission 207151) | Soil microbial communities from Loxahatchee National Wildlife Refuge, Florida, United States - Lox_Sample_3.1 | ecosystem: Environmental > Terrestrial > Soil > Wetlands | place: USA... | reverse complement strand
CGTCGATCGCGATGGCGCTGCGGAAGTCATTCGGATCGATCCCGGAGGTGGCCCCGGGTTCGGCGCGTGTCGCCGGGGCGCGGGCGGCGCAGGCGGCGCCGGCGAGGGCGCAGAAACCGAGGAGCAGGGCGAGGCGGCGAAGGGCGGGCGGCATGGAAGAATAAAATCACGGGGAGTGCCGCGAACGCCGCGCAATGTCAACCATCGTCGGCCCAAAACCCGCCGGCCTTTCGCACCGCAGCGTCTGCTCCGCGCCCGACCGGCGGCGCGGCCTCGCGGTGGATCCGGAGCGGCGCCGTCCCCGCCGCCGCCGGCCGCTCAATTTGGCAACTCGCGAAGGCTCAGGCGGGCCACCCCGTCCACCGGCCGGCCTTGGACCAGCGCGGGGCGGAAGCGGCAGTCGGCGAAGACCGCGTCGAGCGCGGCGTCCCCGGCCCGGCGGGTGCACGCCTCGTCGAGAAACGCGCCGCGGGGCAATCCGTCCTTGTTGACCTTCACAAAATAGGTCTGGCCCAGCTCGCCGGCGGACAGGCCGGCGCGCATCGCGGCGGAGAGGCGGCCCATCGCCAGGGAGGGCGGCAGCGTGGCGTCCTTGTGGGTGGAGAAGTAATCGACCACCATGAACTGAAACGCCTCGTCGCGGGTCAGCTCGATGCGGCGCGCGGCCACGTTGGAGGCGGTCTCCCGGCCGTGGTCAAAGAGATGCACGCTGACGTTTTCGAGCTCGAAGCCCGGCGGGAAGCCGCCCTGCAGGACGTGGACGCGGCGCGGCTGCTCGTTGACCGTGCCCAGCGACTCCGCGTAAATCCAGTTGCGCGCGGTGTCCTTGGGCTGCTGCGGGTCGTGGTACCGCGCCATCACCACCACGTAGGCGTCGGTCAGCGGCCGGGGCGAGGACACCGCGAAGCTCACCTCCATCGCATCGAACTGCTTCTTGGCGAGTTCCTCCTGCATCTTCAGGGTGGAGGCGCCGGAGTCGTACTGGTCGGAGGAGGCGGCGGTGACGGCCTGGCCGTAGGACTGCGCTGCACTGACGGCGGCGCCCTGCAGCCCCGGCGTTTGGGCTGCGGCCGCCGCCCGGGTGAAGCCGTTCATGGTGGTGTCATTCGCCACTTCGAGGGTCCAGCTCAAGGTCTGCTGCGCCTCGTCATTGTGCACCGCGTCGGCGGTGAGGTCGCTGGCCCCGGTCTCCCGCGACCACTTGCGCACCGGATCGGCCGCCGCGGTGTAGGTGCGCTCGCTCTTGAGGTCGGCGATGGTGACCGCGGTGTCGGCGAGCTTCAGGGATTCCGCGATCCGGAGCCGGACCGACCAGTCGCGCATCGGGATGTGGAGCTCCTGACCCTTGGCATCGACGATGAACGAGCCGCCCACGACGTCGCGGACGCGGTAGAACTGTTGCTGCTGCTGGACGTCGAAATCCACGCCCACGAAAAGGGTGTACGGCTTTGGGACCGTCGTGGCGGGGGCCGCGGCGACCAGCAGACCGGGCGTCACCCGGGCAAGGCCGGCGGCGAGGAGCAGCAGGGGTATTCTGGGATGGAGCGGAGTTTTCATCGGGGGTGACGATCGGATGGGGGGGAATCGGGGCGGCGGTCCGCGGGCACGGCCGGTTCAGAGGAGATGGCTCAGCTTCACGAGGGCGACGCCCCCGATCGGCCGACCTTGGTCGAGCTGCGGCGTAAAACGTATGTCCAGGATCACCGACTGCAAATAGGGATCCTCGATCTTCTGCCGGCAGTCCGGGTCGAGGTAGGCGGCGGTGGGCAGGCCGTTTTTGGTCACGGTCACGTAGAAGGTTTGGGTGAACTGGGCGTCCGACACGTGGGTCCGCAGGTCCGCGGGCAGCTGGAACAGGGCCGGGGACGCCGGCACGTTCTCGCCCTTGTGGCTCGCGAAGTAGTCGAGCACGACGTACTGGAACGCCTCGTCGCGCGTGAGCGGCAGCCGGCGGTCCGCCACGCTGGTCGCCAGCTCCCGCCCCCGGTCGTAGAGGTGCAGCTGGTAGCTCTGGAGCTCGAAGCCCTTGGGGAATCCGCCCCGGTTGATCGTCACCGCGCGCGGCGCGCGGTCGATGGGATCGAGGGCCTGCGCGTAAATCCAGTTGTGCACCGCGCCGGCCGGCGCGTCGGGCTCGCGGTATTGCGCCACGATCACGATGTAGGGGTGGGGGAGCGGAGTCGGGGCCGAGACGTCGAAGGTGATCTCGATGGCGTCGAATTCCTGTTTCGCCAGCTCGTTCTGCATCCGGATGGCGTACTCGGAGGGATCATAGACGGCCGCGTTCATCTGGGTCCGGGCCTGGTCCGCCGCGGCTTCGGCGGCCTGCACCCCGGCCTGGACCTGCGGGCTCAGCGGGCCGCTCAGGCTGCCGATGCTGGCGTTCATCTCGGATTCGAGGGCCTTGCCCTGGGCGATGTCATACTGGGCCAGGCCGGCGGATCCGGGCTGTTCGCGGGCGAATTTCCGCACCGGATCGTTGCCGGGCGTGTACACCCGCTCGGCCTTGAGCTTCGCGATCGTGACTGTCGTGCCGCCGAGCTTGAGCGCCTGGTGCAGGCGCAGGTTGACCGGCCCGGCGTTCGTGGGGATCGGGCGCAGCGCGCCGTCGACGCGGGCGACGAGGGTGTCGCCCGCGACATCCTGCACGCGGCAGAATTCCTTGCCCTGCTGAATGTCCAGATCCGCCCCGAAGAACAGCGTGTAGGGTTTGGGCGGGGGGGCGGCGGCCGGGCCGGCCGGCGCCGGGCAGGCGGCCAGGGCCAGCAGGACGCCCCACAGGGGAACGCGGACCTGGGGTTTCCCGGGGGCCGGGGGCGGCAGGGGCATGCGCATGATTTCGACTGGGACGCAAGAAAGCCGGACCTCGCACCAAGGGCAACGGCGCGGCGATTCACACTATAGCTTAGGCCTGGCGAAGTTCAAAGGCTCGCCCCCCGCCGGCCCGGCGCGAACCCCGCCGCCCGCGAAGATCCGGCGGCATTCCGGTGACGCGGGGATTTCCCCGAACCACTGAAATGAAGCGTATTAGGTTTTCGACTTTCGGCGGACCGTGAACCGGTCGAGGCGAACGGCACGCCGCCCCCGGCGCTTTTTGTATTGGCTTGGAAGAATCCCTCCACGATGTTTTTTCCGTTACCCCCGCGGATCCTGGGGCTCCGCGTTTTCCACCCATGAACAGGCGCTTTGTTGGACGCATCGTGGCCGCGGTTTCGCTGCTTCCGGCAGCACGAATGCTGGCCGCCGATCCCATCGACGAGGTCGATCAGCTGGCCCGGGACTGGGTCAAGATGCGCGTCGAGACCACCCGGATCGACACCGCGTGGAGCTCCGAGCGCGGATTGCTCGAGGGGACGCTGGCGGCGGAGCAGGAGCGCGCGAAATCGCTCGAGGACAAACGCGATCTCGAACGGGCGAAGACGGCCCAGGCCCGCGGGGAGCTCGACGGCCTGGCCGCGAAGAACCGGACGGCGGCCGAGGACCTGAAGTCCGACGAGGCGCGTCTGAAGGCGCTGACGGAAAAACTGATCGCGCTCCGCCCCAACCTGCCGCCGCGCCTGGCCGACGCGCTGGAGATGACCTATCGCAGCCTGGCCGCCGCCGATCTGCCGTTCGGAGAGCGGATGCAACTCGCCATGAACGTGTTGAACCGCTGTGCGCAGTTCGACCGCGTGGTCACCGCGGGCGAGGACGTGCTGACGCTCGAGGGCGAGTCGGGCGCCAAATCGCTGGACGTGATCTACTGGGGCCTGAGCCACGGCTACGCGATCGACCGCTCCACCCGGAAGGCCTGGCTGGGCCGCCCCGGGGCCGGCGGCTGGCGCTGGGAGCCGGCGCCGGACGCCTACGCGCGCGTGGCGCACCTGCTCGACATCGCCCGCGACCGCGCCGACCCGGCCTTCGTCGTGGTCCCGGCGCAGGTGACCCAGGCGCTCCCCGAAACCGCGAGCCACGGAGCGCCATGAAACGAGTCCTTTCTTCCGTCTGCACGCTCGGCTGCCTTCTCGCCGTGGCCCGCGCCGCCCCGTCGTTCGACGAGGCGATGACCAAGGCCGCCGGCGATTATCGCGAGCGCGTCGCCCAGGCCGCCCAGGAGCTCAACCAAACCCGGGCCCGCATCGCCGCCGAAAAGGCCCCGTTGCTCGAGCAACTGCGCGCCACGGAGGACCGCATCATCGCCCTGGAGAGCGAAACCAGCCGGCTGGAGACCCACGACGAGGACACCGCGGCGGAGCGCCGCAAGCTGCTGCAGGAGCTGGAGACGACACGGAAGACCACCGCCTATGCCAGCACCCTGGCCCATGACGGGTTGAAGGCGGTCGACGACGGCCTCGCCCCCGGCGAGGAGCAGATCGACGGGGAGCGCATCGCCGACCTGCTGAAGCGGCTCGACGATCCGGGCGCCGGACCCAGCGGGCAGGCGGCCCTGGACATCGCGGATTTCCTCCTCGCGCGCACGCAGCGCACGCTCGGCGGCTACCGCGCGCAGGGCCAGGCGATGATCGCCGAGACCAGCCAGATGCTGCCGGGGACGTTTGCATTCACCGGTCCGGAGACCTTCTTCCTGCCCGCGGCGGGCGGCCCCGCCGGCACGGTACGCCGGCGCGAGGGCGCCAAGTATCCGGCGAGTTACGCGCTCGCGGGCTGGAAGGCCGACGACGCGGCGGCCTTCTTTGCCGGGCGGCCGGGAACCATCGTCGCGGACGCCTCGGGCGGGAAGGCGCTGCGCCTGAAGGAGACCAGCGGCACGCTCTGGCAGCACGTGCAGAAGGGCGGGGTGATGGCGTACGTGATCCTGGGCGTCGGCCTGCTGGCGTTGCTCATGTTCCTCGACAAGGTCCGCGACCTGACCCGGATGGAGGTGGAGCCGCCGGAGGCCGTCGCGGCCTTCCTGGACCTGGTGGCGCGCGGGGCGACCGCCGAGGCCGCCGAGAAAGTCCGGACCCTCGGAAACTCGGTGCGGGAGCTGTTCACCGCCGGCCTGCGCTTCGCGGACCAGCCCAAGGCCATCCTCGAGGAACGCCTCCAGGCGGTGGTGCTGGCGCAGCGGCTCCATTACGAGCGCCGGCTGCCGCTGCTCGCGGTCATCGCCACGGCAGCGCCGCTGATGGGCCTGCTGGGCACGGTGATCGGCATGGTGAAGACCTTTGCCCTCATCACGGTGTTCGGCACCGGCAACGCGGCCCGGCTCGCCAGCGGCATTTCCGAGGTGCTGGTGGCGACCCAGCTCGGCCTCGTGGTGGCGATCCCGACCCTGATCGCCCACGGCTTTCTCGCGCACCGCATCCACAAGAACCTCGCGCTGCTCGAACGCTACGCGCTGGAATTCTGCACCGCCGTGGAGACGGCCGCCGCCGGCACCAAGCCCAGGGAACCCGTGCCGGCATGAAACCGATGCTCGACCTGATCGCCAAGGGCGGCCCGGCGGTCATCGCGATCATGGTGCTCGCGGTGGTGCTCTACGCGCGGTGCTTCCGGCTGCTGCTGGGGCTGCGGCAGTCGCGCCGCCGGCTGCAGTCCGGGGGCGGCCCGCGGCTGCAGGACACCCTCCCGGAGTGGTTCCGGCACCAGCGGATCGCCCTCGCCGCGATGATCTCGGCCGCGCCGCTGCTCGGGCTGCTCGGCACCGTGAGCGGCATGGCGAAAACCTTCGAGACCCTGTCGGCCCGGGCGGGGGAGCGGTCGATGGAGGGCCTCGCGCAGGGCATCTCCGAGGTGCTGGTGGCGACGGAATCGGGGCTGCTGGTCGCGCTGCCGGCGCTGGCCCTCGTGTACCTGGCGCACCGGCAGGTGCAGCGCCTGGTGGCGCAGCAGAACCGGGGCGATCCGGCCGTGGGGAGGGACCACCCGTGATCGGGCGGCGCCACGGCCAGGGCCATTTCGAGCCCACGCACATCGACATGGTGCCGATGGTCGACTGCGTCATGGTGCTCGTCATCTTCCTGATGATCAGCAGCGCGTTCGTGAACGATCCCGGCGTGGAGGTGGAGAAGCCCGACGTCTCCGGCACGACCACGGTGGAACAGAACGTCCTCTTTCTCGCCATCACCGCGGACAACCGCATTTATTTCGACGGGCAGGAGATCCGCACCGACCAGGTCGCCGACGTGTTGAAGCAGGCCGCGATCGGCCGCTCGCCCGCGGTCATCATCCGCGGCGACCGCGCGTCCAACCTCGGCACGTTCGCCGCGGTCTACACCGAGGCGAAGCGCTCGGGGATCGAGCATGTGGAGTTCGCCACCAACCGCGCCAACTGAGGACCGCCGATGAACCGCCTGGCCAACGTCGCCGAAGAATTCTCGGGCCGCGAGGAGGCGCTCTGCTGGCTCGCCGGCCTGGGCTTCACCGGGCTGCTGTTCGTGGGCCTGGCCTATTTCGAGGACGTGCACCCGACCCAACCGGCCGCCGAGCTGATGGACCTGCGGGCGGTGTCGCTGCCGTTCGAACCGCCGCCCCCGGCGCCGCGCCCCGACGATCCGCCGCCGCCCCCGCAGGAGAACGTGGTGGCGTTGACCGGCATCGAGATCGGGGCCTCGGACAGCCCCGTGCATATCGCCGTCGTGCCGCCCGACCTGGAGGGCCTGGTGCCGGCCACGCGGGAATTGCCCGGGGCGATCGCCCGGTTTGGGTATCTGGACACGAACCTCAAACCGCGCCTGACCGTCGACACGGATGTCCACCATGTCTACCAGGTGAGCGAGGTCGACCGGCCGCCGCACGCCATCGCGCGCGTCGCTCCGCCCGGGGTCGGCCGCTTCTTCGGCACGGTGCGCAGCCTGCGGGTTGACGTGTTGCTGGTGATCGACGTGACGGGCCACGGCGAGGGCGCCCACGTGGTCCAGTCGTCGGGCGTTCCCGAATTTGACCAGCTGGTCGCCCAGACCGTGCAGGACCAGTGGGTGTTCGAGCCGGCGATCCGGCGCGGCAAGAAGGTGAAGTGCATGGCGATGCAGCTGGTCCGCGTGACCGTCGACGGCGGTTCCATGTTCGAAGTCCGATGAAAACGTTCCTGCCAATCCTGATCCTGGCCGTGGCCGCGGGCGCCCCGCTCGCGGCGCAGTCGTCCAATCCCGAGAGCGACTTCGACCGCTTCCAGCAGGACCAGTGGTCGCAGGGCCAGACGCCGAGCCGGCCCAAGGTCGACACCCAGAAGATGGTCAAGGCCTCGACCGCCGTCCTCCACGAGCGCGAGCCGGAGCTGTCGCCGGAGGAGTTTGCGCTCTACGACAAGGTCTCGGCCATGCTGGCGACGAACCCGGAATTCGCGGTGAAGCTGCTCGAGACCATGATGGGCGACAAGGAGAAGCCCAGCCCGGCGTTCGAGTTCGTGCTCGGCAACGCCTACTACGAGGGCAAGCAGATGGCGCTGGCCGAAAAGTGCTACCGCAGCGCCGTGGAGCGCTATCCGGAGTTCCTGCGCGCCTGGAAGAACCTCGGCGTGCTGTACTACACGACCGACCGGTTACCCGAGGCGGTGAAATGCTTCGTCAAGGCGGTGAGCCTGGGCGACCGGGACGCGAGCACCCTCGGCCTGCTCGGCTACTGCCTGGAGATGCAGGGCAACCTCGTGGCGGCCGAGGTCGACTACCTGCAGGCGGCGAGCATCGACCCGGCGGATCCCGGGTGGCAGCAGGGCTTGCTGCGGATCTACATCAAGGGAAAGCAGTTCGGCCGGGCGGAGCCGCTGGTCCGCAGCCTGATCAAGGCGCAGCCGACGGATGCCAACCTCTGGCTCGACTACGCCAGCATCCTGATCGCGCAGCAGCGCAAGCTGGAGGCGATCGCCGTGCTCGAGACCGCGCAGGCGGCCGGCGCCGCCGATCCCGACGAACTGGCTTTGCTCGGCGACCTCTACGCCGAGCAGGGCCTGGCGCCCGAGGCCGCGGCCGTCTATGCGCAGCTCCTCGGCCCGGCGCGGGCGCGCGGCGAGCAGAAGCTGATCTATTACGCGCAGGTGCTGATCGCCGCCGGCAAGCTGCCCGAGGCGGAGCAGGCGCTCGCGGCGGTCAAGGGCGAGCTCACGCCGGCGGGCCGGCTGGCGCTGCTGCAGACCCGCGCCGACCTCCTGATGGCCGGGAAGCACTGGCCGGACGCGCGCAAGGAGATCGAGTCCCTGCTCGCGCTGGCACCGCTCGACGGCCGGGCCCTGCTCACCCTGGGGCGCATCTGCGTCGAGGAAAAGGACCTGGCCCACGCGAGCTTCGCCTTCGAGGCCGCCGACCGCGTGCCCGAATTCGCCTACCGGGCGAGCCTGGAGCTGGCGACCATCGAGGTGCAGAACCGCCACTACGCCAAGGCGGTCGCCTACCTGGAGAAAGCCCTGCAGCTTCAGAAATCCGACGCCGTCGAGGACTACCTGGCCCGGATCCGGACGCTGGTTCCGGCCGACGACAAGTCGGGCTGACCCCGGCACTGCCGCGCCGGCCGTTTCCTTTTCCCCTGGTTCCCAGAAACCCCAAAACCATGAAAACCCGCCTCACCTTGGTTTCGAGTGGAGCCTCGCCCCTCCGCATGCTCCCCGCCGTCGTGACGCTCCTGCTTTTGCCCGCCCCGCTGCCCGGCGCCGCCGGGCCCGCCGCTGCCGGCGCGCCGCCGCCCAAACCGTACACGCTCTACGTGGGAGCGGACCTGTCCGTCGAGTGGCAGGGCAAGCTCTGGCCGGTGCGGGGGGTGCAGCGCAATTCCTTTGTGATCGAGGCCGATGGCAAGCGCCTCCCCGTGCGCGACACCGACCTGAAGTTGAAGATCGACAGCACGCTGAAGATGACCACGGCCTTCGCCACGATCGCGGACCTGAAGGCCGAGCGCGCCTATACGCCGGCCAGAGATCCCCGGCATCATGCCAACGATGCCGTGGAGATGGCAGGAGACGCGTCGGCGAGTGTGGATCAGGCCGTCGCCACCCTCAACAACATGGAACGCATCTCGGGCACCTATAACGGGATGGTGGCGACGTGGAACCCGCTCGAGGGGCCGCCCCCGCCCCCCACGGTCTCCCAGGCCGACCTCGACAGCGCTACCGCCACATTGAATCAGAATCTGTTGGGCCAGGGCTCGGACATCAACTCCGTGTCCAGCGCCGTCGCCCGGGAACAGGTGGAGCTCGGCCGGGAGCTGTTCGACGCGTTCGCGCTGTCGTTCGAAATCTCGTCGCGCCAGCCACTGGCGGATCCCTACCTGGTCGTTGTCGTGCGTTTCCGGGAGAAAGCCTCCAATCCCAAGACGGCGCGGCTGCTGGTCTACGCGCAGGCGCTGCCGCCGCTGACCGGCAAGCCGCAGGCCGTGCGGCTGTTCCGCGGTGGATTCCCGCTCGGGTACCTGCTCGAGGATTACCAGATCCACGTCTACGACCACGGCACCGAGGTCGCCTCGAGCGCCGCGCCCAAACAGCTGGCCATGACCAGCGATGAGGCGTTCCAGTTCGCGAGCGCGGACTATGCGGTCCGCAATCGCGACCGGACCCTGCCGCCGGCGCCGGCCCAGGCCTTCTGGCCCCCGGACCTTTCGGCGCGGCTCTCCGTGAAGAAGCTGGATCGGCTGCTCTACGTGAAAGTGGGCAAGGACGGCCGGGTGGCCGGATTCTACGAGGACGCCGTCTGCTCGCGGACCGTGAGCGACACCGAACTGGAAGCCGTGCGGCCCGACCTGCACTTCTTCCCGGCGCTGGCGAAAGGCAAGGCCGTCGAAAGCGTCGTGGCCTTCAACCTGGGCCAGCGCGTCGATTGATCGGGTCCCGTCGGGCGCCGCCAATCTCCCGCCCCACCCACCATGAAATCCAGCGCTCGTTCGGTTCTGCCCGGGACCCGGCCGATCCGTTGGCTCCCTGCGATCGTGACCTTCTGGCTGCTGTCCGGCCCGCTGCCCGGGGCCGACGGGCCCGCCGCCCCCGGCGGCCCGCCATCCAAACCGTACACCCTTTACTTGGGGGCGGACCTCTCCATCGAGTGGCAGGGCAAGCTCTGCCCGGTCCAGGGGGTGCAGGGCGAGTCCTTTGTCATCAACGCCGGGGGCAAACGCACCCTCGTGTCCACGCGGGTGGCGGCCGGGTTGCGGATCAAGATCGACAGCACGCTGAAAATGACCACGGCCTACGCCACGCTGGCCGGCCTCAAGGCTGAGCGCGTTTATACGCCCGCCAACAACCCCGTGCAGCATGAGCGTCAGGCCATCGACTTGGCCAACTATAATGCGAGTGTCGCCGACGAAGCCGCCGCCGAGCTTCGCGCCGCACAAATGATGGTTGGCAATGCCAAGGGGGAGCTACGGGATTCCTTCGGCAACCCGACTCCCCAGCCGTTGCTGGATTCCGACACGGAAACGCAATTCACCGCCCTGCAGTCGAGTTTGTTGTCCCAGAATTCGGAACTCAGCTCCGTGCCGGATGCGGCCGCGCGACAGCGCGCGGACGCCTGCGACGCGTTGTATCTGTCGTTCGACCTCTCGTCGCGCCAGCCGCTGGCGGACCCTTACCTGGTCGCCGTCGTCCGTTTCCGCGAGAATCCGGACAATCCCAAGTCCATGCGGGCCCTGGTCTATGCCCAGGCGCTTCCGTCCGTCGATGCGAGGCCGCAGACGGTGCGCGTGTTTCGCGGCGGCTTTCCGCCGGGCTACCAGCTCGAGGACTATCGGATCCACATCTACAACCGGGGCACCGAGATTCCCACCAGCACCGCCCCGAAACAAGTGGCCATGACCAGCGATGACGCGTTCCAGTTCGCGACCGCGGACTATGCGGTCCGCAATCGCGACCAGACCCTGCCGCCCGCTCCGGCCCAGGGCTTCTGGCCCCCGGACCTTTCGGCGCGGCTCTCCGTGAAGAAGCTGGACCGGCTGCTCTACGTGAAAGTGGGCAAGGACGGCCGGGTGGCCGGCTTCTACGAGGACGCCGTCTGCTCGCGGGCGGTGAGCGACGCCGAGCTGGAGGCGGTGCGGCCCGACCTGCACTTCTTCCCGGCGCTGGCGAAAGGCAAAGCCGTCGAGAGCGTCGTGGCCTTCAACCTGGGCCAGCGCGTCGAGTAACCGGGCGGCCGGCGCCCGCCGACCGCGCTTTCCGCGTCAGGCCGGCGGCAGCACGAGCAGCTGCAGCTCCGGGTTCTTCTCTTCGAAATAGCGCAGCGTCCAGTCGCTCGGGAACAGGAGGATCGGCCGGCCCTCGGGGTCGGCGCCCCAGCTGACGCCGCTGGCGACGACGATGGCCGCCAGGTTTTCCAGGGCGGGGTGCGGCGCGACCCAGCGCAGGAGCTGCCACGGCGCGGTCTCCAGGCGGGACTCCGCGCCGTACTCGCTCTGCAGCCGGTACTGGACGACCTCGAACTGCAGCGGGCCGACGGCGGCGAGGAGCGTCACCCCCGGCGCCTGGTGCCGCGGCAGGAAGGTCCGCACGATGTGCTCCTGGAGGAGCTGCTGCACCCCCGCGCGGTATTTCTTGGCCGCCGCGGGGTTCGGGTTGCTGAGGAACGCGAAGACCTCCGGCGGAAACTGCGGGATCTCGTGGTAGCGGATCGCCGGGTCGGTCGTGAGCGTGTCGCCGATGCCGAAGCTGTCGTGGCCGACGAGGCCGACGACATCGCCCGGCCAGGCCTCGTTCATCGTCTCGCGCTCGCGGCCGAAGAGCTTGTGCGACGAGGACAACCGCACCCGCCGGCCGGTCGGCGCGTGGGTCACCACCATGTCGCGCTCGAAGCGGCCGGAGCAGACCCGCAGGAAGGCGATGCGGTCGCGGTGCTTCGGATCCATGTTGGCCTGGATCTTGAAGATGAACCCGGAGAACTTGTCGTGGGTGACGGGCACCGGGTGCCGGCCGTTGTGGCCGTGGCCGTCGTCGGGGGCGAGGGCCTCGGGCGCCTCGGCGGGCTCGGGCTCGTCCACGAACGCGGCGGCGAGGCCGCGGCGGGGCGCGGGCGGCACCGAGTCGCGCAGGAAGCCGTCGAGCAGGAGCTCGACGCCGAAGTTGTTCACCGCGCTGCCGAAGTAGACCGGGCTCTGCTGGCCGGCGCGGACGGCGGCCACGTTGAAGGCGTGGCCGGCGCCCTCCAGCATCGCCAGCTGCTCGGCCGCCTCGCGGTGCGAGGACTCGTCGAGTCGCTCGCGCACGAGGGGGGCGTCGAGTCCGGTCACCTGCTCGGGGGCGCGGTAGGCGCCGCCGGGCACGCGCTCAAAGAGGTGGACCTCGCGCCGGAGCCGGTCGTAGACGCCGCGGAACGACGGGCCGTTGCCCAGCGGCCAGGTCATGGCGCAGGCCTGCAGGCCGAGGACGTGCTCCAGCTCGTCGAGCAGCACGATCGGGTTGAGCGTGGGCCGGTCGCACTTGTTCATGAACGTGAAGATCGGCACGCCGCGGCGGCGGCAGACCTCGAAGAGCTTGCGCGTCTGGGCCTCGATGCCCTTGGCGGCGTCGATCACCATCACCACGGCGTCGACCGCGGTGAGGACGCGGTAGGTGTCCTCGGAGAAGTCCTTGTGGCCGGGGGTGTCGAGCAGGTTGACGGCGAAGCCGGCGTACTCGAACTGCAGGACGGTGGAGGAGATGGAGATGCCGCGCTGGCGCTCGAGCTCCATCCAGTCGGAGCGGGTGGCGCGCTGGTTCTTGCGGTCCTTCACCGCGCCGGCGAGGTGGACGGCGTTGCCGTAGAGGAGGAACTTTTCCGTGAGCGTGGTCTTGCCCGCGTCGGGATGGGAGATGATCGCGAACGTGCGGCGGCGGGCGATTTCGGCGGCGGCGGACATGGGAAAGGGTCAAGAAACCGCCCGCGGGTGCCCAAGGGAAGACAATTTCGCGGCGGCCCCCGTGGGGGAAATCGCGCCGCCGCCTGCGGGGGACACCCCATGGGCGGAATGCGGCCGGTCGGGCAGGATGGGACAAACTTAAAGAACATGAACCTTGTCTTCTGGATCATTGTGACCGCCGACGTGATCGGCTTCGCCCTGTTGGTTTGGGGCATGGCCGCGGCGCCGGCGGGCTATGAGGACGTCCGGGGCTTCCATGCCGGCACCGAGCCGGTCCCGGTCGACCGGTCCGTCCGCGCGGTGACGCCGGCGGGGTCGGGGGCGGACGAACTGGCGGCCTGAGCCGCCTGGCCGGGGAGGGACGGGCGCGGCCAGCGGCGGCCGCGCCACTTTGGGCTTCTGTGGCCGGCGAAACCGGCGATGATGGCGGGCCATGCCCGCGGCCCTGAAACTCAAGCCCAACGCCACGGCGCGCGTGCTGCGCGGGCATCCGTGGGTGTTCGCCAACGAGGTCGAGGCCCTGCTGCCGGCGGAGCACGATGGCGGGGTGGTGGAGTGCCGCGACGCCCGCGGGCGTTTCCTCGGCACGGGAATCTACAACAGCCGCTCGCAGATCGCCTGGCGCCGGCTGAGCCGCGAGCGGGTGGAGCTGGACGCCGCGCACCTGCGCGCGGCGCTGGGCGCGGCGATCGCGCGGCGCGGGCCGGCGACAGAGGCGCCGCCCTGCCGGCGCCTCGTCTGGGCTGAGTCGGACGACCTGCCGGGCGTGGTCGTCGACCAGTTCGGCGACACCCTGGTCGCGCAGCTGCAGACGCTGGCGATGGAGCGGCGCGCGGCGACGATCGGCGATCTGCTGGTCGGGCTGACGGGCGCGACCGAGATCGTCTGGCGGCACGACGCCCCGATCCGGCGCCTCGAGGGCCTGCCGCTGGAGGTGCGCACCCGCTCGGGGCAGCCGTGGGCCGCGCGGTGGATGCGGATCGACGGGCTCGACTACTGGCTCGATCTGACGGGCGGCCAGAAAACCGGCTTTTATCTCGACCAGCGGCCCCAGCACGCCGCCGTCGCCCGGCTCGTGCCCACGCTGGCGCCGGGCCGGCCCGCGGGGGTGCGCCTGCTCGACGCCTTCTGCAACCAGGGTTCCTTCGCGCTGCATGGCGCCCGGGCCGGCGCCACGACGGTGCGGGGGATCGACAGCGCGCCCGAGGCGGTGGCCCAGGCGCGGCGCAACGCCGAGCGCAACGGCCTGCGCGCCGAGTTCGCCGCCGGCAACGTCTTCGACTACTTCACCGAGCGGCGCGACGAGACCTGGGACCTGATCGTGCTCGACCCGCCGCCCTTCGCGCGGTCCAAGGGCTCGCTCGAGGGGGCGATGCGCGGCTACAAGGAGATCAACCTGCGGGCGATGCAGCGGCTCACCCCGGGCGGGGTGCTCGCCACCTTCAGCTGCTCCCACCACGTGCAGGACGCCGACTTCCGCGCCATGCTGGCCGGCGCGGCGGCCGACGCGAAGCGCCGCGTGCAGGTGCTCGTGTTCTGCCACCAGCCGCCGGACCACCCGGTGCTCGTGACCATGCCCGAGAGCGAGTACCTGCGCGGGTGTATCTTGCGCGTGGAGTAGCGAACGCAGAGGCCCGCAAAGAAGTAACAAGTATCAAGTACCAAGTAACAAGATGCGGCAGGCGGTCTTAATTCTTGTTACTTGTTACTTGTCACTTGATACTTTCCCCCACGATGCCCTGGGCGCAGGTTCACTGGCGCAGCGAGATTCTCGCCAAGCAGACGACGATGCAGGTGCTGCTGCCGGCGGTCGGCCGCCCGCCGTATCCGACGTTCTATCTGCTCCACGGGCTGGGCGACGACTCGACGATCTGGCTGCGCCGCTCCCGCATCGAGGCCTACGTCCGCGAGCTGCCGCTGATCGTGGTGATGCCCGACGGCTACCGCGGCTTCTACACGGACAATGACGAGGGGCCCGCCTACGCGCGGCACTTCAGCGCCGAGCTGCCGGCCTTCGTCGAGCGCAACTTCCCGGCGCGGCCGGCGCGCGGGGCGCGGGCCATCGGCGGGCTGTCCATGGGCGGCTTCGGCGCGCTGCGGCTGGCGCTCGGCCACCCGGAGAAATTCTGCTCGGCCAACAGCCACTCCGGCGCGCTGATGCGCTTCAACCTCGACCTCAGCCCGCGCGAGGCGCGGCGCGACGAGATCTTCCGCAAGCACCCGCCGGCGTTCTTCCTGGAGATGCGGCGCATCTTCGGCCGGCGGCCGATCGGCACGCACCACGACCTGCTCGTGCTCGTCCGCCGCGCCCGCCGCCGGCGCCGCCGCCTGCCGCGCCTGCTGATCGACTGCGGCACCGACGATTCGCTCCTCGAGCACAACCGGAAGTTCCACCGCGAGCTGCTCGCGCTGGCAGTGCCGCACCGCTACCGCGAGTTCCCCGGCGGCCACGACTGGGACTACTGGGACCTGCACGTCCGCGACGCCCTGGCCTTCCACGCCAAGAACCTCGGGATCGCGGCGGACGCCGGATAAGCCTCACCGGAGGCCGCGGCGAGAGCGGGGGCTCGTTCACCACGGATTACACGGATGGCACGGATTAAAGAGCCCCCAAAGACTCCTTGGCGTCCTTCGCTGCCTTGGTGTGAAGGAAGAATCACTGCAGCGCCGCGAGCGCGGCGCGGTAGACGGCCGGCGTCTCGGCGAGGGCCGTCACCGTGGTGTTGAGGTCGCGCAGAAGACCGTCGCGCAGGCCGTAGATCCAGCCGTGGACGGACAGCGCCTGGCCGCGTTCCCAGGCCTCGCGGGCGATCGTTGTCTGGCAGGCGTTGGCGACCTGCTCGATGACGTTCAGCTCGCCGAGGCGGTCGCACGCGGCGGCTTCGTCGGGCCGGTCCGCCAGGCGCGCCTCGTGCTTCTCGCGCACGTCCCGCAGGTGGCGCAGCCAGTTGTCGGCCAGCCCGATCCGGTCGCCGCGCAGCGCCGCCCGCACGCCGCTGCAGCCGTAGTGGCCGCAGACGATGATGTGGCGCACCTGGAGGATCTCCACGGCGAATTGCATCACGGACAGGCAGTTGAGGTCCGTGTGCACGATGAGGTTGGCGATGTTGCGGTGGACGAAGAGCTCGCCCGGCAGCAGGCCGACGATCTGGTTGGCGGGCACGCGGCTGTCGGAGCAGCCGATCCAGAGGTAGCCGGGCGACTGCTGCTGGGAGAGCCGGCGGAAGAAGTCCGGGTCCTGCTGCTGGAGGCGCGCGGCCCAGGCCCGGTTGTTGGCGAAGAGTTGGGGGAGGGTTTTCACGCAGAGGAAGGTGCGGGGAAATGAATCAAGGGGGCAGCCCGATCTTCTTCATCAGGGCGGCGTAGCGCGGGTCGCTCCAGAGCGAGTCGAGGATCGGGTCGACGCCGAGATAGACCAAGATGCCGTCGCGCTCCGCGCAAGCGCGCTCGAAGAGCTGGAAGGCGCGGTCGGTTTCGCCCAGCCCCACCGAAACGACGCCGAGCAGGTAGGTGGGGAAGGGCCCGGTGGCCGCGCTTTTCAGGAGGTCATCGTAAATCCTCCGGGCCTCGGCCTTGCGCCCGGCGCGGCCCTCCGTCAGGCCAAGAATGGCGACCATCACGGGCCGGTTGCCGGACAGCCGGATGGCGGTCTGGAGGGCGGCAATGGCGTCGTCGTACCGGCGCGCCGCCAGGTAGGTCATCCCGAGCCCGAAATACGCCTCGGCGTAGTCCGGTTCGAGCCGGAGGACCTCCTTGAACTGGGCGACGGCCTCGTCGTAGCGGCGCTGGAAATGCAGGAGGCGGCCGATGCCGGTGTTGACGCTCGGCGACAGGGGGTCGAGGTCCTGCGCGCGGCGCATCTCGGCCAGCGCCTCGTCGCCGCGCTTCTCGATCGCGAGAAAGAGCCCGTACCACTCGTGGGCGCGGGCGTAGCCCGGCTTCAGCTCCAGCGCCCGCTTGAACTCGGCCTCGGCGGCGGCCCAGTCCCAGTCGATGCGGAAGTTGACGTAGCCGAGCGCGGCGTGGGCCTCGGCGAGCGAGCCGTCGAGCGCAATCGCCTTCTGCGCGCAGGTCCGGGCGCGGGCGATGGCCTCGTCGCGCGGCAGCGAGCCGAAGCCCGCGTTGCCCGCGAGGGTGTAGCCCTCCGCGAGCCCGGCGAAGGCGAGGGCGAACGCGGGATCCTCCTCGGTCGCGTGGGTGAAGCTCGCAATCGCGTTCGCGATCTCCTCCCCCGTGCGCTTGTTGAGCTGCGCCCGCCCCGCCAGGTACTGGCGGTAGGCCTCGCTGCTGGCGGTGCCGCGGCGTTCCAGCCGGTCGCGCTCCCCGGACAGCAGCTGGACCTGCAGGGCGTCCGTCACGCTCGAGGCGATGGCCGACTGGATCGCAAACACGTCCTTGAGCAGGCGGGTGTATTCCTGGGACCAGAGGGTCTTCTGGGTCCGGACGTCGACGAGATGCACGTTGATCCGCACCTCATCCCCGGCCATGCGCACGCTGCCCTCGAGCACGGAGCCCACGCGCAGCGCGGCGCCGATCGCGGCGATGTCGAGCTGCGTCCCCTTGAACCGCGCGACCGAGGTGCGGGCGATGACGTTGAGGTCGCGGATGTTCGCGAGCGAGGAGATCAGCTCCTCCGTCATGCCGTCGGCGAAATTCTCGTCGGTGGCGTCGCCGCCGAGGTTCGCCAGCGGCAGCACGGCGAGCCGGTTGAGCGGGAGCGCCGGCGCCGCGCGCGGCGCGCCCAGGCGCAGCCAGGCGAGCACGGCGATGGCGGCGGCGGCGGCCACCAGGGCCCGCCGCACCGAGCGCTTGCGCAGCAGGAACGTCAGCCGCTCCGCCGCCGGCGCCCGCCGCTTCTGCCACGGCAGCAGCAGGCGGAAGATCGCCACCGGCATCGCGATGTTCTTGAGCTCGCCCGAGCCGAGGCGGACGAGGGGATGGCCGATCTTGTTCTGGATCTGGCGCGCCACGTCCTCGGACAGGCAGATCCCGCCGGCCCCGGCCAGCGGCTCGATCCGGGCGGCGATGTTGACCCCGTCGCCGAAGACATCGTTTTCCCGATAGACCACATCGCCGGCGTGGAGGCCGATGCGGATCTGCAGCCGCCGGTCGGCCGGCGCCGCCTCGTTGCGGTCGTGCAGCGCCCGCTGGATCTCGACCGCGCCGGCCGCGGCGGCCAGCGCGCTGGCGAATTCCACCAGGAAGGCGTCCCCGATGGTCTTGATCTCCCGGCCGCCGTGCCGGGCGAGGATGGGGCGCACGATCTGCCGGTGCTCCTCGAGCAGCTGCAGCGCCAGGGCCTCGTCGCGCTGGGTGAGGGCGCTGTAGCCGACCATATCGGTGAACATGATGACGGCCAGCCGGCGCGATTCCGGCGCGCCAGATGGCGGGCCGGCGGGGCTGTCCGGGGGTGGAGAGCTGGGGGCCACGGCGGAAGCCCCACAGATGTCCACGGAGCCGCCGGTCGCAACTCGCCGGGGCCTTTTAGCGGCCGGCGTCCCGCGCCCGGACAGCAAAAAGGGCCGGTCGACCGACCGGCCCGGATGCCTTGGCTCCCTTCGCGTCCTTGGTGTGAAAGAAAATCCGCCTTACAGCTTCCCGCCGTAGATCGCGCTCTTGCCCAGTTCCTCCTCGATGCGGAGGAGCTGGTTGTACTTGCAGACGCGGTCGGTGCGGCAGAGCGAGCCGGTCTTGATCTGGCCCGCGTTGGTCGCCACCGCGATGTCGGCGATGGTCGAGTCCTCCGTCTCGCCCGAGCGGTGCGAGATGACGGCGGTGTAGTTGGCCGCCTTGGCCATCTCCACGGCGTCGAGCGTCTCGGTGAGCGAGCCGATCTGGTTGACCTTGACCAGAATCGAGTTGGCCACGCCCTCCTTGATGCCGCGGGCGAGGATTTCCGTGTTGGTCACGAAGATGTCGTCGCCCACGAGCTGGAGCTTCCTGCCCAGCGCGTCGGTGAGCTTCTTCCACGTCTCCCAGTCGTTCTCGCCGCAGCCGTCCTCGATCGAGGCGATCGGGTACTTCGCGGCCAGCTCCTGGTAGAACGCGACCATCTGGTCGCCGGAGAGCTTGCGGCCGTCGGACTTCTTGAAGACGTATTTTTTGCTCGCGGCGTCGTAGAACTCGGAGGCGGCGGGATCGAGGGCGATCTTGACCTGCTGGCCGAAGGTGTAGCCGGCGTTCTTCACCGCCAGGGCGATGGCGTCGAGCGCCGCCTCGATGGATTCGAGCTTCGGGGCGAAGCCGCCCTCGTCGCCGACGGCGGTGGAGAGGCCCTTGTCCTTGAGCACCTTTTTCAGCGCGTGGAACACCTCGGCGCCCATGCGCAGGCCCTCGCGGAAGCTGTCCGCGCCGACCGGCATGATCATGAACTCCTGGAAGTCGATCGGGGCGTCGGAATGGGCGCCGCCGTTCATGATGTTCATCATCGGGACGGGCAGGACCTTGGCGTTGGGCCCGCCGAGGTAGCGGTAGAGCGGGAGCTCGAGGGCGCTGGCGGACGCGCGCGCGGCGGCGAGGGAGACGCCGAGGATGGCGTTGGCGCCGAGCTTCGACTTGGTCTTGGTGCCGTCGAGCGCGAGCATCGCGCGGTCGACCGCGACCTGGTCGGTGGCGTCCTGGCCGATGAGGGCGGGGGCGATCCTGGCCTTGACGTTGGCGACGGCGTTGAGGACGCCCTTGCCGAGGTACCGTTTCTTGTCGCCGTCGCGCAGCTCGAGGGCCTCGTGTTCGCCGGTGGAGGCCCCGGAGGGCACGGCGGCGCGGCCGAGGTGGCCGGAGGCGAGGCGGACGTCGACTTCAATCGTCGGGTTGCCCCGGGAGTCGAGGATTTCGCGGGCGGTGATGGCGGAGATCGTGGTGTTCATGGCAAGGCAGTCAGCCCAAGGCGTAGGGGATCGGCCGGGCGAGGGGAAGGCAAAACCCATCGCCCCCCGGGAAAACGAAGCCCGCCTGGCGGCGGGCACACGGGGCGGCGGAGGTGGCGGAAGGTCCGGGCGCGGTCGCGCCGGCTCAACCCCAGGGGGTGCGCGTGTCGCCGATCCGGGTCGCCAGCCGTTTCCAGAAGCCGGGCGGCCGGGGCCGGAACTCCTCCGGGATCTGGGCGAGGTTGCCGTTGCGCTCCGCGGTGCGAACCGGGGTCACGCCGTCGAAATTGCGCACGTTGAGCAGCTCGGCCGTCAGCAGCGCGGGCGGGATCTGGTTGAGGTAGCCGGCGAACGCGGCGGCGTGGACGGCGGTGTCGCCGTGGTCGTTGCGCGTCAGCAGCAGGTCCTCGGTGAGCTGGGCCGGCGGGATCTTGTGGAGCTGGCCGGTCTCGGCCACCGCGTGGATCGCGGTGTAGCCGGAGGTGCTGGGCAGGGTCAGGTTGTCGGCCACCAGCATGGCGCCGGGGATCTGCTCGAGGTGCCCGGCGATCGCGGCGGCATGGAAGACGGTGTCGCCCGCGGTGGTCTGGCGGAGGAGGTTCTCGCGGGTGACGAGCGCCGGCGGGATCTGGTCGAGGTGGCCGTTGAGGGCGGCGACGTGGAAGACGCTTTCGCCGCTGATGTTGCGCTCGCCCAGCAGGGCGGCGGTGAGGAATGCGGGCGGCACGGCGCCGAGGGTGCCGTTTTCGGCCGCCTCGTGGAGCAGGGTGTTGCCCAGCTCGGTCTTCAGGCGCATGACCTCCTCGGTGAGCAGGCCGGGCGGGAGCTGCCCGAGGTGGCCGTGGGCCGCCGCCACGTGGAAGACGGTGTAGCCGCTGTTGCTGCGCGTGAGCAGGTTGTCGCGGGTCATCAGGGCCGGCGGCACCTGGTCGAGGTGGCCGCCCTCCGCGGCGTGGTGCAGCGGGGTGTAGCCCGACTCGTTCTTGCAGAGCAGATGGGGCGCCGTCAGGACCGCCGCGGGCAGCTCGGCCAGCCGGCCGTAGCGCGCGGCCGTGTGCAGCGGCGTGCTGCCGGCCGCGTTGGGCGCGGTCAGGTTCTCGCTCGTAAGCACGCTCACCGGCACTTGGATCAGGGTCCCCGCGCGGATGGCGGCATGCAGGTTGATGGACTCCATGCTGCGGACGGTGAGCGCGATGGAACGACCGGCCCGGGGGCGAGGCAACCCCAAAACGCTCCGGAGAATTCCCGCCGCCTTCTGGGGGAAATCCCGGTGAATTGGATTTGCCAAGTCATGCCCGGGCGGCACGATGCGTAGCATGATTGATGGGTCTCCTGCCGCCACCGGCGACCAGCCCAAGGGCGCCGTGCTGCTCATTGACGACGAGAAGCCGCTGCTGGACGTCTACGCCGCCGCGCTCAGCCCCCATTTCGACGTGGCCACCGCCACGTCGGTGCAGGAAGCCGACGCCCTCCTGCGCACGCGAGGCTTCAAGGTGGTCGTCTCGGACCACCTGATGCCGGGCGGCAACGGGATGGGCTTCCTCGTGCGGGTGCGCGAGGAGTATCCCGAGATGCAGCGCGTGCTCGTCACCGCCTACATGAAGCCGGAGATGCTGCTGCGCAGCGTCAACGAGGCCGCGCTGTTCCGCTATTTGCTGAAACCCGTCTCCCTGGGCGAGCTGCTCAAGGTCGTGGACGAGGCCGCCAAGCTCCACGACCAGAGCGTGCGCCCGACGGGCTGAAGCGGCCTCATGGAATCCGCCCCGCCGCAGCCGACCCCCGCCGACGCGCCGCCGGTGCTGCTGGTGGACGACGAGCCCCAGTTGCTCGCGGCGATGCGGGAGGGACTGGCGGGGGAGTTCGCGGTCGAGACGGCCGGAACCGCGGCGGAGGCGGAGATGCTGCTCGGCGCCCGGCGGTTCGCGATGGTGGTGTGCGACCACGTGATGCCCGGCGAAACCGGGCTGGATTTCCTCGTCCGCATGCGCGAGCGGCATCCGCGCACGAAGCGGATCCTGCTCACCGGGTACATGAACCCCGAGCTGCTCTCGCGCAGCATTGCGATCGCCGAGCTGTCGGCCTGCCTGATCAAGCCGGTCAAGGCCGCCGAGCTGGCGGCGGCGGTGCGCCAGGCGCTGGCCTGAGCGCGAACCGGCCGCGGCGCAAAATCTGCGCAGCGTTGGGCAGCCCGTGCGCAGCGGCGCCGGCCGGCCCCTGCTAGGCTTGCGGGATGCAGGCGCCCCTCGTCCTGACCCCTCATTTGCCGCGCCGGCTCCGGCTGGTGCTCGAGATCGGCTGGCTCGTCATCATCGCCAAGTGCTGCGCCGTGCCGTGGGTCATCGCCCGCTGGCAGATCCCGGTGCACCCCGGCTGGGTGATCGGGCCGACGCTGATCTTCGCCGCGCTGGTCACGCTGCTGGTGCTGGTTCACCGCGAGGACTAGGCCGGCCGAAAACCGCGAAACGAACCGATCTCCGTATCTTCCGGTAGGGGCGCAGACTTGCTGCGCCCAAGCTGAACTTGAGGGCGCAACAAGATTGCGCCCCTACAGCTGCATCCCGAGCTTGGCCCGCAGGTACGGCGCGGTCGGGCTGCGTTTGACTGCCGCCAGCCCGGCGAGCGGCCCCTGGTAGACGATTTCGCCCCCGGCCGGTCCGCCGCCGGGCCCGAGCTCGACCAGCCAGTCGGCCTCGGCCAGCAGGTCGAGGTGGTGCTCGATCACCACCACGGTGTGGCCCTGGTCGACGAGGCTGTGCAGGACGCGGATGAGCTTCTCGCAGTCGCTGAGGTGCAGGCCGATGGTCGGCTCCTCCAGCAGGTAGAGATTGCGCGGGCGGAGGCCCTGTGCCCGCTCGGCGTAGGTCTGCAGGCCGTGGGCCAGCTCGGTCACGAGCTTGAGGCGCTGGGCTTCGCCGCCGGAGAGGGTGGGGCTGCTCTGGCCGAGGGTGAGGTAGCCGAGCCCGCAGTCGCACATCAGCCGGCAGACCTCGCCGAGGCGGGCGTGGAAGTCGAAGAACGCCGCCGCCTCCTCGAACGTGAGCTGCAGCACCCGGCCGATGGTTTTGCCCTTCCAGGTGATGTCGTTGAGCTCGGCGCCGTAGCGCAGGCCGCCGCAGTCCTCGCAGGGCAGGTAGACGTCGGGCATGAAGGCCATCTCGAGTTTCACCCGCCCCGCGCCCTGGCAGGTGGCGCACCGGCCGCCGGTGGTGTTGAAGGAGAAGCGCGAGGCGGTGTAGCCCCGCATGCGCGCCTCGGGCAGCGAGGCGAAGAACTGCCGGATCTGGTCGAAGATGCCGAGGTAGGTCGCGGGCGTGGAGCGCGGCGTCTTGCCGATCGGCGCCTGGTCCACCTCGATCACCGCCTTGAACGCCGGCCCGCCGCGCAGCTCGGCGAACGGCGGCTCCACGGGCCCGGCGGCGAGCGCGTCGCCCGCGAACCTGGCCAGCCGGGTAAACGCGCGGCCGGTCAGCCGGCGTTCGCCGCGCCGGATCGCGCAGGCCACGGCCGGATGCAGCAGGTCGCCGAAGAGCGTCGATTTGCCCGCGCCGGACGGCCCGCAGACCATGATCAGCCGCCCGAGCGGGAGCCGCAGGTCGACGCTCCGCAGGTTGCGGTACCGCGCCCCGCGGAGCTCAAGCCACGCGGGCGTGGCGGGCGGTTCAGGGTTCAGGGTTTTGGGTTCAGGGTTTTGGGTTTTGGTTTGGCCGACTGATTGGCCTTTTCCCGTCCGCCGTTCTCTTGGAACTTGGAACTTGGAACCTGGAACTTGCCGGTAGGCTCCCCGCAGCGGATGCCTGATCCCCTTGGCGAGAAAGATCCCCGTCAGGGACTGGTCGCACCGCCGGATCTCCGCCGGCGTGCCGCTGGCGATGAGCTGGCCGCCGTGCGTCCCGGCCCCGGGGCCGAGGTCGAGGATGTGGTCGGCCCGCGCCATGACGGCATCGTCGTGTTCGACCACCAGCAGCGTGTTGCCCTTGTCGCGCAGCGACTCGAGGGTGTCGATCAGGCGCTCGTTGTCGCGGGCGTGCAGGCCGATGGACGGCTCGTCGAGCACGTAGAGCACGCCGGAGAGGTTCGAGCCGAGCTGCGCCGCCAGCCGGATGCGCTGCGCCTCGCCGCCGGATAGCGACTCCGTCGGCCGGTCGAGCGCGAGGTAGCCGAGGCCGACGTGGTCGAGGAAGCGCAGGCGCTCCTCGATCTGCGGCACGATGTCCTGGGTGATGGCGCGGCCGCGGGCGTCGAGCTTCAGCT
>Ga0335077_10002088_pt1 | contig 23856 bp, 18 predicted proteins | sample Lox_Sample_31_FD_207151 | JGI IMG/M metagenome (GOLD analysis project Ga0335077, IMG submission 207151) | Soil microbial communities from Loxahatchee National Wildlife Refuge, Florida, United States - Lox_Sample_3.1 | ecosystem: Environmental > Terrestrial > Soil > Wetlands | place: USA... | reverse complement strand
CGCGACTGCGGCAGCGGACGCACTTCGGATGGGCTGTTGGCGTCGGCATTCTCACCGGATTCGTAGCATTTCTGGTCACGTCGCTGGTGGAATCATCGCTGAACGACGATTCACTTGTCATGCTTCTGTTCTTCAGTTTTGGAGTAGCGGTGGGCATGGAGCGCATGCTATCGGAGCGCGGCGCAGCCGATGTGCCTTGAGTACAGTAACCGGCAAGCCTTGCAAGAACTGAGCTGCGAAGCAGCGACTGCGTTGTGAGCCCGGGGCGCGAGCCCGGGAAAGATGGCGAGCCGCCGCTTCGCGGCTCATGTGTTGCGTGATCTTGGTTCCTGCCGCAAGAACGGAACCATGTAGCCATACGCACGAGAGCAGATGCCTCGCTTCGCTCGTCATGACAAACTAATAAAGAGAGCGCGCGGCACAGAACACTGGCCACTCATGTACTCGCCCCAACTGCTGGACCATTTCGAACATCCACGCAATGCCGGAGAACTCGACCATCCGGACGCGCACGTGCAGGTCGAGAATCCGGCGTGCGGTGACATACTCGAATTGTTCGCTCAGGTTCAGGATGGTCGAATCGCGGAAATTCGATTTAAGGCGAAGGGCTGCGTTCCAGCAATGGCCTGCGGATCGTTGATTACGGAGCTAGCGCTTGGCAAGGCTTTGACCGACGCAAACGCGCTCGGCAGGGAAGAACTCGTAGAGAAAATCGGCGGGTTACCGGCAGCCTCGGGACACGCGGCGGTCTTGGCTGTGGATGCGCTACGCGCGTTGGTGGGCTCGCTCGCGGACTGAAGTCCGCTCGCGACATAAAAAAGAGCTTTTCGGCACGACTGAAGTCGTGCCCTGACGCGAATCTTCCCGCCGCTCACTACGCCAGCAACTCCTGCGCGCCCTGCCACAATCGGCGAACGACGTCAGCGGCGGGCTCGACTTTCGCTAGCCCCGCCGACTGTCCTGACCAAGGCAGCATGCGCTGCAAGTCGCCGGCCTTCGTTGCTTCGGCACGCAGGGCCGATGTCAATCCGCGCTGTACGGGATACGGAGCAGGCGCAGGCGCATCAGGAGCGGCTGCTGCGCGTACATAATCTGTCGCAAGACTGCGTCCGGCGCGCCCGCTGAAGGCGCGGGTCAGCATCGTGTCCTCGGGAACGGCTTGGGTAAGCGCCTTCGCCCATGCGGGATGAATTTTCGCTTCAGGACAAACGAGAAACGCGGTACCAAGTTGCGCGGCACTTGCCCCCAGAGTCAGAGCCGCGGCAACGCCACGCTCGTCGGCAATGCCGCCGGTTGCGACAACCGGAAGCTTGACGGCATCGACTGTCGCTGGCAGAAGCGCGAAGAGTCCGACCAGTGTGCGCTCCGCGTCGGCGGCATTGAAGCAGCCGCGATGCCCGCCGGCCTCCATGCCCTGAACAGCAATGATGTCGGCGCCGGCTTTTTCCGCTGCGCGCGCCTCAGCAACGGTGGAAACGTTCGCGATCCAGACAATGCCGCGCTGTTTCAGACGCTTCACGAACCCTGCGGGATAAAGACCCATAACTGAGGAGACGAAGGGCGGCGCGGCCTCCAACAGCGTTTCGCATTGCCATGCGAAATCCAGCGGGGTTGTATCGCCCGCTTCTGGCGGCACGGGAGGGCCCCAGTTCGACAGGAACTGGCGCACTCTCTGTTCATGAGCCGGATCGCGGCTGGGCGGAGGATCAGGAATCCAGAGATTCATCTGGAATCGGCGGTTGGTTTTGCCACGAACTTCTGTCGCCCACGCAAGCATCTCATCCGGCTTCATCAAGACCGCGCCACACGCGCCCAAGCCACCCGCGTCGGCGACGGCTATCGACAGGGAGGGCGCGCATGCTCCCGCCATCGGCGCCAGCAGGATGGGCACGCGCAGCCCAAAGCGATCGCAGAATTCTTGAGCGCGTCGCAGGGCAGATTTCATGACTTGAGGGCTCTATGAACTCTGAGTTTGGGTAGTGCTGGCCTTCAGGCCAGCGTCAAGGTCCGCAACCGAATCGGTATGCGGGATGCGATCACGCTGGTGATCGCATCCCGCCGTGAAATTAATCGTGCCGCGAGACCGCGGCGGTGAAGCACCACACTACCACCCTACACTGTCTCCAGTTCTTCTTCCAGCAACTGCTTGTTGTAGAGCTCGGTGTAGTAGCCGTTCCGCTCGATCAGCTCATCGTGGGTGCCGTATTCCACGACCTCGCCATCGTGCAGCACGGCGATGCGATCGGCATTGCGCACGGTCGAGACACGGTGCGAGATGAAGATGGTGGTGCGTCCCTGCATGATCTCGCGCAGGTGATTCAGGATACGGTCTTCGGTCTGCGTGTCGACGCTGGAGAGCGCGTCGTCCAGCACGAGGATGCGCGGGTTGCGAATGATGGCGCGCGCGATTGCCGTGCGCTGTTTCTGCCCGCCAGAGAGGGTGATGCCGCGCTCGCCGACGACCGTGCGATAGCCCTCAGGGAATCCGGCGATATCATCGGCGATGTTGGCCGCCTGGGCTGCGCGGCACACTTCTTCATCGGTCGCATTCTGCACGCCGAAGGCGATGTTGTCGCGAATGCTGTCGCTGAACAGGAAGGTCTCCTGCGGCACGAAGCCGATGTTCGTGCGCAGTACTTCCAGCGGATACTCACGAATCGGCCGGCCATCGATGAGCACAGAGCCTTCCGTCGCATCGTAGATGCGGGGAATGAGCGACACGAGCGTCGATTTGCCTGAGCCCGTCGGACCGACAATCGCCAGGCTTGTTCCCGCCGGAATCGTCAGGTTGACGCTCTTGAGGACCAGTTCATCGCCGTGCTGCGCCCCATTGCCCGCCTCGGCAGAGCGTAACGTTCGCCCGTAGAGAAAGCTCAAATCGCGGAACTCGATGTCGCCAACAAGCTCTCGTGGCTGATCGTTTGCCGGGACACTGGCGTCGGTGATCTCCGGTTGCTCGGACAGGATGCTTTGTATGCGTCCCATGGATGCGGTGCCACGCTGGAAAAGATTGATGACCCAGCCCAGCGCGATGATCGGCCACGTGAGCTGCACCATGTAGGTGTTGAAGGCCACGAAGCTGCCGACGCTGATGCGGTGCAGGATGACCTCGCGCCCGCCGACGAAGAGCACGATGATGACGGCCAGCCCGAGCATGGTCTCCAGCGTGGGCCACAACATTCCCATGAGCCGCACCAGCTTCAGGCTGCGGTCAATGTATTCGCGGTTTGCGGTCTCGAAGGTTTCGATCTCCCACTCTTCCTGCACATAGGCTCGGATGAGGCGAGCGCCGGAGAAGTTCTCCTGCGCACGGGCCGAGATGTCGGAGAACATGGCCTGAATGCGCTCGAAGCGCTCATGAATCCGGCGGCCGAAGTACTGGATGACGACGCTGATAATCGGCAGCGGCAGAAACGCCCACATCGTGAGCCGCGGGCTGATGGTGAGCATGAACGCCAGCGCTCCGATGGTGAACACCACGGTGTTGGCGGTGTACATGATGCCAGGGCCGACCAGCATGCGCACAGCATTCAGGTCGTTGGTAGCCCGGGCCATAATGTCGCCGGTGCGCGTGCGCTGATAGAAGCTGTAGGAGAGCCGTTCGAGATGGGCGAACAGATCGTTGCGCAAATCGAACTCGATCTCGCGCGAGGCGCCGATCAAAATCCAGCGGGTGAAGAATTGGAAGATGCCCTTGGTGCCCGCGACGGCCAGGAGTGCTCCGGCATAAACCGCCAGCTTGTGCGAGGTGAGGCCGCGGTTCAGGTCGTCAATGGCGCGGCGGATGACCAGGGGAAAGAGGATCCAGACGCCGTTGTTGCACAGCACGCACAGCGCGCCGACCGCAAATGTCTTGCGGTACTTCCGCAGATAAGGAGCAAGTGGTCGAAGGTTCGAGAACAAGGTTTCGCTCAGCCTGAAATTATCTTAGATGAAGGCGGGAAACGCTGGATGCGAGAGCCGGGCAGCGCAGTGGGATCATGTTTGCCCTGACAGCAAACAGCAGGTCCTTCGCGGACTTGCGTCCGCTCAGGATGACAAAGCTATAAGAGAGAGGCTCAAATCCGCAACTCTGTGCCAAAAACAGGACCGCGCGCGCATCTAACGCACTACATACAGTTCCTCCATAGCACAACCGATTGAAATCGTTGTGTGATTGCGCGGAAACAATTACAGTAGCCGTTTCGCCTGATACACTTTGTTGCCGAATCGCGATCCTACGGTATGAGTTTTGACGGGCCTAAGATCCGGCTGGTGCTGCTGTGGCACATGCATCAGCCTTTTTATAAAGACATGGTCAGCGGCGAATACCGGCTCCCCTGGGTTCGCCTGCATGCGCTCAAAGACTATTACGGCATGGTGAAGCTGCTGGACGAGTTTCCTGACGTCCACCAGAACTTCAACCTGGTGCCATCGCTGGTTGCCCAGATTCAGGATTACGTCGCAGGCGAGGCGCACGATCCTTTCTTCAACCTCGTGGCCAAGCCTGCCGCCGAGTTGAGTTCTGCCGAGCGGCAGTTCGCGCTGCAGTATCTCTTCCAGGCAAACCCGGTCAACGTGATCGGCCGCTACCCGCGGTATCGCGAGTTGTGGGAGCGGTATCGCGCCACCGCTGACCGTCCTGAGGGCGCGGACTCGTACTTCGTGACGCGTGACTACGCCGACCTGCAGGTGTTGTCGCAGTTGGCGTGGTTTGACGAGTACTTCCTCGCTGATCCGGAGATAGCGGCGCTGGTTGCCAAGGGACAGGACTTCAGCCACGCCGATCAGCAGTTGATGTTGGCGAAGCAGCGGGAGATCCTGGCCCAGGTGTTGCCCGCCTACGCGCGGGCGGCCGCACGCGGTTCGATCGAGCTCTCGGCCACTCCCTACTACCATCCCATCCTGCCGCTCATCTGTGATACCAATGCGGGGGCGAAGTCGACGACGGGACTGAATCTGCCAACGCGCCACTTCAAGCGCCCTGAAGATGCCACCGAACAAATTCGCCGGGCTTTGGAATCGCACGAGAACAACTTCGGCCTGCGTCCACAAGGGCTGTGGCCGTCGGAAGGAAGCGTCTCGGAAGAGGCCATCAAGCTGGCGGCGCGAGAGGGCATCCGCTGGATGGCCAGCGACGAAGGGGTGCTGGGACGCACGCTGGATTATCACTTCGTCCGCGATCACGGTGGAATGCTGCACGGCGACGGCGCCCATCGGCTGTACAACATCTACCGCTACCAAAAGGGCCCGACGGCGATGCACATGGTGTTTCGTGACCATCGCATCTCCGACAATGTGGGATTCGTGTATTCGGGCATGCCCGCGCCGGACGCCGCCCAGCACCTCATCCATTGCATTAAGAATTCGGTGCAACCGGTGCTAGACGCAGGTCGTGATGCAGTGCTGTCAATCATCCTCGATGGCGAAAATGCCTGGGAGTATTACCCGCAGTCGGGCCGCGAGTTCCTGCGCCGTTTCTATGACGGCTTGCAACGCGATCCGCAGATCGAGCCGGTGACGATCAGCGAGGCTATCGCGCGGCACAAGCCGGAGAATTTCGGCCATCTCGAGCGGCTGGTGCCCGGCTCGTGGATCAACGCCAACTTCAATGTGTGGATCGGCGCCCCCGAGGACAACAAGTCCTGGGACCTGCTCTCCGAAGCGCGCGATTACTATGAGCGGCATTCGCACCGCGTCTCGAAGGCCCAGCGCAAGCTGGCGTGGGAGGAGTTGCTGATCGCCGAAGGCAGCGACTGGAACTGGTGGTACGGGCCGGAACACCACTCGGCGAACGACAAGGACTTCGATGAGTTGTACCGGCGTCATCTGTCGAACGTCTATTACGCGCTGGAAGGAGCGCCGCCGGAGGAGCTCAGCGTCCCCATCATGAGCGGCGTGACGCGTCCCAGCTACGCGCCGCAGACGGCCTACGTTCGCGCAAAGGTCGATGGCAAAATCAGCAACTACTTCGAGTGGATGGGCGCGGCCAGCTACACTTCCGACCAGCGCACCAGCGCCATGCATGGAAAGCAGTTCCTGCTCGACGCGGTGCACGCGGGCGTGGACGCGACGTCGGTGTGTGGCCGCTTGGACTTCGACGGCGGCATCCCCGAAAGCGACTACCGCATTGTGGTGAACCTTGAGGTGACCAAGCCTTCGACCGCAGGCAAGGCCAGGTCGGATTCGTATCGCCTGCAAGTGGAAGCGACCGGCGCGCGGGTGCAGAGCTGGGTGATGACCAATGGCGACGAGCGCCGTCAGCTGGCATCCTTCGCGGCTAACAATGGCAATCTGAGCACGAACGGAGTAGAGGTGGCACTGGCGGAGATCTTCGAGATGCGGGTTCCGTTCGAGTTGCTGGGAATACAGCGGGGAAGCAAGCTACGGCTTCGCTTCGCCTTATGGCGGGACGATCTACCGGCCGATTCGCTGCCCCTGGAAGGCTGGATCGAACTCTACGCCATCGCCGAGGAAGAGCTGGAGAGCAATCTATACACCTACTCGGCGCGTTAGCAATTTTTGTTCAGGCGCGCCAAACCGCCTGGTCCGTTGGGCCGCGCACAGCTTTTCAAGACACGGACTCCAACGCTTTAGGCCCGACTCAGCGTAGCCCAGCGCGCAGCCGAAGGCGGAGCGCTGGGTAACTATTACGATGCAAGAGCCCCTGCCGGGGCTCCGGGTTAATATCTCGGCGATTACCCAGTGTTCCGCTTCGCTCCACACTGGGCTAAGCTGAGTCGCGCCTACGGCGCTGACTGTGCGCTGCTCAGGATGCGACGGCTGTGCGGCACGGCTGAAGCCGTGCCCTTTCCACAATCCGAAACTAGAGACTGAAACGTTACCTCGGCTGATACACCGGCCATCCCTTCGCTTGTGCCAGCTTCTGCAGATCGGTATTGGGATTGATGCAGAAGGGCCACCTCGCCATTTCCAGCATCGCGTAATCATGGATGGAGTTGCCGAACACCGCATCGACTGGGCGGCCGATGACGTCGCGAATGGCAACCGCTTTCAGTTCGTCGGTAGGAACGCGCAAGATACGCGCGCTGGCGCAGCCGTCTTCCAGGTGCACGCATGCGGCGAGCACGCGATTGCGCGGGATGCCGAATTGCTCGGCGCCGTACTCCACCACCCAGTTATTCGTTGAGGAAACGGCCCACAGCTCGCAGCCCTGCTGCTTGAGCCTGGTCGTGAGCTCCAGCATCTCGGGGAAGATGCGCGGCGTGACCACGTCCTCGAAGAATTCCTCGGCCGCACGGTAGAGAAGGCCGCACGAGATACCGGCGTTCATCGTCACCATCTCGGCGCACATGGGCTCTTCGCCGACGCCGCCCTGCTCATAAAGCGCATAGCGCGCGCGCATCTGATCCGCCAATTGGCGCGGGATGAGGCCGCGGTCCATCTCCCAGTAGAAGAAGTCCTTGCCGGCATCACCGCTCCACAGCGTGCCATCGCAGTCGAAAACTGCGAGCCCAGGCTGGAGCGCGAGCACCGATTCGATGAATTGCTGTGCTTCTGGAGACAAGGCTGGCAACGTCAAAAAGCGGTCTCCGAGGCGACGAGGTTGGCGGTGCGCAGCCGTTCGTAATCTTCGGGCGTGTTGATGTTGATAGCGATTCGGGAATCGTCGATGGGCACGTAACGAACGTGCTGCTGACTGCGATGCTCGACGTCGCGCGCCGTCTCATCGGCAGACGCCCGCAGAAACGCCTCGATCATCTCCCGTCCTGCAACCACGGGATGGCCATGCACTACTTCCTCACCGCGTCGCGTCTCGGGCACGACGGCCCAGATGTTCGGCTCCGAGGCGCGAAGCGCGTGAATCAGATCGCGGACGCTGCCGGGAACCACCGGGGGACGATCGACGAGAGCGATCACGGCAGCATCGCGCCCGCGGTTCAGGACATCCTGCAACCCGACTCGAAGCGAGCTGAACTGTCCGCGCTCGGGATGCGGGTTGTCGACGAGGAATCCACCATGCTCATAAACGACCGGCGCGATGGTTGCGCGATTGTTTCCCCCGACGACGATGACCAGATCCGTGTATTGCTGCAGCAGGTCGATCCACGAGCCGAGAAAGGTGTTCACCGCAGGGACGCCTTCAGCCACAGGCGGCCAAGGTAGCAGTGCCTTGTCGCGGCCCATGCGGGTGGAGAAACCCGCAGCCAGAACGACTCCGCAAAAGCTTTCGGCGCGCGCCATGACTCGAAGATAGCAGAGGCAGAGCTGGCCTGCTACTGTGCAGCGTTTCTGCAAACCTGGTCGATCCTGGAAGCCTTGGAGCACTTGGGGTAATCAAAAGTTTAAGGAGTTGTTATGGCGAGAGTTGAAGGGGTCGATCCGGCGCGGACGTCATTTGCGATGCGGTATGTGTTCAAGAAAATCCGCAAGATGTTGGGACGCGATCTGACGCCGATGAAGATTACGGCGAAGGTGCCGCGAGTGTTCTGGGTCGAGATGTTGACTGAGTGGCTGTTGGGCGAAAAATCGCAGGTACCGCATCGCTTCCGCTCGCTGGTGTTACTGCGGACGGCGGTGCGCGTCGGGTGTCCGTTTTGAATTGACGCTAATTCTGCCGGTGGCAGAATGCGCGGCCTGACCGAGGAAGAGATTGAGGCGATTCACAGCGGGAACTTAGGGGGCTTTGCTCCGGCGGAAGCAGCTTTGCTGCGCATGACCGATGCGATGGCGGACACGCCTTCGAACGTGAGCGAACAACTTTACGCTGAGCTGCGGCAGCACTTCACGGAAAATCAACTCATTGAGCTGGCGGCCGACGCAGCCCAGGAGAATTTTCGCGCGCGCTGGAACCGCGTGTTTGATGTTGCGAGTGACGGGCTGTACCGAAAAGGAGTGCGCTTCAAGCAGGTCGCGTGAGTGCGGCGCTAGCTATGTGCGAGCCCTGGCTCGCTCACGGCGTCCTGCGCGTCGTTCTCAGCGCGCGGCTTCGCGTATTCGTACTTCTTGCTCGCGACTTCGGGCAGAGCCTGGCGGCGCACGGCGATCATCTCCGCCACGATGGCGACAGCGATCTCTTCCGGCGTTACGGCGCCGATCTCCAGTCCGACCGGGGCATGCACTTGCGCGAGCTTTTCAGCTGGAATGCCTTCCTTCTCCAGCTCTTTGTAGATCGAAATAGTCTTGCGCCGCGAGCCGATCATGCCGAGATAGCGCGCGCTGGCGTTCACGGCCCAGCGCAGGACGCGCATGTCGTCACGGTGTCCGCGGGTGACGATCACGATGTAAGCCGACTCGGGCACCTGCAGCCGCGATGTGGCCTTGTCGAAATCGTCGGCGATGATCTCGCGCGCGTCCGGAAAGCGCTCGGCGTTAGCGTAGGATTCGCGATCGTCGATAACAGTGACTTCGAACCCGGCGATCTTCGCGACCTTATACAGATTGTAAGCGACATGGCCTGCGCCGAAGATGTACAGCAGCGCCGGCGGCAGTACCGGTTCGATAAAGACTTCCAGCGTGCCTCCGCAGACCAGGCCGGTGTCGTACTTGGGATCATTATTGAGGTTGAAGGTCAGCGAGCGCGGCTTCTCCTCTTCCATGACTTCGCGCGCCGCCTGCCAGACTTCAGCTTCGACACAGCCGCCGCCGATTGTGCCGACGATCGAGCCATCGTCGCGCACTAGCATCTTCGCCGTCTGAAATGACGGAATCGAACCGCGCACGTTGGTGATGGTGGCCACGGCTCCGCGGCGGCCCTGCCGGCGAAGCTCGACAATGTGCTCGTAGATGTCCATGGAGCTAAATGCAAACGGATGATTTGATTATAGATAACCTGACCGCCGACTGCTGGGCTTCGCACCCGCCATTCTGCGGTTGACCATAGGCTAGGATATACCTAGAATTTTCCTATGGCCACCCTATACGTCGAAAATGTCCCTGATGATTTATATGAGGCCCTTCGCAAACGTGCTCGAAGTAACCGCAGATCCATGGCTGCCGAGGTATTGACGCTTCTCGAGCATTATGTGCCTACGCCAAAAGAACTCCAGCGCCGCAGGCAATGGATTCGGCAGGTGAAACGCTTAAGACCTCTGAAGCCTACTTCTCCCGGCCCCTTTCCCTCGATGGAAGAGATGCTCCGGGAAGATCGTAATCGTTGAGCACGTTCGTTATCGACGCGAGTGTCGCCGTAAAGTGGTTCCTCGACCGCAAGGACGAACAGCTCGTTGACAGAGCGCTTCACCTGCTGGATCGCTACGAGTCGGGCGAGATACAGTTCATCGTTCCGGATTTGTTCTGGGCCGAACTGGGCAACGTCTTTTGGAAAGCTGCCCGGCAAGGGCGATGCTCGAAATCGGAAGCGGAGCGTAGCCTTCTTGTGCTGCAATCGAGCCAATTCCTCACATTTCCATCTCAACCGCTATTGCCGCCAGCCTTTCAAATCGCGTGCGATTGGGGACGCACGGTCTACGACAGCCTCTACATTGCACTCGCAGAGTCACGGAATGAGTTCGTAACTGCCGATGAAAAACTGGTCAACGCGCTTGCTGGCACATTTCCTGTAAAGTGGCTGGGCGCGTTGTAGGGCGGCCCCTTACACGCCGACGACTCCGCTTCTGCGCTCCATGAGCAGAACATCGCGCCACGTTCCTTGCAATTGCCCGAGGCGTTCTCGTCTGCCGACGATGCGAAACCCGCAACGTTCATGCAGTCGAACGCTGGCTTCGTTCTCAGGGAAGATACCCGCTTGCAGCGTCCAGATCCCCGCCTCCTCGGATGCAGCTACCAAGCCGGATAGCAGTCGCAATCCAATGCCTCGGCCACGCGCAGCTTCGGCGATATAAACGCTCACTTCGGCGACTCCGGCGTAGACGCAACGCGATGACACCGCACTGAGTGCTGCCCAGCCTGCGACGTCGCCGTCCAGGCGCGCCACGAGGCGACAGGCAGGGATATGGGCTGCGTCCCATTTTTCCCATTCGGGCGCAGCAGTCTCGAAGGTGGCATTTCCGGTCGCGATGCCTTCGAGGTAAATTGCCCGGACCGCGGACCAGTCCTCCGGCCGCATCGGCTCAATCGAGACCGTCTCATCAACATTGTTCACGGTTGGAATTATAGGAGGCATGCGCGACGCTCTCGCATGCTACATTCATCAGTTCTGGATAGGCTGGTAACGGAGCAAGCCATGAAAGCCGTCCGCATTCATGAGTTCGGCGGGCCTGAGGTTCTGAAGTACGAAGACGTGGCCGATCCTGAATTACGCAAAGACCATGTCCTCATTCGCGTGCGCGCCTGTGCGCTGAACCATCTCGATCTGTGGGTGCGCAAAGGGCTGCCCGGGGTCAAGCTGCCGCACATTCTGGGCAGCGACATAGCCGGCGAGGTAGCGCAGGTGGGCGAGTACATCAGCGACGTGAAGCCGGGTACACGCGTTCTGCTGTCGCCGATGCTGTTTTGCAATCACTGCGGGATGTGCGCTACCGGGCAGCAGAACTTTTGCCCGCAATTCGCCGTGCTGGGTAACAACGCTGATGGCGGCAACTGCGAATTGGTTGCTGTGCCGCGCGTAAATGTCATTCCCATTCCCGATTGGTTCGACTTCATTTCGGCAGCGAGTGTGCCGCTGGTGTTTCTGACAGCGTGGCACATGCTGATCGGGAAGGCGGGACTCAAGCCGGGGAACACCGTGTTGGTTCTGGGTGCGGGCTCCGGGGTAGGCTCAGCGGCGATTCAGATTTGCAAGATGCTGGGCGCAACGGTCATCACAACGGCGGGAGATGATCGCAAGCTCGAGAAAGCGTGCGAGCTCGGCGCCGACTACACCATCGATCATTACAAGCAGAAGATTTCCGATGAGGTGAAGCGCATCACCAATCGGCGCGGAGTGGATATCGTCTTCGAGCACGTGGGCGTAGCGACGTGGCCGGAGAGCATCAAGTCGCTCAAGTACGGCGGCACGCTGGTCACCTGCGGCGCGACCACCGGCTACGACGCGCAGCTTGATCTACGCGTGCTGTTTGCGCGCCAGCTGTCGCTCTTCGGAACCTACATGGGAGGCCAGGGTGAGCTACTCGAGGTCCTGAAGCATGTCTTCTCGGGCAAGCTGAAGCCGGTGGTCGACCGCACGTTTCCGCTCAGCGAAGCACGGGCGGCACAGGAATATCTGGACCACAGCGAGCAGTTCGGCAAGGTCGTACTGACGGTGTAATTCGGGCACAATCGCAGGGTCAGAGTTGTGTCGCGAGGCTCGCCAAAACATCCAAATAGATATAATTAGGCAAACATATGGATCTCCAGACCGGCATTACCGAAAAGGACATGGAGCGCTCCAGTCCCCAGGGTCATGAGCGATTCAAGGACCTGGTTGGCTCCGACCAGAGCCGAGGCGCGATTCTGCGCGCGACCTTTGGCGAGCAGCAGCACGAGGGCGTGCTTCTGGCGTCGCTGGACGCGGTGGTCAACTGGGTGCGCAAGAATTCCATTTGGCCTATGACGTTTGGCCTCGCGTGCTGCGCGATCGAGATGATGTCCATGGGCGCGTCGCGCTTCGATGTCGCCCGCTTTGGCGCTGAGGTCTTCCGGCCTTCGCCCCGCCAGTCGGATCTGATGATTATTGCCGGCCGGGTCTCGCAGAAGATGGCGCCGGTGATCCGCGAACTGTATATGCAGATGCCCGAACCCAAGTGGGTCATCTCCATGGGCGCGTGCGCCACCTCGGGTGGCGTGTTCAACAACTATGCGCTGGTGCAGGGCGTGAACCAGTGGATCCCGGTTGACGTCTACGTGCCGGGCTGTCCGCCACGACCCGAGCAGCTTATTTATGCCATCACTCTGCTGCAGGAGAAGATCGCCAACGAGCGCGGCTCCTTCAAGCGGGCGCTCAACCTTGGATAATGTGCAGGCTTGATTTAGGATCACACGTCACAGACAAGCAATCAGGTTCAGTTCAAACTTGAGAGGTACGGACGCAGAACGGCTTAGCTGCATCCGCAAGGAGAATTCTCGTGACCATGAAAGCTTCTACCCGCCAGGTGCAGGACGTTATTGTGGTCGACCTCAGCGGGCAGATCAAGCTGGGGGAAGGCAGTTCGGTTCTGCGCGACACGGTGAAGGACCTGCTGTCGAAGGGCCATCGCAAGATATTGCTGAACCTTGGTGAAATCACCTACATCGATTCTTCCGGAATCGGCGAGCTGATCAGCGCCTTCACCTCAGTGCGGAACCAGGGCGGCGAACTCAAGCTGCTGCACCTGACGAAAAAAGTGAAAGACGTGCTGCAGATCACGAAGCTGTACACGGTCTTTGATGTGCACGACGACGAGGCGAAAGCGCTGACCGCCTTTGCCTAATCTCTCTTGGTGGAATGTGCGCCTGCACTCCTGATCAAACCAGGAGCGCCGCGGGCTTCCGCCGGCGCCTCCAGTTCCCGGTAAGCGAGTTCCTGTCGCAGCATGTGGAAGACGGCCGAGAGCACGGAAACGATCACCGGCCCGAGGAACAGCCCCAGGAAACCAAACAGCTCCACCCCTCCCAGGATCACGAACATCAGCACCAGCGGATGAAGCTCGACTTTTCCGCTGACCACCCATGGCCGCACGATGCTGTCAGCGGTGCTGATCACCACGCCTCCCCATAACAGCACAAACAAGCCCTTCCAGATTGCGCCGGTGAAGATGAGGTAGAGTCCGGCAGGCGCCCATACGAGGGCGGCGCCAATGACCGGCAGGATGGAGGCGAAAAAGGCGGCAATTCCCAGCAGCAGCGGCGAGGGCAGCCCGACAATCGCCATCGCGACTCCGGTGAGCGTGCCCTGAATAAATCCTACCGATGCGATGCCGTACACGTTGCCAATAATCGTGTCAGCGATGTTGCGGTAGAGTTGCGATGTCTGCTCGGGCGAAAGCGGCAGCAGTTGACCCAACTCATCTGCCCAGTCCTGACCGTCGCGGAAGAGAAAGAAGACGACGATCAGCATGAAGAAGAAGTTGGCCGCCAAGCGCGCGACGCCGCCCAGAATGGCGGCTCCGGAGCTCAGAACCACGTAAGCTCCGCGTTGCAGGTTGCCGGTGATCGCGGAACGAACGTCGAACTTGGAGACGTCCACAAAACGCCCGATGAACTGCAGGGGCCGCTCCGCCAAAGTCATGACGAAAGCCCCCAGCCCTCCTTGCTCCGAACTCAGCGCGCTCAGTCGCTGGGCAGCGACAATAGCTTCGTTGGTCGCCTTGAGGAGGATGAGGCTCACAGGAAAGAGGAACAGCACGACGATCGCGAGAGTGGTGATCAACGAGGCCCACGTCGGGCGGCGGCCGGCCCATCGCAGCACTCGCCGATACGCCGGGAAGAAGATTACGGCGACGATGACCGCCCCCGCCAAGGGACGCAGAAAGGGCAAAACGATGAGCACCGCGACTGCTCCGAAGATGAGAAGCAGGCTGGCCAGAAACCAAAAAGTTGCGTCCTTGGGCGTCATCGGTCCTGTCTTCGCCACATTACCACAGGGATGTTTGTCTAAGGATTCAGCGCGGAGGAAACTCGCCATTCGCTTATCGCTCTTCGCTATTCGCCAGAGATGAGATGGCGACGATCGGCATAGTAAAGCGATTTACCATTTCTCTGTGCCTCTGCTGGTCGTGTTGCCTTTGGTCAAAACTTTCACATGACCCCAGTGGACAATTAGAGGTGCGAGTCGCGAGCGAATAGCGAACGGCGAACGGCGAACAGCGAATCGCGGGTTCCTCCGTGCCTCCGTGGTCAAATTCTTGCTACCCTGAGACCATGATCCACGAGATATTTCCCGTAGGCGTGCTGCAGTGCAACTGCTCGGTCGTTGGAGATGAGCAGACCAGAGAAGCCATGGTGATCGATCCCGGCGACGAGATCGATCAGATTCTGGAAGTGGTGCGCAGGCACGGCCTGAAGGTGAAGCAGATCGTCATCACCCACGCGCATATCGATCATGTCGGCGGCGCCATGAAGCTGAAGCAGGCCACGGGCGCGCCGATCCTGCTCAACCAGAACGACCATGCGCTGCTCAAGATGCTCGACGTGCAGGCAACGTGGATCGGAATGCAAAGCCCAGACCCGGTGACCATCGACAGCAGCGTGGGAGCCGGCGACAAGATCACAGCGGGGAATACCGTGGCCGACGTGCTGCATACGCCGGGACACACCGAAGGCAGCATCTGCCTGTACTTCGCGCCCGAGAAGAAGCTCATTGCGGGTGACACATTGTTTGCCGGCTCCATCGGCCGCACCGATCTGCCGGGAGGCTCCTACAAGAAAATCATCGAGTCCTTGCACGGCCCCGTGATGGCGCTACCCGACGATACGATTGTCGTTCCCGGACATGGTCCGCTTACAACCATCGGCGAAGAGCGGGAGAGTAACCCGTTTCTAGTCACGCGATAGCCGTAGATTTCACCACAGAGGCACAGAGACACAGAGACACAGAGGAATGGAAGGCTTAGAACGCGGTTCGGAGGCTCTTTCAATCTCCGAGTGGCGTTCGATTAGTCGCGTGTCTCCACCACAGTCTTGAGACCCATTTGCTCCGTGCCTCCGTGTCTCTGTGGTGAACATGATTCGAGGTCGCGCAAGAGCCGAGCAACAACGATTGTCTGCGGGACGATGAGTACCACAACGTAGGATACGATCGTTCCCAGGATGACTCCCAGCGACCCAAGCCGCGTCACGAGCACGATGGAAAGCACGATGTTGACGGCGGCGGCCAGAGTCGAAGCGACGGCCTGCACGCGGGTACGATTCATCGCTCCCAGGAGGCAGGACTGTGTGCTCGTAACCCCTGCAATGACGCTCCACACGGCCATAGCCAATAACAGCGAAAACGGCGGGACCGCGGCAGCACCCGCCCAAAAGCGAATCAGTATCCGACCGCAAACGACCAGCAGCACAGCCCATGTGACGTTGAGGGTCAGCGTGATGCGAATGGCCATGGCGAATGTCTGACGCACCCAGGCAATCTCGCCCCTCGCCTGCGCCTCGGCATAGGCGGGCCACAGAGCAGGGAAGACCAGTCCCTGCAGTACAGCTCCGATGCCGACCACGCGCCACGTGACACTGTAGGGCGTGACCTCGGCGGCGCCGAGAAAGTGGCTCACGATGATGTTGTCGGAACTGAAGACGACGATCGCCGCTGCCTGGATCAGCAAGAAAGACCATCCCGAGCCCAGGAGTTGAAGCATCACGGGGCGGCTCAGGAGTGAGAGATTCGGACGGAGCCAGGGTTTGTGCCAGCGCACAAGCCACAGCATCGTAGCGAGCGCTACCGCACTGCTACATCCGTACGACAACAGGAACAACGCTGGCATCGAGACGCGTAGCCAGACTCCGAAGGCCAGCCCGGCCAAGTTGCAGATGGCGCCCAGCGCGAGCGTTTTGTTGAAAAGGTGCAGTTCCTGGTATCCAGCGAAGATCTTTCCCGCGAGACTGAGCGGCAGCCCCAGCAGCATCAGAAGCGCCGCAATGAGCACCGTCCAGCGGACTTGCTGCTCGATGGCGGCGGTGGAATTGAAGATGGCATTCCAATGGGCGCGTATCCAGAGCGCGATGAAGCCGCAAGCAGCCAGCGCAGCTGCAGCGGTGGTCACGGCGAGGGCGTTGGTGAATGCGCGGGCGGCGCCGACTTCGTCGTCCTGCGCGTAGGCGCGCGAGGTCAGGTTCGTGAGACTGGTGGCGATTCCGAGATCCAGCAGGTTAATCCATACGGCGATGCTGATCACGGTCGCCCATATGCCATAGCGCTCGGCCCCGAGATAGCGGACGGCCAGCGGCAGGGAAACCAGTGTCAGCAGCGACGACAAGCCGCGGGCTGCGCCACCCGAGACCACGGCACGGGCAATCCGCCGATAGCGACGGTCGGTTAAACCTGATAGCCCGATGATTGGTGTGGGCGTGTTCACAGGTGTCAGGGGATGGTCACAACCACAGACTCGGCTGGCTTCTGGCAGTCGTGAGTGCCATTCAGCAGCATTCCCTTGGCAGCGCGAACGACCTCGGCGACCGTAATCTGCGTGATGCAATGAGGCTCGATATGCGTGCAGCGGGCCTCGCATCCCTCGAGTCCACGGTCCGGTTGCAGCACCCGTGCGGAGGGAGACCAGGGGGCGAATCGCGCTGGGCTGTTGGAATGCGCCGCATCGCCCGCCTTGGGATGGCGCGAGATAACGATTGTGGGGCATTTCATTGCTGCCGCAAGGTGCGCGGCCCCAGAGTCGTTTCCGATGAAAAGGTCGCAACGACCCAGCAAGGCGCAGCTCTCGCGCACGTTGGCGTTGTCCGAGATCACCGCCCGGGTTGAGAGCATGCCCGCCAGGCGAACCGCTTCGGCGTGTTCCGATGGGGAGCACGTGATGACGGCATACACCGGATACTGCATTGTCAGGTCACAGATGACGGCGGCGTAGCGCTCCAGCGGCCAGCGCCTTCCCTTCGATTGCGCGCCAATACCCAGTGCGACCAGAGTGCAGTTGTCGGGCAGACTTCGCAGTTGGCGGTCGGCGTGTTGCTCATCTTCGGCAGTGAGGTGGATCTCGAGACGCTTCTCGTGAACCGCCCCCCCCAGGGCCTTGACGATGGCGAGATTCTTCTCTACCTCGTGTTGCGGCGGACCTGGCTCAAGACAAATGTCGAATGCGCGGTCGAAGCCGCGGTTGTAACGCCGTTTGCCGAACGAGGTGTACCCGCAGTATCCCACGCGCGCGCCGGCGTTCGTCAGCAAACATAAGAAGGTAGCAAGATGTTCGTCGGTGTCCCAACGGGGCGAGATCGCGATGTCGAAGCTGCGCCTGCGCAGCTTGCACCAGTAGAACCGGAGCGCTGAGAAAAAGCGGCGTGCGTGGGCAGGCAGCCAGCGCGTTCGAACTACAGGCAAAGTCAGCAGCTCGTCGATGTGCGGATTGGTCTGCAGGATGGAGGCGCTTGGGGGCTGTGCGACCACGGTGAGGGGCGTACCGGAAAAGCTGCGCTTCAATTCACGAATGAGGGGCGTGGTGAGGACAAGATCCCCCAGGGCGTCGAGGCGAAACAGGATGATGGACTTTGGCGCGGTCGCGGAGGGAAGCTGCGGTTCGGGTTTTCGTCGCCGCCACCACAGCAGGACGCGTGTGGGCAGCAGCACACAGAGGAGCAATCTCACAGGCCGTTCCTATGCGCAGGGGCAAATAGTTCTGGAGGACGATTGACGGTTGATTCCTTATGCTTGTCGTTCCGTTTCCGTTCTGCTCTGTTTCGCCGTAACGGTGTCTTCCGACTCGCCCTTCTGTTGGGCTAAGACGGGGAATCTAGTCAACCTCTCCTGCTCCACCGGATCACAGATTTAAAGTTGCGCAACGATTCATCGTGCGGGGAAGCGCGCTTCCATGTGACGTCGCTTATGGGGTCCCGATAAGGGGGCAAAGCTCGAACGGTGTTGGCTCGACCGGCCGAAGCCGGCATCAATGCTACTCACCAGTGGCTGGTTATCTAGAATTACGCCACGTATCGCTCCCATTCGCATTGGTATCACATTCACGAAACCATGTTACTGCGATGGGTAATTCGCTGTCGGTGACACACGTCACGGTTCGCTGGGAACACCCCGATCTTAGGTGCCATTTACTAGGTTACTTTCATGCCAATTTCAAAACGCGGCGCACGCCCGGTGGTCAGTTAACCTTTCGCAACAGTGGGCTCCGCGCCTCGGGCTGTGAAGTTCAAAAGAAAAAGCCCATCCAGCTTTCGCCGGATGGGCAGTGAGGAGGACACACAGTCAGAACGTCAGGCGAAGAGCAAATTGTCCGAACCGGCGCTCGTCGTGGTTGCCGTTATTGGCGAGCGAACCCAAGCCCCCCTTCTTGCCCGTAATCGTCAGCGGACCAGGTCCCAGCAACGCGACATCGTTGATGAAACCGTTGACGTACAGGTTGTGATGGTTCAGCAGATCGAAGCCTTCCGCGCGGAACTCAAGCCCGAACCGTTCGGTGATCTTGAAGTTCTTCGCAACCGAAGCATCGAAGTCCCATGCCCCAGGCCCACGGAAGGCATTGCGCGGAGTCATGCCGGCCGGATAAGGACCGAAGTCCTCAAATCCAGGCAGCAGGCCCAGCGCGCCGTTGTAGGGAGAAGCCGCGGGTAGAGACAACAAGGTGAAGGCATTCGGCCCTGAAGGAGTCTGCCCGTCCGCCAGATAGCTGGTGATCCCGCTCGATGGCGTATAGCGAGGAATGCCATACGGCCCCTGAGTCGTGCCGTTCAGCAAATCCGTGCTGTCGGATACGGTGAAGGGGATTCCCGAACGTGCCGTGAAGATGGGCGTGACGATCCACCCTCCGAGCACCTGTCTCATGAAGCCCTTGCTGCCGGAGAAGAATGGCTCCTGCCACACCGCCGAGAAGACAAAGCGCTGACGAATGTCGAAGTCGGAATTGCCGTAGTCAAGGCTGGGAAACGCCGGATTGAGGTATCCCAGGTTGCCGATTCCATTCGAGCTGCTGCTGCTTTCGGAGAACGTCGAGCTGACATTGTCCAGCGAATGCGACCAAGTGTAGTTGGTCACGATGCTGAGGCCGGTATTGGCGAAGTTGCCCGTCTGGAAACGCGCAGTCACGCCGTTGTAGTGTGAGTATCCGTTGCTGCCACGGTTGTTGACCGAAGTGAACTGCGGGTTAGGCCGCGTCGGGCAGAAACCGGCGGTTCCGTAGGCGCTCGAGCAGGCGCCCGTCGGATCGCCCAGCAGAGGATCGCCAAGCCACGCCTGTCCGCCGCCCAGCTCGTTGATGTTCGCGATGTCGTACAGATGCACTCCATGCGAGCCGTTGTAGTCGATGCCGAAGACCGCTCCGCGGCCGATCTGGCGTTCGAAGGTCAGGCTCCAGAATTGTGTCTGCGCGATGTTGATGTTCGGATTGACTTGCCGCGGGCTGACTGGTGGTAACGGCACCGAGCCCGTTCCGTCAGCAAACGGCCCGAAGTTGCTGACGCTGACCGGTGTGTTGTGGAGCTGGACCGATGCGTAGTTCGGCGGATTCTGAATGACGTTGAAGGTCACGTTGCCGAAGTTGCGTTCGTAGCTCATGCCGAAGCCGCCACGGATGCTGGTGCTGCCGTCGCCGAAGACGTCCCACGCAATGCCCGCACGCGGCGCAACTGTACCGTAGCGCGGACTCCAGAGCTCACCGATCGGACTTTGTGGAACGGTGAAGATCTGACCCGTGCGCAGTTGTTCGAATTCATTTGAGCCCGCTCCAAAGTACAAGTTGGAATCGAGATTCGGATCGAGTCCGTGTTGCACTCCGAAGTATTCGTAGCGCACGCCATAGTTGACGGTAAACTTCGGCGTTAATCGCCAGCTATCTTGCGCGTAGGCGGCCCAATCGCGATAGCGATAGCTGCGCGAGAACGACGGCTGCGTCGCCGGAAGCGTTATCGTGCACCCGGGTGTTTGGATCAGGGTGAGGGTTTGCGGATTCTGGGCGCACGGAAGCGCACCCGCCGGATTGACGGCCGCCTGGAAGTTCGTCAGCACGCCGGAAGCAAAATTATCGAGGCCGGTCCCAAAGTCGTGGCCTAGCTGCTCCACTGCCTGGGCATAGGCGCCGTATGCCTTGTTTAACTGAATGTAGTTGAACTGCCCGCCGAAGCGAATCGTGTGCGCCCCTTTGGTCCACGCCAAATCTTCGTAGGCCTGAATGGTGTTCTGCGGTCCACCGAAAGGAAGGCCGCCGACTCCTGTCGTGGCGTCGAAGAAGCCGGGCAGGTTGATAGGCTGGTTGTTGAACGACGCTCCGTTGTAGAGGAACAGGGTAGGCGTGTTTTGCAGCCCGGTATTGTACGTGTTGGCGACGGTGTCGCGGTTGAAGGTGAGGCGGCTACTGCTCAGCAGATTGTTGCTGAAGCTATGCGTCAGCGATCCGAGATAGGAGTCGTCGCGCAGGAACTCGCCGACGTTGTATTGCTGATACGGGCCCGCCGTCGGAGTGGGAATCACGGATAGGTTCTCGCGTCCGTAGCGAACAAACGCTTGCGTTTTGTCGCTCATGTTGTAGTCGAGACGGGCTACTACCGTGTAGGTGTTCTGAGGAAGGTCACCGCCGGCATCCGCGGGCGCGACGTAATTGACCAGGCCAAAAATCGGCGTGGCTGGATTCGGAAATGCCGTCATGAACGGTCCACCCGGCGTGACGGACGAGGCGAGCTGACCGGCGGTGACCGTGTTGATGAAATTGAAGCTGTTGGCGCCGTGGGCCGCGAAGAAGTCCTGAACATTGGGAGCACTCGCGGCGATCAGCTGTGGTGTTGGGACGTAACCGAACAGGCTGGCATTACTACGAACTCGCGTCCATTCGGCGCTGCCGAAGAAGAACAGCTTCTGCTTGACGATGGGCCCACCCACCTCAAAACCGAACTGATTTCGGGTGTACGTGCCCTTTTGGCCAACGTCGCAGGGCTGGCCGACGACGCAGCTTCCATCCGCGAACGCGGCCTGACGCTGCGCATTGTTCTCGTAGGTGTTCGCGGTGTACGCCGAGAGCCGGTTGTACTCCCAGAGATCGCCGTGAAAAGAGTTGGTGCCAGACTTGGTGGTGACGTTCACCACGCCGCCGGATGCACGTCCATATTGCGCATCAAAGTTGTTGGTTACGATGCGGTACTCCTGCACTGCATCCTGGGGAACCTCCAATGCGACGGAGGTGTCGAAAAGGTTGATGTTCTCGACTCCATCCAGCAGGATTTCGGTGCCCGAAGAGCGTTGCCCGTTGATCGAGAATCCCACGCCGCGGTCCGTCCCGTTCTGTCCGCCTCCGGTAATCTGCGGATTACCGGCTTCAGGGCTGCGATCGCCGCTACTCACATTCCCGGAGAGCGCGACGAAGTCGTAGGGATTGCGCGTCAAGCTGGGGAGCTGCGCGATCTGCTGCGGCGTGATGATCTGTGAGATTTCCTGCGTCTGCGTGTTGACTTGCGCGCTGGCCGCTTCTGCAGACACTTCAACCGTGGTCGAGGCTGCGGTCACTCCCAGAGTGGCATCCAGGGTGGCGTTGCCACCAACCGTCACCGCTGCCTGTTGCTTGAATGTGTTGAAGCTTGGGCTGGAGACCGTTACTTCGTACTGTCCCGGTGTTAAGGCCAGCAGAGAATAGGCTCCCTGGCCGTTGGTTTGCGTCGAACGTTCAGCTCCCGTCTCAACGTTTCTCGCCGTCACGGTTGCGCCGGGAAGCACCGCTCCCGTGTTGTCCCGCACGACTCCATTGAGAGAACCGGTTTGTACTTGTGCCAGCAGTGTTGCGCTCAGGCACACCACAGCAACCCACATCCAAACTACCCGTGTCATCTCCATCCCCACTTTCACGCAGTGCGCCCTTCGCATGGCGGCGATACGATTCGCGCGTCATGCAGCGCACCGGCTGTAATCTGCTGGCGAGAGGAGGTGCAAGTGTTTTGCCACGGCGCGGATTGATAGAGCGCATGGGTCCAGCAGAGCATGCGTGGGGACGAAGACGATGTTTTTCAACAGCTATGCCACAGTGATGATGGTCGCGCGTTGCGAGATCATCCTGAGAAGCGGCGCTCTGTCTCTCAAAAATAGTAAAAGGAGCTGAGGTTGGAGCTTTGAAAATCAAGAAAACAGAAGACAGAGATAAGGCGGACGATAGTTTGCATTTGCTTAACGGAAGAAATCTTCGCCATGAGACAACTTCGGCGGGCTGAAGACATCTACGAATTGCTGTAGATGCTGGCCCGCCGATTCTTTCGTTTGAGGATTGGCGTCGTCGGCGACTACTTGGCGCTGTTCGATTCCAGCCCGTGATACTTCAGCATGGGCTCGATGCTCGGCGCCTTGCCTCGCCACGCGGTGTACAGTTTCGCGAGGTCCTCGGTATTGCCACGAGACAATATCATCTGCCGGAAGCGATCGCCGTTAGCGCGCGTCAACCCACCGTGCTCCACAAACCACTGATACGCGTCATCGTCGAGCATTTGCGTCCAGAGGTACGCGTAGTATCCGGCAGAGTAACCGCTACCCCAGATATGGCTGAAGTAGGTGGAGCGGTAACGCGGAGGCACATAGCTGATCTGCAGATTTGTCTTCTTCAGTGCCTCGGTTTCGAATGCATCCGGATTCTGCAAGGGGGCATCAGCCGGAAGCGAGTGCCACTGCATGTCGAGTTCAGCGGCGGCCACCAGTTCCGTAGTGTCGTATCCCTTGTTGAAGGTTTCGGACTTTTGAATCTTCGCCAATAATTCGGCAGGCATCGGCGCGCCCGTCTTGTAGTGCTTGGCGTAGTGCTGGAAGATCGTCGGATAGGTCGCCCAGTGCTCGTTGAACTGCGACGGGAACTCCACGAAATCACGCGCAGTGTTGGTTCCGGAAAGGCTCGGATATTCCGAGTTGGCGAAGATTCCGTGCAGCGCATGGCCGAACTCATGGAACATGGTTTTCACGTCGTCGGCGGTGAGCAGCGCGGGCTCGCCCGGCGCCGGAGGAGCAAAGTTCGCGACGTTGCTTACAACCGGCTTGGTGCCGAGCAGCTTGGACTGCTCAACGAAGTTGTTCATCCAGGCGCCGCCGTTTTTATTGTCGCGCTTGAAGTAGTCGCAGTAGAACAAGGCTATTGAGCTGCCGTCGGCGTCAAAGACTTCGAAGACGCGCACGCCATCGGCGTAGACAGGAAGGTCGTGGCGCTCTTTGAAGGTGATGCCATAGAGCTGGTTGGCCGCGTAGAATACGCCGTTCTGCAGGACGTTGTTCAGTTCAAAGTAGGGCTTTACCTGCGACTCGTCGATGTCATACTTCGCCTTGCGGACCTGTTCAGCGTAGAACTCCCAGTCCCACGGCTGTAGCGTGAAGCCGCCCTTCTGCGCATCGATGACGTCCTGAATGTCCTTGGCTTCAGCAGCGGCCTTCGCGCTCGCCGG
>Ga0335077_10002087_pt1 | contig 23857 bp, 18 predicted proteins | sample Lox_Sample_31_FD_207151 | JGI IMG/M metagenome (GOLD analysis project Ga0335077, IMG submission 207151) | Soil microbial communities from Loxahatchee National Wildlife Refuge, Florida, United States - Lox_Sample_3.1 | ecosystem: Environmental > Terrestrial > Soil > Wetlands | place: USA... | reverse complement strand
GACGCCGATTTTTTCCGCCCACGCCTGATTCGAGAACCGGGAATCCATGCTCACACCCAGCACCTGGGTATCGGCGGCCTCCAGCTTGGCGAGGTTCTGCTGGAAGGCCTGCATCTGCTTGGTTCAACCCCCGGTGAAGGCAAAGATGTAGAACGCCAGGGCAACGTTCTTCTTGCCCTTGAAGTCGTGCAGCGAAACCTTGTTGCCGTTCTGGTCCTGCAACGTGAAGTCCGGCGCCACATCGCCCACCTTGATTTTGGGCGCGGGCGTCTCGTCAGGCTTGTTGTTGGCGGCATAGCTCGCGGGCAGGAACGACACCGTGAGCACCAGCGCCAGCCAAAGTCGTTTCATGGATTCTCTCCTCGGGGCCGCGTGAGGGACACAGCCGGTGCATCATTCTCCCACTGGGAGCATGCCTTGCACCAGCGGAGGGATTGGCAACCAGAGATCTGCACGGATCCACACGGATTCTTTGCGGGCTGACTCAGCACTTGATCGACAAGAAATTCAACTTCGATCCGCGTTCATCCGTGTAAACCCGCGGTTGCTTTTCTGCCCCGCAACTCGAAACCCGAAACTGCCCCCCTTATTCCGTCCTCAGCGCCTTCATCGGCTCAATCGACGCCGCCTTCCGCGCCGGCAGAAAGCTGGCCAGCAGCACGGTCGCCACCAGAATCAGCATCGCTGCGATCCACGGCATCGCGTTCAGCACGCCCACCTTGAACAGCAGACTGGAGAAGACCCGGCCCAGCAGCGCAGCAAAAACTGCGCCCAGCACCACGCCAATCGCCGCCAGCCGCGCACCTTGCAGCAGCACAAGCTGCATCACTTGGCCGCGCTGCGCACCCAGGGCCATGCGCACACCCAGCTCGCGCGTACGCATCCGCACTGAGTAGCTGATCACGCCATACAGCCCGAGTGCCGCCAGCAGCAGCGCCAAACCGGCAAACGTGGTCAGCAGCAACACCACAAAGCGCCGCCCGAGGAGCGACGCGTCCACGCGCTCCTCCATGGTTTTCACGTCGTAGATGGGAACGCTGGAATCAACCGCCCGCACCGCCGCACGAACATCGCCTGTCAAGCTCTCTGCCGAGCGCGAACTGCGCACTGCCAGCGCGGTGGAAAGTTGCGGCACCTGTGCCGCCGGGAAGTAATACGTGCCCTCGTTGGTGTCCGACTCCAGCGACGAAGTCCGCGCGTGTCCCACGATTCCGACGATGGTATTCCACGGGCCTTTCACCGGATCGTTGAAGGTCATGTGTTGGCCGATGGGATTCTGCCCCGGCCAATACTGGTGCGCCAGCACGGTGTCAATGATGACCACGCGCTCCGTTCCCTGGCGGTCCTGCGGCGTGAAGAAGCGCCCCATCACCAATGGGATCTTCAGCGTGGAGAAATAGTCCGGCGAAACGCTGTGGACGTTGCCGTGCGGGCCCGGATCGTTGGGGGCCTGTGGGCGGCCCTGAATGAAGAAGCTCGCCGAGCCGTTGTTGTTGTCGAAGGGTACGGAGTCCGCCAGCCCCGCGCTGCTCACCCCCGGAATGCTGGTTAGCCGGTCCTGCAGCGCGGCGTAGAACGCCGCGACCTTGGCGTCGCTGGCATCCTGCGCATCCTGCCTTTGCTTCCTCGCCGTGTCCTTGTCGGGCGAAGGATTCGCCACCTTCGCCGGCCCGTACACGGAATCCGGCAGGGTGAAGCGCGCCGACAGCAGACCGCTGGGCACGAATCCGGTTTCCACCTGCTGCAAGGCCTTCAGGCTGCTCAGCAGCAGTCCGGCGCCGGCCAGCAGCACCAGCGACAACGCGATCTGGGTCACCACCAGGGCTGAGCGCACCCGCTGATGCACCGCCCCGCTGGTACCCGAGCGGCCGCCCTCCTGTAGCGCGTTGAACCAGCCCGCCCGGCTGCGCTGCCACGCTCCAACCAGTCCGCACAGCAGCGAGCACAAAACCGCAATGCCAGTGACAAACAGCAGCACCGGCCCGCGGAACGAAGGCTGGATCTGCGAGCTTAGGGCAGCAGGCAGATAGCGCAGCAGCATGGGCGCAGTTACCGCCGCCACCACAAAGCCCAGCGCGACCCCGGCGACGGTCAGCACAATGCTCTCTACCATCGCCTGGCGCAGCAGGCGCGTGCGCTGTGCACCCAGAGCAACGCGAATGGCCAGGTCGCGCTCCCGCGCCGTGGCGCGTGCCATCTGCAACCCAGCGATGTTGGCGCAGGCAATCAACAGCACCATGCCCACCGCGATCAGCAGCATGGTCAGCGGCTTGCGCAGGTTGCCCCCAATGTATTCGGTAAGCGGCATGGCGAACATGCCCCATCCGCTGGCCTGCCCAAAACTCTTCGGTGCGCCGGTGCTCCCGGGGCTCGTTGGGCTGTTGTTCTCCGACGCAATGTTCTCCTGTGCCTTCTTGTCAAGATACGCGTTCGCGCGTTGCAAAGTGACGCCTGGCCGCAGACGCGCCACCGAAAACAGATACTCGTTGTAGCGATAGTTCGGGTCCTTGTAGCGCGCGGGCGGCAGCGCGATGGGCGCCCAAAGCTCCGCCTGGTTGGGCCAGTTGAACGACGGCCCCATCACCCCGATCACGCGAAAGGCCTGGTTGTTCAGCATCAGCGTCTGACCCACGATGTTGGGATCGCTGCCGAAGTGCTTCTGCCACGCGCGATACGCCAGCACCACTTCGCGCTCCGCTCCCGGCACGTCTTCTTCCGGCGTGAACAGGCGCCCCATCAGTGGCTTCACGCCAAACGTATTGAAGTAGCCCGAGGAAACCTGCGCGCCATTCAGCAGCTCAGGAGTGCCGTTTTCGCGGCTGTAGTTGAAGCTGGCGGCCGACATGATCGCCGACGACGAGAAGGTGTCCTTGCCCTCGAGCGCATCGCCGAAGTCCGTGGGCGACATGCCGATGTTGTTGAGATCGGGAATCGCCTTATAGCGGACGCGCAGCGCCACCAGCCCGCCGGCGTTCGGGATGCCGCTGGGATTCAGCAGCACCGCGTTGGTCACCGAGAACACGGCAATGTTGGCGCCGATGCCCAGCGCCAGCGTCAGTATCGACACCACGGCGAACCCGGCCGAATGCCGCAGTTGCCGCAGGGCGTATTGAAATTCGTGAAGGATGGTGTTCATAACGCTAAATCCAGTTTCGAGTTTCGAGTTTCAAGTTTCGAGTTCTGCGCATTCCGCGGGATCCGCGGTTTCTATTAACCGCGGATTTTCGCGGACGAACGCGGATTTCCTAAGAAAAAAATTTGAATTCTGATCCATGTTCATCCCCGTAAATCCGTGGTTGCATTCTTGGGTCGCTTCCGCAACTCGAAGCTTAAAACTTGAAACTCGAAACTATTCGGCTCTCAACGCCTCCATCGGCTCAATCGAGGCCGCGCGGCGCGCGGGAAGGTAACTGGCCAGCAGCGCCACCGCCACCAGCAGAGTTGCCACGCTCAGCGAAATTGCCATATCGGTCGGCCGCACCTGGAACAGCAACGTCGCCAGCATCCGCCCAGCCGCAAATGCGCACGCCGTTCCGATTGCAGCCCCAAGCAACGCCAGCTTCAATCCGCTGCCAACCACCAGCCCGAGGATGTTTCTGCGCTGCGCGCCCAGCGCCAGCCGGATGCCCAGCTCGCGCGTGCGTTGCGCCACCACGTAGGCCAGCAGGCCGTAAATTCCCAACATTGCCAGCGCCAGCGCGAGCGCAGCGAAGGCGGCGATCACATATGCGGGATAACGCCGCACCGACACCGCCGGGGAGTCGGCGATGATGCGCTCCATGGTCACCAGCGCATTGATCGGCATGGACGCGTCGATCTCGTGCATGGCGGCGCGAACGCTGCCGGTGACGGCCACAGGATCACCTTCGGTCCGCATGGTGACCGCAAAAAATGAATTCGGGTCCTGTGCGTACGGGTCGTAGATTACCGGCGTCGGCTTGTGGTCGAGTTGGCCCAGGTTCTCGTCGGCGACCACGCCCACGACCTCCTGGATGTTCGGGTCCTTGGTGTAGGCGAAATCGATGCGCTTGCCGACCGGGTCCTGGCCGGGAAAAACCAAGTCAGCCAGCGTCTGGTTGATGATGATCACGCGCGGCGTACGGTCATCATCGTGTTCGTTGAAGAAGCGTCCTTCGCGTAGCGGAATACCCATGGTCTCAAAGTAGTTCGGGCTGATCTCGCGCGTATTGGCTTCGTATTCTTCCGCGGCAATCTTGGCGTGTCCCGCAATTACAAACCGCGAGGTGCCGCCGGCATTGCCCAGCGGCAGCGTGTCCACCGTAGCGGCCGACTTCACTCCCGGCAGCGCCTCCAGCCGCGCCCGCAGGCTGCGCTCGAATGCAATCTGGTGCGCTTTGTCGGCATAGTGCTGGCTCGGCAGTGAAGTGTCGAAGGTCAGCAGGTGCGCAACCGTGAAGCCGGGATCGACGTGCAACAGCTTCGTCAAGCTTTTCATCACCAGCCCGGCACAGACCAGCAGGACGACCGCCATCGCCACCTGAGCTACCACCAGTCCATCGCGTAGGCGGTGCCGCAGCGAGCCTGCCGTTGTGCGGCTGCCGTCCTGCAAGGCGTCGTTCACATCGGACCGCGCTCCCTGCACCGAGGGCAGCAGGCCGAACAGGACCCCGGCGAAAATGGAAACGGCCGCGGAAAACGACAGCACGCTCCTGTCAAGTTTCAGCCCCTGCAGAAACGGCAGGACCGCCTGCTGGTCCCTGGGCAGGCCGACGGCCAGCACCGGCAAGGTGAAGTACGCCAACACGATCCCTCCCAGGCCGCCAAGCACGGAAACCAGAACGCTTTCGGTGAGCAGCAGGCGGACAATGCGCCCGCGCGTTGCTCCCAGCGCCGAACGCACGGCAATCTCCTTCTGCCGGGTCACCGCTCGCGCCAGTTGCAGCCCCGCCAGGTTGGAACAGGTGATGAGCAGAACGGCAACGACTGCGCCCATCAATACCAGCAGGATGGGTCGCACCTCGCCGACCATCTGCTCGCGCAGCGGCGTCATGTAAATGCCGACGTCGGGATTGCTTTCCGGATACTGCGCCGCTAGTTGCAGCGCGATACCAGACGCCTCCGCCTGCGCCTGCTGCAAGGTCACGTCGGGCTTGAGCCGGCCGACGCCGAGAATCCAGTGTGCATTGCGACGCAAACGCCAGCCGCGAACTCCCAGCGGAATCCAGAAGTCCCCGGAGCGGCTGGGCCCGAACTGGAAGCCGGCTGGCAAAACCCCGACGATGGTGCGGGGCTCGTCGTTCAGCGTGATGCTTTTCCCCAGCACATTGGGATCGCCGCCAAATCGCGTCTGCCACCCCGCATAGGTCAGCAGAACCGTCCTTTCACCGCCGGCCTGATCAGCGTTTGCTGCGAACACTCGCCCCAACATCGGCTGGACGCCCAGAACATCAAAGAAGTTGGCGCTGGCGACCGTCGCCACCACTCGCTCCGTGCCCTCGCGGCCGGTGTAGGTCGCGTTGATGGGAAAGTAGCCGCCGACGGCGGCGAACGACTGATTGTGGTCGCGGAAATCGAGGAAGTCGGGCCACGAAAATTCCATCTTCTGGAACGTGCCGGTGGTGCGGGTCTCCGACAGATGCACCAGCCGCTCCGGCTCCTGCAACGGCAACGCCCGCAGCAGCGCCGCGTTCACCACGGTGAAGATCGCTGTGTTGGCGCCGATGCCCAGCGCCAGCGTCAGCACCGCCGTAATCGCGAAGCCGGGAGACTTCAGCAATTGCCGCAGCGCGTAACGAAGATCGTCAAGGATGGTGCGCATGGTTCAGTTTCGAGTCTCGTGTCCGCTTTTGATTTTCTTGCGTCCGGGCATTCCGCGTAATCTGCGGTTGGTTCTTAACCACGGATTTTGCACGGATGAACACGGATTCTGTGAGGTCACACCGAATCTTGGTCGAGAAAATGAATTCAAAGTCTGATCCGTGTTCATCCGCGTAAATCCGTTGGTTGCATTCTTCCAACCGCAGATCCCTCGACTCGGACTAAAGTCTTCGCTCGGGACGACAAACTAGCCCCTGGCCCCTAGTCCCTGGCCCCTATTCCGTTCTCAGCGCCTGCATCGGTTCAATCGATGCCGCCTTCCGCGCGGGAATAAGCGCGGCAATCAGCGCGACCAGGGCCACCAGCAACGTTCCTGCAGACAGTACCAGCGGATCGGCCGGGCTCACGCCGTAAAGCTGATGGCGAATCAGCCGCGACAGCAGGACCGCAATCGGCAGCGTCACCGCCAGGCTGATACCCGCCAGCCACACCACGTCGCGCAAGACCATGCGCACGACCTCGCCCCGGCGCGCGCCCAGCGCCATGCGGATGCCGATTTCGCGCGTGCGCTGCGCTGTGGCGTAAGCCAGCACGCCATACAGTCCGATGGCCGCCAGCACGGTGGCCAGCACGCCGAAGCTCACCGCCAGCATCGCCACCAGCCGGTCGCTGGAGATGTTGTCGGCAATCTGCTCGTCCATGGTGCGCATGGTGTCAATCACCAGCTTCGGATCCACCTGCTGCACCGCGCGCCGCATGGTCATCTCGGCAGCTTCGGGCGCTTGCCACGTGCGCACGTAGTACTGCATGAAGCCGAAAGGGTTGTTCTGTGAGTACGGCCGGTAAACCGTGAGCAGGACGTCGGTGCGCACATTACGATGCCGGGTGTCCCCCACCACACCGATGATCTCGATATCGAACTTGACGTCCGAGCCGCTCCCTCTGGCCATCAACTGCCCCACTGCGTTCTTGGGATCGCCGAAATACTTGCGCGCGAGGTTGGCATTCACAATCGCCACTTTGGCTTTGCTTTCCATGTCCTGTTCGGTGAAGGTGCGCCCGGCGAGCAGCGGGATGTTCATGGTGGAGAAATAGGTCGGGGTGATCGCCTGCCACTCGCTTTGAGTGTCTTCATCAGGTTTGAGGGGATGGCCGGCAAACGAGATGTTGCTGGTCTCGCTGTTGCCTGCCAGTTCCGGATCGTCGGTGCCGCCAACAGCCCGCACTCCCGGCTGCGCCGCCAGCACTTCCAGCAAATGTTTTTGCAGCGGTACGGCCTGCTTCGTGTCATAACCTGCCAGAGTTGGGTCGATGCCGAAAGTCAGCAGATGATCAGTGGCAAAACCGACATTCAGAGAACGGAGGTTGTGCAGCGTCTGCACGAACAATCCTGCGCCAATGAGCAGCAGCAGGCTCAAGCCAATCTGTACGCCAACAGAGACGCGCCGGAACCGCAGATGCCCGCCGGAACCGGTCGTGGCCTGCTGCTTCAGCGAATTCACCAGGTCTGGGTGCAGGAAACGCAACGACGGAGCCAGGCTGAAGAGCACGCTCACCAGAAACGCCAAGGCGAAGTTGAACAGCAGAATGCGGAGATCGAGATGTGCGGAGAACGGCATCTCAGTAGCCGCGTCGCCGGCAATTCTTCGCACCAGGAAAGCCGACACCAACGGCGCAAACAACAGGCCGACCGCGCCTCCCAGCAGTCCCAGCAGCAACCCTTCCACCAGCAACTGGCGAATGATCTGCCCGCGCCCTGCTCCCATGGCGTAGCGAATCGACATCTCCCGGACGCGCGCCGCCGCGCGCACCAGCAGTAGGCTGGAAACATTGACACATGCCATCAGCACCACCAACCCCACCATCGCCATCACAATCAGCAGCGGCGCCTGGATCTGCTCCCGCAGCGGCGAGAAGCCTTTGCTCTCGTCGAGCAGCAGCAGCTTCGACTCCTCGACGAAGTGTTTGGCGAAAAGGTCGGTCTTGTTCTTGATTGCCGACAGCTCGCCGGCGCGAATCGAGCGCCACAGCGGTAACATGGCGGCCTCAGCCTGCTCACGGGGTACGCCAAGCTTCAGACGCGCCACAACGTTTGCCCATGACGAACGCCGGTCCTCGAGGTCGTTGAGGCCGGGCATGACGATGGCCCTGTTCACGATGGGAACGAACAGCTTCGGCGTGTAACCCGCTATGGCGCTGTGGAAGCGCGGCTCGGCGACACCGACGATGGTGAACGGATGACCGTTGATGTAGAGCGTCTGGTTGATGACCCGCGGATCGCCGCCGAAATGCGCGTTCCAGTAGTTGAAGCTGAGCACCACCACCGGATTGCTGTTCTGGATATCGTCCGACGGCAACAGCAGCCGGCCCATGGCAGGCCGGACGCCGAGGACGTCAAAGTAATTGCCGCTGACCAGTTCGCCCGAAGCCAGATCGGATTGGTTATTCCACTGAACGCCCACCTGCATCTCAACATTGGCCAGCGTACCGGAGAAAACCTGGTTCTTGTCGCGCAGGTCGCGATACATCGGGTAGGAGAAGTAGTCGTGGGCATCACCGCCGAATGAGTCAATGCGTCCCGTGTTAGCGCCGAAGTAGCGCAGCCGCACCAACTGCTCAGGATGATTGACCGGCAACGTGCGCAGCAGCGCCTGGTCCAGCAGGGTGAAAATGGCGGTATTAGCGCCGATGCCCAGCGCCAGCGTCAGCACCGCAACGATGGCAAAGCCTGGCGACTTCAGCAGTTGCCGCAGCGCGTAACGAAGATCGAGCAGGATTGCTTGCATTGTCAAGTTTCCAGTTTCAATTTCAAATTCGCGATCCGAGTGTCAAGATTCGACTCTCGGGTATCCACGTGTTCGGCGTGATCTGCGGTTTTTTCTACCGCGGATTTGCGCGGATGAACACGGATTTTGCGGAAAGAGAATTCAACTTTCGATCCATGTTCATCCGTGTGAATCCGTGGCCGCATTTCTGCTGTAGTTCGACGCGTGCGCCCGGTTAAACGGCGAACCTGCGGCGAGTGCAAGTGCACGGTTGACGCCACGGCAGAGGCAATGATTTCAGTGGCTTACGCTAGACTGGCTAGGTGTACTTGTCCGCGAGCCAAGTTTCGTGTCCGCGAGCGGACAGAGGCTTTGATTGCGCACAACCATGCCATCAGGACGTTCGGGTCGCAACGCTGATCCAGGCCGATAAAGCTGTGAGATCTGTACTTTCGGCGCTGGAGCACGAAGCCGGAGTTCTTGCTTAGAACACGAAAGCCCGACCATCGGCCGGGCTTTCCTCAACTTCGATTCTACCTTCACTATAGCATATTTCAGGGAGTTTTGTTCACGGGGTCTTGTAAACGCTATCCACCTTGCAATCAATCACTTAGATGCCGCTGTTGTACTTTGCCATATTGACATGTAAGAACTACATAGTAAACATGTGACAGTAGTGCAGCTACACTCTGAATTTGGCTCCAAAACGGGAATTTCCAGCCCTTGACAGTTGTCTTTTGCAACAGGAAAACATTTTCCTACTGAGAATCGCAACACCTCTCTTTCAGGCGTGGATGTACATCGCCACCATCTGGCTGAGCCTGCGCGGGCGCCGGTGGGGATACTTCATCGGCATCTCGGCCGCCGGCTTGTGGGTGTACGCAAACATGTTCGCGACTACCTTCTTCTTCAACGGACTGCAACTGTCGCAGTGGATCCACACCGGGCACTTGCAACGACCGGATTTGCTCATCGCGGTACCGGCGTGGTTCGCCAATTTGTTGGTTGTCGTCGGATGTCTGTGGGCGTACTTCCGGCTACCGGCAAGATATCTCCGCGATACGGGCGGGTTCGTGCTGACCTTCCTCCTCACCACCGGATTTTTGGCACTGGATATGGCGCTGTTCCAGCCTCGTTACCTCGGCCTCTTCCCTCGAATGCTGCATCCGCATCTGCCCTGATTCGTGTCGAACGGCACGACGCAAGACGCAAGCCGATGCCTCCGCCATCCACGCACCGGCTGCAATACAATGGACGAACGGCGCACCCTGCCGCGCACTCATGGAGGAGATAGATGGCGCAAGTGAAGATCACGTGTCGCATGAACGGGCCCTTCCGCGTGGAAGCACCTGAAGGCACGATTGAGCTGGTGGATGCAAACGGCAACCCCTACGACCTGACCGGCAAGACGGCGTTTTCGCTGTGCCGCTGCGGCGGGTCCATCAACAAGCCTTTCTGTGATGGCACCCACTCGAAGCTCGGGTTTCAGGCCGCCGAGGCCGCGGTGAAGAAGGCCGACGAAGCCGCGCAGAATCCTGGCAGCTAGGGCCGCGAGTCTCGATGCAGTGTGTCTGCAAGTAGCTCCGGCGCAGGATGTCCGGAGGAACGAGGTGTAACGTGAGGCGGCATGTCCTTTTCTTCTTCATTGGCGGGCTGCTGGCGGCCAGCGCCTCGCCACAAGACGCGCAGCCGGGCGCGGACCGCGGCAAGTCGGCTCCGCTGACGCAAATCACCATCGAGGGTCAACAGATTGCCGGCGAGGACGTGCTGGTGCGTAAAGGCACGACCTACGTAAGTGTGCCGGCTCTGGCGCGGGCGCTGGGCGCGTCGGTAGTGTCGCAAGGCCAGGTTGCGGTGCTCAGCATTCCCACCGCGCCGCAAACGGCTTGCAGCGAAACCCCGGCCTGGATGCAGCTTTCCGACACCTACCGCAAGGCGGCAGTGCGCATTCCCGATGCCATCGAGACCCTCAGAGTGCTGGCCCTGAAACCCGGAGCGCTGATTCCCGCGGCCCGGTTCGACGACATCAAGCACCAGATCGACGAGGCCGATTTTCGCGCGAAGACCAGCGCCGACAAGTCCGTTTCTTATGCTCTGAGCCATGCCAACAACACGCTCGCCATCATGTACTTCAAGCTGCGACGCGGCGTTCCGGCGGAGTACGCGAAGCAGACGGACATGGATTCAAGACTGTGCGCCATTGAAAGCAAGTATGCGCTGGAATTCGGGCGCCTGTCGGGCAATGAGAATTGCAGCGTCTTGCAGTCGAGCGAGAAGCAGGCGGAAGCGAAGGCGGCCGGTAACTAGCTCTCAGCACCTGGCGACTGGAGGCGTTTTGCCCACAACCCTTCCTCGCGTGGTCATCGTTGGCGGCGGCTTTGGCGGACTTTATGCCGCCCGCGCGCTGGCCGACGCTCCCGTGAACGTCACGTTGGTTGACCGGCGCAACTACCATCTTTTTCGGCCAATGCTGTATCAGGTCGCGACGGGCCTGCTTTCCGCTGACGAGATTGCCGGGCCGCTGCGCTCCATCCTCAGCCGGCAGCGTAACGCTGAGGTGCTGCTGGACGAAGTCACCGGCATTGATACAGAGAAGCGGCGGGTGCACCTGCGGCACTACGATCTGACGTACGACTTCCTCCTTCTCGCCACCGGCATTCAGTACAACTACTTTGGGCACGACGAGTGGCAGCAGGTCGCGCCCGGGCTCGAGTCGCTGGAGGATGCCGACGAGATCCGCGGCAAGGTGCTGGTGGCGTTTGAGCGTGCCGAGGAACTGGCCGCGCTCGGTCACGCCGCGCCGCAGAATGTTCAGCGGTTGCTGACCTTCGTGCTGGTGGGCGCGGGCACGGTCGGCGTGGAGATGGCCAGCACGCTGGCGGAGATGTCGCGCATTGCGCTGAGGCACGACTTTCGCCACATCGATCCCGGCGCGGCGCAAATCCTCCTGTACGAGGCAGCGCCGCGCGTGCTGCCCACGTATCCGGAGGCGCTCTCGGCCAAGGCGCAGCGCCATCTGGAAAGCCTTGGCGTCAAGGTACATACCAACACTCGCGTTACCGCGGTCGATGCTGAAGGCATTGTTGCCGGTGGGCAGCGCGTCCTCGCGGGAACGGTGCTGTGGAGCGCGGGCGTGCTCGCGTCTCCTGCGGGCCGCTGGCTCGGCGCTGCGATGGACAAGTCGGGGCGAGTCATCGTCAATGCATATCTGTCGGTGCCGAATCATCCCGAAATTTTCGTCATCGGGGACACCGCGCACGTCATCGCGCCGTCGCGCAATCTGCTGGGCATCAAGGCAAAAGAACCGATGGAGTTGCCCGGCGTTGCGCAGCCGGCGATCCAGGGAGGCCAATACGTTGCCAAGGTCATTCGCCGCCGCGTGCTCGGGCTGAAACCACCTGCCCCGTTCTGGTATTGGGACAAGGGCGATCTCGCCATCGTCGGCCGCACCTACGCGGTTGCCGATCTGCGCTTCGTGCGCTTTGCAGGATTTCTGGGCTGGTTCGTCTGGGCCGTAGTGCACATTTACTTCCTCATCGGCTTCGCCAACCGCTTCTTCGTGCTGTTGCAGTGGAGCTTCGCCTTCCTCACCAAGCGGCGGCAGGTGCGCATTTTTCCCAGCCAGCCGGAAGACCACGAGCGAACCTGAAAGCTTCGGCTCGCCAATTGCGGGCATTTCGGCGGGAAGCGCGAGTCCGTTAGCTTGACAGCTGTTAACCGTCCAGTAAAATGTGGACCACAATGGAATGGGTGGACGGGTGGCCCACCCCTTCCGGAGGGGTCTTAAACCCGGGGGGGTGCTCCATCCGAATCTTTATTGAATGAGGGTGCCCCACCCAAGCCGGTTTTGCTTGGGTGGGGACTTGGTCTCGCTTTCCAAACTCGGTCACAAGGGTTTGAATCACCCATCACAGACCCGTCTGCAGCGTGTAGTGTAGGCTGCTCACATGCCTTGGAGACTGAAGCGGTACCAGCAGGCCGGTGATCTGACTTCGTGACCTTCAGTTGCCATAGGCGACAGCGGGTGCCGCACTCATTCGCACCGCTTGGGAATGAGTCGGGAAATAGTGGGAATTACAATTAATTAAGGGTCGATGGAAAATGAGAGGAAGAAGCAACCGGATGGAGTAACGCCTCCCATCAACCAAGAGTAAGGTTGGGTGGGGCGCCAGGGAGTGCAGAAATCGACATGATTCGTCAAGATACTCCCACCTTTAACGCAGCCAATTCTCGCGGGTAAGATGCTCAATTCGGGCAAATCCCTTTTCGTTATCGGTAACGATGGTACAGCCAAGGGCAATCGCCTGGGCCGCAATGAGCAGGTCATTGGCGCCGATTGGACTACCGGCTTGTTCAAGCCTTGTACGCAACAATCCGTAGGCAGCATCTGCGGGGGTTTCGAAGGGCAAAACTTCAAGCGCTCCGAGCACCGCCTCAAGCTGAGCCGAGAGCCGTGGCGAGCATTTTTGGGCTGCCCCGTAACGCAATTCTGCGGCCACGATGATGCTTGTGCAAACTTGTGCTTCGCCGATGTTGCGGATGTGCTGTGCCACTTTTCCCCGCGGCTTGCGGACGAGATCGGAGACGATGTTGGTGTCGAGCAAATAGCGCATTAGAGATCAACAGCATCGGGGGGCAAGTCAGAGATGGGTGGAAAATCCTCGTCCAGCGGCGCTAGCGTCGACAATACAGCCAGCAGGGACTTAGGGGGAGAGGGTTCAATGATTAACCGCTCGCCTTCCTTGCGCATGATGGCCTCCTCACCCGAAAATTCGAATTCCCGTGGAATCCGCACTGCCTGATTGCGACCATTCTTGAAGAGCTTGACGTGACGTTCAGGGCTCATAGCGACCTCCTCAGCATATGCCAAGCAATGCCAACTGCGTTCATATGTCCAACCCGGCGCTCACAATGACAGTTCCGCTTGGATCTGCCCTGAGTCTGGCGAACGGGGACGCAGAATCAATGACTTACGAGTGCGGCGAAACGCAAGCGGTTCCATTTTGGGACGCTTAACAAAACTTTACAGGAAAATCCTGTAACGCTTTTGCGCCCAAGTGCGTTTGTTCTTGTGGCCCCCGTCTCTACAGGTTTCGCTACTCAGCTCTGTCCCCTCTTCCGCATGAACGCCGGGACTTCCAGGTCGTCAGCATTGTAGGTGATGTCGGGGCTGCTGCTCACCGTCTCCATGGGGACGGGCTGCTCTTCCTTGGGCTCGGCGTGGCGCACGATCTCGGAGATGTCCTCAAGGTCCTCGGGGACGTAGGAGATGGCAGGCGCACGCTCGGCGGCGCGATATTCCTTGGGTTCTGCTGTATTCGTCGGCTCAGACTTCGCTGACGAAGGCCTCTGCGGCTCATCTACGCCGTCACTCCGAAGAGCGCTGCGTGACGAGAACCCCGGCTGGCTTACTGACGGCACTTCGTAGGTTGCGTGTACGCTGGCGGCGCGGACGTTGTGCACGGCGTCGGCGGCGGGGTTGCCATGCTCGCGCCGGCGCGGAACTTCCTTGAAGCCGGTGGCGATGACGGTAATTTTGACGTCGTCCTTCATCTTTTCGTCCAGCACGGCGCCAAAGATGATGTTGGCGTCCTCGTGGGCGGCGCTCTGGATGATGGTGGAGGCTTCGTTGACCTCGGCCAGGCGCAGCGAACTGGAGCCGGTGATGTTGATGAGGATGCCGCGCGCGCCGTCGATAGCGCCGGCCTCCAGCAGCGGCGAGGCGATGGCGGCCTGCGCCGCGCGTGTGGCGCGGCCGTCCCCCTTGGCGGTAGCGGTGCCCATTACGGCGTAACCCATGCCCGCCATGATGGTCTTCACGTCGGCGAAGTCGCGGTTGATGATGCCTGGAATGGTGATGATGTCGGAGATGCCCTGCACCGCCTGGCGCAGAATGTCGTCGGCGACGCGGAAGGACTCGAAGAAGCCGGCGTCCTTGGCGACCGCCAGCAGCTTCTCGTTGGGGATGACGACGGTGGTGTCCACCGAATCGATCAGCTCCTGCAGGCCGCGCTCCGCCTGGGTCAGGCGACGCTTGCCTTCGAAGGCGAATGGCTTGGTGACGACCGCGACGGTGAGCGCGCCCATTTCGCTGGCGAGCGAAGCGATGATGGGCGCAGCGCCGGTGCCAGTGCCGCCGCCGAGGCCGGTGGTGATGAACACCATGTCCGCGCCTTCGAGCGCCTCGATGATCTTGTCAGCGTCCTCGAGCGCGGCTTTGCGGCCGACTTCGGGATTGGCGCCCGCGCCGAGACCGTTGGTAAGCTTGACGCCGAGCTGAATCTTCACCGGCGCATTGGAGCACTTCAGCGCCTGCAGGTCGGTGTTGGCGACGACGAACTCGACGCCTTCCAGGTGCGACTCGATCATGCGGTTGACGGCGTTGCCGCCGCCGCCGCCGACGCCGATGACGCGGATCTTCGCGCTGTTCAGCAGCTCTTCGTGAAAGTGAATGCGAATGTCGTCTTCGGGTTCGCCGTTCTTGCTGAAGTCTTCGATCATGATCTACTCCTGGTGCTTGTTGACGTGCGTTATGCGTTTTGCCTGGCAAACAAGGCTCGAAGTTTCGCTCCCAGTCCGCGATCGATGTTCATGCGCGCCTGCCGCGCGCGATGTCCGTACAACACCATGCCGATGGCGGTGGCGAATTCCGGCTCCAACAAATTCGACGGCAGCTTGGCGATGGGCACAGGATATCCCAGGCGTACGGGCCGGCGAAGAATGTCGTCGGCCACATCGAGCAGCGCATTGAGCCGCGCGCCTCCGCCGGTGAAGACCACGCCCGCCCCGAGCAGATCGAGCACGCCAGCCTGACGCAGATGGTCGCGCAGCAGCTCCATCAGCTCGCGCCCGCGTGGCTCCAGAATTTCTCCCAGCATGCGCTGCTGCATCATGCGCGACGGCCGGTCGCCGACGGAGGGCACCTCGATTTCGTTTCCCAGCGCGATGCGCGTCACCACCGCACAGCCAAACATCTTCTTGATGTTTTCGGCGTCGAAGACCGGAGTGCTGAAGCCGACTGCGACGTCGTTGGTGAAGTGGTCGCCACCGATCGGGATGACGCCGCTGTGGATGACCACTCCTTCGAAGTACACGATGAGGTCGGTGGACCCGGCTCCAATATCCACCAGGCACACACCGAGTTCGCGCTCGTCGGTCTGGAGCACGGAATCGGCGCAGGCGAGCGCTTCGAAGACGGTATCGTTCACATGAACGCCCGCTCGGTTCACGGCGGTGACGACGTTCTGCGTGGCCGTGGTGCCTGCGGTCACCACGTGCACGCGAACTTCGAGCTTGCGGCCCATCAGGCCGGCCGGGTCGTGGACTCCACCCTGGCCGTCCACGATGAACTCCTGCGGCAGCAGGTGCAGCGGCTCGCGATCGTCGGGCATGGCGATGCTGCGCGCCTTCTCCACGGCTTGGCGGACATCGTCACGGCTGATCTCGCGCGAGCGGCCCAGCGAAATTCCGCCGTGGCTGTTGAAGCCGCGAATGTGTGAGCCGGCGACACCGGCTAGTGCGTGCTCGACGGGCGCCTGGGCAACGTCTTCAGCTTCTTCAACCGCTTTTCTGATCGACTTAACAGCCTTGTCAAGATCGGCGATGACGCCCTTGCGCATGCCGCGAGTGTCGGAGATGCCGTGCCCACGATAGCGCAGCGCGTAGTCATTCACTTCAGCGACAATGACGCACGTCTTGGCGCTACCGACGTCGATCACCGTAAGCAGGTTTTCGGTCTGACTCCCCATGGTTAGTTGTGCTTGGTCTTTCTTGGTGTCGCCGCTTTCTTTAGCGGAGTATCACTTTGCGTTTGGGCGGCAGGGGCGTTTTCGCCGGCGGCCGGCAATGCATCAGGGTTCACGATCACCTGGTGCTCGTAGCGCAAATCCACAGATTCCAGGTTATGAAACTGCGTTCTCCACTCCTGCACATGGGCCACGTAAATCTTGAAGCGCTCCAGAAAATTCGATGAGCCAAGGTGAACCAGCACCGCTCCGTGCGGATCGGTGACCGTGGCCTTCACATCGTCCGCATCGGAAAGGTCAACGTCGCTCAGATCGCGCGAATAATGCGCGCCGCCTGAGTCCAGCTCCTTGACAAGTTGCATGTACACTTTCATGCGCGCTGCTCGCGTCGAAAGCGGCTCGGCCTCCGTCGTGCCAACGATTACTGGAAAAGAATAGGCGGCCTGATTCGCAGGCGGCTCCATGATGACGCCGTTGGCGTCGATCAGTTGAATGCGGGAGTTGATCTGGACAAACGCGACCGGCACGCGCTCCCTGATGACGACCTTCAGCCGATTGGGCAGCAGCCGCATGACAGATGCAGACTGTATCCACGGAATCTGCTCAAGTTGTTTCTTGCGGGCGTCCAGCGGCACGAAGAAGATGTTGCGATCAATGTCGCTACCCATCACATCCATAAGCTGCGAGCGGCTCACATTGCGCGCGCCGACAATGGTGATGTTGTCGCTGGAATCGATGCGAAAGCGCCAGGAGCGCGTGGCGTATTGGTGAAGGGCAAACCAGCTCAGGCCTACACCTCCGAGAACCGCTGCCAGGATCAGACCGATTTTGAGACGGCTGGCGGCTTTGCGAGGTAACGCGCCACGACGTACAGCAACGCGCTTCTGACCGCGCAGGAAAGGCGACTCGGCCTCGTCGTCGAGGTCGAGCATGCGCGCATCCAGCGGTGATTCGTCGTAGCTGCGCCCACGCGCGGGCGCTTCCCGTTCGAACTCATCTTCCTGCGTTGTGGCTGTGTTTCTTCGTGCCATGAAAACTGGACAAAAGAGCCGGAACTTTGGCCAATCGTCTCACTATAACCATTTTTACTTGCGATGCGGAGAGGGAGAATTGCCGGGGCGAGATTCAGCGGCGAACTTGAACCAGAAGAGTAAACTCAGCGGTGATGCACTGCGGTTTTGGTGCGGCTCTCCAGCTCTTCCAGCAACCGCGGCGCGAGCTGCCAAACATTCCCTGCACCCAAAGTCAAGATCATGTCGCCAGGCTTGGCGGCACTGGCGGCAAGTGTGACGGCATCGGCAAAGGATGCGGCGTAGCGTGCCTCTTTTCCGCCGGATATGGAGATGCGGGTTGCCAGGAGTTCGGACGTAATGCCCGGAATCGGCGGCTCGCTCGCTGGATAGATGTCGAGCACGATAACCGAATCCGCGTCGCCGAAGGCAGTGGCGAATTCATCCAGCAGCAACTGGGTGCGCGTGTAGCGATGCGGCTGAAAGATGACGTGTATCCTGCGGAAGCCGCACTGCCGTGCGGCAGCCAAGGTGGCGCGAATCTCCGTGGGATGGTGACCGTAGTCGTCGATTACGGTCACGCCATTGGAGTTGCCGATCTGCTGGAAGCGCCGATCCACACCGTTGAAGCGGGCCAGCGCTTCGCGAATGTTTTCCGCCGGAACATCCAAGCCGATGCCCACCGCAATGGCGGCGGTTGCATTTGCAACGTTGTGCTCGCCCGGAACTCGCAGACGAAATTCGCCGAGGTTGCTGCCTTGATAGCTCACACCAAAACTGCTGAGGACCGTGCTCTTTGGGTGCGGACCGCAATGCACGTTTGTAATCTGGAAGTCGGAGCCCTCGCGCGTGCCATAGGTCAGGATGCGCCTCTCGACCGACGGCAGGAGCCCTCGCAGCTCGTCGTTGTCGTTGCAGGCGACCACCATCCCGTAGAAGGGCACACGATCCATGAATTCGCGGAAGGTATTGCGAACGTCTTTCATGTCGCGATAGCAGTCCATGTGCTCGCGATCGATGTTGGTCACCACGGCAAGAATGGGCGAAAGCTTGAGGAAGGAGCGGTCGCTTTCGTCGGCTTCGGCGACCAGGTACTGCGACTTGCCCAGACGCGCGTTAGAGCCCATGGCGTCGACGCGCCCGCCGACAACCACGGTCGGGTCGAGTCCCCCGGCTGCGAGCACCGCCGCCACCATCGAGGTCGTTGTGGTCTTGCCGTGCATCCCGCCAATAGCAATCCCGTACTTCAGCCGCATCAGTTCGGCGAGCATCTCGGCGCGCTGGATCACCGGGATGTGGCGTTCGTGCGCAGCAACGACCTCGACATTGTCGCGGGTGACCGCCGAGCTGACGATGACCACGTCCGCGCCGGCGACATGGTCGGGACTGTGCCCGACGAACACGGCAGCACCAATTTCAGCGAGACGGTTTGTTACCGGCGAGAGCTTGACATCGGAGCCGGAAACCTTGTAGCCCAGGTTGAGCAGGACCTCGGCGATGCCGCTCATACCGATGCCGCCGATGCCGACAAAATGCACGCGCTGGATCTTGGCGAACATGGAAGAGACGAATTCTAGGCTACCGCTTGCCGGTCCCCGACGCCAGCGACGCGCGCGGCCAGGGCAGCGATGCGGGCCGCTGCGTCGGGATGGGCGAAGCGGCGCGCTGCCTCTGAAATCGTGGCCAGCAGAGGGCGGTGGTGGAGCAGGGTGGCGACTTCGTTCGCCAAACGCTCGCTGGTCAGCTCCGATTGCGGCAGCAAACGGGCGGCGCCTGCCTGCTCCAGCGTAGCGGCGTTGCGCGTCTGGTGGTCATCGGCGGCGGCCGGAAAGGGAACGAAGATGGCCGGCTTCCCTGCCGCAGTGATCTCGGCGACAGTGCTTGCGCCGGAACGGCAAAGCAGCAAGTCAGCGCGTGCAAAAGCACCGGGCATATCGTCGATAAAAGGCGACACCTCGGCTGAAATCATGGTTCCCAGGTATGCGGCCTGCGCATCCGCGTAATCTTTTTCCCCGGTCTGGTGAATGATGTGGATATCCGGCACTGCCTCCGTCATCTTGGGCAACGACTCCAGCACTGCCTGATTGATGGCATGCGCTCCCTGGCTGCCACCGAAGACCAGCAATGTCGGACGGGCATCTTTCGGCCGGGGAGCAAGATGGAAAAACTCCTGCCGCACCGGCACTCCGGTCACAAGGCAATTGCGGAAATAGTGGCAGGTCTGCGGGAAATGGACCGCAGCGGCACTCACCATGGGAGCGACGAGGCGATTGGCCACGCCGGGAACCACGTTGGGCTCGAATGCGACCGTGGGAACGTTCATCATGCCCGCGGCGAACATCGCCGGGCCGGAGGCATAGCCACCTACGCCAATCATCACGCCGGGGCGAAACTCGCGCACAAGTTCGGCGGACACTGCGACAGCGCGGGGCAGGTCCAGTAGCGTCTTGAGACGCGTCGCGAAGTCCACGCGCTTCAGTGCGCCGACTTCGATCAGATGCAGGTTGAATCCCGCAGCCGGTACCAACCGGGTTTCGATGCCCCGCTGGGTTCCCACAAACAGGATTTCCGCGCCGTAATGCTCACGCAATTGCTTCGCAATCGCCAGCGCAGGAATGACGTGTCCGCCGGTACCGCCTCCTGCCATGATCACGCGCATGGCTAGTCCGTTTGCTGCGTGATGTTGAGGAGGACTCCGACGCTGGCCAGAGTAATGAACAAGGATGAACCGCCGTAGGAGATGAATGGCAGCGGAATACCTTTGGCGGGGACCAGCGCGAGCACGACGCTGATGTTGAACAGCGCCTGCACCACGACCATGGCGGTGATGCCGGTGGCGAGGAACTTGGCGAACATGTCATCGGTGCGAAGTGCGACACGAATGCCGCGATAGAGGAATATGCCGAACAGTGCCACCACCAGCAGCGATCCCCACAAGCCTAGCTCTTCGGCCGTTACAGCGTAGATGAAGTCAGTGTGAGGCTCAGGTAGATAAAAAAGCTTCTGCTTGCCTTCCATCAGGCCGAGGCCAGTCAGGCCTCCGGTGCTGACAGCGATCATCGACTGGATAGTGTGGAAGCCTTTGCCGAGCGGGTCTTTGAACGGATCGAGGTAGGCCTGCACGCGCGCCCAGCGCCACGGCACGCGAACCACCAGAAAGTAGAGAGGCAACACCGACGCCGCCAGCGCAACCCAGAGATAGCGCAGGTTCATGCCCGCCACGAACAAGACCGCACCGGAGATGGCCATGCAGGCGAGCGCCGTACCGAGGTCGGGTTCCTTCACAATGAGCAGTGCGAGAAGGATAGCCGGGGCAGCCGCCGGGACCAGTACATGTTTCCAGTCGGTGATTTTCTGCCAGCGCGACTCGAGGAAGTAGGCGAGATAAAGGATGAGGGCTGGTTTCGCCAGCTCAGATGGCTGGAATGAGAAACCGCCGAACTTGATCCAGCGGTGGGTATTGTGAGAGTCGTGGAAGAGGAATACGGCAATCAACAGCAGACACGTCGAGCCAAGAAACGTGAACACAACCGAAGGCCGGCGATAAACCTTGTAGTTGACATTCATGATGATGACCATGGCCGCGATGCCGGCGCCGGCCCAGGCCATCTGCCGCAGCAGAAATCCATAAGGTGAGCCGAAATGCTCCTTCGCCATGACGGCCGAGGCGCTGAAGACCATTACCAATCCGATAAAGACGAGCAGCAGCGTGACGGTAAAGAGCCACTTGTCAACACTGACACGCTTGGCCATTATTCCCTGCCTCCACGCGTACCGGTTCCCACGGGCTCTTGTTCTCTCGCCGATAGCCTGCGTACTTGGTCCTTGAACACACGGCCGCGATGCTCGTAGCTATCGAACTGATCGAAGCTGGCGCAGGCCGGAGCCAAGAGCACAACGTCGCCCGGCGTTGCAGATTCGCCCGCAAGCTTAACAGCAGTGTCGAGCGTGCCGGCGCTGACGACTTCCGCTCCCTTTACCTGCGACTCGATCTTGGGAGCGGCGGCGCCGATGGTGTACACGCGCTTGACACGTTCCTTGAGCAGCGAGTTCAGCTGGCTGTAATCGCTGCCCTTGTCCTTGCCGCCGAGGATAAGGTGAATGCGGCCGGGAAATGACTCCAGGGCCTTGATCGTGGCATCCACGTTGGTCGCTTTCGAGTCGTTGTAGTATTCGACACCGCCAACCGTGGCCACATATTCCAGCCTGTGTTCAACCGCCTTGAAGGCGGCAACGGCCGTGCGAATCTGTGCCGGCTCGATTCCCGAGAGCATTCCCACGCAAACTCCAGCCAGGACGTTTTCGATGTTGTGCGAGCCTTTCAGCGAGATTTCGCTGACCGGCATGATCTCAAGCTCAGCTTTGCCATCCCGCCATAGAACATGCTCTGTGCGGGTGAATGCTCCACGTTCAACTTCGGCCAGACGGCTGAACCAGTACACCGGAGATTTGGCTTTCTCCGCCATGGCAGCGCTGGGCGCGTTGTCCGCGTTGAGCACGGCGAAGTCATCCGCCGTCTGGTTCGCAAGCATTCGCGCCTTGGCCGCAACATAGTTCCCGAAGGTGTAGTGCCGGTCAAGATGGTCAGGAGTAACGTTCAGCACCACAGCAATCTTGGGATGAAAGGTCTCGATGGTTTCGAGTTGGAAGCTGCTGATCTCCAGCACGATCCACATATCATCGGTGGACGCTCCGACGAAGCTGATCGCCGGAGTTCCGATGTTTCCACCTACCAGCACCTTGCTGCCGCCTGCGGCGATGATCTCTCCGGCTAATGCGGTGGTTGTGGTCTTGCCATTCGAGCCGGTAATCGCAACCATCTTGCCCTTCAGGTAGCGCGTCGCCAGCTCGACTTCACCTATTACGGGAATGCCCCTGGCGCGCGCCTGCACCAGTTGCGGCACATCGAACGGGACACCCGGGCTGATAACGATCAGGTCCTGATCGCGAAATGTGCGCTCACCGTGATGTCCTGACTCGACGCTGATGCCGTGGTCGAGGAGCAGCGGAATCTCCTGTGGGAGCTGTTCTTCCGTCTTGGCATCGGAGACGGCGACGCGCGCGCCCAGCTTCGCAAGAAACAGAGCACTGGCCACGCCGGACTTACCCAGCCCGACGACCAGTACCCGCTTGCCTTTGACATCCATCATGGATTGCGCCCGGCCCATTGTGTCATGTTTTCGCGCCTCCTATCGCAACTTCAACGTGGTGAGAGCAAAGAGTGCAAACACCAGTGAGGCGATCCAGAAGCGCACGATTACCTTGGACTCGCTCCACCCCAACAATTCGAAATGATGGTGAATGGGCGCCATCTTGAAGATGCGCTTCCGCCGCAGTTTGTAAGAGCCCACCTGCAGGATGACCGAGAGCGCCTCGATGACGAAGATTCCGCCGATGAAGGGCAGCAACAGTTCCTGCTTGATGAGGACGGCGACGGTCCCGATTGCACCGCCGAGGGCAAGCGAGCCCACGTCGCCCATGAAGATCTCGGCCGGATGCGCGTTATACCAGAGAAAACCGATGGCCGAGCCGACCATCGAGCCGCAGAAGATGGTCACCTCCGAAACCTGCGGCATTTTGGAAAGCTCCAGATAATCAGCAAATACGGCGTGCCCGCTGACATAGGTGAGCACAGTGAGAGCCCCGGCGGCGATAACGGTGCAGCCGATCGCCAGCCCGTCGAGGCCGTCCGTAAGGTTTACGGCATTGCTGGAGCCGACGATGACGAGCGCCACAAACGCAATGAACGGCAGAAACGCCACCAGCGACCACCAGCCGTGATGCAGGCTGCCAATGACAAGGTCTGGCCGAAAATGCTTCAGGAAAGGAACGATCAGGCGCGTCGAGTACAGGCCATGTGTCTCCAGCGCACTCAGTACGCCACCGACGAGGATGGCGGCAAGAAACTGGTATCCGAGCTTGGCGCGTGCGGTGAGACCGAGATTGCGACGGTGCACGACCTTCAGGTAATCGTCCGCAAAACCGATGGCGCCGAAGGCGAGAGTAGTCAGCACAGCTATCCAAACGAAACGGTTGCTCAGGTCGGCCCAGAGCAAGGTGGGAACGACCATGCCGACCACGATAAGTACTCCCCCCATGGTAGGCGTACCGGCCTTCCTCTGATGGGCTTTCGGACCATCTTCGCGGATGTACTGGCCGATCTGGAATTCCCTTAGACGGCGGACGACTGCCGGCCCGATCATGAGCCCGATGAACAATGCAGTGAGACTGGCGAAGACGGTGCGAAACGTTAAATAGCGGAAGATTCGGAACGGGCCGATGTGGAAGACGACGAAACCCTTCTGGTACAGCAACCAATAGAGCAAATTCGTTCCTTAGCAATTAGCAGCTAGCAATTAGCAATTAGCAGGTGCAACCTCATCGGGAACCTTCGCTAAACGCCAAGTGCTAAGTACCAACCGACGTTTTACCCATCCAGACATCGAGCCCTCGCTCCAGGCGCACTCCTCGTGAAGCTTTCAGCAGCACTACGTCGCCCGTTCTGACTTCACGCCGCAGCCATTCGGCAGCATCCTCAGGCGTGCTCACGAACTCGGCC
>Ga0335077_10002085_pt1 | contig 23881 bp, 17 predicted proteins | sample Lox_Sample_31_FD_207151 | JGI IMG/M metagenome (GOLD analysis project Ga0335077, IMG submission 207151) | Soil microbial communities from Loxahatchee National Wildlife Refuge, Florida, United States - Lox_Sample_3.1 | ecosystem: Environmental > Terrestrial > Soil > Wetlands | place: USA... | reverse complement strand
CTTTCCCGAGGTTCTTCTTATCGTCCATCATTTCATGAAAATCTTTGGTGCCGGGATAAGGGTTATAGACGGTAAATTGTGCAAACAGGGTCCCCGACTCGTTGGCAAACTTCCGCATGGTCCGAATGGTTTCTAACGTGTCCGATTCGAGGCCGCAGATGATGGAACTCAACACCATGATTCCGGTGGCCTGAATTTTCTGGATGGCCCCGACCATCTTCTCCCCCACCGGATTCCATAGCTTGCCCGCGCTCTTCAGTCCCTCTTCGGAGAATGACTCCACTCCGATGAGTGCCGTCCTGATGCGCATCTTCTGGTACATGGCATCCAGGTACTCTTGGTCGCTTATAACTTCGGCCGTCATCTGGGCAAAAGCGTACATATCCTTCGGGACCGACCGGTCGTATTCTTCGAAGAAGCGTAATCGTTCCTCCCGGACTCGCTCCAACTCCCGTTTTTTGCTCTCGCTGGATTCGCGGGCGATGCGGCCAACCGTCGAAGGGTTGAAGTTGTCGTCGGCAAATACGATGTAACGAAAACCGAGGTCATGCAGCTCATTCACTTCCTCGATGACCTTGGCGCTGAGGCGCTGCCGCGGCTGGCGCCCTTCCGTGACCCACACGGAACAGAAGCTGCAGTTTTCGGGACAGCCCGCCACCGTTTGCACCGAAGGAAAAATGTACTTGGTGGGGTCCAACAGGTCCCACCTCGCCTTCAGCATCGCCTCTCCGGAGGTGCGCCCGCCGGCGTACTGCCGCTGGAGTTGATGGACCATCGCATCCTTGACGGCCCTGCCCCACACCGCTTCTCCACTCCCGGTCACCACCGCGTCGGCTCCCATCCGGAGTGGCTCCTCGGGGAAAATCGTCGCGTGAATACCGCCCACGATCACGGTAGCGCCCTTCGACTTCGCGGCTCGCAAGGCTCGGTAGCCGGGAATGCAATTGCCACTGCTGATGCCGATGCCGACGATGTCACCGGGACCAACCATATCGGGGTTGAATTTTTCTATGGATTCATCGACGAGGATAGGATCACCAACGAGGTCAGTTGGAGTTGATTGCGCGATCACAAAAAGCCAGCGCGGGGTGATGAAACTATATCCGGAGGTGGACATGGATGGATTTATGAGGATAGCTTTTGCCATCACCCTCCCGTTTGCCACATGTGTGGATCATAACACCGAGGTTGGGTTGTAGCGGGACTGCCAAGCTTATTGTGTGTTCCAAATCCTCATCAGCCCTCTTGTTGCGAGATCCTTCGCCATGAACTTCGCCTGTTTCCCTGCCGTCTGCGCCACGACCTCTGCCGCCAGGTATCCGCTGCGCACGGCGCCTTCCATGGTGGCGGGCCAACCGGTGCGCGTCCAATCTCCCGCGAGAAAGACGCGCGGCCATACCGTTGCCGCCGCCGGACGATAGGCGTCCGAGCCCGGCAGCGCCGAATACGTTGCATGCACTTCCTTGATGACGGTCGCCTTCACCAGCTTGGCATCGCGCGCCGCGGGGAAGAACTCGCCCAATTCGCCGAGCGCCATCTCGATGATCTCCGCGCGCGGCTTCTCGACCAGCGCTTTCGACGAGCTGACCACTAGCTCAACGTAGCTCGGCCCGCCGCGTCCCAGCAGGCGCGACTTGTGGAACATCCACTGGATGGTACGGTCGAGCAGCACCGCGTGGTCAAGGTCGGTGATCTCGCGGTCCAACCACAAATGAATGCCGGTGATGGGCGAAGTCTCAAAACGCGCGATCATCTCGGCGAGCGGCCCTGCCTCCACGCCTTGCGGCAGCATCCGGCCGAGGGCGTCGAAGGGCACGGCCAGCACCGCAAAATCGCAAGTCATTTCCGCACCGTTCACGCACAACTGCACTCCCGGCGCATCGGCGCGGAATGTTTCCACCGAGGCCCGCAGCCTCACTTCGCCCCCACGCGCGCGAATGTACTCCGCCGCCGCGCCGTACAATTCCGTCAGCGGCACGCGTGGCACGCCCATGCGTCCACCTTCGCGCGATTTCAGGAACGCCTCGCGAAACACCTGCGCCGCGTAGTACACCGACATGCGCTCCAGGTCTTCGTTGAGCGCGCTCACCAGCACCACCTTCCAGAAGCGCTCGATGGCAAGCTCGGTCTGCCCGCGCTGCTTCAACCATTGCATGAATGATTCTTTGGTATCACATGGCAATTGCTGGACAAGCGACATCATGGCTCGTGCAATCGCCAGCTTGTCGCCAAGCGCCAGCGAGCTGGCTTTCAGGAATGAAGGTGCGGTGTGGAATGGCGGCGGCAACCAGGAGGGCGAGATCTCCGACCTTCTCCCGCCCGGCTCGATGAAATTGAGACGGTCGTACCAGCCGATCTTGTCTTCCGCACCGATCCGCCGGTAGAAGTCGATGAGGTTGGTGCAGCAGCCCAGCAGCACGTGCTGGCAGTTATCCACTACTTCGCCTGTGCCGGGGTGCTCGTAGGACGACGCGCGTCCGCCCACGAAAGGCCGCTTCTCAATGAGCGTTACGCGGAAGCCGGCGCCGGCGAGGGCGCATCCCGCAGCCAGTCCGGCCAGCCCTCCGCCCGCGATCGCGACGTGCGGGGTTCCCTGCGAGCTCACGCCAGCCGCCGCCAGAATCCGCGGGAGAGCACGCTGAGCTTCTCGCGGCGGCTCAGCCGAATCTTCTTTCCGAAGACGTCGTAGCCGCTCGCTGCAATCTTCTCCAGCAGCCGCCGGTAGATCTCCACCAGCACCCACAGCGCCGGACGGCTGTCCACATCAATCAGCGGCAGCAGTTGATCGGCGGCGCGGTAGAGTTCGCGCGCGCGGTTAGCTTCAAATTCCAGCACCGGACGCAGGCTGCGCGCATCGAACCCATTCTTCAGCCGCGCCGGTTCGAGATCGGATGCCGTGCGTCCGAAGCGTTCCAGGTCCTCCTGCGGCAGGTAAACCCGCCCCATGGCCGCATCTTCCTTAACGTCGCGAATAATATTGGTCAACTGGAAGGCGAGCCCGCACTGCTCGGCCAGGGCTTCCGCCGCCGGATCACGGTAGCCGAAAATCTTGATGCAGATCAATCCTACGACCGAGGCCACGTGATAACAGTAGCGGCGCAGGTCGTCGAAGGTCTGATAGCGGATGGACTGGCCAGTCTGCCGCGGTACGTCCATCGCCGTTCCCTCGACCAGGCGGTCGAAGAGTTCCAGCGGAATTTTGAAGCGCTGCTGGGCATCGGCCAACGCCAGCAGCACGGGATCGTCAGTGTGTTCCCCCGCAGCAACACGATGCAGCGCGTCTCGCCACTCCATCAGTTTGTCCTCGCGCTCGAGGCGAGTGAGCCCGGGATCGTCGGAAAGGTCGTCGGAGTGGCGCATGAAGGCGTACACCGCGCTTAGCGCGTCGCGGCGCTCCCGCGGCAGCACTAGAAATCCGTAGTAGAAATTTCGCGCCGCCGACCGTGTGATCTGACGGCAAACTCCATACGCCGCTGCAACCTGCGTCTTCATTTCCAGCCAAGCCGCTTTGCCGCTGCCCTTGCCACCAGCCACAGCTTCCGTGGCTTGGAGATCGCCGGACGGGCGCCCAGGACATCGAATCCCTGGCGTGCGATGGCATTCAGGATCTCCTGCCCGCCGCGGCTGAATAGCTCGATGTCGATCCCCAGATCGCGGTCGACAAGCCCGGCCAGCGGCAGGCCGCGCTCAAACCATTCCCGCGCCCGCTCCACTTCAAACTTCATCAGCTTCAGAAACTCCGGCGTCGGACGCCGCTCCGCGACCTCGCGTTCGCTCGCCCCAAAGCGGCGCATGTCTTCTAGCGGAAGGTAGATGCGTCCTTTCTGCCAATCGACGCTCACGTCCTGCCAGAAGTTCGCCAGTTGCAGCGCCGTACAGGTGGAATCGGAGAGCTGCTGCCGCTCGGCATCGCGATATCCGCAGGCGTAGAGCACGAGATGGCCAACCGGATTCGCCGAATAGCGGCAGTAGCCGAGCAGATCGTCGAAAGTTTCATAGCGATGGACGGTCTGGTCCTGGCGGAAGGCCCTCAATAGATCAGCGAACTCGTGCTGCGGGATCTCGCACGCGTGGATGGTCTCGCGCAATGCAATGAACACGGGATGGCGAGGGCCGTTTGCCTCTGGGACGAAAGTTCCGGGTTTCCTATCCGCCGTAACCGCAGGGCTGAGGACCTCCTCCACCCCGTCGAGACTGCGATACGTGGCTTCCAGCTCCCGCTCCCATTCATCGAGCAGCGCCAGCGCTTGCTGCGGATCGCCGACCTCGTCTCCCAGATCGTCGGAGATGCGGCAGTAGGCATAGAGTGAGTAGAAGTGCGGGCGCAGGCGCTTGGGCAGGAACCACGTGGCGACGGAAAAATTCTCGTAGTGGGTTTGCGCCAGACGCTCGCAGTATGCCTGCGCTTCTGCGAGCGACGGAGCTTTATCGGGGATAGCATACTCGGCAGGCAGCCGGGCCCAGCCGTCCGCGCGAGGAGCTGCGCTGTTCAGAGTTGGGGAACCGTGGCTCGCGAGTGTCGACATAAGACTCGGCTCGATTCCCGCGCCGCCTAGTGTCCGGGGATGATCGCGGTCTTGATGTCCCCGTTGCGGTTCAGCATGTGGCGAAGCACCTGTTGCAACCGCGACAGCGGCGCCTCGCCGGTAATGTAATCGGTGCCGCGAATCTTGCGCTCCGCGATCAGCGCGAAGGCTTTGCGCACTCCCTCCGGCGTGTGATGGAACGTCGCTTTGAGCGTGATCTCGGAATAATGCAGACGGCTGGTGTCGAGCGGAACCTTGGTCCCCGAGGCGCATCCACCGAAGAAATTCACGGTGCCGCCCTTGCGTACCATGTCCACCGCCCACTCCCACGCCTGCGGACGCCCCACCGCCTCGATTACCACGTCAGAGCCGCGGCGGTCCGGAGTAAGCGCGCGGACAGCTTCGAGCACATCCGCATTTCCGGTGGTCAGCACGATGTCATCAGCGCCGAAGCGCTTGGCTGCCACGCCCTGTGAGTCGCGTTTGACCACCGCGATCACGTTGCAACCCGCCAGCTTGGCCACCTGCACGAACATCAATCCGATGGGACCGCCACCGATGATGGTGACGGTGTCGCCGATTTCAACCCCGGTCTCGTGCAACCCGCGCAGCACGCAGGCCAGCGGTTCGACCATCGCGGCCTCTTCGAAGCTGACCTGGTTGGGGATGGCCAGCATATTGGTCTCGACAATGCGCCGCGGGATACGGATGTACTCGGCGTAGGCGCCGTTGTTGAACAGCAGGTCTTCGCAGAGGTTCTCCTGGTGCTTGGAGCAGTAGAAGCACATCTGGCAGGGCGCGGAGTTCAACGCTACCACCCGCATTCCCTTGCGGAACCAGCGCACGTTCGGCCCCACTTCCTCGATGACGCCCGCCAATTCATGCCCGAACAGGGCGGGAGGCACGATCATGCGCGCGTGATACCCGCGCTGGTACACCTTCAGGTCGGTGCCGCAGGTGAGCGCCACCTGCACTTTGATCAACACTTCTCCCTCGCCCAGGCGGGGGATCGGCACCTTCTCAATCTTCACGTCCTCTTTGCCATAGAGGACAGCGGCTGTCATGTTCCCGTTCACGTAGTTCCTTCCCAACCCGCCAATGCGGGTTGCACCACCACCTTCAATGAGTCGGCGCGCGGCTGGGCGGCCAGTTGTAAAGCCTCCACCGCATGAGAAAGCGGAAAACGGTGCGTGATGAGCCGCGTCAGATCCAGCTCGCGGCCAAGCACGAACCGCACCGACTCTTCCTGCAGATCGACCGATGCGCTGTAGGAGCCCACTAACGACTTCTCGTCCACGCAGATGGCAGCCGGGTCGATCTCCACGGCGCTGCGCACCGTCTGCGCGAACAACATCGTTCTGCCGCCGGGCCGCGTTGCCTCCAGGGCGGGACGGACGAGCTGGTTGGCGGCCACCGCCAGGATGACGGCATCAGCCCCGCGTCCCTCGGTTAACTCGCGCACTCGCCTGACCGTCTCGGTGCGCTCGGCGTCGATAGTTTCCGCAATACCGAGTGACATAGCTATTGTAAGCCGCTGGGCATACAAATCGGAAGTTATCACCCTTGCACCGGCGCGCTGGGCCAGGTACGCCAGTATCAGTCCAATCGGACCCTGTCCCATCACCAGCACGGTCTCGCCCGGCTCCAGGCGCAGGGTCTCGATGCCCTTCATGCAGGTGTTGATCGGCTCGATGAACGACGCCTGCTCGTAGCAGACATCGTCAGGAATCTTCACCAACCCGCCCGCGACGATCCAGTCCATCACGCGCACATACTCGGCGAAGCCGCCGCCGGCAGGCTCGAAACCGGCTGTGCAGCCCACGCGCTTGTACACCTCGCACTGCGCGAACACCTTATGCCGGCAGTAATAGCACTCGCGGCAAGGGATGTGATGGAAGGCCATCACGCGGTCGCCGACGTCGAATCCGCGCACGCCTTCACCCATCGCCGCGATGATCCCGGTCGTCTCGTGGCCGAAGATGCGCGGGGCCGAGTGCGATCCGGTTGCGATTTTCTTTAGATCGGTGCCGCAGATGCCGCAGGTATGCACGCGCAACAGCACCTCGCCCGGCCCAATTTCGGGCACCGGGACAGTTTCCATGCGCACGTCGTGCTGTCCGCGATAGACGGCCGCGGTCATGGTCGAAGGGATCGCCCTATGCGCTTGTTTCATTCCGGATTGGGTCGCGGTTGCCATCTACAAAAGCTAAACTGTCATCCTGAGCGAAGCGCCGTAGGCGCGAGCGTGAGGACCTGCATTCGACCTCACGCGAGAGCGGGGCGTGAGCCCCGCGGTGCTTCCTGAGCTTCCGCAATCACTGCTCTCAACTTCTCCGCCAGCGCCGCCGCTGCGCGATCACTTCTCTTCTTCAACTGCGCAATGGCCGGCCACCACCGCGGATGCCAGGCTGCCCAGAATCCGAAGCGCGCACTCTGAAAACGGCCTTCAGGGTCGACAAAGCCCTGCAGCGGCGGGAGCTCGAAATCCATCTCGTCCGAAACCGCCTTAACCGCCAGAAACGGCAGCCCGTGGGCCCCGGCGACCTCTGCCACCGCCGCGCCCTCCATATCCACCAGATCGGCGCCGAAACGCGATGCCAGTTCTCGCTTCTTCGACGCGCGCGCGATCTCGCGCGAGCTGACCACGGTTCCCTCGCCGTACGCGGTCTTGAAGCGCCGTCCCGTGGCCTCATCGACCACTTCCGCCGCGACCATCGTGCGGCCCAGCGTCCACTTCGGCTTCAATCCACCGGCTAGGCCAGCCGCGATCAGCAACGACGGCTTCGCGTGCTCGATCACCGCTTCCGCGGCGCGCTTCCCTGCTTCGTACCCGATCCCGCCGCACAGCAGCACGGCACCGTCGCTCTCAAAAAAACCCGCGGGGTGCCCTACCCTTGGCCGCTTTTCCCAAGGGTGGGGATTTTGCCGCCAATCCCGTATTAGGGGCCGGACTTCCGTCGCCATCGCGGTGACGATCCCGACCACGTTTCCCTCAGGGGCCAAAACCCGCATCTGGAGCGGACCTCAGCGGCACGACTTGAAGCCGTGCCCTCCCGAAACCCTATTTCTACGCATAGCCGTGCGCCCCGAACCACTCCACCGCGCGCCGCAGCGCGTCGTCCACCGCGACCGTCTTCCATCCCAGCTCGCGCTCCGCCTTGGCCGACGACGCGAACATCTTCTTGCGACCCATGCGCACCGAATCGAGCGTCACTCGCGGCTCGCGCCCGCGCAGCACGCCGCTGAACAGCGTGTCCACCGCGCCCGCGGCCAGCGCCACCGCGTACGGCAGCTTCACCTTGGGCGAGGGCAGCCCTGTGATCGCCGCCAGCCGGTCGAGAATCTGCTTCAGCGTCAAATCCTCGCCGCCCAGGATGTATCGCTCCCCGCGCCGGCCCCGCTCAGCCGCCATCAAGTGGCCACGCGCGCACTCGCGAACATCCACCAGGTTCAGCCCCGTATCCACGTACGCCGGAAACTTCCGCTTGAGGAAGTCCACGATCACACGGCCAGTGGGCGTGGGCTTGATGTCCTGCTCACCGACCGGCGTGGTCGGATTGACAATCACCACGTCCAATCCTCCGCGCGCGGTTTCCATCGCCACCTGCTCCGCCATAAACTTCGAGCGTTTGTAGGCGCCGATCATGTCCGAGAGCGAGACCGGCGAGTCCTCGTCAGCGGGGCGCCCGTTGGCGCGAAAGCCGATGGTCCCGACACTCGAGGTGTGCACCACGCGCCGCACGCCTGCCTCGCGCGCCGCTTCGAGCACCGCGCGCGTGCCCTCGACATTGGCGCGGTAGATCTCGCGCGGATCGGGCGCCCAGAGCCGGTAATCAGCGGCGACGTGGAACACCAACTCGCAGCCCGACATGCCCTGGCGCAACACCGCTACGTCGCACAGATCGCCGGTCACGCGTTCGGCCCTGAGGCCCTCAAGGTTCTCCGTGCGGCTGGTTGCTCTTAGCAGCAGCCGTAACTCCGCGCCCTGTTGAGAAAGAACCCGCGCTACGTGGCTTCCCACGAAGCCGGTAGCGCCTGTGACGAAAACCTTCAATTGCGTTTCATTCCAATCGTTCCGGCTGGAGCGAAATGTTCTTTTCTCCCGCCGCCCGGCGCTCCCAGTACTGCCGCACCCAGTTCTCCCAGCTCTTGCCGGCTGCCATGTCGCGGCCGATGAAGGCAAGGCCGGCAATATCGGCATAGGAAATGGAGAGCTTCCCGCCGCCATCCTTCGGCAGCACGCGCACAGCGGAATCGGCGAGCGTGCGTCCGGTGCGCCGGTCGAAAATGTAGCCTTCGAGCCTCGATCCATCCTTCCGCGTGATCAGAACGTCACCGCGATATCCGAAAGCCTGCTCGAGGGCCTGCCGCAACTCTTCTTCGCCGGCCAGCTCCGGAACCCAGCCTTCCAGATCCTCACGCTCGGCGGCAGCAGCAACCTCCAGAGTGTCTGGATTATGCGGCGTATCCCGTCCTGCCTCGCGTCCGCTCACCGGTGAGCCTCCTGTGGGGTCTCGGTGTCGAGATGCACCAGCGGGTTGATGGCGTGGACGGGCCGCACCGGCTCATCGAGCAGGCGCAGCGCGTCGGGATCGCGATAGCGGCTGAAGGTGGCGCGCGCCGTCTCCCAAATGCCGCGCAGCGAGCCAAACGTATCGTTCACCGCAGACGCTTCGTAGCCGCTGTGCACCATGCAGTTGGCGCACTTGGGATTGCCCGACTCGGTGCCGTAGTTCTGCCACTCGGTCGAGGCCAGCAATTCCGCGAACGAATCGGCGTAGCCGTCCTGCAAGAGGTAACACGGTTTCTGCCAGCCGAAGACGTTGTAGGTGGGCATGCCCCAGGCGGTGCAGGGGTAATCCCGCTTGCCCATCAGGAATTCGAGGAACAGTGGCGACATGTTGAAGCGCCAGGTCTGCTTGCGATTCGAAAGGATCGCGCGAAACAGCCGCCGGGTACGCGCGCGGCCCAGGAAGTGATGCTGGTCGGGCGCCTTCTCATAGGAGTAGCCGGGGGAGAGCATCATGCCCTCGATGCCGAGCTCCATCATCTCGTCGAAGAAGGCGCGCACGCTCCGGGGATCGGCGCCGTCGAAGAGCGTGGTGTTCGTCGTCACGCGAAAGCCCCGCCGCAGCGCCTCTTTAATCCCGTCGACCGCTTTCTCGTATCCGCCCTCGAGGCAAACAGAAAAATCGTGGTGCTCGCGCTGGCCATCGAGGTGCACCGAGAAAGTCAGATACTTGCTGGGTGTGAACTGGTCGATCTTCTGCTGCAGGAGCAGCGCGTTGGTGCAGAGATAAATGTATTTCTTGCGCGCCACCAGGCCGGCGACGATCTCCCCGATCTGGGGATGCAGCAGCGGCTCGCCGCCAGGAATAGCGATGGTGGGCGCGCCGCACTCCTCGGCCGCACGGAAGCACTCTTCCGGCGTGAGCTGCATCTTGAGCACGTGGCCGGGATACTGGATCTTGCCGCAACCGGCGCAGGCCAGGTTACAGCGGAACAGAGGCTCCAGCATGAGGACGAGCGGATAGCGCTTGCGGCCCTTCAATTTTTGCCGGACGACGTAGCTGCCCACCGTCCACATCTGTGAAAGCGGAACTGCCATGATCCTCCTAAATGCCCACGCTTCATCTGTTTATCATCCTGAGCGAGCGCGCCGGTTTTTGGTGCGCGAGTCGAAGGACCCCTATTCGTAATGATAACGTGAGGGTAGGGCGCTTCGACTCGTGCGGGCGAAACCCACGCCCGCACTCGCTCAGCATGACCAATGTTAGGACTACAGTTCATCTCGCAAGCGTCTCCCGCTCTGCCTCGGCCATGGCCTTGGCATAGCTGGTCAGCGCCAGCAGCGGGAAGTACGTCCGGTAGAGGTGATACTTCAAATAAAACACCCGCGGGAAGCCGGTTCCCGTGCAGTACGGTTCTTCCCAGTTCCCGTTTTTCTGCTGCGTACGGAGCAGGTACGCGGTGCCACGTGCCAGCGAATCGCTGCGCGTGTCGCCAGCCGCCAGCAGCCCCAGCACCGCCCATGCGGTCTGCGACGCCGTGCTTGGCCCTACGCCCTTCTTATCGGGATGGTCATAGGATTCGCAGGTCTCGCCCCAGCCGCCGTCGGAATTCTGCACCATGCGCAGCCACTCCGCCGCCTGCTGGATATAGGCCTCGTGCGTATCCTCGCCGATGGCCCGCAGCCCGCGCAGCACCTGCATGGTGCCATAGATGTAGTTGACGCCCCAGCGGCCGAACCACGAGCCATCCGGATCCTGCTGCTGTTTTATGAAGTTAATGGCGCGCTTTGCCGCTGGGCTCTGGCGGGTGACGCCCGACGCGGCCAGCATCTCCAGCACCCGGCCCGTGATGTCGACCGTCGCCGGATCGAGCATGGCGTTATGGTCGGCGAACGGCACGTATTGAAACACCATGCGGTTGTTGTTCTTGTCGAACGAAGCCCAGCCGCCGTTCTTGCACTGCATGGAGAGCACCCATTCCCTGGCGCGCTCCACCGACTTGTGCAGGTAGCCTTCGTCGGGATGCTCTACCTGTCCCAGCGCCAGCAGCACCATGGCGGTGTCATCCACGTCGGGGTAGAACTCGTTATTGAACTCGAAGTACCAGCCCGCGGGGTTGGCCCTCCTGTTCTTGACCGCCCAGTCGCCGGTGCGCGTTACCTGTTTTCGCAGCATCCAGTCGGCGGCGGCCACCAGGCGCGCCTCGCTACGCGGCACTCCGCTTTCGCCCACGGCAAACAGCGCGTAGGCAGTGTCCCATACCGGCGACTTGCAGGGCTGCATGCGGAAGGTGTCTTCCTCCTCGATGCCCAGGGCTTCGAACTCGTCCATCGCGCGGATCATCTGCGGGTCGTCGAGCGAGTAGCCCAGGCATCGCAGGGCAATGATGGAGTTCATCATGGCGGGATAGATGGCAGCCAGGCCGTCGGAGCCCTCGAAGCGTTCGAGAATCCACTCCTCAGCAGAGCGAATGGCAATCGAGCGCAGCGGCCGGATGTGCACCGCCTCTAGCCAGTGAACAACCCGATCGAGCACGAGAAAGAAATTACGCCAACTCACCCGCTTCTTGGCCCACGGCAGGCGCATGTGCTTCTTGCTCTTGCCCTGCAGGAATAGCTCATCCACGCCCATTTCCGGCGGGACCTTCTTGAACGGCTTCTTGGCATAGGCGATGGCCAGTGGAACCAGAATCCCGCGCGACCACGAAGAAATCTCGTAGAGGTTGAACCAAAACCAGTTCGGGAAGAGCACGATCTCGGGCGGCACGGCCGGTACCGCCATATAGTCGTACTGGCCGAAGAAGCACAGGTAAATCTTGGTGAAAGTGTTGACCTGGGTGACGCCGCCCAGTTCCAGAATTTTCTTGCGCGCCTTCTGGAGCGCCGGATGGTCGGCCTTGTATCCCGCCAGCTTCAGCCCGAAGTAGGCCTTCACCGAGGCGCTAACGTTCGACGGTCCGCCCAGGTAAATGCCCCAGCCGCCGTCCTCGTTCTGATAGCGCAGGATGTAATTGGCGGCTTTGCGGATGCGCTCTCGATTGCCTGTGCCTAAAAGAGTGTGGAGCAGGATGTAATCGGATTCAAGCGTGGTGTCGGCTTCCAGTTCGCCGCACCAGTAGCCTTCTTCATGCTGCTGGGAGAAGAGGAACCGACGGGCGGCATCGGCGGCCGCGGCCACACGGCTCACCATGTCGTCGAGCTTGCCAAACAGCAGAGACGGACTGCCGCCGGGCGCGCCGCCGAGTTCCGTGCGCGCCATGGGGGCCGTTGGAATTAGGCGACTACTGTCGCCGGTTTTATCCATCGTTTACTCCGCAGCCGTAGTAACGGGGGAGATGGTCTCCACTATCTCCGGAGGCAGACCGAAACGCACGTTTTCGGGCATGACTTCCACCTCCTGGAGGTTAGTGAAACCTGACTGCGTGAGGAACGACACCGCCTCTTGCACTAAACACTCCGGCGCCGATGCGCCGGCCGTCAACGCCACCGTGCCGATGCCCTCCAGCCACTCGCGCCGGATGGACCGGTAGTTCTCGATCAGGTAGGCCGAGGTTCCCTGCTTGCGCGCCACTTCTACCAGCCGGTTGGAGTTGGAGCTGTTGTCCGAACCCACCACCAGCAGGAGGTCCGCGCCTCCGGCCACCTGCTTCACGGCCACCTGGCGATTCTCGGTGGCATAGCAGATATCCTGCGCCGCCGGCCCGTGGATGTTGGGGAACTTGCTCCGCAGAGCCGCGATCACGTCCTTGGTTTCTTCCAGGCTGAGCGTGGTCTGGGTGGTGAAAGCTACGCGCTCAGGATCGGGAACCGTCAACTGAGCGACCTCCTCCGGACTGCTGATCACTTGAGTGACGGCCGGCGCTTCGCCCAGGGTGCCGATCACCTCGTCGTGGTCGCGATGGCCGATCAGGATGATGCTGTATCCATCCTTGGCAAAGCGCACCGCCTCGACGTGAACCTTGGTCACGAGCGGACAGGTGGCGTCGATCACCCGCAGCCGGCGCCGCTCGCTGGCCTCGCGCACCTCGGGCGAAACCCCGTGCGCGCTGTAGATTACTCGCTCCCCTTCCGGAACTTCCTCCACGCTGTCGACGAACACTGCTCCTTTGGCCTGCAGCTCTTCCACGACGTAGCGGTTGTGAACGATCTCTTTCCGGACATAAATGGGAGGGCCGAAGGCCTCGAGCGCGATGCGGACAATATCGATAGCGCGTACCACGCCAGCGCAGAATCCGCGCGGCTTCAGCAAGAGGAGGGTCTTACCACTATCTGTAGATGTCATCAGGCTTTTATCCAGTATACCGTTGGTCCACCTAATAAAGGTGCAAAATTAGCGCAATTGGATGCCCAGGTCAATGTAAACCCCTGAAAGGCAAAGAATTAGCATTTTTTGGTAGGTACCCGAGGATAAACGGGTGTGGGCTGTACTCCAACTAGCAACCGCAGGCAGAACGAGCCCGGAGAACCCACATAGGCTCTCCAGGCTCGCTCGCGGTATGCGGGAGTCTCCGCCCACCGCCATGGCGGGCCAAGCCATCCCGCGAACTTGGGCCTAGGGTATCGACACCCCCGTTCCACCCGAGGTGGTCTGCATTCCCGGGGCAAAGAGATCTCCGGCATTGGGGATGCAGTTTCCAGAGCCGTGCTTAAAGCCGGCGGCGCCGACGGCGGGCAGCTTGTACGTGATGTCGTCGGCCAGGCCGTCACCATCGCTGTCCGTGGCGGTTTGACCTGCGATCACCGTCAGCGAAGGGTGGTCAAAGGGCGCCGCGCTGCACTGCACCCGAGTATCAGTCAAGGAAATCATGAAGCGGACCATCGCTGCCAGATCATCGTTGGCCGTGGTTTGCTTGTTCGCCTTACAGAGGTTATACGGCACTGTCCCTTTCGGTGCGCCGCAGTCGCTTAACCCCAGCGGCGTAATGAGGCCGGTGACGTTGGTATCGCACTGCAACTGATTGCCGGCAACCAGGTCGGCGTACGTAGTGTTCCCGTCCGGCCCGCTGCCGGAATCGTCGCCGCTGGTGCACGCCGTACCGTGTGCGTCAAAACCTGCGACGCCAGCATTGGTGTTGGTAACGAGGCGACTGCTCAGGCCGCGGTTGTACACCTCCATCACCTGTCGCAAGTTGGCGTAGTAGCCCCAACTGAAATAAGGCGGCGTCAACCCTACGTTGCGCAGGCTGGGGACTTTGCTGGCGCCATCCACCTCCAGCTTGGCCCAGTTAACGGGTGATCCCGGAGCACCCGGAGGAAATGGTGGGGTGTTAGGGGTAAAAGTGAGCGGACTTCCTTGCGCTAGAGCACCCTGCCCCCCCGGAAAAGCAGTCGCAGCCACCGCTTGCTGCAGGAATGGATCAAGCAGAAACACTGCGGCGGCATGGGCCTGGGAATCGCCCCCGGCTATATCGTTCAGGTAGTTCAGGTACTGGCGACCGTAGGACAGCGGGTTTCCGTAGGAATCGACCCGCCCCAGCATCTGATCGGTGAATGCCGGTCGTATGCCGATATTGGCGAATCCCAGGTCGCGTAAGTCATTGAACGGCTCGCGCACGCTCGGTACGCCGATATCCGTCACCGGCGAAAGGAAGGGCGTAAAAGCAGTGAACGGGCTGGAGTTTGCCTGTACCGTTTGCTGCGCTTCACTGAACGTCGGGTCGCCATGGCAGAAGATGCAAGCTACACCCTGCTGGTTAGGTGGAACGGAACCCGGCCCTAAAAAGTTGGCAGGCAGGCCATGGAAGAGTTGGCATCCCCGCAACAGTAGGGGATCGACTGCTGGGCCGGTGCCCTGCGCGCATCCAATTGGCAACCCAGGAATTGGGGAAGCTGCACCAATCGACAACGAGTGCGACGCCACCAGGTTGTCATATTCGCTCTCATTGGAAATGAGGGTTGCTTCGTACATCATGATGGCGATTCCCCAGAACATCGAGAAGTTGATCTCCTCCTGGGTGTAGCCCGCTGGGTTCGCCGTCACGACTGTGTTGGGTCCGCTGGCGCTGATACTCCAAAGTCCAGCGCCTGACCACCACTTGGGATCGAACGCCTGGCGGATCAGCCAGTCGTACGTATACGTCGGATCCAAGCCTTTGCCCTTGGTAGCATCGAGGGTTCCAAGCACGCTGTCCGTCGCGTTGACTTGCTGCTGGGCCAAGGGTGTAGTGGCAAGCAATTTGACAGCTACCTCGGGAAAGGTGCGACCGTTGCATGACATCTCAACGGCGTTGATGACCGGGGCAACGGCTTGGCTGGCCAAGCTGCCGTTCTCCAACTGGAGGAAGTAGGGGTCCAAATTTCCCCCGCTGTCCAGCATGAGCAGCCGGTTAGCGGGATTGGCCAGGATGTCGCGCATGCCGAATGGGCCCACGCCATTGAACATGTTGTTGGCGCGGCCATCATAGAACTGGCGATGGTTCAGAGCGGAATTGATCACGGTGGGCGTGTTCCGCGGCTCGACCTGCCGCGCCGGATACTGGCCAGGATTCTTCCCAGCGTAGAAAACCGAGCCGATGAAAGCGTCGCATACGTCGGTCTTGCCCTTGGTCCGCACGGATTCAAAGGTGCCGTTGTAGGCTCCCTGCGAGGAAACACGGTCATTGGTGGTAATCACCAGCGCGGAATTACGGTTGGTGTCATCGGCGAGCAGATGGCCGGGAAAGTCCGAGGCTCTTAGGGTGTGGTCCGGACGTCCAGCGCCGCCGCCGAGGAAAGTCCCCAACGGTTTCGAGCCCGCGGTGGAACCGAACTTGGTATCGCCGCCGGCAGTGATATCACCGCCGGGAGTCACACCCACCGTGAGGTCATCAAAGCCTGGGTTGATCTGGTTGGTCAGGCGAGTATCGGCCCCGGCGTGAAAGTGGCAGCCAGCGCAGGCTATTCCTTGGCTGCCCGCCTGCTGGTCCCAGAAGAATGCCTTGCCTAAGGCGATGGCATATTTCGTGCCGCCGGGCACAATGATCCCCTGACCCTCAGCAATGCCGAGGGGCAATATCGGAGTCATCGGTGTCTGGGCCGGAGGTGGCGGAGGGGTTTTGCCAGCCAGCGCCGCCGCGGCAATGGCAACGATGCAGAGAGTGACTAGAAGCGGTCTTGTGCCCGTAGAAAGCTTTGAGTAGCTCATGGTTCCTCCAAAGGGCGCGCTCGTGCGTTATCCCCGCGCACAGACACACCAGAAATAGGGACACTGCGGGATCGTTAAGGAGCCTGGGGACCCGGGGCCTGAAACGGGGGAGTCGGAGAAACAGGAACCTAACTACGGGGGAGGAAACCTGCCGCAGTTTTGTAACGGAGTTGTAACCGGCTTGTCAAGCAAATTTGCAGATCGACCTGCCTTATAAAGGCACGCCTGGCGTGGCTTTCCGCATCCTCGGCGCGCTGCGGGCGAGAGGCTGCCGAGAGACGCAGCCTGGCTGCGTCTCCCATGTTTGTGGATTTTCACCTCCCCGCGACGTAGCTCAGGTCCGGCCGGTACTGCAAGGCTTCGGTGTAAATGGACTGAATGGCTTTACGGCCCAACGCCAGAATGGCCGCTCCCTGTTCCTTGCCATAGGCCTCTTCCATCATCGCGTCCAGGGTTTTGTCGGTCGCGGGAGCGAAGTTCGCCCAGCCTGCACGTTCGCCCACAATCACGAAATGGGGAGCGTCACCGCCGTTAGACAGTTGATACCAGTGGCTGGGGCCAGCCTGCGGAGTATTGGTTTTCCTGGCGGCTTCGTTGATCTTCTTGACCGTCTCGACGAAGTCGGTGGTGCCCGTCGGCGTGAGCATATAGTGCGTGACCGAGAGCAACGGCACGGCTGGTGAAGACGTCTCCGGGGCCATGCTCATATCATCACGGAAGGTGTAATAGCTCATCTCCTCGCCGGCCAGATATGCTCCCATGCTGGCCGTAGCATCGGCGCCATCCGCCTGGTTGAACTTCTCGCGGCCGTCGAAATCCTTCCAGTGGTGCTGGAATGTCCCGACCACATACGACCCGGTGAACTTGCCAGTCAAGACTTCCCACGTGTACCACGACCAGGCGTCTTTCTGTGCCTTGTGCCAGCCCATGTGTTTCTTGCGACCGACTTCGTACTGCGCCGTCATTCCCGGTTTCACACGGTTAACGTGGATCTCAACCACTTTGCCGACATCTTGTGCCGTCGCGGGCAACATCGCCGCCACGGCGAATGCGACCGCAAACAGCAGACTTCTAGCGCGCATAAGCGTCTCTCCCGGTTTTTAGTTTTAAATCCCAAACTCGGCTTGCCGGAGGCGGAGGCTACTCTCTCCCCTCAGCACTGTCAACCTCGTCAGAAATAAGAGAAGATGTTTGCGATCATGGATTGGAAACGGATCACCCGTCTCTGGTCTGGAGAGCCCGCGGTTGGCCGCGCTAATCTCTGCCGATCGGACAAATCTCTGGCACCGTCTCCTGCATCTATTTCACGAGACACATTAGTAGCGACGTTCGCGCACACACTGTTGCTATCATCACCCCGCGTTTGGAGGGCGTGCCTATGCGATCCTGCTTCCGCATTTCGTTCCTCTGTGCTCTCTGTTGCCTCTCGCTTATCACTACCGCTTCCGCCGACGAAGGCATGTGGACCTTCGATAACCCTCCCAACAAACTGCTCGAGGAGCACTACGGCTTCACCGCAACCCCGCAGTGGCTGGAGCACGTCCGGCTTGCGAGCGTCCGCCTGAACGATGGCGGTTCGGGATCGTTCGTCAGCCCGCACGGCCTGCTGCTAACCAACCATCATGTGGCCCTCGGGCAACTGCAGAAGAACTCGACGGCCGAGCATGACTACGTGCGCGACGGCTTCTACGCCGCCACTCAGGACCAGGAGATTAAGTCGCCCGATCTTGAGGTGAACGTTCTGGTCTCGATGGAGAACGTGACCCAGCGCGTCCAGAGCGCGCTGAAAGACATCAGTGACCCGCAGAAAGCGCTGGCGGCGCGCAAAGACGTGATGGCGCAGATCACGCGCGAGAGCGAGCAGAAGACCGGCTTGCGCTCCGATATCGTCACCCTCTATCAGGGCGACGAGTATTGGCTCTATCGCTACAAGAAGTACACGGACGTGCGCATCGTCTTCGCTCCCGAGCAGCAGATTGCGTATTACGGCGGCGATCCTGACAACTTTACCTATCCGCGCTATGACCTGGATATGGCAATCTTCCGCGTCTATGAAAACGGCAAGCCTGTGGACACCACCAACTACTTGAAGTGGAACGCAAAGGGCGCGGCCAACGGAGAGCTGGTCTTCGTTTCCGGCCACCCGGGGACGACGTCCCGTTTGGAAACTATGGGGCAGATTTTGGAGGAGCGCGACATGCGCATCCCCCTGATCCGGGAATGGCTCAAGGACCGATTGAGCACGATGCACCACTACGCCGACAGAGGACCCGAGCAGGCGCGCGAGGCGGAAGCGCTGATCCTCAGTCTGGAAAATTCCGCCAAGGCCTATCAAGGCATCCACCAGGCGCTGCTCGACAAGCACGTGATCGCCAAGAAACAGGCGGAGGAAGACGCGTTCCGCAAACTGGTGGCGTCGAAGCCCGAGTGGCAGGCCGAGGCCGACGGCGCCTGGGACGCGATCGCCGGTGCTGAAGCCAAGGCCGCGCCGATGATGAAGAAACTGATTTTCCGCCGGCTGGATTCTCAGCTTGCCAGCCTGGCCCTCAACATTGTGCAGTACGTTGTGGAGATCAAGAAACCGGACGGTGAGCGCCTGGCCGGCTTCCACGACGCGCAGTTAGACTCGCTGCGCTATCGTCTGTTCTCACCCGCGCCCATTTATCCGGCGATGGAGCAGGCCCGACTTAGTGGTGGGGTCGCGGAGTCGGTCCGGCAACTGGGCGCCGAGGATGACTTCGTCAAGACGGTGCTGGGCAGCGGCACGCCCGATGCTCTCGCCGTCGAGGTCATCAACGGAACCAAGTTAGCCGATCCCAAGGTGCGCAAGGCGCTGATCGAAGGCGGTGAGGCCGCCGTGGCCGCGTCCAACGATCCCATGATTGTTCTGGCGCGGAAGATTGATCCGTTGTCGCGCGCCCTGACCACGTGGTTTGAAGACAACGTGCAGAGCGTTGAGCAAGCTGCGGGCGAGAAAATTGGGAAGGCGCGCTTCCTGGTTTATGGCAAGTCCGCGTATCCGGATGCCACCTTCACCCTCCGCCTTGCATACGGAACCTTGAAGGGCTATCCCATGAACGGCACCAAGGCGCCGTACAAGACAACGTTCTATGGTCTTTACGACCGCGCCCACAGTTTCGATCTGGCTCCGCCCTTCGACTTGCCCGCCAGATACTCGGATGGTATCGGAAAGATAGATCTGGCGACGCCGTTCAACTTCGTCACCACCTGCGACGTGGTGGGCGGCAACTCCGGCTCGCCGGTCATCAACAAGAACGCCGAACTGGTGGGACTGATTTTCGATGGCAATATCGAATCGCTGGCCGGAGACTACATCTACGACGAAGAGACTAACCGCTCGGTCGCAGTCCATACCGGAGCCATGATCGAAGCCCTGCGCAAGCTGTATGGCGCGGGCAAGCTGGCGGATGAACTGGAAGGCGTGAGCCACTAATCGAGAATCACGTGGGGCCGGGCGCCCTCGCCCGCAAACCAGTGAAGTGTGATTCCGAGCGAAGCGAGGAATCCATGTATTTTTCGAAAGGAACCGTCATAGCGAAATGCATAGATCCCTCGCTACGCTCGGGATTGCAAATCGCAACTGCAAAGTCACGAGTTCCTCAGCATCGCCTCCGCATGCTTCCTCGAGGTTTCCGTCAACCGCGCTCCGCTCAGCATGCGCGCGATCTCTTCTTGCCTCTCGTCATCTTTCAGCCGCCGCACACTGGTCCGCGAAAGCCCGCCCACTTCCCGCTTCTCGATCAGGTAATGATGGTCGGCAAAGGCGGCGATCTGCGGCAGGTGCGTGATGCATACCACCTGATGCGCCCGCGCCAGAGCCCGCAGCTTCTTGCCCACGGCCTCGGCCGCCCGCCCGCCGATGCCGGTATCGATTTCATCGAACACGAGCGTGCGTTCCCGACGCTTGGCGCGACCCGCTCCGCTTTCAACGCTGACCTTCAGGGCCAGCATCACGCGCGAGAGTTCGCCGCCGGAGGCGATCTGCTCCGCCGGACGCAGCGGCTCTCCCGGATTGGTGGCGATCAGATACGCTACCCGGTCGAAACCCGCCGCCGACCAGTTCTCCGGCTCGTCCGAGCCGCTGACCTCGGCCTTAAAGCGGCCCTTCATGGCCAGATCTTCCAGTTCAGCCTCCACCAGCTTCTCCAGCTGCCGCGCCGCCTGGTAACGTCTGCGGGAGAGCGCCCGCGCCGCCTCAAGATATTCCGAGCCTGCCGCCGCCAGCTCCTGCCGCAATTTCTTGACGACCTCATCGCGGTTCTCGACCTCATCCAGCTTGCGCGCGACTTCCTCCCCGTAGACGATCACCTCCGCCAGCGTTGAACCATACTTGCGCTTCATGCGGTCGAGCAGCGCCAGCCGGTCCTCGATTTTCTCCAGCCGCTCGGGCGACGCCTCGACCCGTTCAGCGTAGTCCCGCACTGTCATGCCAACATCTTCGACCGCGAGCCGCGCCGACTCAACGGCTGCCAGCTCACCCTGAAATTTCGCGTCGTATCTCGATAGCTCTTCGAGGTGCCGCGCTGCCGTGCGCAGCGAGATGGACGCCGCGGTATTGCCTTCGTACAGGGCCTCGTAAGCGCCCATCGCCGCGGCGTAAATCTTCTCGGAGTTCGCCAGCACGCGCTTTTCCGATTCGAGAAGCTCGTCTTCGCCGATGGTGAGCTTCGCCTGCTCGATCTCTTTTCTCTGGAAACTCCACAGGTCAACCAGCCGCAGGCGGTCCTGCTCGTCGCGCTCGAGCTCAGCGATGCGCTCGCGCAGGCCGCGCCACTTTGCGTACGCCTGCTCGCCGGCATCCGTCTGCACGCCGGCAAAGGCATCGAGCAACTCCAGCCGCGCCTCGCCGTCGAACGCCAGGAGCGACTCCATCTGCGCGTGCACTGCCGCGAGCAGCGGCGCCAGCAGCTTCAGCACCGCTACCGTGGCCGGCTGATTATTGATGAAGACGCGGTTCTTGCCGCCTGCGGCGATCTCCCGCCGCAGAATGATCTCACCCTCGGCGACGTCGATGCCGTTGGCATCGAGGACCTTAACGGCCGCGCTCTCGGCCTCAAATACAGCCGACACCACCGCCTTCTCAGCCCCGCGACGGACCATCTCAGAAGAGGACTTTTCTCCCAGCAGCAGCGCCAGGGCGTCGATCAGGATGGACTTCCCTGCTCCGGTCTCGCCCGTCAACAGGTTCAGGCCCGGCGCGAATTCGATGGCAACATTGTCGATAACCGCGTAGTTCTCGACCCGCAGCTCCCGCAGCACTCTTTCCCCTCGCCTTTGAGCGCAGCATAGCACGGGATAGGACTGAGTACCGAGTACTGAGTGCCGAGTACTTGGTACTATTGCCGCGCTAATCAGGAGTGGCTCATGAAGAAACTGGTTCCCATGTACAAGCAGGTGGGGCCGAAACGCTACCGCGAAACCTACGGCCTCTATTATGAAGAGCTGGAGATCGGCGACGTCTTCGAGCACCGCCCCGGGCGGACTATCACCGAGACCGACAACATCTGGACCTGCCTGCTGACCATGAACTCGCAGCAGCTCCACTTCGACGCCGCCTATGCCGCCCATACCGAGTGGAAGAAGTGCCTGGTCGACAGCACTCTTACCTTCTCCATCCTGACGGGTATGAGCGTGCACAGCGTGAGCGCCAAGGTGGTGGCCAATCTCGGCTGGGACAAGGTCAAATGCACTAATCCCGTGTTTGCCGGCGACACGCTCTACGCTGAATCCAGAGTCATCGCCAAGCGCGAGTCGAAGAGCCGGCCGGGAGAAGGCATCGTCACCGTGCACACGCGCGGCTTCAATCAGGACGGCAAGCAGGTGATGGAATTCGAGCGCACCATGCTGGTCTATAAGCGCAGCCACTGTCCCGAAGCCACCGCTAATTACTGAGCCGGCACGGTCAGGGGAGCGGCGACCGAGCCCATGCGCCCACTGAGGTTGTCGCGCACCACAAAGCGCACGCTGTACTCGCCGGGAGGGAGATCAAGCGCGCCTTTGTAGGTGATTCCCCGGGAGCGGATCTGCTGCAAGGAGTCCGCCTTGAGGTGGGCCTCCACGGTGCGTCCGTGGCTGGCTGCAAGGTTGCCCGCGGGCTCGCGGGCGGCAGCATCAAAGTCGAGGCTCATGTGGTTCTGGTCGGATTGGTCTATCAGGACGGCATCGGCAGGAACGAAGATTTCGAAGACAGTCCGCTTCTTGTCGCCGCTGGGTGTGGTCTCTTTCCAGCGCGCCAGCAGTGGTATGGTCGTGAAGTCGAGAGGCGACGCCAGGGCCAGGGCAATATCGCTCTGCCGCGATTTGGCTTGGTCCTTATCCGCCGGCATCACGTAGAAGCCACTGCGGGCGCGTACCTGGGCGCGCGGCGGCTTGACCTTGACCTGCAGTTTGCGCCAGCCGGGCTTCCGGTCATCAGGCGCAAGATAGAAGCCCAGCATGTAATAGGAGGCGGAGTCATCCACGGCGTCGTGCATCGCATGCACCAGGTCGTTGGTGTTGAAGTAGGCCTTGCCTCCGGTCATGGCGGCGAACTGATTGAACGTGGCCAGGGTGTCCAGGTTCGCCCAGGCGGTGCGCCGGCTTCTCGCCTGCATAGTAGACGCCGTAACCCGGTTTGCGGCCGTGGGCGCCGTCACCACCAGCCCCCGCACGTCCACCGGGTACAGCGCTATATTGGCCGAATTGAGTGCCTGCCAGGTCCTCTCGTACAAGGGAAGGATTGCGCTCATGTAGTCGGTGGTCGATGTGGCGGTGCCGAAAAGCACGCGTGACATGTCGTCGATCGAGAACGGAAATCCCCCTGAAGCCCAGATCAGCGATTTCCGTCCTGGGATAGCGGCGTAGGCGCGAGCGATCTGCTGCATGCCGTCCAGGGTCAAGGTGGCAGCCAGCATGCGCTCGGCGGCCAGAGCGTTCTGCTCTATGTCCTGCATCATGCTGGTGAGCTGCTGGGTCTCGGCCATGACGATGGGATCAAAAAGACCTTCGTCGGTATCGGCGACGGCCGCCTCTGGGCTGGGTCGCGAGCGGCGCAGGGCCTTGGCCAGCACTGCCGGATCGGTGGTGAAATCATGGATCACGCGCACGCCCGCGCGGTGCAGTTGCAGGAGCGCGACAGGTTCATTGCTGCCCGCCATCTCGCTCAGAAACTTAAGAATCTGATCGCGCGCGTAGGCCCGGTCAGAGAACTCGGTGTTGATTGAATCCATCACGATGATGGTCACGCGCCCGGGCGAAGACGCGCTCGCCAGGGAGTTGCCGAACTCGCCCGCCGGCAGGGTTTGCCGCCGTTGCCGCAGCGACGTGGTCTTGATCTCTTCGAAGACGGCGATCTTCCGCTCCACTCCGTTCTCCAGCAGAGTGAAGTCGCTCTGCGCAAGACCGGTTATAGGCGCTCCCGATTTCTCGCGCACCAGCGTGGGCACCAGCACCAATTCCGCTCGCGCGGAGATGGTGGGAGCGGGTTCAGGCGGCTTGGTATTCTCGGCGGGCGCAGCCGCGCGCATCAAAAAGCCAAGTACGATTATCGAGGTGACCACTCTCATCCGTATTCTCTCAGCGGTTGGCCAGGCTAGCGCGGCGCGCTGTCCTTGAACTCCAGCACCACCAGCTTCATCACTTGGGTTGATGAGTTAGCCAGGCTCCAGTTCTTGCCAGCGGGCACCCAGGCCACCATGCCGGCGGGAAAAGAGGAGTTGTGTT
>Ga0335077_10002084_pt1 | contig 23883 bp, 21 predicted proteins | sample Lox_Sample_31_FD_207151 | JGI IMG/M metagenome (GOLD analysis project Ga0335077, IMG submission 207151) | Soil microbial communities from Loxahatchee National Wildlife Refuge, Florida, United States - Lox_Sample_3.1 | ecosystem: Environmental > Terrestrial > Soil > Wetlands | place: USA... | reverse complement strand
AGGAGAGCGTGCAGAGTCTCCGGTTTCCCCCATCCTCAACTTTCTTCAATTGGTCGGGGCGGCGAGATTCGAACTCGCGACCACCTGCACCCCATGCAGCATCTGTGATGATAACAGATTGTTTATTTGACATTAACTGCACGACGCTCGCTGCAAACCGTGCATAACCGTGCAGGACAATGCATAACGGATTCCCGCAAAACTCCCGCAAGGAGTCTTGCAGCTATTCATGTTCCTAACGCGCCTTCAAAGCCGAGAGCGGCGCTCCGCGAGCCGTTCTACCGGTACGCGCGCCCTCGCCCTTTGGGAAAGTCTGGTAATGGCGGGCGTTGAAGGCGTATCGGCTAACGCGCGCGACCGCTCAATACCTTCCATGAATTTCTCCTCATTCCCCACCGCGCGGGCTTCCTCCCGCCCGCTGGGAGGCTCACACGGTATTCTCTTGCCCGACGATGTCACGCCTTTGAACTAGTTTCAGACTTTGAGGTAGATCAACGTGTCAATCACTCAACGGCGCAGATTTCACAGTGGCAGCTCATGGAAACTCCTCTCCCCAGCACAGGCGCGGACACGCACAACATCTCACACGGAATTGTGATCGCCACTCCGGAGCTATCAGCTGCGAAGTTGGTCGGCCTGAGCGGTGCCGAAGCGCGCCGTCGGCTAGCAGAATTCGGTCCCAATACCGTCGCCGAGGAAGCGCCGCCGGCCTGGCGGATCTATGTCGCGAAATTCTGGTCGCCCATTCCCTGGCTGCTCGAGGCCGCGATGGCCGTCGAGATCGGGCTGGGAAAATATGTCGAAGCGGCGGTGATCGCCGGTCTGCTTCTCTTCAACGCGACGCTTGGCTTCATTCAGGAAGGGAGGGCCAGTGCGGCGCTGGCAGCGCTCAGGAAACGTCTTGCGCCGAGCGCCCTGGTTCGGCGCGATGGCGAATGGATCAGGGTTCCAGCCTCCGAAGTTGTGCCGGGAGATGCGATCCGGCTACCGCTCGGAGCATTGATACCCGCCGACGCGCGCCTCGTGTCCGGATCTGTGATGGTGGACCAGTCGATGCTCACCGGCGAGTCCATTCCGGTCGATGCGAATCCTGGCGACCAAGTCTATGCGAGTTCGCTGGTGCGGCGCGGCCAAGCGATCGCCGCAGTCACGGTAACCGGATCCAAGACCTCCTTCGGGCGCGCCGCCGAGCTAGTGCGCACGGCCCGCTCGGCAAGCACCGAGCAGGCAGCAATTTTCGCGGCGACACGCAACCTTGCTATCGTAAATGGGAGTGTCGCGATCGCCATCATCATCTATGCGTACGCCACGGCGTTACCGGCGCCCGACCTGATCCGCCTTGGCCTGACTGCACTCTTGGCCACGATCCCGGCCGCACTGCCGGCGACGTTCACGCTGTCTGCTGCGTTCGGCGCCCAGATGCTGGCCAAGCGCGGAGTTCTGTTGACCCGGCTTTCCGCCGTGCACGAAGCCGCCGCCATGGACGTCCTCTGCGCCGACAAGACGGGGACGCTGACCAGCAACATGCTCGAGGTGAGCGAAGTGGTTCCCATGCCGGGGCTCGATCGCGCGCGCGTGCTCGCGCTCGCGGTGCTGGCGAGTTCCGAGGCGGATCAGGACCCCATCGACGCCGCCATTCGAACGGCAGCGGAGAAGACGACCGGCAGCGATCGGGCCGAACGTCTGCTCCGTTTCGTTCCGTTCGATCCGGCCAAGAAGATATCGGAGGCGTTTGCCGTCGATCTGGATGGAAAGGAGATGCGAATCGCCAAAGGCGCATTCGAGGTCATCGCCGAGGCGGCGGCAGCCCCGGCGGACGCATTGCGCGTGGCGAACGATCTTTCGGGGAAGGGACACCGCGTCATTGCCGTCGCCGCGGGACCGTCGCAGTCATTGCGGCTCGCCGGCTTCATTGCCATCAGCGACCCGCCGCGCGAGGACTCGGCGAAATTCATCAGCGCCCTTCGGGAGATGGGCGTGCGCACCGTCATGGTAACCGGGGACTCCCCCGTGACCGCGGCGGCAATCGCGAGCAAGGTCAGGATCGGCGGAAAAGTCTATCCACCTGAGCGGTTTTCCGATGAGCTGCACGCGCAGGAATTCGGCGTCTTCGCCCGCGTGGTTCCCGAGGAGAAGTTCCGCCTCGTGCAGGCGCTGCAGCGAGCCCGGCACGTCGTCGGCATGTGCGGCGACGGCACGAACGATGCGCCCGCCCTACGGCAGGCGCAGATCGGGATCGCCGTGTCGACAGCAACCGACGTCGCCAAGGCCGCTGCGGGCATGGTTCTCACCGAACCGGGGCTCGCCGGAATCGTGTTCGCCGTTCGCGAGGGCCGAGCGGCGTTTCAGCGACTGCTGACCTACACGTTCAATATGCTGACCAAGAAAGTCGAGATCGTTCTGCTTCTGGCGATCGGACTCGTGCTCACCGGCCATGCAGTGATGACTCCAGTGCTGATGGTCCTGATGCTGGTGACGAACGACTTCCTCGCCATGTCGCTTACCACGGACCGCGCGACTCCCTCGCCATCACCGAGCGCATGGCACATGCGCGACATTACTGCCGCCGGTGTCGTCCTCGGCCTTTGCAAGCTCGCTTTCTCGACTGGTATGCTGCTTTTCGCCAAATACCGCCTCGGATTGAACCCGGGAGAGCTTCAGACGCTCGCGTTCGTCACCCTCGTCTTCGGCGCACAAGCCCTGTTGTACGTCGTGCGTGAGCGGCACCGTATCTGGTCCTCCAGGCCGAGCCGTTGGGTGTTGGCGGCGTCCACGGCCGATGTCGTCGTGGTATTCGCGCTCGCAGGGTCCGGCATATTGATGGAACCGCTGCGGTGGCGCGTTCTGGCGGGCGTTTTCGCCGCGGCCGCCGCATTCGCCTTGATCCTCGATCAGGTCAAACTGCCGGTTCGCTCCGCGTTCAAGCTATGAATCGGGGCGCAAAAGCGATCATGCAGCCTTCATTGCGGACCACAAGGTTTGCGTCTTGAGATTCGAGGACATCCACCAGCCCCACGCGCCCGAAGCCAGCGTGGCGACAAGGGGGGCCGGGAGCCAATCCCACATCGTCACGGAAATCGGAAGCGCGACGGCGCTGGCGGGCGCCCGGAAGCCGCCGGCCGCGAAGTTCACCGGATTCTCTCCGGGCAGGTTCATCGGCAAGACGATGTTCATATGTGCGAGAAGAACCGTGCCGGCGGCGACGAGCGCGAGAGCGAGAAGAGCACCAAATAAGCCTTCCAACGCTATCTCCGCCGCGATCTGCTTCCGCACGCTGCGACTCTCCCAACCGATGACGCGCAAGACGGCGAGATCCCGGCGACGCTCGACCAGGTTGCCGAAGACCAGCGTCGCACTCAGCGCGAGAGCGGCGATGGCCCCGGCGGCGACTGCAACCGAGCGGAACCGCCCGATCGTCTGCGAAACACCGCCGAAAAGCTGCAGCATCGTTCCCGGCGACGTGACCGAGGCATGTGGCATCCAGGCGGCGATCCTGCTCCTGACGGTCTCGGTTTGCGCCATGTCAGCCAGCTTCAGGAACACTTGATTCACCAGATTCGGCGGCAGGCCCGCGAGTTTTCTCGCCTGATCGATGTCCACGTAATAGTTGCTGGCAACGATCTGGCTCCCTTCCTTGATATCGACCACGCCAACGATCGTGAAGGTCTCGCCGCCGAGCTCGACCGAGGCCCCGGGAGCAAGCCGATAGAAGGCGCCATAGTGCCGCTCCACGAGGGCTTCGCGCGCGTCCCGTTCTGGCAACCGTCCCTTGAACAGCCAGTCACGTACCTTGCCGGGACCGAGGGCGGGGGCATCTGGCCCCAGCGGAATGCCGCTGACGGAGAGGAAGTTACCTTTGCCGAGATTCCACAGGAGCACAAATCCCGCGGCCTGCGTCACGCCCGGCTCCGCCGAGAGCCGGCGCAGCTCGTCGGCTGCAATCGGTTCGGCCGAGTACGGCAGCACGATTCCCATTTCCTTGGGAACCGCGGCCTGCATTGCGCTTCTCTGCACGATCAGATCGGCACCGAGATTGCGAAACGGCACGGTCGCAAGATCTGCGAAGGCGCGGCCTAGGATGTCGAGCGCGATCACCAAAGTAACGGCGAGCGCGATGCCGACGACGAACAGAGCGCTGCGCTTCCAGCGGTACACAACCTCGCTCAGGATGTAGCGCCAATGAACGAAAGGTCGGCTCACCGTTGCTTTCCGCCTGCGCCGAGCGCCGTATCGACTGCCGTCCGGAAATCGGCCACGGTCCACGACCCGTTGAGGCCCAGGGGAATATTGGCCTTGGCAGGGAAATCCTTGAACTCCACTGCGGTACCGTCCGTGCGTTTAAAGCGGTAGCTGCCGTCGATGAGAAGCAGGATCGGGATGTGCCCTTTCAGGCCCACCGCGCCGACACGCCTTGCGCCCTCCGGACTCTCGGCATTCAGCTCGACCACCCGAACGCGGCCGTCCAGTCCGCCGAGGTAGTCGCGCACGGGTTTTAGCGCGTCCTGCACCGGAGAATGGCCAAGCGCGATGACCTCGATCGTCGGCGGCGCCGCCAGAGCCAGCGCAGGCATCAAGATCACCGCAGCTGCCGCGCTCGCCGCGAGCGTGGCGAAGAACTTTCTGAGCTTATCCATCGCTGATCCTTCCGTCTTTCATTTCGATGATGCGGTCGGCTCGTGCCGCCACGTCGCGATCGTGGGTCACGATCACGAGCGTCGTGCCGTGGGTGCGCCCGAGATTGATCAGCAACTCGAGTACCGCCGCTCCGGTTTCCTGGTCGAGATTTCCCGTCGGCTCGTCGGCGAACAGGACCGATGGGCCGTTCACGAGCGCCCTGGCGATGGCGACCCGCTGCTGCTCGCCGCCGCTCAGCGCGGCCGGCCGATGAGTCAAGCGATCGCTGAGCCCGACTTGCCCGAGGAGATCGGCTGCGCGCCGATGATGCTCGGTGACCGAGGTGCGCTCGTCGAAGAAGGTCGGCAGGAGGACATTGTCCAAGGCCGTCAGCGAGGGAATCAGGTTGAATCCCTGAAACACGATGCCAATCGCTTTCCGACGCAGGCCGGCCATTTCCCTGTCCGTCATGCCCGCGAGCTTCTGCCCCATGACTCGCACTTCTCCCTCCTCCGGCTGCTCGAGGCCCGCAACCACGCCTAGCAGCGTGCTCTTTCCCGAGCCGGACCTGCCGACGATCGCGGAGAACTGCCCGGCGGGCACCGTCAAGCTCACGCCTCGCAGCACTTCGAGCTCTCCATAGCGCTTTCTGACTCCTTCGACTTGAATGGCCGATTCCATCAGGGGGTTCCTCTCATTCGCTTCGAAGCGAGGCCCAGGGCTGTGGACGCGGTAGAGCTAGGACCCCAAGAGCCGCGAGCGCGCCGATCAGGATGCTTCCGCCCGCAGCGAGCGCACCCATCGGCCATGCGACAGCGATCGGCGCCGCTATAGTCTGGCTGCGATTGATCGTCGCCTCCGGAATGAAGTGCGGAGTCGAGCTCAAGTCCCAGGGCAAATCGACGGTCACCGAGACGTGGCCAAGGCCGCGCATGACCGCAAGCGCGAGGAGCAGTCCCGCCACGGCGCCGCCGGCCGCGAGCACCAGATTTTCGATCAGCACCTGTTCGCGGATACGCCGCCAGGGCCAACCAACCGCCTGGAGCACGGCCATTTCCCTCCGCCTTTCGGCCACTGCCGACGCGGTCGCGCGCAGGACGAATGCGGCAGCAAAGACGCCGATGATCGAGGCGATGATCAGCCCCATGCTTTCGGAGAGAAACAACACGCCGCTGAGCGCCTGACGCATTGAAAGCTCGCTCGACACGACGCCCTGCTTGCCGAGCAGCGTGGTGATTGAGGCGACGACGCTCTCGAGCCTTTGCCGGTCAACCTTGACCAATACGAGATTGGAGTCATGGGCGCTAAAGGGATATAGCGCGGTCACTTGCGGAGCCGCAGCCGCCAGGGTTTGCGCTAGCTCGAGCGGCGTGTACACGTCGGCACGCACCACCTTGCCGCTTCGGGTCGCGTCGACGACGCCGGCTACAGGAAACGCATCGACTCCGATCTTTACGGTGTCACCGATCTTGATGCGGTTCTTTGCCGCGAAGTCGCTGTCGACTAGAACGCCCTTGCTGTCCGCCTTGATCGCCTTGCCGTCGACGAGCCTCTCGCCGAGTGCGGCCAGGCCCACCGCGTCATCGTCGATTCCCAAGACCGACTGGTAGCGGCTAGGTTCAAGATCCCACATGTAGACCGCGCGCGTCAGCGATATCACGCCCGGCGTCGCGCGGATCTGTTCGACGATGTTCGCGGGCACCAAAGCATTGGGATGCGGGAAAACGAGTCCTTCCAGCTTCGGCGGGACATCGCCCTGTCTCTGAACGATCACATCGGCCCCGACCGTTTCGATTGGCACGCGGATTGCGCGAGCGTAGGAACTCGCAAGAGCGGTCAAGAGCACCATCGCCGAAACGGCTAGGGCAATGCTGACTGCGGTGACGAGCGACCGGCCCCGGCGAAAAACGAGTTCGCTCACTGCGTAGCGGAGAACGTCCATGGAAACTCGGCCAGCACTGGCAGATCGAGAAATAGGCAAATTCTCAGACGATAGGGGACTAGCCTTCTTGATCTGAATCAAACCTACCGCTGAGGTACAGGCGTTTCCTGTTCTCCCGTCAGCGCTGCGCCGCGGCGGCCATCATGTGGGCCCGCATATTGCGCCTCATCGCAGCCATGCCGTCGCGCGCGAGCTCGCTCACCTCGACGGCGTGCGCCTGGAGCGCGGCGACCACTTTGGCATCGCCGGAGGTCTGCGTGACTGTCGCGCCGCGCTCGGTCGTCTCCAGCGCGGTCTTGATCTTGTGACGGTTCTCGAAGAGGACCGGAAGCGTCGGGCTGAACAAGTTGAAGATCTTTCCGTCCTTCAAGCGTTTCTCCATGCTCGCGACGTGCGCCTTGATCGCGCGCGCCACTGCCGGATCGTCAGACTCGGTGACGGTGCGGATGCCGTCCGGGAGGTTGACGACCGTGCGCCTGATCTTGTCGTGGTCGAAGAGCATGGCGTGAACCAGGCGCATGTCGTCGGCGAACGATGCGTCGCCCTGCCGCATGCCGCCTATCATCGGGCCGCCCATTCCGGGGCCCATGAATCCGGGTCCCATTCCGCCGGGATGGGCGAAGACAGCCACCGCCAAGCCGAGCCCCAACGCGGCGGTTACTCCAATTGCGATCTTGCTCGAACGCTTCATCGTCGATCTCCAGTCAAGGCCGGTGTCTACCCACGGCCGCGACCTATTGGAACAGATCGATGTAAGCAGCGGAGGGCAGTTTTGTACCGCAGCGTCGCGATCTGCCGCCTTGTTACGCCGCGCTACAATCTTTTCGCCAGGCCGGTCGTTGCCCATCCGCGGCGCAGGTCCGCCATTTGCCGGAGCGGAACTAGAGCTTGAGCAGGCCGCGCTTGATCAGGATGGCGCCGGCGATCCCTGCGAGAAACCCCAGCCCCACGTTCCAGACGCAGAACCCGGCCGTGATAGGTCAGCCTCGAAATTGCAGGTAGAAGTAGCACAGTCCCGCAAAACTCCCGCAGTCGAATTTTCTCGGACAATTTGAGAAAACCTCGCAACTCCTTGAATACGTTTTGACTCCAGCGATCATCCGAAGCAACCTTTTTCGACCACCTGCATAGATAGCAGGTACGCTTCGGCAGCTCTATGAAAAGAAGCATGCATCGCCCGCAAAGCCAATATCCACGGGGGTTTCCGAGCGATGGCGTTCGGAAAACCTACTTTGGAAGGAGACGCAGAGAAGTCCGGCGGGGCGCCGGTGAAAACTTGAAGTTGTTGCTACAACTTATTGATTTTATGAATTGGTCGGGGCGGCGAGATTCGAACTCGCGACCACCTGCACCCCATGCAGGTACGCTACCAGGCTGCGCTACGCCCCGAGAGGCGGAAGTATATCAGCGGGCCGAGCCCGACGCCTTCTCCGCAGCGAGCAGATCTATGACGCTCTTGAGTTCTTGCTTGAGGTTCGAGAGGTTCACACCGCGTGCGTCCGCGCCACGCGAAGGAGAGGAAGTAGACGACAGCGCGCGCGCGGGCGCGGCGCTCAGACTCTCGTCGAGGCGATTGCGTGCTCCGCTGATGGTGAACCCCTGCTCGTACAGCAGTTCCCGGATGCGGCGGATCAGGAGCACCTCGTGATGCTGGTAGTAGCGGCGATTGCCGCGGCGCTTGACCGGGCGCAGCTGCGTGAACTCCTGCTCCCAGTAGCGGAGCACGTGCGGCTTGACCCCGCACAGCTCGCTGACTTCACCGATGGTGAAGTAGCGCTTGGCCGGGATCGCGGGCAGGCTATCCTTGGTTACCTTGCTTTCCATGAGTTTGCTCGACGAGGGCCTTGAGTTTCTGGCTGGCGTGGAAAGTGACCACGCGCCTCGCCGTGATGGGAATTTCCTCCCCGGTCTTAGGGTTGCGCCCAGGCCGCTGCGGCTTGTCGCGGAGCTGAAAATTGCCGAAGCCTGAAAGCTTGACGCTCTCGCCGCTCTCCAGCGCCAAGCGGATCTCTTCGAAGAACGTCTCGACCATGTCCTTCGCCTCGCGCTTGTTGAGGCCGACCTTCTCGAAAAGCATGTCCGCCAGCTCGGCTTTCGTCAGCGTCATTTCTGCTCCCTTGGAGGGGTAAATCTCCCTCCACTTCATTACTTAAGTACGTAATTTAGCACCGAATTTCGCGGCGAGAAGCTCTGTCAGTTGCGCCATTGCGGCGTCCGCTTCCGCATCGGTCAACGTCCTTGCAGTATCTTGCATAACTACCCGAAATGCAAGGCTTTTTTTACCCCTTTCTACACCTCTACCCCGATAGAAGTCAAACAAGCGTATTTCCTGCACTACGCGAGGCCGGTTTCGATCAATTTCCTCCAGGATCCGGGCGGCCGGCAGGCTCTCGTCGAACTCCATGGCCCTATCGCGGATGACCGGCGGGTACTTGGATATCTCTTGGTACCGGGGCGTGCCGACCTCTCCCAGGGCTCCGACATCTAGCTCGAACAGAGCGGCCGGCAGGGGTAAGCCGTATTTCTGCTGCCAACGGGGGTGCAGTTCGCCCACCCAGCCGATGGGCGCCCCGTCCAAGGTCACCCGCGCCGACCGGCCCGGGTGCAGCGCGGGATGCACTGCCACTTCGTAGCGGGCAACGCGGGGAGCAAGCAGCGCTTCCAGGTCCGCCTTGACGTCGTAGAAGTCGACCTGGCGCCTGTCGGAGACACCCCACTGCTCCTCGAGGGCCGGGCCGTAGGCGATAGCGCCAATGCGGGTAGGCTGCCGGATCCCCGCCACGTCCTGCTCGCTGTCCTTCACCCGCGGATCCCGCAAGTACACGCGTCCCAGTTCGAACACCCTGATCCGCGGCGCCTTTCGCGCCACGTTGTAGACCACGTTCGACACGAGGCTGCCGAACAGCGTGCTGCGCATCACGGCGAGGTGGCTGGCGATCGGGTTGAGGACTCGGATCGGATTTCCCTCGCCCGCAAAATCGGCCTCCCATTGCGGGTCGACGAAGCTGAAGTTGACCGCTTCCACGTAGTCGGCGTCGGCAAGCCGCTGCCGCAGCGCATGACGCGAGCGCCGTGCCTCGGGCTGAGCGCGCATGATCATCGGGGCGCGCGGCTGGCGCGCCGGAATGTGCTCGAAACCGTGTACCCGCGCCACTTCCTCGACCAGATCTTCCTCGATCTCGATGTCGAAGCGGAACGAGGGCGGAGTGACGACGAAGGCGTCGCCGTCGCGTAGATATTTAAGTCCCAGACGGGCAAAGATGTCCGCCATCTCCGCCTCGGGCACTCGCACCCCTATGATCTTGTGCGCGCGGCCCACGCGCATGCGAACCGGCCTGCGCTCGGGAAGCCTGGCCACCGTGTCGACCGTGGGACCCGGCTCGCCGCCGCAGACGTCCAGGATAAGCCGGGTCGCGCGCTCGATCCCGGCGACGTTGTTGTCGAAGTCGACGCCGCGCTCGAAGCGGTGCGACGCGTCGCTCGCGAAGTTGTACCGGCGCGCGCGCCCCGCGATCGCGTCCGGGTAGAAGAACGCCGACTCGAGGAAGATGTTCCGCGTCGCAACCTCGGCTTTGGTCGAGTCTCCGCCCATGATGCCTGCCAGGCCGATCGGGCCGGAGCCATCGGTGATGCACAGCACCGACTCGTCCAGGTCCACCGTCATATCATTCAGCAGCTTGACGCGTTCGCCCCTTCGCCCGAAGCGCACATCGATCCCTCCCGCGAGCTTGTCGAGGTCGTAGACGTGCAGCGGGCGCCCCAGCTCGAGCATCACATAGTTGGTGACGTCCACCAGCGCGGAGATCGAGCGCTGGCCGGCGCGTTCCAGGCGCTCCTTCATCCACGCTGGCGTGTGCGCTGCGGCGTTCACGCCGCGGATCACCCGGCCCGTGAAGCGCCCGCAGCCGCGCGGGTCGCTGATCCTCACGGGGAAGCTCGCCTCGCTGCGTGCCGGCACCGGGCGGATCTCGGGTGCGTCGAGCTTCGAGCGGGTCAGGGCGGAGACTTCTCTGGCGACCCCGAGCACCGACAGGCAGTCGGCGCGGTTGGGCGTCAGCTTGAGAGTGAAGATCCGGTCGTCGAGCGCGAGCACTTCGCGCACGTCGTGCCCAGGCGGAGCGTCCGCGGGCAGGGCGAGCAGTCCGCTGTGGTCATCCGACAGGCCGATCTCGCGCGCCGAGCACAGCATGCCGCGACTTTCGACACCGCGCATCGTTGTCGCCCTGATCTCCAGTCCCCCGGGCAGTTTCGCGCCCGCCGTTGCCAGGGGAACCTTCATGCCCGCCGCCACGTTCGGCGCACCGCACACGACGCTGATTGGCTCGTTCGTGCCCGCGTTAACGCTGCAGATCGTCAGCCGGTCGGCGCTGGGGTGCTTGTCCACCGACAGCACCTGGCCCACGACGACACCCGAGAAAGGCGGCGCCACCGGCACGCAGGTCTCGACCTCGACACCCGACATCGTGAGCAGGCGGGCGAGTTCATCCGACTTCTGGGGCGGATCAACGAAGCTGCGCAGCCAGCGCTCGGAGAATTGCATCGCCCTAGGCAAACTGCCGCAGGAAGCGAAGGTCGTTCTCGAAGAACAACCGCAGGTCGTCGACGCCATACCGCAACATGGCGAGGCGCTCGAGGCCCGACCCGAAGGCGAAGCCGATGCAGCGCTCCGGGTCGAGGCCATAGTTGCGCACCACGTTCGGGTGCACCTGCCCTGCGCCGGAGATTTCCAGCCACGTGCCCCGGCTCGGACCCGAGCCGAACATCATGTCGATCTCTGCCGACGGCTCGGTAAAAGGAAAGAAGGACGGCCGGAAGCGCACCTCAAGGTCGTCGGTCTCGAAGAACCTGCGCAGGAAATCGATGTAGACGCTCTTCAGGTCGGCAAAGCTCACGTCCTCGTCCATCCATAGTCCCTCGACCTGGTGGAACATCGGCGAGTGGGTGGCGTCCGAGTCGACGCGATACACGCGGCCGGGTGCGATCACCTTGATCGGCGGCTCGTGTGTGCGTGCGTAGCGCACCTGGATCGGGCTGGTGTGGGTGCGCAGCAGCAGACCGCCCTCGACGTAGAAGGTGTCGTGCATCGACCGTGCTGGATGGTTCTCCGGCTGGTTGAGCGCGGTGAAGTTGTACCAGTCGGTCTCGATCTCCGGCCCGTCGGCAACGTCGAACCCGATCGAGCCGAAGATCGCCTCGATGCGCTGCCAGGTCCGAATCACGGGGTGAATGCTTCCCGTGCCGCGTCCGCGCGCGGGAAGGGTCACGTCGAGCGCTTCCTCGGCGAGACGGGCGTCGAGCTTTAGGGCAGCGATCGCTTCCCGCCTGGCGGCCAGAGCGGCTTCGATGCGGTCCTTGGCGGAGTTGATGCTTGCCCCGGCCTCGCGCCGCTCGGCCGGCGCGAGCCTGGCCAGCCGCTTCATTGCTTCCGGAATCGATCCCGATTTCCCGAGGTAGCGCGCCTTGACGCGCTCCAGCTCGTCGGCATCGTCGACGGCCGCGAACCTGGCGATCGCTTCGGCGACGAGCTTATCGACGTCCGTCATTGAGCCTGGCCCGCCTTCCTGACGGGAGGAGATCGGCCGGGACTATGCGGCGAGCTTCGCCTTGACCTGGCCCGCGAGCTGCGCAAACGCGGGCTTGTCGGCCACCGCGAGGTCAGCGAGCACTTTGCGATCGATCTCGATCGAAGCCTTCTTCAGCCCGTACATGAAGGCGGAGTAGGTCATGCCGTGCTCGCGCACCGCCGCGTTGATCCGGGTGATCCACAGACCGCGAAACTGGCGCTTGCGCTGCTTGCGATCGCGATAGGCGTACTGGCCTGCCTTGATTACCGCCTCTTTGGCGATGTTGAAGACGTTGCCGCGGCGGCCGCGGAAGCCCTTGGCCTGGCGGATGACCTTCTTGTGCTTGGCGTGCGCGGTTACGCCGCGCTTGACTCTTGGCATGGGGCTCTCCTAGGCGTATGGCAGCATCGCGCGAACATGCTGCTGGTCGGTGGAATGTACTTCCGCCGTGCCGCGCAGATGCCGCTTGCTCTTCGTGGTTTTCTTGGTGAGGATGTGACGCTTGAACGCCTGAGAGCGCTTGATGCTGCCGCCGGAGCGGATCTTGAAGCGCTTTGCGGCGCTTCGCTTGGTTTTCAGCTTGGGCATTGCTAACTCCTGTTTGTGATGACGACGGGCGGCCTCCGATTGAGGCTCTTCAAGGGCCCGAACGCCACTTCTTCTGAATCGGCGTGCGTCAGGACGCGACGGCCGGCTTCGAATCCTTCTTGACCGGTTTTGCGGCCGGCTTCTTCACCTCTTTCTTGCCTTTCTTCGGAGCCAGCACCATGATGAGTTGCCGGCCCTCCATCTTCGGGTACTGCTCCACCACGGCGTGCGGCTCGAGGTCCTGCTTCACCCGCTCGATCAGGCGCACCCCGAATTCCTGATGCGCCATCTCGCGGCCCCGATATCGCAACGTGACCTTGGTCTTGTCTCCCTCGTCCAGGAATTTGATCAGGTTGCGCAGCTTGATCTGGTAGTCGCCCTCGTCCGTCCCGGGACGGAACTTGACTTCCTTGACGTGAATCTGCTTCTGCTTGAGCTTCGCCTCGTGCGCCTTCTTCGCCTCGCGGTATTTGAACTTCCCGTAATCCATCAGCTTGCAGACCGGCGGCTTGGCAAGCGGTGCGATTTCCACCAGATCTACCTCGGCGTCCTCCGCCATCTTCAGTGCTTGAGTGATCGGCACAATGCCGACCTGCTCGCCGTTGGCTCCGACCAGACGCACCTCGGGCGCGTTGATCTCGTTGTTAATACGCTGCGTTCTCTCCGTGGCGATGTTCGATTCTCCGTGTTCGTGAAAAATTAGGCCGTACCGCCCTGCCTGGCCTCGGATTCGAGGCGCGCAACGAACTCGGCCAGTCCCATCTGTCCGAGATCCTCGCCGGCACGGGTGCGCACGGCCACTTTTTCGGCTGCCTTTTCCTTCTCTCCGATAACGAGCTGGTAAGGCAGTTTCTGCAAGCTATGTTCTCGAATTTTATAGCTAATTTTCTCGTTCCTCAAGTCAGAATGTACCCGGTACCCGGCGCCTTTCAATCGCGCCGCAACGGCCCGAGCGTAGTCGCTCTGGCCCTCTGAAATGGTCAGCACGGCCACCTGAACAGGCGCGAGCCACAACGGCATCGCCCCCGCGTAGTGCTCCAGGAGAATGCCGACGAAGCGCTCCATGGACCCGAGAACCGCTCGGTGAAGCATGACCGGGACCCTGCGGGTGTTGTCCTCTGCAACGTACTCCGCTCCCAGCCGCCCGGGCATGGAAAAGTCAACCTGCATGGTGCCGCATTGCCAAGAACGCCCGATCGAGTCCTTGAGGTGGTATTCGAGCTTGGGACCGTAGAACGCTCCCTCCCCTGGCAGCAGCTCGAAGGGAATCCCGCCGTCCTCCAGCGCCGACCGCAAGGCTTTCTCGGCCTTGTCCCAAACCTCGTCCGAGCCCACACGCTTGGCCGGGCGCGTGGCAAGCTTGTAGACGATATCGGTGAAACCAAAATCCGCGTAGACGCGCTTGAGCTGCGCGGTGAACGCGGTGACCTCGGGCTTGATCTGCTCCTCGGTGCAGAAGATGTGCCCGTCGTCCTGGGTGAACGCACGCACGCGCATGATCCCGTGGAGAGCCCCCGAGGGCTCGTTGCGCGTGCATACGCCGAACTCCCCGTAGCGGAGGGGCAGTTCGCGGTAGCTGCGCAGCCCCTTGTTGAAGATCTGGATGTGGCCCGGGCAGTTCATCGGCTTGATCGCGTAGTCGCGCTTTTCGGACTCGGTCGTGAACATGTTCTCGCGGTAGTTCTGCCAATGCCCGGTCTTTTCCCACAGGCTTCGATCGAGGATCTGCGGGCCGCGCACCTCGAGGTAGCCGTTGTCGCGGTAGACGCGGCGCATGTACTGCTCGACCTGCTGCCACAGCGCCCAGCCGTTGGGGTGCCAGAACACCATGCCCGGGGATTCCTCTTGCAGGTGGAACAGATCGAGCTGGGTGCCGAGCTTACGGTGGTCGCGCTTCTCGGCCTCCTCGAGCATCCGCAGGTAGGCGTCCTGCTCCTCCTTCTTGGCCCAGGCCGTGCCGTAGATACGCTGCAGCATCTCGTTCCTCGAGTCGCCGCGCCAATAGGCGCCCGCGACCTTCATGAGCTTGAATACCTTCAGCTTGCCCGTCGACGGGACATGAGGTCCCCGGCACAGGTCGATGAAGGCACCCTCGCGGTACAGCGACACTTCTTCGCCCGAGGGGATGGCGGCGATGATCTCGGCCTTGTAATGCTCGCCGATCGACTTGAAAAATTCGACCGCCTTGTCGCGTGCCCAGACCTCGCGCGTTACCGGGAGGTCCTTCGCGGCAAGCTCGGACATGCGCTTTTCGATTGCGGCGAGATCTTGCGGAGTGAAGGGGCGCTTGTACGAGAAGTCGTAGTAGAACCCGTCTTCAATCACCGGCCCGATCGTCACCTGGGCGTCGGGGAAGAGTTCCTTCACTGCGTACGCAAGCAGGTGCGCGGTCGAATGCCTAAGGAGTTCGACGCCTTCCTTGTCGCGATCCGTGACGATCGCTACGTTCGAGTCGCTCTCGACGCGATAGGACAGGTCGACGAGCTTGCCTTCCACCTTTCCCGCGAGCGCCGCACGCGCAAGCCCCGGGCCGATCGCCTTCGCGATCTCGCCAACCGTGACCGGGTCGAAGAAGACCTTGATTGAGCCGTCGGGAAGACGGATATTGGGCATGGGTCAAGAAACAAAAACCGCGCGGTGAACGTCGCTTCGCGTACGTTCGAAACGCGCGGAATCACGGGCGCCGCCTCCACCGCGCGCTCCGGCAATTGGTAGGCGCGATTGGACTCGAACCAACGACCCCCACCATGTCAAGGTGATGCTCTAGCCAGCTGAGCTACGCGCCTGGAGAGCGCTGAATTCTATCGGAAAGCCCGGCGAGGCACAAACGCCAACGGAGACGGAATCACCCGCCCCAGCGCTTGGAGCGAGAGTCGTAGCTGTACGGAAGGTACTTGAAGACCACGTGTGTGCACGAGAGCGTGTATTCGCCCGACGAGGAGACATACTCCATCGGAGCACCCCCCGGGCACTTCGCCACCGAGAGAACATACTTGGGCACGAGCTTGTCCAGAGCGTCGGGGTAGGAACCCAGATCCCTCTTGAAGGCCGACAAAGCGGAAGCCATCTGCGTCCCGCGAGTCTCCACATACGCCATGTCCTTCTCGCCCCCGGAGTACAGATCTATCGCGATGTACGCTACGCCAAGAGCAACCGCGAGCAGCAGGAGCAGGACGATCTGGCTCACTCCTCGTTGAGAACATGCCCGACGCATCTTTGGCCTTCCGGATACCCGATTCCCTGACCTGAGAATATTACCGCAACCCTAGCATCTCCGCCGCATGCTTGCGAGTCGTGGGCGTGATTGCCACGCCACCCAGCATGCGTGCGATCTCTTCTATCCGCGACTTCTGGTCGAGCACCGATACGCGGCTTCGCGAACCGCCGCCTTCCACGTTCTTGGCGACCGACCACTGCTCGCGGGCCTGGGCAGCCACCTGCGGCAAATGCGTCACGCACAGGACCTGGCGCTCCTCGCCCAGCGTCCTCAGCTTTCGGCCGACGACCTCAGCCACCGCCCCACCGATTCCAGCGTCGACCTCGTCGAAAATCAGCGTCGGAACCGCAGCGGCCTTGCTGGTGATCACCTGGATCGCAAGGCTGATGCGCGAGAGCTCGCCCCCGGATGCCACCTTGGCGAGCGAACGCGGCTCGGTGCCGGGGTTGGTCGATACGAGAAACTCGACCTGCTCGTTGCCCCCTGCGCTTCCATCGGGAAGAAGCGAGCGCAGCTCTATCTCGAAGCGCCCCCCGGACATCGCGAGCTCCTTCATCGCGGCGTTGACCTCGCGGCTGAGCTTGGCCGCTGCTTTGCCGCGTTCGGAAGAGAGCCTGGACGCCAGCGCATCGTATCGGGAGCGCGCAGACTGCTCTTGCCTGGCCAGCGCCTCGAGGTCGGACGTAAGCTCCAGGTCCTTCAGGCGCAGCTTGAGCGAAACCAGGAGCTCCGGCAGCGCATCGGGCTTCACCCGCAGCTTGCGCGCAGCGCCGTGCACCACCTCCAGGCGCTGCTCGACTTCGCGCAGGCGCGCCGGGTCGAGCTCTACCCGATCTGCGTAGTGGCGCAGCGCATACGCGGCCTCCCGCAGCTGCGCCTCGCCGGACTCGAGGAGCGCGACGGTCTCCCGAAGCGACGCGTCGTACTCCGTGAGCGGGCGAAGCCGCGAAAGCGCGCCCGACAGCGTCCCGAGTGCAGCACCTTCCGACTCGGAAAGCAGGTCGAGCGCGTCGCGCGCGCCTTCGATCAGGCTGGCCGCGTGCGCCAGCCGCCCGTGCTCCGCCTGGATGGCGTCCCACTCGCCGGGTGCCAGCGCGAGGCGGGACAGCTCCTCCACCTGCCAGCCGAGCTGTTCCCTCTCGGCGAGACGGGCCGCCGCGTTGCGCTCGTGATCCAGCCGCGCGCGGCAAATCCTCTGCCACTCGCGGTAGGCGTCGCCCGCTTCCCGCGCGAGCGGAGCGAGCCCCGCATGAGCATCGAGAACCAGCCGTTGGGACTCGGCCCTGAGAAGCGATTGATGCGCATGCTGACCGTGAATGTCGACAAGCCGCTCTCCGGCCTCGCGCAACTGGTTGACGGTGGCGGCGTGGCCGTTTACGAATCCGCGCGAGCGCCCGCTTCGGTCCACTACGCGCCGCAGGAGCAGCCGGTTGGAGTCCCCTTCCAGCGCCTGCTCGGTGAGCCAGCGGCCGAGTTCCGGCGCGGCTTCGATCGAGAAATCCGCGGCGACATCGGCACGCTCCGCGCCCGAGCGCACCTGTTCGCTCCCCGCGCGCTCGCCGAGCGCCAGGGAGAGCGCGTCGATTAGAATGGACTTGCCGGCGCCGGTCTCGCCGGTCAGCGCAGTGAAGCCGGGGCGAAACTCCAGCTCCAGTCTGTCGACTATTGCGAAATCCCGGATCGAAAGGTTGACGAGCATTTCGCGTCAGAGGCCTTCGCTCCAGTGCAGCTTCTCGCGCAGCATCGCGAAGTAGCTGTACCCCGGAGGGTGCACGAACTTGATGGTGTGAGGGGCGCGCCGGATGGCGACCCGGTCTCCTTCCCGAAGATCGCACTGCAATTGGCCGTCGAAGTGAAGCCGCGCGTCGTCGGCACGCTTCAGCGAGATCTCGATCATCGACCGGTCGCTGACCATGATGGGCCTGTTGGACAAGGTGTGGGGCGAGATCGGAACCAGCGCGAATCCCGGCACGCTCGGCTGGACTATGGGTCCGTCCGACGAGAGAGCGTACGCCGTCGAGCCGGTTGGCGTCGCGACGATCAGGCCGTCCGCGCGTAAATCGTAGACGAACTCGGAATCGATGTTTACCACGAACTCGATCAGGCGCCCGACGGAACCCTTGTTCACCACCACGTCGTTGAGCGCGAGCACGTCGAGCGCTACTCGCCCCTCGCGGCGCACCTCGGCAGAAAGCATCGTTCGTTCCTCGATCGCGTGCCTGCCCGCGAGGATCTCGGCCATCACGTCGATCATCTTGGAAGAGGCGATATCGGTCATGAACCCGAGTCGCCCCTGGTTTACGCCGACCAGGGGCACGTCCCGGCCGGCCAGGTTTCGCGCGGCGCTCAACATGCTCCCGTCTCCTCCCTGGACTACCACGAGGTCGGCTCGCGCGCCGATCTCCGCGTAGTCGGCGGCCGGGAAGGCGGAAACTCCGTGAGTCGCGGCGGTTTCGCTTTCCACGAGCACGGCGCACCCCTTCTTGCGCAGGTACTCGCCCAAGGCGGCGAGCGCGGTCGCCACGCCTGCGGACGGATGGCGGCCGATCAGGGCAACGGTCTTGAAAGCGGGCATTCCGCCATTAGATCATGACCCTGCAGAGGTGACAAAAGACGGAGCGTGCAAGCGTGAACAAACCCCAAACGAGGCCGATTCGGTAGAATCGGAAGCCATGCTGGACCGCCGTGCACAGATGCTCCTCAAGACGCTGGTGGAGCGATACATCGCCGAGGGCGAACCGGTCGGCTCGCGCGCCCTGTCGCGCTATTCGGGCCTGGACCTTAGCCCGGCCACCATCCGCAACGTGATGGCCGATCTCGAGCAGCTGGGCTTCGTCGCGAGTCCTCACACCTCCGCGGGCCGGGTGCCCACGAACCGCGGCTACCGCTTCTTCGTGGACACGTTGCTCACCATAAAGGAGCTCGATCGCGTCGAGATCAACCAGCTCGAGGTCAACCTTCATCCGGATCACCCGCAGCGGGTGATCAGCGCCGCCTCGCAGCTTCTCTCGGATCTCACCCACTTCGCCGGCGTCGTGGTGACGAACAAGCGCAAGACGCCGGCGTTCCGTCACATGGAGTTCCTGGCGCTGTCCGACAAGCGCGTGCTGCTCATCATCGTCACGCCCGAAGGCGACGTGCAGAACAGGATACTGTTCACCGAGAAGGCCTACACGCCGTCGGAGCTGACGGCCGCGGCCAATTTTCTGAATCAGAGCTACTCCGGTCTGACCTTCGAGGAAATCCGCGGCCGAATCCACGCAGAGATGAAGCAGCTCAGGGAGGACATGACGCAGCTCATGACGGCGGCTCTCGAGGCGGGCAATGAGGCCGTGTCGCAGTCGACCACCAACTACGTCGTGTCCGGGGAGAGAAACCTGCTCGACTCGCACGATCTCGCCTCCAACATGTCGCGCCTGCGGGAGCTCTTCGAGCTGTTCGAAAAGAAAACGGTGCTCATACAGATCCTCGAGCTCAGCACGCGCGCGCAGGGTGTCCAGATCTTCATCGGCGGCGAATCCGGTATCGCGCCCCTCGACGAGTGCAGCGTGGTGACGGCACCCTACGAAGTCGACGGACAGGTTCTCGGTACCGTCGGCGTGATCGGGCCGACGCGCATGGCGTACGAGCGCGTGATCCCGATCGTCGACGTCACGGCCAAGCTGCTGTCGAGCGCCCTCTCGCAGCAATGACCAGGTTTGAGGACGAACTACCTTCCTGAACCGCAGGCGCCGGGCGGCAGGGTCGCGAAGCCAGCGGTCCTGCTCATCAATCTCGGGACCCCCGACGCGCCCACCCCGCAGGCAGTGCGGCGCTATCTGCGGCAGTTCCTGTCCGATCCCCGCGTAATCGAGATCCCGCGGGCGCTCTGGCTGCCGCTCCTGCACGGCCTCGTGCTCAACACGCGTCCGACGCGATCGGCTCGAAAATACGCCAGTATCTGGTACCCCGAAGGCTCTCCGCTCAGGGTGCACACCGAAAGACAGGCCCGCTTGCTCGGGGAGCGTCTTGGCGACGACGTCCGGGTCGGGTTCGCGATGCGCTACGGCGAGCCCTCGATTCCGGGAGCGCTCCGCCAACTCAAGTCCGAGGGACACGAGCGCGTGTTGCTCTTCCCTCTCTACCCCCAGTACGCCGCGAGCACTACCGCAAGCGCGCTCGACCACGCCACGGAATTCCTGCGCAAGACGCGCAATGTTCCGGAGATCAGGTGGGTCAAGGAGTTCCACGAGCACCCGGCGTACGTCGACGCGCTGGCCGCGCTCGTGAGGGAGCACTGGCGGCAGTCCGGACGTCCCGACCGGCTGATCATGAGCTTTCACGGGTTGCCGCAGTACACCGCCGCCCTGGGCGACCCCTATTCGCGCCAATGTCAGCAGACGGCGCGTCTCCTCGCGGGGCGATTAGGCCTCGGGGAGGGGGAGTGGCTGGCCGCTTTCCAGTCGCGATTCGGCCGCGCGGCGTGGATAGAGCCTTACACTGCCACGACCCTGGTCGACTGGGGTCGGCGGAGGCTGCGACGGGTGGATGTCCTCTGCCCGGGGTTCGTCGCCGATTGCCTCGAGACGCTCGAGGAGATCGGAATCGAGGGCAGGAAGCTCTTTCTCGACGCAGGGGGCGGGGAGTTCAGGCTCCTGCCCTGTCTCAACGAACGCGCCGAATGGATCGAGGCGCTGGCAGCCATTGCAAAGCAGCATCTCCTCGGCTGGCTCGGCCCGGGATCCGAAGCCTCTTGAAATCGTAGTCGGGAGCCCCAGTTACAATCGACTGCGACGAACGCCCCGGAACGAGCGCGCAACCCATCTCGCGGAGACCGTATGCCTGACCCGGAACAAACCGGCTCGCCCACTGCTGCGGGCGAGATCGGAGAACCACCCGTCCAGGAGCCCCAAGCCCCCGACGCGCCGGCGCCCGATCCGGCCGACTTGCTGCGGCAGGCGGAAGCCAAGGCGCAGCAACTTCATGACGCCTGGCTTCGCGCCAAGGCCGAGGCGGACAACATTCGCAAGCGCACGGCGGTCGAGCTCGCTAACGCGTACAAGTACGCGATCGAGTCCGTCGCAGTGGAGCTCCTGCCCGTAAAGGACGGGCTGGAAGCCACCCTCGCGGCCGACTCGGCGTCGCTGGAATCCCTGAAGAGCGGGGTCGAGCTGACTCTCAAGCAGCTCAACACGGTATTCGGCAAGGCCGGCCTCAAGGAGATCAATCCGGCCGGGGAAAAGTTCGATCCGCACCGACACCAGGCGATCAGCATGCTCCCGTCGGAAAAGGAGCCGAACACGGTGATCAACGTCCTGCAGAAGGGCTATAGCCTGCACGATCGCGTGGTCCGTCCTGCGCTGGTGACGGTCGCGAAGCCCAAGGACGTGCAAGCTTGAACTCCGGGGATTGATCCCCATATCGACTTCCAGGTAATTCACGAGCGAATTCAAAAGGAAAGGCCATGGGAAAGATTATCGGCATCGACCTTGGAACCACCAACTCCTGCGTCGCGATCATGGAGGGCGGCAAGCCCAAGGTGATCGAGAACTCGGAGGGCGCGCGCACCACGCCGTCGATCGTCGCCTACATGGAAGACGGAGAGATCCTCGTGGGGGCTCCGGCAAAGCGGCAGGCCGTGACAAATCCGAAGAACACCCTATTCGCCGTCAAGCGCCTGATCGGACGCCGCTTCGAGGAGAAGGAAGTCCAGAAGGACATCGACCTCATGCCCTACGGGATCGTCAAGGCAGACAACGGCGACGCTTGGGTCGAGATCCGCGGCAAGAAGATCGCGCCCCCCGAAGTCTCGGCGCAGGTCCTGCGCAAGATGAAGAAGACGGCCGAGGACTATCTCGGCGAGGAGTGCACCGAGGCGGTCATCACCGTGCCCGCCTATTTCAACGATTCGCAGCGCCAGGCGACCAAGGACGCCGGCCGCATCGCAGGTCTCGAGGTCAAGCGCATCATCAACGAGCCGACAGCGGCAGCTCTCGCGTTTGGCCTGGACAAGAAGGAAGGCGACCGAAAGATCGCGGTCTACGACCTGGGCGGGGGCACGTTCGATATCTCGATCATCGAGATCGCCGAGGTCGAAGGCGAACATCAGTTCGAAGTGCTGTCGACAAACGGCGACACCTTCCTCGGCGGGGAGGACTTCGACCAGCGGCTGATCGACTATCTCTGCGACGAATTCAAGAAGGAGCAAGGGATCGATCTGAGGAACGACGTCCTGGCGCTGCAGCGCCTGAAGGAGTCGGCGGAAAAGGCGAAGATCGAGCTCTCCTCGAGCCAGCAGACCGAGATCAATCTGCCCTACATCACCGCTGACAAGAGCGGGCCGAAGCACCTGGCGATCAAGATCACGCGGGCGAAGTTCGAAAGTCTCGTGGAGGCCCTGATCGAGAAGACGGTCGAGCCGTGCCGTATCGCGCTAAAGGACGCCGGGCTGAAGATCTCCGACATCGAGGACGTGATCCTGGTCGGAGGCATGACGCGCATGCCCAAGGTCCAGGACACGGTGAAGGACTTTTTCGGCAAGGAGCCCCGGAAGGACGTCAACCCCGACGAAGCCGTCGCGGTGGGGGCCGCCGTCCAGGGCGGAGTGCTGAAGGGCGATGTCAAGGACGTACTGCTGCTGGACGTGACGCCTCTTTCCCTCGGCATCGAAACGCTGGGTGGGGTGTTCACCAAGCTCATCCAGAAGAACACCACCATCCCGACCAAGGCGCAGCAGATTTTCTCGACCGCCGACGACAACCAGTCGGCCGTGACCATCCACGTGCTCCAGGGCGAGCGCGACATGGCCTCGGGCAACAAGAGCCTAGGGCAGTTCAACCTCGAGGGCATTCCGCCTGCTCCGCGCGGCATGCCGCAGATCGAGGTCACGTTCGACATCGACGCCAACGGCATCCTGCACGTGTCGGCCAAGGACAAGGCGACCAGCAAGGAAAACAAAATCACCATCAAGGCGAATTCGGGACTGAACGAAGCCGAAATCCAGCGCATGGTCAAGGACGCCGAGGCCCATGCCGCCGAGGACAAGAAGCAGATGGAAGTGGTGACCTCGCGCAACCAGCTGGATTCGCTGGTGCACTCGGTCCGCAAATCCCTAAAGGACTACGGCGACAAGCTCGGAGCCGACGAGAAGTCCAAGATCGAGGCAGCGCTCAAGGACGCCGAGGAAGCGCTGAAGTCCGACGACAAGAAACAGATCGACGACAAGGCCCAGGTGCTTGCGCAGGCCGCGCAGAAGCTCGGCGAGAAGATGTACGCCGATCAGCAGAAGCAGGGCGCAACGGGCGAGACCGAAAAGGCCAAGACAGCGGAGGACGGCAACGTGGTGGACGCCGAATTCACCGAGGTCAAGGACCGGAAAGGCTGAGCGGGACGGCACCGGCTGGCGGGGTCGGGCCGCGCGCGGCTCGACCCCGCCGCGCTTGCGTAGAAAGAATAGAAACCCATGGCGAAGCGGGACTACTACGAGGTGCTCGGCGTCAACCGTGACGCCGACGAGGAGGCCATCAAGAAGGCCTTCCGCCGCCTGGCAATGAAGCACCACCCGGACCGCAACCCGGAGAACCCGAAGGCCGAGGAGCTTTTCAAGGAAGCCAAGGAGGCATACGAGGTCCTGACCGACGCGGACAAGCGCGCCGCCTACGATCGTTACGGTCACGCTGGTATCGACCCGCGGGCGGGCATGGCCGGCGGCGGCGCGGGGTTCGCGAATTTTGCCGATGCGTTCGGCGACATTTTCGGCGACATCTTCAACCAGGCCCGCGGCGGCCGCCAGTCCGTATACCGTGGCGCAGATCTGCGCTACAACCTCGGGGTCCCGCTCGAACAGGCCGCACGCGGCACTGAGACGCGCATACGCATTCCGACGCACGAGGATTGCGAGACCTGCAAGGGCACCGGGGCCAAGCCCGGGACCACCCCGCGAACCTGTCCCACCTGCGAGGGCCAGGGACAGGTGCGCC
>Ga0335077_10002083_pt1 | contig 23895 bp, 19 predicted proteins | sample Lox_Sample_31_FD_207151 | JGI IMG/M metagenome (GOLD analysis project Ga0335077, IMG submission 207151) | Soil microbial communities from Loxahatchee National Wildlife Refuge, Florida, United States - Lox_Sample_3.1 | ecosystem: Environmental > Terrestrial > Soil > Wetlands | place: USA... | reverse complement strand
CGGGATCAAAGTCATCGTCGCCGGCGCCGGCGGGGCGGCGCACCTGGCGGGAGTGATTGCGGCGCACACCATTCTGCCGGTGATCGGAGTGCCTATCCCGTCGACCTCGCTGAACGGGATGGATTCGCTGCTTTCTACCGTGCAGATGCCACCGGGAATTCCAGTAGCGACGGTTTCTATCGGCAAGTGGGGGGCAACGAACGCAGGGATTCTGGCGGCGCAAATGATAGCGCTGGCTGACGAGTCGATTGCGAAGAAGATGCACGCACATAAGGAAAAGCTGGCGCGCGGGGTGGAGGAGAAGTCGAAGAAACTGCGGGAAAGTCAGAAGTGAGAAGGCAGATTGCAGACTTTCAGATTGCGGATTGAAAATCTTGTACGTTGGGGCTTGCGAGTTCGGTTTTCATCTGAAATCCAGAGAATCTGCGATCTGAAATTCTCGATGCTTCCGCCTTGCTTCGCTTCGGCGGACAGCCGAGGCGGCTGTCGCTACGTGGATCGCTTACAGATTCAATCCCTTTAAATACTCCCGGAAGGGACCGCCCAGGTCGGGGCGTTTCAGAGCGAATTCTACCGTCGCCTTCAGGAAACCCAGCTTGTCGCCTGTGTCGTAGCGGTTACCTTCATAGACGTAGGCGTACATTTTTTCCTTCTTGAGCAGCATGCGCATGCCGTCTGTCAGTTGCAGTTCCCCACCGGCGCCGGCCTGGATCTTCGCGAGGCAATCGAAAATGGCAGGTGTGAGGATGTAGCGGCCGATTACCGCGAGATTCGAGGGTGCCTCTTCGAACTTGGGTTTCTCGACCATATTGCGAATCTCAAAGAGGCGTCCATTGAATCCGCTGGCGGGCTGAGCGTCGAAGACACCGTAAGATGAAATCATTTTGCCTTCGACGACCTGCGCGGCAATCACGCTGCATTGCTTTTCGTCGAAGACGTTGACCATCTGCTTGAGCGCGGGGACAGGGCTGTCGATGACGTCGTCGGCGAGCAGCACCGCGAAGGGTTCATTGCCGACAAGTTCGCGCGCCATGAGCACGGCATGGCCGAGGCCAAGAGCCTCCTTCTGGCGGACGTAGCCGACGTAGATCATGTCGGAGATCTGGCGGACGATCTTCAGCAGGTCATGCTTGCCGCGTTCCTCGAGCATCTTCTCGAGTTCGTAGCTGACATCGAAGTGATCTTCGATGGCCTGCTTGCCGCGTCCGGTGATGATGAGGATCTGGTCGCAGCCCGACGCCATGGCCTCTTCGACGCCGTATTGAATGATGGGCTTGTCGACCAGCGGGAGCATCTCTTTCGGCTGGGCTTTCGTGGCGGGCAGAAAGCGGGTACCCAGACCGGCGGCGGGAAACACGGCTTTGCGGACTCTCATGGTCATGGGGGATTTGGCCGTTACGAATTGGTCATCGGTTGTTAACCTCGGCACTGCCGGGGGTCGGATCATTGTAAATGGTTGCGTGTCAGCCGCCATATGATCGCTATCACCTCACGTGGAAAGTTCTTGGATGAGGAGGAGAGAGAGGAAGTTGCTGCGACAACGGCAAAAGTCAAAACCCCCCGCTTCTGGCAGAGGCGGCCAGAGGTGGGGTACCCCTCAGTTTACTTTGCCATGGCTAGCTTCTTCGTGCGTGGCGGCTACGGCAGATGAGCGTTGCTTCCATCGCGGATCATTGATCATGGAAGACTTGATCCAGATACTATCTTCATCGCCGTTAGTGATGCGCTCTGCACACCAGGTGAAGGGGTAAGACTCGCCCGTTCTCCAGTGCAAGGGTAGGATTTCTCTCCCATCACTTTGCTGTCGCGCGTCCAGCAAACATTGGGCTGGCTCCGGCGAATTACCTCTCCGACATACGCGCCGTACTCCGCCGCGAGTCCACGCATATGGACAGAGGACGGACTTTTTACGTACGTGTCGTGGACGCGGCCGAGTATCTCGTCCACTTGCTTCAGGGACTCTACGCTGTAATCGAGTTTGATGTGATCGTAGTTTTCCGCGTCGGTAACAGCGCTCTGGCTCGCAAAGCCGATGAACTCTTCGACGTTCGTAAAGGATGGAGTCCCTTGCCCTCGCTCTTTGACTACTTTCCAGACACCGAGGACGCATCCCACGAGCAGGGCGATGATGAGTCCTCGCTTCACGGCCTTCAGTCTGGCGCGGTTCTGTCGCGACTTCCAGTTACGGAAGTTCGATTTTCCCTAAGCGATAATCCCCGCACTACCTATTACTTGTTACTTGCTGAGCACAAGCACTACGAAACTGTCGGGGAGGATCGGGGGGCGCGGGCGCGGATTGTCGGTGGTGGGGGCTGGTCTTGCGCCGAATTTCGCGGTGACGGTGTAGACGTTGTGTGTTTTGGTGTCGAGGGCCATGGTGCGGGCGCCACGTTCGGTCTTGACGTTTTCGGTGACGCTGTACTTGTCGGGCGACTCCTGCTTCACGACGGTCAACACGCCTTCGCCGCAGGAGGCGAAGGCCAGTCCGGCCTCGTCATCGTAGGCGGTGGCATCTACGCCTTCTCCGATAGCCGGAGTAGAAAGCACTTTGCCGGTGTCGGCGTCGAGGACTGCCATCATCTTGTTGTCACATCCTGCAAACAAGCGGCGGTTCTTGCGGTCGATGGCGAGGCCGCTGGGTTCCGTACATGGCGCGAGCGGCCACTTGGCTTTTACTTCCAGCTTGTTGGGGTCGATCGCCGTCAGTTCGCTCTTGTCCTCAATGTTCACGAAGACCGTGCCTTTCAAATCAGTGGCGGCGAATTCGGGCTTGCCGTCGAGCTTGATTGTTCCAAGAACCTTTCCGCTGGCGGCATCAATGGCAGTGGCGTCCTGGCTGCGTCCGTTGAAGGTGAAGACGCGCTTGGTCGCGGGATCGTAGAGGATGGCGTCGGGATTGTCGCCGACCTTCACTTTCTCGCCGACTGGCTTGAGCGTCTGGATATCGAAAATGGTGACGGTGCCTTCGCGGCCGTTGCTGGTGAAGCCGCGTCCGAGATCGGGAGCGAGGGCGATGCCGTGGACGCCCTGAGTGTCGGGGATGTCGCCAACGGTTTTGCCGGAATCGAGGTCGAGCACGATCACATGCGTGCCGCGTGAGATGTAGAGACGGCGGGCGTTCGCATCGGCTGTGAGGTAGTCCCAGCCACCGTCGCCGCCGATCTTGTACGTCTGCGCTACGTGGTATCCCGCGGCTGCCCAAGCGAGAGCTACTACAAACACAACTGGAGCCGTCACCAGCCACTTCCATCCTTTAGACATAACTTCCTCCTGTGATTCGGCTGCTTTCGCGAGGGCGGAGGCCCCATCCCGCAGACGCGAATACAGGCTACGGGGCTGAACTGAAAATCGACTGAAATTGATCGGAAATATGTTTGACCCGAAAGTAACTTTACCCCATTTTCGTGGCCGACCTAGACTTCCATATATGGGTGTTTCACCGCCAATTTCCGGGGAGGGGCCCAGGCTCGTAACCGATCCGCGCCTGCAACCTACGCCGGATTACGGGACCCTGGGACCGGGCTCGGATATTGCCGGATTGGATCCGCCGCAGGCGCCTGTGAAATCCGCACTTAGGTTCGCACACCTGATTGCGGGTGTGGTGGGAATGGTCGCCGCGCTGCTTGTGGGGACGCTTAGCAAGGCACATCCGACTTGGCCCGGCTCGGTTCCCGCGCGATCGGCCCGGCTTGGCGGCCACGACTCAGGCCAACTTGATGGCATGAAGCCGCAGAAGCAAGCCGAGATCCTGCTGGAACGAGCGGTGGCACACTCCGCTGGAGCGGTGGAGCAGATTTCGTCGCGCGTGGATCGTTGGAGCGGAAAAGTGGAGTGGAGTCCGCAGATCGCTTCACTCACAACCGCCGCGCTGAATTCGAACGACATGCGGGTGCGCGAGTCGGGCGTGGAGGTGGAACTGGCGGCGTACGGACTGTCCAAGAATTCTGCCAGCCTGAAATATCTGTTGAATGCCGTCAATTCGCCCGATCATGCGCAGAAGATCTGGGCTCTATGGGCACTGGGATTGATGGCGAATCGTGGAGTCGAAACCAGCCGCGTCGCGAACGTGCTCATGAGTCATCTGAAGGACTCCGATGAGGATTCGCGGCGCTGGGCCGTGGAAGGGCTGGCGCTCGCGGGAGCGGACGGGGCCATTCCTGCGCTGCTAGCCACCATGCACGACGATGGCTCTGCAGTGGTGCGCGAGCGAGCTGCATGTAGTCTGGCAGAATCGGGCATGTTCACTCCGGAACAGCGGATGAGAGCCGTTCCGCAATTGCTGGCGTACACCGATGATCCGTCTTTGGATGGCCAAACCCAAGGCTGGGCGTTTCAAGCCTTGGGAGACATCACGCAGCAGCGTCTGCCCAGGGATTCGGCGGCCTGGCGAAGCTGGTATCAACAGCAAGTGGGCACCGGTCAGTAATGCATTGCTACCGAGTACTGGCGGCGGACGTCGGGCGGGGCTCGAAAGAGCTTGACAAAAAAACCTCAAAGACGTATCTCTAACCTTCATTTTGCATCCGGTCCTAGCAGACAGCTCGACAGTTAGAAGAATCTGCTCAGAGCAGGAGCTCTCTGGGAATGCACCGACCGGAGGTTACCCGGCGGCAGATCACGACGGGGTGAGGCATCCGCCGACACGTTCGCCCGGGCAAGCGTGATTTGAGTCACAAGTACCTTCTCCACAAGGCAGAAGTACTTGAGGCTACCCAAGTGGCCTGAGATACCGTACACTAACGCTTCGCTTTCCGGCAGAGAAAGACCGATACCCGAACTTCAGAAAAACTGGAGAAGATTCCCCCATGTCACAAACGGATGACCCGTTCGGAACACTTGAGAGTGCCCACGATTTCGTGACACTGCTGTCCGCGGCCGTTTCCCAGGCAAAAGTGGAACTTCAAACGGATGTGGATCGGGAGTGTGCGAGCGCCGACCTATCCCGCCGTGTCGATGCCCTGCGGGTTGCGCTCTACAATATGGATAAGCTGCAGGTGCACCTGAACCGCAGCAGCCGGATTCTCAACGACCTCCGCACGTTGCGCCGATTGCTGTTCGAAGAAAGGGCGGCGAGCGGGCGCCCGGAGCCTCAATCGGTGGCGAGTGTCAAGAAACACGCCGCCGCATAACATCGGGAAAGCTTTGTCGGCTCGAGACTGCCGAATATAAACCGGGTGACCACATCCTGACTCTCCGTCCACTTTGCGAAGGGCGGGCACCCGTCGGGTTTGCGGATGCCCATCCCTCCTCCGAGAAGTTCGCCCCAACTTCCCGGGATGATGCGCCAATACAACGAGCGATGCAAATCAAGGAGCAGCTGACTCGAGCGGATGCCGATGCCCGGGCTTTGAGCAATGCCTCCTCACTTCACGAGAATTTCAACCAGCCGTTCTCCTTCGGCTGTGGTCGCCAGCCCTGGATCGGTCACGACCTGGCGGATCTTGTTTCCGGACTGCGAGATGATGAACTGCAGGTGCACATCAGGCAGACCCGCGACGGATATGGTCTGGGATCCAGTGCAATCTGGGTTCACGGAGTAGGTACCCGAGCCCGGTCTCCAGCCCGGCGCAAGCATGCCGTTTTCGGCGACCGCGTCGACCTGGGTGAAGTTTCCTTTGCCGTCAAAGGTCTGTTTGGCCAAGCCATCCAGAACAATGCTGGACCCATCCGGCAGAAGGATCTGACCGCGCAGGGTGAGGGCGTATGTTCCTCGAATCGTGGCGTTGCTGCAAGAACTCGCAGCAGCCTGGATGGGGCTGGTGATCACGGCAAGCGCAAGTACGGCAACTGCTAAGCACAGAAGGCGTTTCATTTTTTCCTCGAATGTTGCGGGTGTGATATTTGAGGATCATTTTTCAGTCGATCCTCGTCCCGTCTGCCGCGCACCTTCGCACGTCGCACCGAACGGGTCAATGAACCAGGGGTGAATTCCGAGGTGAACTCGTGGTGAACCCTGCAACCGCCTGTCAGCGCAGTACTTAGTCGTGTAAAGGAAGATTTAGTTTCTTCTTGCGGCGAGGGAGTTGAGGTACACTTCCTACCAACTGGGGTGTGTCGGTTTGGCTACCTACGGGTCAATCAGGCGGACGTGCGCGCGCTTTGACTGCTTCCAGGTCGATCTGAGCAGTAACGAATTGCTGCGTTCGGGCGTGCGGGTGCCGGTACAAGACATGCCGTTGCGGGTACTCCGGCTGCTTCTGGAGGCCGAAGGGCGGGTCGTGACGCGCGAACAACTTCAGTCCGCTCTGTGGCCTGAAGACACGTTCGTGGACTTCGAGCACGGAGTCAACACGGCAGTCAAGAAGCTGCGCCAGGCACTCGAAGACTCGGCGGAGCGTCCCAAATACATCGAGACACTACCCAGGGTCGGCTATCGTCTCATCGCGCCGGTGGAATGGGTGGCCGAGGCTGAAGGCAAACGTCCTCCCTCGCGCGTGGTAGCCATTGATCGGGAAGGGCCGATACCGGTGCTCGCGGCACCCAGCAAGGAGGCTCGGCGGCGGGTTCGGCGATGGCCCTTCCTGGCGGGAGCGCTGGGACTACTTGTGCTCATAGCAGTCGTGGGCTCCCTGTTTTGGCTGCGGCCGCCAAGACCGGCCGAGAACCTGACCGTTACGCCATTCACAACCTTCCCCGGGTTTGAAATCGCTCCCAGCTTTTCGCCAGATGGAAATCAGATCGTCTTCTCCTGGACAGGTCATGAAAAGGAGATCGCACTCGATCTTTATATCAAGCAGGTTGGCCAGGAGCAGACGGTGCAGCTTACTCACCACCGCGCAACGTTTTTAGCGGCCGCCTGGTCTCCCGATGGGCGATTCATTGCGTTCATGCGCCAGGCCGAGCCTGACGCAAGTGGAATTTACGTCATGTCCCCGCTGGGCGGAGCGGAACGCAAGCTTGCGGATATCACTTCTTACCTTAGCTATGACCCGATCGGTCTGAGTTGGTCCCCGGATAGCAAATGGGTGGCATTCGCCAAAGCGGATTCTCCGGACAGCAAGGCGGATCCCGGCACTGAGCACTTCAGGATTCACCTGGTAAATGTAGCGACCAACGAGAAGCGAGTTCTGGTTGTAGCTTCCCCCGAGTGTGTGCACGCGTGGCAACCGGCATTCTCACCGGACGGCAAGTATCTCGCCTCGGTGTGTGCGCTCAATTGGGCGGGACTCGGGAAGATCTATGTGCAAACTCCTGATGGGAAGAAGGCGCGCGAAGTTACTGGGGCACGGTCCTCAGACAGTTTTTCGGGCATTGCATGGACCGCGGACAGCAAGTCTCTCATTTACAGCACGAATATGAGTCTGTGGCGTGTTCCGCTCGCCGGGGGAAAACCGGAGAAGCTGCTCTTTGCTCAGGATGCGGAGAGCCTGTCGGTTGCGCGTACCGGGAATCGACTCGCTTATGGCCAGGTGCACCATCCCGGCAGTATCTGGCGAATTGAAATGGGCAGCCCGACAAGCCCGAACGGCCCCGCCACCAAGATTATCTCCTCCAGTCGCGGCGACCTGGGTCAGCGAATGTCGCCAGACGGGAAGTATATTGCTTTCCAATCCTGGCGCTCCGGCAGCCCGGAGGTCTGGATATGTGGCAGTGATGGATCAGATCCCGTGCAACTGAGCTCGTTCGGAGGACCTCCCGTTGGCGTGCCCAGCTGGTCGCCGGACAACCGACATCTCGTCTTCGACGTGCGCGCTTCCGGCAATGCCGAGCTCTACAGTGTCAACTTGGAGGGAGGACCTCCGAAGAAACTTGTCACGGGGACAGCGAGCGCTGCCAATCCGTTCTGGTCGGCGGACGGCCGCTCGATCTACTTCAACACGGAACGACCGGATGCGATTTGGAAGGCGCCAGCAGAAGGCGGGGCCGCCGTTCGGGTGACTGGCGAAGGCCGTTTCGTGCCGCAGGAGTCGGCAGATGGGACTCGGGTGTTTTTTTACAGAGCAGTGGGTGACCAACACCAAGTCTGGTCTGCATCAGCGGATGGCACCGACGAACGCCCGGTCACAGGGATGCCTGGGGACTTGAATTGGGAGCTGGCGCGGACCGGAATTTACTTCATCAATGGTCCCTCGCGACACGCCTTCCTCGCTTACTTCGACTTTGTCACCGGTCATATTCGCAAGGTCGCGGATCTCCCCAGCTTACCCATGGTTGGGAGGCCGACAATTTCCTCGGATGGCCGAACCCTGCTCTTTAACGGTATCGAACAGCCCGAGTCGGACATCGTTCTGATAGACGGCTTCCATTAGGTTTCGAGTTTCGGGGTTTTGAGGTGGTCATGATCATTCTGAATGCGGCCATCCCTCGTGGGATGCATGTGGCCCATTTCTCGATATGGTGATGTATCGCGCCAAAAGAGTATCCCGATCTATTCTCGGCATCCCTTGTCTGCCATTCTGCTTCGCGGGTTATCTGCTGATCTCGAACATCTTGCTACACGGTCAGACGATCACCGGCACGATCCGGGGCACGGTCACCGACCCCTCGAATGCTGTCGTCGTCGGAGCTGAAGTCTCAGTACACAACGAGCAGACCAACGCCAGCCGGCGTAGCAGAACTAGTGATGCAGGGGAATTTGACTTTCCTGAGTTGCCATTGGGGGTCTACCGCATTGCAGTGCGATCGCCCGGGTTCAAAGAGGCTACGGCGCCGGGAATCGAGTTGCACGTGGCCTCAACCGTGGTGGTCAGAGTGAAGATGGTGGTGGGGACAATCCACGAACAAGCAGAAGTGGAGGTCTCTCCTATACAAGTGGAGACAGAAAGCGGCGAAGTGGCGGGGCTCATTCGAGGCACGCAGGTCCGGGAGCTGCCGCTGAACGGACGCAGCTTTGTGCAATTGACGCAGCTGATGCCGGGAGTGACCGCGAGTGACGGTTTCGACCCCAAGAACAAAGGCCTGTTCGCGGGCAACAATCTCATGTCGGTGAGTGGAGGCTCTTCGGGTGCGAACCTCTGGACCGTCGATGGCGCGAACAACAACGACGTGGGTTCAAATCACACGATCCTGATCTCTCCTTCGATCGATGCCATCGAAGAGTTCAAGATTCACCGCAACGCCTACGGCCCGGAGTACGGGCAATCCGGGGGCGGGCAGATCAACATCGTCACGCGCAGCGGAGGCAACACCTTCCACGGCAGCGCTTTCTATTTTGGGCGCAATGACGCGCTGAACGCCCGCGACTATTTCCTTGGCCTGTCGAACGCCAAGAAACAAGCCCTTCGACGCAACGATTTCGGTTACACGTTCGGCGGTCCTATTCTCAAGGACAAGTTGTTCTTCTTCTGGGAGCAGGAGTGGAACAAAGAAAAACGGGGCGTGGTCCGAACGGCGCAAGTGCCGACCGTGTTGGAGAAACATGGGAACTTCAGCGGCCCTGCCAGCGGCTGCGGTCACGTGCCTGCACCCATTGATCCGACGACGGGCCAGGCGTTCGAGTTCCCAGGCCCGAATATCATCCCTTCAGATCAGCTCAGCCCTGCCGGACTGCTTTACTTGCAGCTCTACTCTGATCCCAATGTGTCCGATCCCAACGCATGTCTGAACTGGATCGCCGCCATCGACACTCCCATAAATTGGCGACAAGAGAATATTCGCGGCGACTACAACCTGAATACGAGCTTGACGCTGATGGTGCGTTATACCCAGGACGCCTGGGAGAACCCGGCGCCCAGCTATGTGGAACAGCTCGTCGGCGACGACCAGTTTCCAGTGGTTGACTCGAATTGGGACCAGAACAGCAGAATGCTGGTCGCCAAACTCACGAAGGCGTTCGGATCGAGTACGGTAAACAGCTTCCAATTTTCATGGTCGGCGAACCGCATTCAGGTGAGCAACGGAGGGACCCATCCCGAACTCATCCCGCAGATCAACGCCGCCATTCCCACTTTCTTTCCTCTGGCAGACAAGCAAGGCGGCGAATTCCACCCGCATATGCTCTTCTTTCCCAGCCAGGGATACGGTTTTCTCGGGCACATTGCGCCGTGGAACAACCGCCAGGACCTGCACGTGTGGAGAGATGATTTCTCGAAGGTCGCGGGTAAACACAATTGGAAAGCAGGCATTCTGTACTCGCGAAACGCCAAGGACGAGCTGACACTCCCTTTCAATGCAGAGTTCGGAGCGACTCCCGGCGCATTGCCCGGCACAGCCACAGGAAACGCCATCGCCGACTTTCTCTGGAAGGGATCGCGGTTTCTTTACTTCGAGGGGCAGCGGGAAGTGCAGACCCGGATGCGGTGGCGGGATTACGAGCTTTACGCGGGTGACACCTGGAGGGTTTCGCGTAACCTCACTCTGGACCACGGAGTGAGATGGTCCTTCCTGCGATGGCCGTTCGATGCCGAGGATCAATTCGCCAGCTTCAATCCGGCGAAATTCGATCCTGGACTGGGAAGCGCAGCCTGCAACGGTCTGGAGTTTCCTTCTGCTAATCCGTGCCCTTCCCTGGGTCTGGCAGGAGGCAGCACGGGAATTAACCGCTCGCTGCAGCGCAACCGAAACAACCTGATCGCCCCGCGGTTGGGCATTGCCTGGGATGTGACCGGCTCAGGCAAGACTGCTGTTCGCGCGGGCGTCGGTGAATTCTTCAATCGCGAACACCTGCAAACGGGCGGCGCCTCTAATCCACCATTTAGCTCATCTGTAAGTTTTGTTGTCCGCCCACTGGACGCGAACTGCGATCCGAACACAGACCCGAATTGTCCAACTCCAGGATTTGGTACACCCTCGTCGGGACTGGATCCGTCCGGTTTGCTCCCGAACACCTGGCAGTGGAACCTGACGGTTGAGCGCGAGCTTTGGCGCAACACGAAACTGGAGGTCGGCTACGTCGGCAGCCGCGGAATTCATCTTCTTTCTTTTTCCAATGTCATGCAGGTGCCGGAGGCAGGCCGTTTGGAGTTTGCTCGCCACCCGAATGACAATTCCCTGCAAGCCAGCCTGCGCCCTTTTGGTGCGGCCTTTGGCAACCAAAACTTGCCGATCATCGGGCATCACGGTGACTCGATCTATCACTCGTTGCAGACTCAGCTCACCAGCCGTCTTCAGAGAGATTCGATAGTGCAGTTGTCGTACACGTTTTCGAGGCTCATCACCACTACCGCCCTAACCGAATTTAATCCTTCCGACCAGGAGTTCTCGGACAACGCACGGCCGTGGCTGGATCGTGGGCTCTCTCCGTTCCACCGGCCTCATGTCTTCAGTGCGAGTATGGTTTACGACCTACCCACGCTCGCTGGACACAACTCGTTGTTGCGCTATGCGGCGGGTGGATGGGAGGTCGGAACGATTGTCCAGGAGGCTATGGGTACGGCCCTGACTTTTTCGACTGGCGGTCTTCCTTTGTCCTCAGGCATCGGTCTGCCCTCGGGGACGGGGCGCTTTGACACCCAGCGCCCAAACCGGGCAGTAAGCGAACCTTGTCGGGCGCCGAGGGGTGTCCCTTACCAGTGGATCAATCCCAACGTGGTTACGCTCGCTGGATTCCAACTTGGATCGATTGGCACAGCGAGCCGTGGGATGTGTCAGGGGCCTGGCAACAATCAGATCGACCTGTCTCTTTACAAGAACTTCGACCTGCCGGTCAGTCGTTCTCACTTCTCGGATGGGCTGAAGCTGCAATTTCGGGTCGAGTTCTTCAACGCGTTCAACCACACGCAGTTCAAGTCCGTTGACACGGGATACAACCCGAGCACGGTGGGCCTCGATAATCCCACGCTCGATGCACTGGGCAATGCCAGCAACGCAACTCGCATCCTCAGCGCCAGTCCGAGTGGAACTTTCGGGCAAGCGACAGCGACCCGCGGACCACGCGAAATTCAATACGGACTGAAGTTAATTTTCTAAAGCCAGTAAGCAGAAATGTTGCTGCCACCAGGTTGAAAGCTGGGTGGTTCGAACGCCGCAGGTCCCGTTCAGACCTCAGTGCTTTGGCGCATTGGAATCCGCAAAATGAGCAGTCCAGCAGTAAGTGCACAGAGCGCGGTCAGGATGAGGCTGGCGTTAAACGATCCTGTGGCAGACAGGAGATACCCGAAAGCGTAGGGTCCGGCGAAACCAGCGATGCTGCCGACCGCGTTGATCAGGCCAACAGCGGGGGCCACAATCGTTGGACTGAGAATTTCTGAGGGGATGGCCCAGAAGGTCGGCAGGTAAGCGGTAGTGGTTGCCGCCATGATGAAGAAGACGAGCAGTACCGGAACGGCCTGAGGCCCGGTCGTGAGCAGGAGAAGTCCGGCAGCAGCAAAAAAAAGAGGGATGGCAGCGTGCCTGCGCCGCTCCGCTGTCCGGTCTGAATGCCACGCGTTGATCTGCATCACGAGAAATGTCCAGAGAAATGGCGATGCACCCAAAAGTCCGACATGCAGGTCGGTCATGCCGGACAGTCGTTTGAACATCAGAGGAAACCAAAACACAAAGGTGTATTGCGCCATATAGGCGAGGAAGGTCAGGCCAGCCAGATAGCGGACGAGCGGCGATTGCAGCGCATCGCGAAAGCCGCCTTTCGCGGAACCAGAGGGACTTTCCTCCTCAAGCGTTTGCAGCAACCAATCCCGTTGCGCAGGATGCAACCACGTAGCATCCGCGGGGCGGTCAGTAAGGAAGAAATAAGCGACAGAGCCGAGAATAACCGCCGGCACGCCCTCGACTACGAACAGCCAGCGCCAGCCGTCGACCCCGAACCAAGCCCGGCCGAGAATCCATCCGGCCAGCGGCGATCCCAACATCGAAGACAGTGGTATGGCAGCCATGAAATTGCTGGCGGCTTTGGCGCGGTCCTCGCGAATGAACCAGTAGCCGAGATAAACGACGACGCCAGGAAAGAAGCTGGCCTCAGCCGTACCCAGGGCAAAACGCGCAATGTAGAGTTGGATAGGCGTGTGAACGAGCGAGGTCAGGACGGTGAGCGCTCCCCACAAGATCATGCAGGCAGAGACCACGCGCCGGGCGCCGAAGCGCTCCACCATGAGAGCCCCGGGGATCTGGAGCGCGAGATAACTGATGAAGAAAATGCCTGCGCCTAATCCGAAGACGCGATCGCTGAAGCCTAGCGTTCGGGTCATACCCACCGCCGCGTACGCCAGGTTGGTCCGGTCGATGTAGTTGAAAATGTAGAGCACGAAGAGAAAAGGAAGAAGGCGGAGGCCGACAACTCGCCGGATGTGCGCTTGGTCAATCCCGACGGATGCGTGAATAGGAGGGGCAGCCAATCAGTTCCGCTCGGCTAAAGCGGTACAGGAGTATAGCGCACTCGCAGCAATCAACGAGCGTGCAGTTTCGGAGAGATGAAAGGAAATAGAAAAGGTCCGGAAGTACGCTCTTCCGGACCTGTGTCCCATGCTTGTTTACTTCGCGGAGGCGAGCAGGATCTCCTCGGTTGCACTCGCGTTTTGAGCGCGCAGCTCGGTTTCTTCGCGGCTTTCCGGAACCTTATAGATGGTTCGATCTCCAGCCAGCTTGATGCCCGTCAAGAAGGCCTGATCGCCGTACTTGTGGAACACCAGCGCGTAATTGTCTGAAGCCTTCTTGGCCACGTCCGGCATCGCCGGGGTGAACAAACTCACCTTTGCATCGAAGTTCCGAATCGTGAGTGCCCTGCCACCCTCAGTAGCACGTTCGACCGTCCATTCGCCGGCCGGTACATGCTTGTTGCCGACTACGAACGGGAATGGCACGTTTCCCACGATCTTTGTGTTGCTCGCCATCTGGGCCGCAACCAGAATGGGCAGAGCGACGAGTACTAACGCCAACAGCCTTTTTGCGTACTTCATAAAGCACCTCGTTGAGATTTTTTTGATCGGGGAAAGTGAATGCATATTGCCGCATAAAACCAAGAAGGTCCATGGAGACCGTCTGAAGCCGTATGAAACGATCTGAAGAAGGGGATGTTTTCTTGACAGGGCAACCGGGCAGGAATCGAATGCAGCACGGCGGAGCGGGTTGGGGCCGATTTTCTGTAATAAACTTGGCCTATGATCCGCCAGATCGTGCCTCTGTTCTTTACCACGGACATTCCCGCAACTCTTGCCTATTACGAGACCAAGCTTGGATTCAAGTGTGTGGGTACGTGGCAGGACCCGCCGGTGTACGCCATCGTGACGCGCGACCAACAGGCAATTCACTTCCGCTGCGCCGAACCTCCCACAGCCAACCCCGAGAAATATGCGGACGAACTGCTCGACGCATACGTGTTCGTCGAAGATGCCGACGTGCTTTACACCGAGTATGCCGCTCAAGGTGTGGAATTCACGCGCGGGCTCGCAAACATGCCATGGCACTCGCGTGAGTTTGTGGTGAGGGATTGCGACGGACGCCTGCTCGCTTTCGGCGCGAACGTGTAGTCAGTCTCCGATTCTCCCGACAGAAAAGCGCGTTTTGGGTCAACCGATTTGTGACTTGGCAGCGGGAAAGGGGCAGAGTGCATCTGGCGCTCGGGGTCGGCAGCACCGTAGGCACGCTGCAAAAGAGATACGAGGGTGCACCCCGGTGTCTCCGCCGCCCTTGTGAGCCTAGTCAGAGGATGCACTCTTTACGAAGGAGAGTGTGCTCTTCGGCAGCGAAACCATGACGTCTCCTGGGATATCCCCTCGGCCGTGAGAATTCTTGAGCTTGAAGATGAGCATCGGTGTGACCTGCTGGCCTCGGGAGACAAGCAGAAGTCCCGAGCGTGTTCTTACCTCCTGCTGCAAGATCATGCCCGGAGTAAGGTCTGCAATGCGGGTTTTCCTGATCTCGGAGTCTTCCGCATTCGGATCGAGCATAACCAATGTCTCAAAAAACTTCGGACTGAACTGCCGGTTTTTCATAGCCAGACGATGGGCCGACTCAGTCCGTGACACTCCCTGGTGAGTCAGCTGTTCGTACTCCAGAACCAGCCGCAGGATCTCCGCCCCTGTCCGCATTTCACTGTCTTCACCTTCGTCACTCTTTGTGATCGGGTGGTTTTGATGCCCAATCATCCATGCGATGGGCTCCAGTCGCGGTATCTTGGAAATCAGCGCAGAGGCTACTCTCGGATGTTCATCATATTGCGCCTGTTCCGACGGGCTTAGTGTCTGGCCCCCATAGACCGCATCTATCGTTTCTGGAGCCAGAGTTACGCAACCGAGTTGCGAAAGCATCGCTGCCACTTCATATTGCCAGGGATTCCCCAGTTGCATGGCCGTGACGACATGATGGATATACCGTCGTGCCCGCTCCGCCCGGCTGAACGCAGCCGGGTTTACCAGACTCAATACTTCGCTAAGCACTTGCAAGCAGCCGCTCAGGGTCTGCTCGAGTAACTGTTTCTCCGCGACAATCAGCCTGTATTGCATGAGCGCCGAGGTAATCGCCTTGGCCATCGTTTCCTTGGCGCATGGCTTGATTAGAAAACGAAAAATGCTCCCTTCATTGATGGCTTCGATCGCGGTCTGCACATCCGCATTGCCGGTTAGCATCATTCGCACGGTATCGGGTGATGCCTTTTTCACACGTTTCAGCAACTCGATCCCGTCCATGGCCGGCATGCGCATGTCAGAAATGATTACGGAGTAGGTGGTTTTGCCTGCCAGGAGAGCTAACGCCTCCTGTCCGCTCTGCGCAGTCTCCATGGAAAACTCAGAGTGCAAGCTGCGCCTGTATCCGTCAAGAATGTTGCGATCGTCATCGACCAGAAGAATCTGTTCCGACATAGTGCTCCCTTCGGGTGAATACATCACTCTGTCTCTTCAGGGTGCGTTGAAGAAGGCCTGTGATGCCTCGTCTTTCCTCACACGAGGTCGAATCGTCCAATTCATGCCATCGGCAATTGTTCAGAATGCTTTAGGAGGGAATCGACTCTGACAGAGATCGGGAAGCGCTTTTCACACAACTTTGTTAGAACTCCCGCCAGCAGACTTTGTATCTGCGTTTTCGTAGAGGCTTCGCCATACGCTTTCTTTTCCGCCTAGCCCGAGGCGGCTTAAATAGCCAAGATCGAGCACAGCGTCGCGATTCAGGGGTGATGGATCATGCTCGGTAACAATCGCATCGGCCGCATGAACCGCAGTCAGTGACGAAAATTTCGTCTCTTCTGCCTTTGACGGAGTATGGTGGTGAGCCACCGCATGAACCAGAGGCAGGGGAAGTCCCCATATGCTCATCAAATAGGCGCCCACTTCCGCATGTGTGCAACCCAGCCGCTCACGTTCTGACTTGGGGCACACTCCTGAGGCCGTCATGAAAACCTGCAAAGTCTCGCGGGGCAATTCCGCCAGTAGCACCACTTTCCCGAGATCATGGAGAAGGCCTGCCGTAAAGCACTCCTCGAGCAGCATTCTGCTGCCACCTTCAGCAGAGGCAATCTTCTGCGCCAGATTCGACACCGCGATGCTGTGGTCCCAGATGCCCAAAAGATGCGCTGCCGCATTTGCATTGCCCTCGAACTGCGAGAACACGTGCACCGATAACACCAGAGCGCGCACATTGTCCAAGCCAATCAGGGTCAAAGCCTGCGTCAAACTCGAGACTCGGCCACTGGTCCCCATAAACGCCGAGTTCGCCAACTGCAGAAGTTTGGTTGCCATCCCGACATCGGTCGAGATGGTGTGGGCAATTCGCTGAAACGAAGGTTCCTCCTGCCGCAGTTCCGCCAACACTTCCTCGTAGAGAGTCGGAAGGCTGGGAAGGGAGCGCATGCGCGCCACAACAGTTTTTACGGACGGATTGGACAACAAGTCGCGCATCGCAAACGCCTGGCCCAATCGGCTGCTGAGTTCCTGCGGATCGCAGGGCTTGGATAGAAACTGATGGGCAGGTGCGATCGAGCGGAACACTGCAGTCCGGCTGGATTGGCCCGAGAGAATAATTCTTATGGTGTCCGGATACCTCTGTTTGATGTGCTCCAACAGATCGGCCCCATCCATTCCAGGCATGCGCATGTCGGAGATGACCGCGTCGTACGCCTGCTTCTCGAATTGAGCCAAGGCTGTTGCCGCGTTATCGACAAATTCCATATCCCATTCTTGCCGCATGCGGTGCAAACTTCTTCTCAGCCCGTTCAGAACATTGGGATCGTCATCCACAAACAGCAAGCGCTTCTTCATGCGCCCCCCTTGGCGGAGCTCGCCGCGTTTAGCGGCAAGCGCACAAAGAACGTGGTCCCTTTGCCCACCTCTGTCTCGAACCAGATCTGGCCTCCATGTTTCTTCACGACTACGGTGTAGGCCAGCGCCAATCCTTGTCCTGTTCCTTTCCCCACCTCCTTGGTGGTGAAGAATGGATCGAAGATCCGGTGTCGGATCGCCTCCGGGATCCCGGTCCCGGTATCGCTCACCGCGATCTCCGCGTGACTCTCCAGAGATTTTGTGCGTACGGTAATGCGACCTTTTTCACCGGTCGTTGCTCTCTCCTTGATTGCGTGCGCCGCATTGACAATCAGGTTGAGCACAACCTGGTTGATGTCGCCCGGGTAACAGACAACTGCGGGCAGTTGGGGATCGAACTCCGTCGTCACGTCAGACACATACTTCCATTCATTGCGCGCCACGGTGATGGTCGATTCGATGCTCCGGTTGAGATCGGTAGCGGCCTTCTCTGCCGAATCCGGATGCGAGAATTCCTTCATGGCGCGAACGATCTTTGCCACGCGCTTCGCTCCCTCCAGGCTTTGCTCGATCGCTCGCGGCACCTCGTCCCGCATGAACGCCAGATCGCACGCCTTTTCGGCCTCCTTCAATCGCGTGACGGTCTCGGAGCCGGCCGACTCTGCCAGGGCTTCCACCGCGATCCGATATTGCCCCAGCAACTCATCCACCGACTTCACCGCATCGCGTAAAAATGTCAGATTGTCCATGACAAACTGAGTTGGAGTGTTGATTTCATGGGCGATCCCCGCCGCTAGTTGGCCGATGCCTTCCATCTTTTGTGCATGACGAAGCTGGCTTTCCAGCGACCTCTTCTCTGTGATGTCTTCTTTCACTGCAAGAAAATGAGTGATCTGACCGGTTGCAGTCGTGATCGGAGCGATCGTGGCCGACTCCCAGAAGATCTCGCCATTCTTCTTCTTGTTGCAGAGCTCTCCCTGCCACATGTTCCCCTGGGTGATGCTCGACCACAATTGGTGATAAACCTCAGCCGGGCATCGGCCGGCGTTCAGGAATCTCGGATTCTTGCCCAGTACCTCCAGCAGCGTGTATCCCGTGCACTCGGTGAATTTGCGGTTTACGTAACTGATATTTCCCCGCGGATCGGTGATGAGCACCGAACTCGGGCTTTGCTCGACCGCCAGCGAAAGCTGCTGCAATGCGTCTTGATTCCGCTTCTGTTCGCTGATGTCTCGGAAATTCCAGATGCGTCCGTAGTAGATCCCGTTTTTATCCATCACAGGAGCCGAATATCGATCCAGAATCACGCCGTCTTTGAGCTCGATCTCGTCGCGGCTGGTCTCGAAAGGATGGCGGTACAGATGCTCGACTTTCCCCAGAAAGCCCTCTCCGTCTTTCATCAGCTTGACCGCGTGGGCCAGCATTCGTCGGTCGTCAGGGTCCTGCATGAATTCCGGCGGCATGTCAAACAATTCCGCGAATCGCTCATTGGCCAGCAGCTTTCGGCCCGAGCTGTCCACCACCAGCAGGCCATCCAAAGTTGAGTTAGCCTGAGCCTCCAGAAATGCTGTCTTGGAGCGAAGCTCTGCCTCGGCTTGCTTCCGGGCGGTGATGTCGCTTATGAAACCATCGGCGCACAGGACGCCCCTATCCATGTGCGTGGCAGTTGCGCGATCATGTACCCAGATCCACGTCCCGTCCTTGCGCCGAATGCGGTACTCCTCGTCAAACGCCACTTGTTGTTCAAACAGCGCCCGATAACTTCGATTGACTCGCCCGAAGTCTTCGGGGTGAATCTGGTTCAACCACAAGCGAGTGCCGCCGGCATAGATTTCTTTGTTGGTGAAGCCCAGCAATACTCTCACTCTGGGGCTCACGTAGTGTGTTCTGCCATTCACGTCCGAGGTCCAGGCCACATCCGGCATGTTCTCCAGAATGCGCCGGTACTGCTCCTCTCGGCGGCGAAGGGCTTCTTTGGCCATCTCAATCTCACTGAGATCCTTGATCGTCGCGACATACCACGCCCCACCCGCCGGCTGCGGCAATGGACGTCCGCAGTACTCGACCGGAACCGAGCTGCCATCTTTCTTTCGCAACGTGTTGCTTCCGACTTGCACTGGCTCGCCGCGCAGAATGGCTTTGTGCAGGCTGCACTCCTCGCGCGGTGGCTTTGTACCATCTGTCCGGCTCGGGCGCAGCACGTCGTGCAGATTCTTTCCGACAATTTCCTTCTGCGAGAATCCGCTGAGCGCCAACAATGCCTCGTTGCAGAAGACGACCGTCCCTTCTCGGTCCATCCCGCAGACACCCTTCGTGATCGCATCCAGAAGAACCTGCTGCTCCGCTTTACAGTCATGGCTCATAGTTGTCTCGATTGGGCCGGGCATTTCTCTATAGATCATCGGCAGTTCGTCGTTCCGCCTTAGCACGCTGGCGGGGGGGTGACTCACCCTTTTGTTTGGCTGAGTTTCATGCGTTGGCTGGACTGACGTCAGGAGAAGATCCGAGGGAAACGCGGACTACCTGCGCCCGCCGGTACATCTTAGCGACGCCTGCCTGCACGAGGCATTGGCGTGGAAGCTGACTAAACTCGTCTTTACAATTTCAAGATTCTAGCCGGTTTAGCCGAGGCAGAGTTTACAACCGCATTCTTCCGCAAGTCGTTTAATAGTCTTGTTGATTTTGATCGACTTGGGAGGAATCCGTTATGGATGCCCATCAGAGCAGCGCGCGAACCATGGATCGAAGAGCCTGGAAAGTGCACAAGGCTAGTCGGGCGAAACCAGCAACCCGACCGTCGGTTGAGCAATTAGCCGAAGTGATCCGCGAGTTGCGAGACTTGCTGCATGAGTACGCTCCGAGCTGGTATTCGCCGGAACAGCACAGCCGGGTGGAATCGGCGATTCAGAGAGTTTCTGAACGCTGAGCTATCAATTGCACGTGGTCTCAGGTGTCCGGGGTTCGGCGAACTTGTAGCCCACTCCAGGGATGGTCAGGATAAATTCAGGTTTCTTGGGGTCTGACTCCAGCTTCTGGCGAAGGCTGCCGATGTGCACATCCACGGTTCGCGTGAACGTTCCTTCGCTATATCCCCAAACATATCGCAGCAGTTCGTCCCTGGAGACCACGCGCCCGGTACGCTCCACCAGATAGCGGAGAAGTTGGAATTCTCGTCCGGCGAAATAGACGGCTCTGCCGTCTCGGGTGACCAGGGATCTTCGCAGGTCGATGTGGATGGTGCCGAAGCGATACACTCCCTGGCCGGCGTAGTTCGGCGCCCGCCTGAGAAGAACTTCCACTCTCGCCATCAATTCGGAGGATTTGAAGGGTTTGGTGACATAGTCATCGGCGCCTAACTTCAGCCCCACGACTTTGTCCATCGTGCGGTCTTTTGCCGTGAGGAAGAGAATGGGTGTTGCCATGCCGGCTTGCCGAATATCGCGGCAAATATCGAATCCGGTGCGAAACGGCAACATGACGTCGAGGATGATCAGGTCAAAGGGCAGCGTCGTTGCCTTCTCTAGTCCCTCGGCGCCGTCGCCGGCGGTATCCACGACGTATCCCTCCCCGCGCAGGCGGTCGCTTAGCGTCATGCGTAGTGCTTCTTCATCTTCAACCAACAGAATACTTTCGTTCATTCCTGCTTCACCCATCCAGTTGTGGTGTACAACTCCTGATCAAGATTTTCTTGCGGCGGAATTGGCAGATGCAGCGTAAATGTGCTGCCTTTGCCGACCACACTTTCAACCGACAGCGAGCCTCCGAGGGCCCCGGTGATAGCTTTGGCCAGCGCCAGTCCTAGACCTGTGCCGTGAATCTGCGCAGAGATTACCCTCGGACTCCGATAGAAGGGCTCGAAGATGTGCTTCATTTCCGAGGGACTGATGCCGATCCCGTTGTCGCGAACATGAATGCGCAGTTCCTTTCCTGCCGTGCCCAGATCAGAAATTTCCGCGATGATCGCGATCATGCCATTGCGAGGGCTGTATTTGATCGCATTCGTCACCAGATTCTGCAGACACCGGGTAAGAGCAGGCGTGTCGCCCAGAACATACGGCAAGTTTTTGGGGACGGATTGCTCCACCGAACATCCTGTCTTTTGAAGCAAGCCGGCGATGTTCTGGCGAACGGACTGCAGAACGTCTTCAACCCGCAGAGGTTGCAGCTGATAGCGGACACTATCATCCCGGCTGGTGGCAAAGAGTAGCACCTGATCTACCAGATCGATCAACTGCGTGGCCTGAGTGGTGATGATATTGCCATAGCGGAACAGCGCCGGTTTGCCATCAATAAATCCATCCGCAATGTTTTCTCCGGCAGATAAGATGGCCGATAACGGAGTACGCAGTTCATGAGACACCGAGGCCACGAATTCCATCTCCATCCACGCCAGACGCTGCGCGCGATGCGTTGCCACGGCGACCAGTGTCATGCTGGCGATTAACAGCAGCAGAACCAGCGCCGGGGTAATCATGTTCTTCCGCCGCAAGGTCGCCATTGCCGCCAGCAGAGAGCCATTTTGCTTGCGTAAAATCAGCGTCCATGGCTGCTGTTGCATCCTGTACTGGAATACAGGAAACCATACTGAGCCAGAGAATTTGTGCCATTCCAGGCCGGTGAGCGAGTTACGGTTTTTGAAGGCCCCCCAGAAGTATCCTTCCGTACTTTCCGGTGGCAGGCCGAAGATGTTCATTGTGGCGTCCGCATCGCTGCGCTCGGAATCTGCGTTCTTCCCGGACGGGTAGATCAGATGCTCAGAGCTTCCCCCGACTCCCACGCTAAGCTCATACTCGTTGTCAGCGATGTACTTCTTCGTGATATCAGGCAGAACTTCTTCGCGGATCACGTCCAAGTCGAGTACGACCACGATCCAATCGACTGCCTGTCCGATGCTGTTGTCTTTACCTTCGAGTGGATGGTGAATGATCGGATGAACGATTGCAGGTACGTTCTGATCAAATTGCCATCCCGTGATGGGGTTGTAGCGGGCGAGACCGGGATCCGTGGTACGAGCAGTATGTGTGGATTCCTTCAGTTCCCACGCCCACAACCCCTCCGTGATATCTTGCGACCGTTCCCGCAGACGAGCCAGGAGTTCGCTTAGCTTTTCTGGCGGGTCCGCGATCTTTAGCGGCTCTTGACTGGCCCCAATTCGAAAAAGCCGTGGACCGCGCCGCTGGCTAGTTTCCCAAATGTAAACGTGCTCCACCATCTTGGGATGCTCCCGAGACCAGCGGGAATAGCGCTCGCGATAGGCGAGCCAGTTGTCATGTTCGCCGGAGTCGGGTCCGACCTGAAGCGCCACGCAGATGCCAGCGAACTGCCGATAAAGATCGAGGTGCCAGTCCAGCATCAGGGACTCCACGTTGTTGCCGATCCTAGTTTCGGAGGCCTCGGTGATCTTTGAGGTCCAACGATATTGAAGGACGGCTACCGTCAACAGGAGTGCGACCATGCCCACGACTGCAATGATCCAGAAGAACGAGAGCCTCCGGACCTGGGCAAAATCGCTGAACCTGGCTGGCGGACTTTGAACGTGGTTTTTCATCGATAGCGAACGAGAGTTTGGCCGGACCTCATGTTCTGGACGAACCCCAAAATAATCAAAGACGCGAGCGCAGGCGTTCGAACGTTTTACTTCGAACATTCTAAAGGGGAGGGGATGGAAGCGTTACGCCTAGGATCTAACCGGATTCTCTTCGGATACCGTGACCTGTGTCAAGGGCGGATGTCCACCGTTTGTAGAGGCCGGGGGGTGGTCCTGTACATCTAATGCTGCATATCTACCCGACTCGCCAACTTGGAGTTGGGGAGCAGTTGACCGCATTTCTGGATGCTGTGATATCGAGCCTCGGCTTTCAATCTGACCGCCTGGTGCGCGTCTTCCTGATGAATCCGACAGGGTCTGATTGTATCTGTGTCGGCTTCGCATCCGCATTTTTCGAACGCGATGACGGTTCCGTTGGGGTCCTTACGGAACATTACGCGGGTGTATCTCGCTCTATGGAAACGTGTCCCAACCACTGGACCATCAGACTGGCTTGAGTTTAGCGGCGAGTGGATACCGAAAGATGAGGAATTCAACAGCAAAATCAGAACCTCGGATTGCGCTGGAAGAACGTTAACCGCATCGTCCTCTGAACGATGAACCCGATCAAGAATTTTGGAGGCCGGAGACATGACTAAAGTAACCAACTCACTCCCGAATTCGGAGCACGCCGCAAATCGACCTAGGATGGAAATGCCATTCTTCGGGTGGCCCACGCAAAACAGCTTTGGGGTGCACCCCAATTCGCGCCTCCCAGCTGCGGTCCCGGAACACGAGGTCGAGACCGCGAAAAACGCTCGCCTCGTCTCTAAATTCCTCGAGGGTATCGCCGGTTTTGAATACGCGCGAATAGGGCAAGCAGCAGCATCGTCACAACAGTCGTCGTGACCAGAACAGGCAAGATCCAGTGCGCCCAACTGCGCCTCGACGGCTGTTCCAGCGGGGGAGTCTCAACCAGAGACGTGGTCGCGGCAGGTTTCGCCGCTGCCGTCTGATCGGTTCTGGGCACGATGGGCACGGACTGGGACGGGAGGACGGCCAAGCCATTATTCGCCAACTTGACGAGGACTTTATTGGCCAACGGTAATACTCGAAACTCCGGGGGAGCTACCAGATCCAGCACTACGCGGGTAATGGGAGGGTTGGCGCTGAGTAGTCCAATGCGAACATCTCGCAGTTCTCCACGATGGATCGGGATTTTCTCCAATCCCGCGGCCGGCCGTGCCTCAGGGAGGTCGACAATCAACCGGTCTGGGTCGGTCACGAACTGAGTGCGTGGGG
>Ga0335077_10002082_pt1 | contig 23903 bp, 13 predicted proteins | sample Lox_Sample_31_FD_207151 | JGI IMG/M metagenome (GOLD analysis project Ga0335077, IMG submission 207151) | Soil microbial communities from Loxahatchee National Wildlife Refuge, Florida, United States - Lox_Sample_3.1 | ecosystem: Environmental > Terrestrial > Soil > Wetlands | place: USA... | reverse complement strand
TTCTTGCCATTTCGCGTGGGGCGCGATTGAATACGCAATTCCAGCCGGCTGGGTAGCTCAGTTGGTAGAGCAGAGGACTGAAAATCCTTGTGTCGGCGGTTCGATTCCGCCCCCAGCCACCACTCTTTGACGCTTGGGCATCAAGGAGTTTTGAAAACGGTGGGTAAAAGTGCCAGCAGAAGTGCCAGCACGAGTTTAACTCTGGCCTGCTCCACGTAACCGCCGCCTGCTCCTTACCGGAGTCGAGTTCAACGGTTGTAACCTCATCACTGTGAACAAACAGTTATGAGACAACGATACCGACTTTACCGCCGAAAAAAAGGCGGCCGTTATTACCTCCACGATGACGCAACCGGCAAGCAGGAAAGCCTGCATACCAGTGACCGGGCTACTGCCTTGCGGCTTTTGCACGCTCGCCAGGAAGCGGAGGAGCAGCCCGCCATCAATCTGCAAATCGCCAAAGCCTATCTCGCCGCCACGGATAAAAACTTTATCAATCGCACCTGGCGCGAGGTCATGGCCGAATTCGTCAAAACCAAGAGTGGCAGCAACCGCACCCGCTCCGACCGCGCCGTTCTGGATGAATCTTTTGATTCCATCCGCGACCTGCAATTGATTGAGACGCGTCCGGAACACTTCTTGCGCGTGCTCGAATCCGGCAAAGTTTCGACCAATAATTATCTGCGGCGGTTTCATAATTTTGCCGTGGACATGGGCTGGCTGCCTTGGCCGGTCATGCCCAAACGCCACTGGCCCGCCATTCACTACAAGGAAAAGCGGGCGATCACGCGCCAGGAGCACGAATTGATTTTGAGCCGGGAAAAGAACCCGGAAATGCGCGCCTTCCTATGGTGCTGCTGGCACATCGGCGGTTCGCAAAGTGACGTGGCGCATTTGAAGGCCAAGGACATTGACTGGCGGAGTCAGGTGGTGAGTTTCTTCCGGTCCAAGACCGGGACGGCGCAAATTATTCATTTTGGCAGTGCCTTGGCGGAGGTGTTGCGGGATTTACCCGGTGAGGGGTTGTTGTTCCCCCGGCTTGCGGCAATGGATGAGAAACACCGCGCGGCACGTTTTCAACGGGCCTGTCGCCGTGAGAAAATCACGGGCATCTCACTTCACTCCTATCGTTATGCGTGGGCGGAACGGGCTAAAGTGGCCGGTTACCCTGAACGCTTCGCCCAAATGGCTTTGGGCCACAACAGCAAAGCCATTCATCGAGCCTATGCAAAAAAGGCGCAAGTGGTTTTGCCGCCGTTGGAAGAATACGAACAAAAAGTTGTGCCGCTAACCAACGCGGATAAGCTGACTATGGCAAAGCCGGCGGAACTCGCCCGCGTATAAGGAGGGAACCATGCAACCGCTAGAAATCAAAGCACTCGAACTGAAGGCTACGGTGTTAAAATCCCTTGATGAGTTCATCCACGAACACGCCCTCGCCTTTTTTGTCGTAGCGATCTATCTCTTATTGGCTCTGTTGGTGTGGGTATTGTGTGGCGGGCTGCGCCGAAAATTTCCCAATCAATCGAATATTTGTGCCGGCATCGGCATCGTTATACAGCCACACACACCGCCTTTGCCGCCGCCACCAATCATCCTTAACGAATATGACCCGCCGGATTGCGACGGCGATAATTATTGGGAATGAACACAGGCGATGACAGGTGGCGCGGCGTGCTTCTTAGAAGCGATTCCCACGGCGCAAAGCGGACGCAGTCAAGGCAGACCACAGCGAAGCGAGGAACGCCTTGACGGCGACCGCGCGCCGTATCATGGAAGCGCGAGGCACACCGCACGGTCGCTACCGCGTAGCAAGTCACTTTTGGCGCCCCGCTCGCCGTCTCCTTCTTTCTTCGACGATTGCCCGGATTGAATAGGTGTAGGTTACATTTCTTTCGCCCCTAACCTGCTTGGTTAAATCCGCAAGGTTTTCGGGCAATGGACCGTTTGGGGCAATTTCTGGATTAGGGACAAACTTTGGCAATTCCGTCCAGTAAAGGGTGCATTCGCAGCAATCCCGCTTGCTTTCTTCGCAACGCAGGTTTTTTACTTTTCTCGCGCAGAGATATTCATTCGGCCAGTGGCCGTAACAGAATTCTGGATTTATGTCCCTGTGTGCCACCTTGAAGAACGGATCTTTCTTGTTTGGAATGCAAAACCCCATTTTTTCGCAGAGAGTGAAATTGTATTCGGAGCAATACAGAACCGGGAGCATGGATATGATGCTTTTTTCGCGGAACTGCGGCGGAATGAATGCCACTACTTTGCACCGTCCGTTGCATGCCGCCCCCGGTCCTTCCCAGGTAATCACCCATGCGATTTTGCCTTTGGTTTTCACGTTCCTTCGTTCAGATTTGGCGACGGACTTCAATTTCTCGCACTTCACGCACTGCCCCTCTGTTTTTGTTCGTCGGCACGACGAAATAATTCCGCTGGCACACCGGACATTCAATTCTGGTTTTCACCGTTGGACCAGCCAACGCGCCAGTGCAACCAACCAAGGGCAATTTGCGTCCACACTCGCAATGCCATGCTGCATTATTACCCGTGGCGATTGCGTCCCGCGGTTGACCTTGAAGTGGAATTACAAAAATCGGGTGTTGTCGTTGCGGCATGGCAAATTATCCGCACGGGACTGCCGGCAGTCAAGATGCGCCGCCTCGGAAAAATGTGTTGCCATCCGCGCGAACGCGATATGCTCTGTCGCATGAGTATCTCAATGTCAAAATTGGTGCGAGAAATTACCGGAAGAGCCTGGCTCGTATATCGTCTGGCGAACCATACAAAAATGGAAATTTACTTCGGTGCCACCAAGGATTATTCCAATCGTTTCAAGGAACACGCCGGCAGGGAAACAGAGACAATCAAACACTGGGATTTTGTTAATGATAGCATTGACGAAAAACTCGTGGAAGACGGTCTAACGGAAAAAGAAGCGATTGAATTAGAGCACACTTTGGATAGCCAGAAAGATAGTGAATTTCCAGATTACACTGTCTTCAAGACTGGCGGAAGATAATGCCACTGCAATCACCCCTGGTTCGGCCCTGGAACCTGGTGCCGTTCGGCTATGCCAGATAATTCCCGGCCAGCTTTGAACGCTTCCGCGCATTCTTGTTGCGCCAGTGACGGTGGATGGCCGCCATCACTTTATCGAGCCATTCTTGATTGGCAAACTTTTCCGCCAGCGCGTCACGGGAAAAATGCTTCACGCAATAACGCCCCGGATGGCCAAGGGGCTTGAGTAGCCCCGCCCGAACCAGTGGCGGAATGTTATGCGTGGCGATACCTAGCGCCTCGGCCACTTTCTCTTTGGTCAAGAAAACGGGGAATTTCTCCAACGTCTCCAATTTCAACGGTGAATCGGGATTCATACGACCGACTTGGTTACAGTAACGGTGACTTCGGAAATGTGCGTGTTCAGTGTTGCAGCCAGACGGCGATCCGCCGATTTCACGAATTTCAATTCAAATTCCTGAATCGCCGCTTCCAGCCGCTTGAGGCCGCTGCCCAGGACGACCACCTCAGCCCGTGCAAAGTGGATCAGCATTTTTTCGGGCGGGGCGTCCGGCTCCGTTTCCAAGGCTGGATTGGAAATTCTTTCGGCATATAGGAACTGCGCGTAAGGCAGCAGATAGCTGATGCCGTCGTCGGCAAACACGGCCAGTGCGGCGATGGAGGAATCCGTGTCCAGGCATGGATTATCGCGCGGGCTAGACGCCGATGTGGTAGGACTGTCGCTGTGGTTCAACTGGTTTGATTTCATGGATGCTCCTTTCAGTTGTGTCCGTTGAAATGGATTGCACAAGGCGCTGGCGGAACCGCTCTAGGAAACGATTGCCGCGCTGCAAAATGGTTTGGAGGAAGTTGCGTTGCGGCATGGCTTCAACCGCCGCCAACCGCGCGCTGGAATGGGTGACATGCGAGCGGAGCAAATCACTGTCATCGGTGAAAATCCGGCAACGCTCACGACCGCGCGAAATGCTGACGTAAAATTGCTCCTGATGGACGGCGGGCAGCGAACGGGAAGACGCCACAAGCAAAACTTCATCCACGGTTTTGCCTTGGGCGGCATGCGACGTGACGGCATAACCGTGAGTGAACGTGCGATAATCGGACGGAATCACCCGGCCATCAGCCAGCAAAACCGAATCACCTTGAATGGCTTTGACCTCAACGAGTTCGCCGTTGACGAAACGCTTTTGCCAGTTCGATTGCAGCAACAGCTTGTCACCGGCGGCCACTTTCAATTTTCGTCTTTCACCAACGTCAAATGAGGCAGAGCTTGCACCCAATGGGAAAAGGCTTTCAACACCATCTCCATGTTGAACTTTCAATAAATTGTCTTCCACGGCGACCACTTGCGCCATTTCACCTTTTTCAAAACCATGTCCTCGACGATGAAAATGGATGGCCAAGCCGGGACGGTATTGCCGCGCATCCCGTTTCTGTGCTTCCGTCCACGAGAGCGAATCGAAAACCGAAAATTCCTTTTCTTCCAGCGCCAGGCGACCGGACGATTTCAATTCCGCCCGGACCTTTTCCGTCACCGCCTCGATTTCATTCCACGTCGGCGCGACCAGCAGCGCGGATTTATTTTCTGCCAACGCTTTCAAATATGACTTCGCTGCCGAATCGTGAAGGTTGGCACCCGAAAATTCAGCCACCGCACCCATGCGTTCCAGTTGCGCGAATGCTTCCACGGTGCGTTTCTGCGCCGCCAGTTCCACGGCCTTGCGATATTCGGCCTTGCGTTGCCGCCGAATGGCCGTCAGTTGACCGGACTTGAAATCGGAATGCTGCTCCAATATCCGCAGCGCATCGCCACGAGCAACCGAACCATGCTGGCCGGTGTCACCGGAAAGGACAATCCGGCAGTTCTTCCCCAAATGAAACAGCCGTTTCATGTCATCCAAGCCCACCGCCCCGGCCTCATCCAGCACCACCAGCTTATCCTTGGGCAATGGTTGCCTGGACAGCAGCAGGCTTTGCAACGTCACTGCCTCGAAGCCTTCTTTCCTTAACACGTCGGTTGCCGCCGCCGTCGGCGCACTGAACAGCGGTTCAACTTTCGCTTCCTGGCAGGCCGCGACCAGTTCGCGCAGTGCCGTGGTCTTGCCTGTGCCTGCCAATCCCCGCAAACCCGTGATCCGGTCACTGGTACGCAGGACATGATAAATCGCCCGGCGTTGATCTTCACCGAGCCAGTCGGCAGGCCGGTAACCGGGATGCAACGGGGGAATTGAATCACATCCATCATTGACCGTCTGAATCAATTCCAGTTCCGTGGCCAAAATCTGCCGCGTGGAAAACCCGCGTTCGGTCCTAACCAAGTCCGCCGAATGTTTCACCTCCGCTTTCAACTGGTTCAAATCCACCTGGCCCAAACGATGTGACAAGGCCACATTCAACAGTTCATGTTCCGGCACCACCGATTTGCGCTCGAACAAATGCTCGATGGCGTGATTGAGACCAAAACTCTCCACCAAAGCGATTCGCGGCAGGCACGAGGAATAGGCGTCCGCACGGAGTTTTCGCAGCACCCGCCGTTCCTCCGGTGACAACTGCGCCAGTTGACGCTCGCGCACTTCCGCCGTTGAGATGCCCTTGACCTTTTTGGCCCGGCTCTGATGCACCGCCAGGGCAATGGCATCGTTGGAAAGTTTATGTCCCAGCCGTTGTTCCGTTTCCTGAACCACCGTGTCACGCTCTTGAGAGCGTTTGGAAAAGCGTTTCAAGACCTCATCGCTGACACCCTCGATTTCAAAGCCGTGCCTGGCCGGTTGAATCCGGTAGCCGATTTGTTGCACCCTTTTGGCCAGTTCATTCCGATAAACCGCCGTGCCGTAACGGATCGCGTCATACATGCCACGGGCCTCCAGCGCCTTCCAGCAACGTTCCCGTTCGTCAAACGTCGCGTTGAACACGGTGAAGTGGGTATGTAACTGCGGGTCCAGCGCGCGGGAACTGTCATGCAGAAACGCGGCGGCCACCAGGTTGCCGGTGGTTCGGTCCTTTTGGCCGCCCTGTTTCCTGACCCGCGCGGCGGCAAAAGTTTCCAATTCGCGGAACGCAATCTTGGAGGCTTCCTCATGCACCGCGACCAATCGCCGGTCATCCAACGTCACCGCCAGCACCGAAACGGATTTGGGCGCCGAACAGGTGAAGTCGTAAAACACCCGGCGCTTGTCTTTTTTCAACTGGCGTTGCGTCAGGCGTTCGCCGTCAGTCGGATTTCGATTTTCACAGAGCGCGTGAAATTGTTCGCGCGTGGCTTTTTCCTTCAATCCCAAGCGTTCCGCGCCCTTGCCGATCCACTGGCCGGCACGGATTTCGCCGGCAGCGTAATAATCATTCTGCGCCAGATGCTCGTCGAAATACTGCTCGGCATCAGCCAGATTTTTCTGCGCAATGGCGGTGAACATACGACGCAACTTTAATGGTTTTCAAAAACGACTTTGTTCTTTTTCCGAACAATTTTTAACTTCATTCCATCGGTCAGTTTGCCGGAAAATTTCCCCGTCCTTGTGCGAAAATTGCACAAAATGAAGGGGCGGGAATCTGTAGAATAAACCGCCAGACCCATTGGCATCATTGGCGTTTTCGCTTCCACCAGCAACCAGAGGCATGAGATCGTTCTCATCGTTGCCGTAACTCTGGCAGAAAACGGCGGACCGCACTTGCAAGCCTTGCAAGAAATGTGCGCCGGCCTTTGTTCGCTCCAATCGAAGAATTTTCTCTGGAACCTTTTGAGCCGGCGGCGGTGATGTTCGATGCCAGTCGAAGAGCAACTCACATCGCCAGCGGCAATCCGGGTCCGATGATGCCGGCATGGGCACCGACCAATCGTCACTATTTTCATGCCTGCCATTTTGGCGGAAAATTTCCCCTCCGTGGTGTATGTGATACATGAAATGTGCCGAATTGATAATTTCTTCATACGGCACCAGTATGGCAAAGAATCCGGCTTGTTTTGTGTAATGGGTTACAAAAAATGAAAGGGCAATAAATGGCAGGAAAAACTGCGAAGCCCATTGATTTCATTAGGGTTTACACCATTTGTGGACAACAAAATCGAAAAATTATTCCCCGTGGGCGCGCCAACGTCGTTTTGCCACGGCGTGACGGGTGAAATTTCAGTTGAGTTATGAGATTTAAGAGTTCAGATTGCAGGCGTGAGCCAGCTTACTTGTGGCCGTGGCTTTGGCTCGTTGGGTGACTCGACACATTTATGAAAACCAGACGATGGGTTGCAGCATTCGTTTTACAGGCGTCACTACTGGCCAGCATTTCAGCTACCGCTGGCGAGAAGCTCGGCAGCGTCCAGACTGAACTTGGCAACACCACCATAGGTGGTTATGTGGATTCGTCGGTCAGTTGGCAGCCTCAAGCGCCGACGCAGCATGAACATGGTGGTTGGTGGCGGAATTTTATGCTTTGGTTTGGATTTCATGGACGATAACCAGTCGTGCTAAAACCATCCGTGCGCCATGTGCCTCGGCGTGAAGTCGTGTTGCAATTGATGTTGACCACGACAGAAGGGTAAATAGTTTAACACCAAAATCCCTAAGCGAATCATGGGCAAGTCCAAGCCGCAAAGCTGGCAAATTCGGTGCTTGAACTGTGATTTTACCCAATCATGGGATAAACACGTTGCCCGGCCCAATTCCAGTAGTCGAACTTGCACCATCCGCCGGTGTTCGCACTGCAAACGCATCCACATCCATGTCATCGAAAGAGTCCCAATAACTTGGCCCTTTCGCTGATACAAGAATCGTATTTGACCAATTCCGGCGCTTTGACTGGCCGGCTTTCTTCCAGGTATTCAGAAACCGGCCAGACAAATCGCCGCGCAATCGAAACCTATACGGTCGCGCATCTCAACGGTCGTTCCTGAAACCACGCTCCACTTCGCTGTCGTCTGTTCATGCCACTGCCGACCTGCTCCGTTTCGCTTTCGGTTTCAGAACGCCCGTTCAGTGCGCCAATCATCATCCATTCGATACGTTCAGCCGAACGTGATTTTTAGCGGCTTTCCGAAATGTGAAAGCCGTTAATTTGGTTAGACACCATCTCCTTATTTGAATAAGGCTGCCTCTGACGCCGGCTATCCGCCGTTTGTCCGGTGGATGTCCGCCAGAAATGCCGCCGTAATTGCCGGAATTCATCCGTGCAACATCCGATGAGTTGTCCGGCCAATGTCCGGTGCAATACCCGCGCAACATCTAGCGCAACAGCCGACACAGCCTCCGTGCGGTGTCCGGTGAATCATCCGGCCAATTGCCGAGAAATATCCGGCGTAATTGCCGGGAACCATCCCGGCGCTCTCCGGGCATTGTCCGAATAACTGCCAGCCAATTGCCGGGCAACGTCCGAATCGTGTCCGGCGCAGAATCTGCGCAAAAGGCGAGGGACATCCCGGCAATTGTCCCAGCAACGTCCTGACAACATCCAGGCGCTGCTCGCAAACTCGGCCAGTCATGTCCGCTTGCAGTCTATGATCTGACCTTGACTGCGATGTGGCCAGGTCTGGTCCACGACCGCGCACTGTCCTCGGAGAACAACATTATAGGCGCAGTCGCGCCGGTCGTACCGCGCACGAATCCGGTTTCGATTGTATGTCGCCGGTCGTCGCGTCAATGTAGTGCCCCTGCTGCCCTCGCCTCCACATTGACCCGCCGCCCGGCTCTGGGGACTGGCTGCGTAGGATTCGTTGCTGGGAAACTGTTCGCTGGACAAGATTAAATCATCTTAGAAAATGCCGGTCATGAAGCAGCTTTAAGCCTTCCTGTCACCAAACGGTTTTGGCGGGCTTTGAATTTTCTCCTGAAAGAATCCTCTTTGTCACACGTATCTTTAAACACAGGAACGGAACTGTTCGGTTCGTATTTCGGCATGGAATTAAGAGAAGTATGTTAAATTGGTGAAATTAGATTCATAGACGAAATGCGCCAAAATGTAACAATAAAGTTATTGAATTAATTCTCCAAAAGGCGTAAGAATGATTCGTCATTTGAGTCACTGGCTATTTGGAGGGCCACTCGATGGCAGGCTACATGAGAGCAGGCGAGCAACAGGATGGACGCAATCGGCTGATGCGTTTCCTAGGCTGGGGATGGGGATTATCTTCCGACAGGCCGATTTCCTCGGCGTCTCTTTCAAATCGTGTTTTTTTATGAAAACTTCACGTTTTACCATCACATTCCAGGCATTTGTTCTGGCCGCGGCAAACCTCACTGTCTGTTCACACGCCCAAACTGCCGCTTCACCAGCACCCGCGTCAAACGCTGGCCAATCCACGCTGCAAATTGGGACCTATCAAGTCACCGAACGCGACGGCAGTTCTCAAGTCTGGCAGCGTGTTGATTATGAGACCCTTCCGTCAGGCGTGTCTGTTCCGCACGTCCACACATATACCGAACTGGCAACAGGGATGCGCTATCAGAAGAACGGTCAGTGGGTTGAGAGCAAAGAGGAGATTGTTATTCTTCCCGATGGCACGGCGGCGGCAACGCAGGGACAACATCAGGTCTATTTTCCCGCCGACATTTACCAGGGCGTGATCGAACTGGTGACGCCGGACGGAAAACATTTGAAAAGCCGGCCCGTTGGCCTGAGTTACGATGACAGGACCAACACCGTGCTGATCGCGGTGCTCAAGAATTCGGTGGGAGAACTGCTCGGTTCCAATCAGGTCATCTTTCCCGATGCATTCACGGGGGTCAAAGCGGATTTGGTCATGACCTATCACCGGGGCGGATTTGAAAGCGATGTGGTATTGCGGGAACAGCCGCCGGGGCCAGATACTTACGGTTTGAATTCCGCGACCACCCGGCTGCAATTATTGACTGAATTCTTCAACCCGCCGATGCCGGGTCAGCAGGCCGGTGCGACGAGCAAAGCCGACGGCCTGGCCGACGTCACCTTGAAATTCGGGACAACCATCATGGGACGTGGCAAGGCGTTTGTGGCGGGTGATCAGACCTTGGGTTCGAATTCGCTACCTGTCATTCGCCGCTCGCCACACAATTCGATTCCGGTCTATAAAAGCTGGGTGCATCTGCAAGGGCGGACGTTTTTGGTGGAGGAAGTGCCATATCGGCGGATCGCTCCTCAATTGCAGACCTTGCCCGTGCCGGCCAACGACACGACCCAGGCTGGCTCCGGCAACTCTATATTGTACAAGGTCTCGGCCACGCGATTGCTGCCGTCGGCCCGCTTGGTTCAAGCTGGCACCAATACGGTGCAACTGTCCAGAGCAGACCTCAATTTGAAACATGGCGTGGTGCTGGACTATGTGGAACTGGATTCGGACACAAATGATTTTACGTTCCAAGCGGATACAACTTTCTTCATCAGCAGCGGGGTGAATATCAGTGGCACGGTGACATTTGAGGGAGGGACAGTCATAAAGTTTCCGGAGGATGGTGAGGATGGACTTACGATCGGCACCGTGGTGTGCGATACCACCGCCTACAGTCCGGCGGTGTTCACTTCGGAGAATGATGATTCCGTGGGCGAAACCCTGCCTGGGAGCAGCGGCAGTCCGGCGGAAGGCGGGAATAGCTATATTGGAGGCAATTCCGTAGAACTGGACCATTGCCAGTTCAGCTATGCCGGAGCTGCGTTGGCGACTTCGCAGAGCTACAGCATTTACAACGACTTGCGATTTATGCAATGTTACTTCGGGATTGTTGCCGGCAACATTGAAGTCACTAACATGCTGGCGAGTGGTTGCAGTTGGGTTTTCGACGTGGAGGATGCGATTTGTGAAAACGTCAGCTTCGATCAGTGCCAGGGCATTTGTGACGGTACTGGCGAATTTACCAATTGCATCTTTTCCAGCGTTGTCGGCGTTGATTATAGTTATTGGGACCCACCGGTTTATTATGCTTTTGTTGGCAGCCACAATGGTTTCGGTAACTGTGATAGCTCGGTGTATTTTGGAGACAATCAGTTTACAGATAATAACCCGTTTCAGTCCGGACCCCTTGGCGGTTATTATCTGTCGCCCTACAGCCCATTCGTTGACGCCGGGAATGTCACGGCGGACAAGCTGGGACTGTATCACTTCACTACGCAGACCAATCAGGCAATCGAGGGCAACTCCCCTGTTGATCTTGGCTATCACTATGTGGCGTTGGATGCCAATGGCAACCCGCTGGACAGCAATGGGGATGGGATTCCTGATTATCTGCAGGATGCCAATGGAAATGGAATAGCAGATGCGGGCGAAACAAATTGGGGCATCGCCATTCTCACGCAGCCGGCCAACCAGACCGTAGTTCAAGCCGGCAATGCGACATTCAGTGTGACTGCGTCAGGCATCGCTCCATTGAGCTACCAATGGTATGTTGGAGATGGTACCAACTCTGACATATTGGTCGGGGCAACCAATACGTCGCTAATTCTCACTAATGTTCAGCCCTGCGACGCCCACAGTTATTTTGTCGTGGTAACCAATGTTGTTGGATCGCTTACCAGTTCCAATGCGGTCCTAACCGTCCAAGTGGCAGTTCCCATGGTCGCAGTCGAGGGAGAGCGTATCATGGAATTAACCGCGAATGGAGACGTGGTTTCCTGGGGCGGAAATCAATATGGCGAACTGGGCGATTATACTCACCTCGACGGCACTAACCCGGTTCATGTGGTTGGTCTGGCCAATGTAACCAAGATAGCTTCAAGTCTAAACTACTCACTAGCCATTGACTCAGGCGGAGTGCTTTGGGCTTGGGGACAGCTTGACGACGAAGACGCAACCAATGTCCCCACGCAAATTGTGGGGATGACGAACATAATAGCGATTGCGGCACAGCAAAGCCCCGCTGGTGATCCCGCTGTGGCCGTAAAGGCTGATGGCACCGTTTGGATGTGGGGTATGTCGGGTTGCGATACTTATGGATTTCCTCCGGTGCAAATTACGGGGCTTTCCAATGCTGTCTCGGTAGCAGCCGGAAACTGTCAAACTTTTGCGTTGACGACTGATGGAACAGTTTGGACGTGGGGAAATGGAAACGAAGTCCCCGCCCCGGTTTCAGGGTTGAGCAATATTGTGTCCATTTGCGCTGGTGATTATCACACGCTGGCCTTGGCTTCTAACGGCGTAGTTTGGGCATGGGGTGACGATAGTTGGGGAGAATTAGGTGACGGTGGAATTGAAAGTTCCACCGCCACGCCGGTCATAGTTATTGGACTTACGAACGTGATCGGGATTGCCGCCGGAACCCGGCACTCCCTGGCGGTGGATGCTCAAGGCAATTTATGGGCGTGGGGTGATGATAATCAGGGTCAATTGGGCGATGGTGGTTTTGGAAGCACCAGCCTGCCCTTTCAAGTTCCCGGCATGAGCAACATCGTTTTCGCAGCCGCAGGTTCTGATGCCTCTGCTGCTTTGGATGGCAATGGCAATTTGTGGAAATGGGGGGATTCAGATAGCGATAACACGGATTGGGCGTGGGGTGATGAAGCCGGGTTGCCGGCATTGGCCCCCCAATATGTTGATTTTTATAATGGGCAACTGCCCAATCTGACAATTTTGAATGGAAATAATCAGACACCCCATTCAGGTCTGGAATTTCCGCAGCCCCTGGTCTTCCAGGTGACTGATACCAACGGTGCGGTGTTAAGCAATGCGCCGGTCTCCGTGGAAGTCATTGCAGGTGACATGGAACTGCGAACCGTCAGCGGCGGGGGCGATTACAAAGGGCTTCGGCTGACGACCGACACCAATGGCGAAGTTTCCTTGATCGGGTACGCGGACCAGGATTTTAGCAACCCAAACTGTGTTGTCAGAGTGCTGGCTGCCAGCCGGGAACGAATTGTGGAGGCAGATTTCAATGAAACGCTCGTTTCGCCGCCCACCATCCTCATCACCAGTCCGGGAAATGGCAGCACGTATCTGGTGGGGACAAATCAACCGCTGACCATCACCGTTGATGCCGAAGCCGCGCCCGGCGCTTCCATTCAGGAAGTGGATTACAACTATCAATTTAATGGTGGCGGCAATACGCCTTTGGGTGTTTCAACTCAAAGTCCGTATTCGTTCATTTGGACAAACAGCCTGTGGTGGACAAATGCCTTTGTTGGCCAATATACCCTGTCGGCGGTCGCCGTGGACGATGCAGGAGCGCAGTCTGATCCTCAAAGCGTGAACATCACAATTGCCCTGGACTCGGACGGCATCGGAATTCCGGACTATTGGCAACTCCAGTATTTTGGCTATGTGGGAGTGGATCCCAATTCCTCTCCAGACGGAAACGGCCAAAGTTTATTGTATGATTATCAAAACGGCATTGACCCGACCGATTATTACGATGGGAATCTGCCAAACTTGGAGATTGTAAGCGGGGATAACCAGGTCGGTGCTTCGGGTTCATTCCTCCAACAGCCGTTGGTGGTTCAGGTGACTGATGTGAATACAAAAGGGTTGAGCAATGCACCCGTTGTGTTCGGAACGCTCGATGGAAATGAAACATTTGCGGCAACGACAAACGATACGCCTGTCTCCACGCTTACTTTGCGCACGGGGCCAGACGGTCAAGTCCCGGTCTGGGTTTACTTCTCACCGGCATCGGGAACCGATTCCCAAAAGCGATTGATTTCGGCAACCGCCTGGAGCGGGAACAATTCGGTTGCCGTTACCTGCAACGAATTTACGCGCGGACGTCTCGGTTACTGGCGTTTTAACACGACGGAATGGCTTGGTGAAGAGGGGCAAGTGCCGCTGGGTGCGGCTAACTTAAGTATCGTTCCGGACTGGAGCGTTAATGCCGTGGAGATAGACACCAGCAACCAGGCGTTCCTGGCTTACCGCGACGTGGAAGCGAACGGCATGGCCAACATTGTGACGTGGGATGGCTCAATCCGGTTTTGGTTCAAACCCGATTGGAACAGCAGCACGATCAATAGTGGCACCGGGCCGGGGGATGAAGGCCGTTTAATTGAACTGGGCAGCCAAAACAGCCTGGATGGCTGGTGGGCGTTGGTGTTGAGCCCGGACGGCACGACGTTAAGTTTCAACACGCAGACCAATGGGGTTGGGATGACCAACTTGACCGCGACGATCAGCTGGAATTCGAATGATTGGCATCAGGTGGTGCTGACCTATTCAACAACGAATTCCTCATTGTACTTGGATGGGTGGGCGGTGGTGACCAACGGTGCGGGGGTGAGTGACTATCCGGATGCGGCGATACGGGCCAACGGATTCTACATCGGCAGCGACAATGCAGGAAACAACCAAGCTCGAGGAGAATTCGACGAACTCGAGACGTTCAATTACCCCTTGAGCCTGGGAGAAGTGACCAATGATTATAATCCCTTGGTGTTGTCGCCGCCCACGGTCAGTCTGATTGTTACCGATGGAGTGTGCGACACGACTTTGAACCAAGATCAGGCAAGCGAGATTATCAGCCATGTGACCGGCATGGGTTACCCCAATCCCATTTCCTTTGTGGTGGCCGACAGTTATGCTGATGCGGTTTTTGCCGAGAATGCCGGTTTGGTGGATAGTGAAAGTGAAGGAATCAATATTACAAAACTTCCACCGCCGGTGGTTACGCCAAGCAGCGGCTATTTTAATTATCCTTCAAATATTGTTATAAGCCTGGGTGCCGAAGACCTGACCAATCTGGTGTTGGGGCTTTATCAAACTGAATTGGGGCGTCTTGGCGGCTCCGGCGAATTGCAAACCGTGATTGCCTACGCCCAAGGATTGCGCAGTGAAGGCCAGAGTGATGAGGATATTCGCTCCAATTTGATCAGCGGCCCCTATTTCAGGGGTAGTATCGAGTATGCCGATGAATTCGGCGGGCCGGGTGATGTGTATGAGGCCAACACAAATTATACCATCGAGTACAGTCTGGATAATGGAGTCAGTTGGAACATATACAACAGCCCCATCCAGGTTACCAATTCGGTGACATTGCAGGCCAGAGTGGAAAAAGCCGGTTCTTCGGATAACCGCACTCACTATGCTTATCTGGACAGCGATGCCGCTGAGGCACAATTTGAATATATCCCAGCCAGTTGGCTGGAGGAATACTTTGGCACCAATTATCAAAACAACACCAATGCCGCCCCTGATGCCGATCCGAATAATGACGGGTTGAGCAATTTGCAGGAGTATCAACTGGGCAACAACCCTACCAACGTGCCCAACCAAAGACTGGGTTATTGGCGTTTTAACACGACGGAGTGGCTTGGTGAAGAAGGGCAGGTGCCGCTGGGCTTCACCAATTTGGCAAGCGTGCCGGATTGGAGCGGCTTTGCCCTGGGAGTGGACACCAATCTTCCAGCATTTTTGGCCTACCGGGTTGTGGAAAACAATGGCAATGCCAATATCAGTTGTGGCAACGGATCATTGCGATTTTGGTTCAGTTCCGATTGGAACGGCAGCACGACCAACAGTGGCACGGGTCCGGGCAGTCTGGCGCGTCTGATCGAACTGGGCAGTCAGGATTCGGCGGACGGCTGGTGGGCGTTGGTATTGAGCCCGGATGGCACAACCTTGAATTTCATTACCCAAACCAACGGGATTGGAACGACTAACTTAAGCGCGACGGTCAATTGGGCTTCGAACGACTGGCATCAGGTGGTGTTGACGTATTCAGCGACCAATTCCGCATTGTACTTGGACGGACAGGTGGTGGTCAACGGCGCCGGGGTCGTTTATTGGCCGGATGCGACCGCGCTAACCAACGGATTCTACATTGGCAGCGACAATGCAGGGAACAATCAGGCTCGAGGGCAATTCGACGAGCTTGAAACCTTCAACTACCCGTTGAGCGCGGCATTGATTTCAAGCAACTATAATACGGTAAACCCAAACGGCAGCGGTCCTATTGATTACATCGGTTATTTGGAAGGCCTCAATCCCCTGGCTCACGGCGCCACCATTCCGGATACCAAAGGCATTGTTAACCTGCAAATTTATACGCCCTTGCATTAATCATAAAAGCAAACTGATATGAAACGGCCATCAACAATACACCTTCAGCGGCTTATGGTCCAATTAAAACGACAGAGTTTTCGTCAGAAGCTCAGAACTGTAGTGCTGCATAACTGCCAAACGATGGTCTTCTACAGCCGGCAGACTGCGAAGTTTCTATCGAACAAATATAACCAAATTGGCAGACTGCGCTCTTTACAAAAGGCGCATACCACAGGACCAGTTGGAATTTTGTTACTTTTATCTGCCATGTTCATGTCCACGCTGGCTGAAGTTGATGGACAGGACACGGTGCCAGTTCAAGTATATGAAGTCTATCCAGGCTACTTCTACTTTTCATTTCCGGCAAGCGACTGGATTGTTGATGGGCAGGGACCATCGTCTGATGGTTACTATCATTTGACACTGGGTGCTCACTGGTGCCAGCCATTGCAAATCATGTTTGGGCCCTACAGCCCCGGACCTAACTGTCCGATGGATGCCATCGATGGGTTTGCATTATTGTGGCCGTATTCCGCTTCACCCTGCTATACGGTGAAAGCCAAACCGGGACCGGGCAGCTATATTGACGATTTAATGAGTAGTTATGGATGGGATATATACGGTGGTTTTGGTAATTATAGCTACGATCCTAATGTCCAGTACACTACATTTCAATACTCTTATGCCGCTGCATTTGAATTGGATGTCTTGCCAGTGGACCAACCAGCAGCTAACGTCTACACAATCTTGGGGGCCAACTCGCTCGCTGCCGATGGCACGTCTCAAATACACTTGTGGCTGGCTAATCAGGGCTTTGCTCCTGGCGACATTACATGGAGCATTATTCAAGGTGCAGATTTGGCCACCATTGATCCAGTCACGGGGGTATTAACCGCTGGCAAAAAGGCGGGAACCGTTGTGGTCCAAGCCGAGGATGCCGAAGGGTGTTCTGGTACTTGCCAGGTTGAATTGACATGCCCGGCGCAAGATGATGGTGGCGCTTGTGCCTCTTGTAATAACGGTTTCGGCGGCACCTCGGCCAATGACAGCAGTGTTGATGTGGCCGTGGGTCTGGGTTGGTCGAGCCTTTCTGGCCACGCCGGACAATTATCCATCAGTGCCGATTACCCCAGCTCAACGCTGGCCACGCCGCAGGGGTTGACATATGAATCTGTCAGGCCCGATGTCCAAGTCATTACCGACAGTCAAGGCAACTTGCGTCAAGTCAATGCCCCGGAAGGACTGGCCGAAATTACCACTAACAGCGCAACTGAATATACCATCAATCTTTATTCAGCCACCAATGTCCTCGGGCAGACAAACGGCCTCTACTCTTTGAGCGGAACTCCGCAAACGACGGTTACCATTGAAAGTCCGGGAGGTGATACCAATCAATTAATTGTGACGGAAAGCCGCCAGGGTGTGGACACTGTTTTCGCCTATCTATGGGTGACAAATGGATGGCAATTAACCACTGGAGGTGGTTTGCGCCAGGAAACCAAGAACACGGTCTGGTCCCAAAGCAATACGGTGCGAACAGTGACTCAAACTGTGCGCAACGCCGATGGCTCGGTGGTAAAAAACGATATTCAAACCTACCAGATGTTTCCGACCGGCGAACATCTTACACAGGAAATTCTCGGCGTGGGTGCCAGCGCGCAAACAAACACGTACATCTATATGACCAATGGTTTTCTGCTGCAGTCCGTCCTTGCCAACGGGTCGTGGCAGTATTACGTCTATGACAGCCAGGATCGGCCAATACAGGTTTTCTCTTCCTTCGGGAATCAAACAATTACCACCAATCCGGCCCTGTGCCGGATGGTTGCTTATGATTATTCTCCCAATGATGTTTCCGGGTCAGGTGATGATGGCCATATCAGCTTGGGCACACCGCGCCAGGCGGTGGAGTACTTGGAGGGGCAGGAAATCAAACGCACGTACAATGTTTTTTTGCCAAACGAACACCAAGAAATCCAATGTGTGGCGCCGGGTGCTGCTTGGAATGATCCCAATAATCTGGTGACCACCACCATGACTTGTCCTCTTAGCAGTTCACATGCGGGTGAAATTCTTAGTGTGCAACAACCGGATGGAACGATTGAGATCCATCTCTATGGAAACGGTTACGAAAATACGACCAATATCACTCTCAACGGACATCCGGACGGGAGTGGAACAAACATTGATCTGGGGACCGAGACCGTGGACGTTATTGGTCCTTACGGATTGCTGTCTTCCCGCACTGTTTATGACACCCCATCGGGAATTATGACATCCAGTGAATCGTACGCTTATGATTCCTATTATCGCCTGACAACGACGACTTACCTGGATGGAACTTATGAACAAAACAATTACGATTGCTGCACCTTGAATTCCAAACAGAACCGGGATGGGAGCATCACTTATTATGTGTATGACGCTCTCAAACGCTTGGTCTCCACAACGTATAATGGAATTACCGTTTCCAATGTTTTCGATGCCGAGGGGAAAATTTTGGCCACGATTCGCTACGGCACAGATGGCACTGCAACCACAAACCAAATTTCAACCTTCGACACGTCCGGTTTCCAAACCTCCTCCGCCGATGCTTTGCAACATTTGACAACCTACACCAATTATATTGACGGCAGCGGACAGACCATCAAGCAGATCACCTATCCCGACTTGTCCACGCGGACTGAAACTTATGCGATGGATGGCTCATTGTTCGAGGTAACGGGGACGGCAGTCGAGGGGGTACGCTATGAATATGGCGTGGAGGATGACAACAGCGGTGTTCAGCACGCGTTTACAGAAACGATTCCACTTAACACCGACGGAACCGATTCACAGGAATGGACCAAGTCCTATACCGATTCGGCGGGTCGGGCTTACAAAACAGTGTATGCCAGCACCACAGGCAGCCCACAGAGCCAATCCTTTTACAACAGCCTGGGCCAGCTTTCAAAACAAGTTGATCCGGATGGTGTGACTACGCTTTACCAATATGACTCCAAGGGGCAAATGGCCTACACTGCCGTGGACATGAACAAGAACAGCGTCACTGATTTTAGTGGAATTGACCGCATCACCTACACGGTCAGCGACGTGGTCAATGACAATGGGGCGAACGTAAATCGCACGCGCACTTATGTCTGGCCGACCAACAACGTCAATGCCTCCAATCTGGTCTCCACTGTTGAAACCTCCGTGGACGGACTTCAGACATGGAACATAACGTGGAACGGCGGCGTGGGATTGACCAATTATTCGCAAACTATTTACGATCCTGCCAACGGCTATACCATCGTTACCACTGTCGCGCCGGATGGTTCGTCCACCGTGACGACCAATCAAAACGGCCGCGCCATTTACGTGACGCAAAAAGATTCTACCGGTGCGCAAATCGGCCAGACGGTTTACGGTTATGACACCTTGGGGCGGCAAAACACGGCTACTGATGCCCGCAACGGCACAACGACCAGCTTTTTTAATGCCGACGATCAGTTGACTGGCACATTGACGCCATCGCCCGATGGCGTTCAAAGCGGGCAGTTGACGACGAACGTCTTGGACAGCATGGGACGCGTGATTCAAACCACGTTGCCGGACAATACCAGCGTGACCAACGTATATTATCCCAATGGCCTGTTGCAGGAAACATACGGTTCGCGCACTTATCCGGTGCAATATACCTACGATTACGCCGGACGGATGAAAACCATGACGACTTGGACGAATTTTGCCACTAGCAGTGGCACGGCCACGACGACATGGAACTATGATCCTTATCGTGGCTGGCTTGCCGGTAAAGTTTATGCCGATGGGGAGGGCCCGACATATTACTACACGCCGGCCGGGCGGCTGATAAATCGCCTGTGGGCACGCGGCATTCTCACGACCTATTCTTACGATTCGGCTGGCACTTTGAAAGGCGTGGGTTATTCCGATTCGACGCCAGGTGTTAGTTACACCTTTGACCGATTGGGCCGCCAGACGTCCGTGACCAGCGGTGCGACCGTCTGTGCTTGGATCTACAATGGGGCGGGCCAAATGCTGTCCGAGTCTTATGCCGGTGGCCCATTGGACGGCCTGAGTGTCACCAATGGATATGACAATCTCCTCCGCCGAACCACTCTGGCCGCCTTGTCTGCCAACTCCCAGCTCCTGTCCACGGCCTATGGTTACAATGCAGCTTCGCGTCTTTCAACCGTCTCCGACGGCACGAACAGTGCTGCTTACACCTACGTTGCGAATTCGCCTCTATTGGGGAACATTGTATTCCAGCACAACGGCCAGACCGTGATGACGACGACGAAAGCATACGATAACTTGAACCGGTTGACTTCTATTTCATCCATCGGAGGGGCGAGCTCCGCGAGTCCCATTTCTTCTTTCAATTACAACTACAATTTCGCAAACCAGCGCGGCACCGTCACGAACGCGGACAATTCTTACTGGGTCTATCAATACGATTCGCTCGGCCAGGTGATTTCCGGCAAGAAATACTGGAGCGATGGGACACCTGTGGCCGGCCAGCAGTTCACCTACAATTTTGATGACATTGGCAATCGCAAGACAACGGCCAACGGTGGCGATGCCAGTGGCGCGAATCTTCGTTCAGCTAATTATGCTGCCAATTATTTGAATCAATACACCAGCCGGGATGTGCCCGGTTATGTGGATATTTTGGGTGAGGCCAACAGTAACGCGACTGTGACGGTGAACCTGCAGCGGGCATATCGCTATGGCAGTTATTTTCAGGATGAATTGAGTGTGGACAATTCGAGTTCCGCACTTTGGTTGTCGCTCACCAACCTTGCGGTTTTGAACAATGGGACAAACGCAGATATTGTGGCGACGAACAGCGGAAATATCTTTCTTCCGCAGACGCCTGAAATCTTTGATTACGATGCGGATGGGAATCTGACCAATGACGGGAGGTTCAGCTACACTTGGGACGGAGAAAATCGGTTGATCGGGATAGCGGCCAATGCGAATGTGGGGTCGCAGTATCAACTGACCTTTGTTTATGACCCGCAAGGTCGAAGGGCTGAGAAGATTGTGGCGACCAACGGCGTGGTGTTGTCCACGAACAAATTCCTTTATGACGGCTGGAACTTGATCGTCATTTTCAATCATCGATCTTCCGTCCTCCAGGCTTTCGTTTGGGGCAGTGATTTAAGTGGTTCACTTCAAGGTGCAGGTGGAGTCGGCGGATTGCTGTGGCTGAATGATGAAGCCACAATCAACAACCAGCCTTCCACACATTTCTGCGCTTACGACGGCAATGGCAATGTTGCTGCATTGGTGAATGCGGCGGATGGAACGGTTTCTGCCAATTATGAATACGATCCGTTCGGTCAAACCATTCGAGCGACTGGTTTAATGGCGAAGGCTGATCCGTTCCGGTTTTCAACCAAGTATCAGGATGATGAATCCGATCTTCTTTATTACGGCTACCGTTATTATAAACCAAGCACGGGGACATGGCCAAATCGTGATCCCTTGTGGGAATCTGGGGGGATGAATCTTTGCTTGTTTGTGAACAACAACGCGATAGACAAATTTGACTCTCTCGGCTTAACCGAAGGAGGTGCATCTACTTACACTGCGCTTGCTGGGGCAATGTATTTCCACGATCTCCAGCAGTATCAATTACTTAACCCGCCTCAACCTCCTGCCCCGTCTACGACAGATGGACTAAACAGCGCTTGGCAGATGTTTTTTCACGGTTTGACTGCGCCACCATTTGACGTTGAGACAGTTTCTAGCGCACTCACGGAGCAAGCAAAACAGATGGCGCGTCTATACGACGACCAAACCCTAATAACGGATGCTAAACAATTTATGATTTGTGGCCAGTCTGGTAGTTTTGCATTGAAAGCACCAACCGATTCGCATTTCAATCTAGATCCGAATGCTGGTATAGCTCATATAGGAGATTGGCAATTAGACCTCACAGGTAACTTTCAGTACTCATGCGAAAAGGCCCAAATTGATAAAAAGGCTGGTAGCTGCTGTTGTACGTGTCAGGTCACTGCCCAGTTTACGGGCGAATTTAGCAAAACCTGGACATTTCAGCCATGGGGATACAACGTTGATAATCCAGGGTGGTGGGCAGCCTGGGCTGCAACGTTGACTTATCAACAGGCGGAATATGGTTATGCGAGTGGCAAATATTTTATGGCTGGATTCTTTGAAGATGAGTTGACTCAGCCCGTACAAAAGTGCCCATAGAAAATATCTCTTGTGAAACATAAGCGTACTCTTGTGGCGTTATTGGCAGTTATACTTGTCATTTATCTTGGCATGGAATTCTGGCGTGGTTCTGCAGACGCTGCGCGGAGAATTCAGAATAATTTTCTTTTTCGATCTCTTTCGGCGGGAATTGAATTATATCGGGAGGATATGGGCTCCTATCCGAAGTCACTCTCAGACGTTCAATTAAACCGTCAAATGGATCAAAAATGGCATGATTCCATGCAAATCGCACTTGATCTCGCTCACAGCAATGTCTGGCATGACGTTTACGACTATAAACCTTCAACAAACGGATTTACGATTAGTGTGAGCGGCTCTGATATGGCTCCTGCAGGATGGCTTGGTAGACAACGCAAATTTGAGAAGTTTTATCGCATTGACGAAGCTCTGAATTGGTCGAATAATCCCTTTTATAGTAAGTGATTCGGGGAGATTGTCTTCCAGCACAACGGCCAGACCATGATGACAACAACCAAGACCTACGATTATCTGAATCGCCTGACGGCAATTCAAAGTAGCGCGGGCGTCGCCTGTCTCCGTTTTCAACTATCAATATAACCTGGCGAATTGTAACCGATTTAATTGGAGTCATAAAGTTTGCCGAAATGGGATCATAGCGGATTGGGGAGGTTTGCCGAGTTGCCATCTGCTTTTGCAGCCAAATTGCCGCGTTGCGATCATAGCGTTGTGACGGAGTCGGTGTTTTTTCATTTTTCAAGTGCGCGCCGGGACTTTGCAGCACTGGCATCATAAGGGGTGGATTTTTCACTTTTTCCCGGTTTTGACCGAACTGGTGTCGTAAGGTTATGACGCCAGCAGTCGTTTTATGTGTCCGGCCTCGTTGGCGCTACGGCGTGCCGGAGCCGGTGATCTGGCGCACATGGCGTCGTGGATGGACAGGCCGAGCACCTGGACAAGGAAGTCAATGGCGTTGCCGGCCAGATTTCGTTCCGGCCAGCGCCAGTAGGAGTCTTTGACGATGAGGCCGGGAAAGGCGGGTAAAATAAAAATGCCTGCCTGACGGGCGACGAGTTGGAGGCTGCGTTGTTGGAGCAGCGGCTGCAACGGAGCGAGCCGGGCAGCGCGGATTTGCTCGCGCGACCACCGGATGTTTCTAAGCGAAGGGTTGGTCATCAACGACGTAGAAAGTCGTCATCGTGTTGGTCCCGGCTCGCTTGGATTCACATGGCCAGGCAGAATTATTCGCTGACGGCAAATGGCAACCCGCGCCGCAAGCGGTTGCAATGACCTGTTAAAAGTGCCAGCAGATTTGCCAGCAAACCTCATCGGTTGAGAGTAAAATGGAGTTAAAAAAAGTCGGCCAGAGTTATCATTGACATAATCCAGGAAGGCCTTTATTTTCAGGGCAACGGTGATGATTTAGATAGTTGATTTCGAGTGGCTTGTGGAAGGCGGGATGCGTCCGATTCCGCCCCCAGCCACCACTTCATTTTTAGTCAATTGAATCAATGCTTTCGTGAAAACACAGGCGTTGAATAGGGGTAAAGTAAGACATGGAGTAAGACATGGCTTGCCCGCTTGCATCGGTGAACTTCGCTGGACGAATCCGCCCTTTCGCATTGGTTTTATTGGGTGAAAAGGTGTTTCCCCCGTTGCCGACACCTTTCAAATAGTCGCGCTAGGGTAAAATGCGGCGCATGGCGGGGCATTGTGGCGAGCGCAGGCGAGCACTTTGATACGATTCATTGCTTCTGGTTTTCTT
>Ga0335077_10002080_pt1 | contig 23916 bp, 23 predicted proteins | sample Lox_Sample_31_FD_207151 | JGI IMG/M metagenome (GOLD analysis project Ga0335077, IMG submission 207151) | Soil microbial communities from Loxahatchee National Wildlife Refuge, Florida, United States - Lox_Sample_3.1 | ecosystem: Environmental > Terrestrial > Soil > Wetlands | place: USA... | reverse complement strand
ACCCCCTGAGTGGAGCTCGGCCGCGTGCGCGCCGGGCGCCGCCCGGCGCGCGCCGGATGCCCTGCTAGCCGCGATGGAGATGGGCCCAAAGGTTCCGCTTGCTGCGTTTCCGGCCCCGGGACAAGATGGCGCCACTCGATCGCTTCCGACGAACGGGGTCTTGCGTCAGCCGCATTGGAGCGCGCCTTGAGCACGAGACGCTGGTCGAAGCGCTGGCTCGTGCTCGCCTGCCTGGCGGGCATGCTCGTGGGCGTGGCCGGCTTCACGTTCGACTATGCTGCCGGCCTCTCCTACCTGAGCAGCAACCCCAAGGCTTGCGTCAACTGCCACATCATGAACGACCAGTACGATTCCTGGCGCAAGGGGCCGCACCACGCCGCCGCCACCTGCTACGACTGCCACCTGCCCCTCTCCTTCCCCGAGAAGTACCTGGCGAAGGGGCGTAACGGCTGGCACCACTCGGTGGGCTTCACCTTCCAGCCCTCGAGGACCGAGAACCGGGACGAGAAGCTTTTCTTCCGGGAACCCATCCGCATCAAGGATCCGAACAGCCAGATCCTCCAGGACAACTGCCTTCGCTGCCACGGCGACCTCGTCCACGAGGTCGTCCGCGGGAGCACTTGGGCCGACGACGCCATCCGCTGCGTGCACTGCCACCGAGGGGTGGGGCACGGCGCGTCGAGCTAGGCGAGGAGACCATGGAAGAAACCAAGACCCGCCGCCCCGTCGGGGCCTACATCCTGGTCGCCGCGGTGGTGGCCGTCATCACGGCCGGCGCCACGGCGTTGCTCGTCAACATCTTCCAGCGAAAGCAGGAAGCCAAGAACACCTACGTGAAGCTCGTCGAGGTCACCGAGAACGACGTCGACCCGGCCAAGTGGGGAGTGAACTGGCCGCGCGAGTACGACGGCTACCGGCGCACCTCGGAGCCCTCCCGCACCAAGTACGGCGGCGGCTTCGGGGCCTCCGAGGGAGCGGCGCTCCCGCCCGAGAAGGCGGTGCGCGACCCGTGGCTGCCCCGCATCTTCGCCGGCTACCTCTTCGCCATCGACTATCGCGATCGCCGCGGTCACGCCTTCATGCTCCAGGACCAGGAGGCGACCAAGCGGAACGTTCCGGGGCAGAACACCCAGTCGGGCAACTGCCTGCACTGCCACGCCTCCATCATCCCCCTCTACAAGAAGCTCGGGAAGGAGGCGCTCCCCCAGGCGAGCGAGGCGGAGCAGGTCCAGAAGGGGCTCGAGCGCGTGGGCGAGATGGGCTACTGGGACGCGCACAAGCTCCTGGAGGAGACGACCGGCGGGAAGGTGCACCCGGTCTCGTGCGTGGACTGCCACGACCCGAAGACCATGGAGCTGCGGGTGACGCGCCCCGGCTTCCTCACCGGAATCCGGAAGCTGGCCGCGTCGAGCGCGGAGGTCCCCCACCTGCCGAGCATCGAGCGATGGCGCCGCGGCGACCGGCAGCGGGCCTACGACCCGAACGTCGACGGCACCCGCCAGGAGATGCGCTCCTTCGTGTGCGGGCAGTGCCACGTCGAGTACTACTGCGGCAAGGGCGTGACGGTCTTCTTCCCCTGGGCCGAGGGGCTCAAGGTGGAGCAGATGGAGCACCTCTACGACAACATGCAGGTCCACGGACACCGCTTCAAGGACTGGACCCACGCCGAGACCGGCATGGAGGTGCTGAAGGCGCAGCACCCCGAGTTCGAGGTCTGGAGCCAGGGCATCCACGCGAAGAGCGGAGTGGCCTGCGCCGACTGCCACATGCCCTACAAGCGCGAGGGGGCGCTCAAGGTCTCGGAGCACTGGGTCCGCAGCCCGCTCCTGTCCGTCAACCGAGCCTGCGCCACCTGCCACCCGTACGGGGACGAGGAGATCAAGGGCCGGGTCGAGGCCATCCAGGATCGCCACTTCGCTCTGCTCTCGCGGGCCGGCCAGGCGGCCGTGAACATGCTCGACGCCATCGTGGCGGTGCGCAAGCCCTACGACGACAAGAATCGCGAGGCGGCCACGGCCAAGGCCCGCGAGACGCTCGCGAAGAAGGAGGGCTTCGCCGCGCTGCCGAAGGAGGAGCAGGACAAGCTGCTCGCCGCCGAGACCCGGGCCAACCTGCTCGCCATGTGGCGCGAGGTGGTGGAGAAGGATCCCGCCATCGCCGAGCTCGGCGAGCTCCAGCGGGCGGCGCAGTGGCGGCTCGACTTCGTGGCGGCCGAGAACTCCATGGGCTTCCATGCCCCCCAGGAGATGGCGCGCATCCTGGCCGAGTCCATCGACATCTCCCGCCAAGCCGAGATCAAGGCCGGCGCACTCCAGCGAGGCCGGCTCGCCATGAGCGATCCCGCGGGCGCCCCGAGCGGGAAGGCGAAAAGGAAGTAGGCCCGCGCTCTCAGGCGAGGGCAACCGAGGCGGCGACGGTCCTGGGCGCGCGCCCGGCCATCGAGGCCGGCAAGCACCCCGTGCCGCAGGTGATGGCGGGGGGTTCTCGGGATAGGACAGTTCTGCCGACGTGTCGCTCCCTTCGTCTTCGCTCCGCTCGTCGACCTCGCGAGCGACCGGGGATTCGAGAGCCACAGCATTGCCGACGGCCCGGCCCCCGTTCGGGCCTTCTTCCGGAGAGGATGCGAGCCCGAGAACCCGAACCACTGAAGGAGACCCGCCATGGACGACCAGACGTACCGACAGATCATCGACCGGAGCCCGGACGCCATCATCTTCGGGGACGCGAAGGGCGCGATCCGGCTATGGAACGCCGGGGCGGAGGCGATGTTCGGCTACACCGCGGAGGAGGCCCTCGGGCGGTCGATGGACCTCATCATCCCCGAGCGGCTCCGGGGACGGCACTGGGAGGGCTACGACAAAGTCATGGCGACGGGCGTGAGCCGGTACGGGGCCGGCGACCTCCTCGCCGTGCCGGCCATCACCAAGGACGGTCGCACCATCTCCATCGAATTCACGATCCAGATGCTGAAGGGGCCGGGAGGCGAGATCCTGGGGCCGGTGGCGACCATCCGGGACGTCACCAAGCGCTTCCAGCGCGAGAAGGAGATGGCGCGCCGCCTGAAGGAGCTTGAAGCGAAGGAGGCGAGCGCCAAGCGCTGACCCGTCCCTGGGCGCCGCCGGCATCCCCGAGAGTCGCCCGGCCCACGAGGTGGCGCCCCGCCGACCCGTTGCGGGAGCGGCGGGCGTCGGATAGCCTGATTTCGTCTTGCGTTCCGCGCTCTTCGCGCTCGCCATCCTGTGCCTGCCGGTCGCCAGCCGGGCGGCCTCGGCTTCGCGCCTTTGCGACCAGGCGCTCGCGAGCCGGATCCCGGCGCGGCCCACCTCGGCGCCGGCCGCGCGGGCCCTGCTCCGGTCGGTCGAAGGGCTCGGCAGCGACGAGCGGGAGGCGGCGTTCCGCGCCGAGCTCCTCGCCGGCAACATCCCGAGCTTCCTGCGCAAACTCGTCCCGGTGGCTCTCGCCGCCCCGCTCGGGAACGGACGAACGGCGCGCGTCACCGTCTGCGTCTCTCCGGACTACCTCGCTCTCGGCTCGGACGACGACTATCTCCTCGTTCCGCTGCGCCTCGGCACCGCGCTCGAGTTTTCCCGCCGCTTCGGGTTCACGCTCCCCACCACCAAGGTGGTGGACGCTATCTACCGGCAGGCCGAGGTCCGCCTCCGCCCCCGGCCGCTCCCGCCCGGCAGCGCGATGCGCTCCACCCAGTACTACCACCTCCACAGCGACCTCATCCGCCGGCAGCGCCTGGCGATGCGGGCGCGGCTGGGCGCGCTCACCGCCGGGCACAAGAAGGACCTCGTCCTCACGAACCGCCTTCTCGTCTATCCGCAGCGCGTCGCCATCTACGGGTGGCACCGGGGCGAGCGCAGGCCCATCCAGCCGCTCAGCACCGTGCACGGTGACCGCTACGCGGACTACAGCCACGGGGTGCGCCTCGTCAGCACCACCGCCTTCGTGGACGGCCGGCCGACCTCGATTTTCGAACTCCTCCAAGACCCGCTCCTCTCCCGGGCGCTGAGCGATGAGGGCTCCTTGCTGGACCTGGCCAGGCTGGCGGGCGCTCCTCCGCCCGACGCGTGAAGCCTAGACGAAGCTGCCGCCGCACCGAAGCGCCTGGCATCCTTCGACCTCCGCGCGCCGGACCGGGCCGTCGCTAGCGTGACGTCGGGTGCCCTCCCCCTAGGTCCCGGTGGCTCGGCCACAGCGAGGCGGTGAAGATGACGAGCCCCACCACGAACTGGTTGAGGGCCGCAGGCGTGGCGGCGAAGGCGAACACGAAGGGCGATACCATCGCCCAGAGCCCCAGGGCGGTGTTGATGCGCCGGGAGCGCTCCACGGTCATGCCCACGAAGGCCGTGAGGAACACCAAGAGGCCGACGGCGGTCTCGTTGGCCCGCACCATGCCGGGCCCGGGCAGGAACCAGGCCGAGGCGAAAAGCCACGACGCCGCCACGACATTGACCCACTGTGGATATCTCATGGGCTTATTCCCCTGTGACGGCCAGATGACGCCCGAGCCGCCCGCTTTCAAGTCACCGTTGGGCGTGGTTGCGCATTCAACATAAGAGGGATTTGCCCCCCGGAAAGGGAGTGCGGCTCCAGCGCCTCCCCGCAAGGGACGCGGCCGATACCCAACGCGGTGCTTGCGGCTCGCGCGTTTGGGGCGCATGTCGCTTGCGTATGCAACGAAGATCCGTCCCCGACGCGTCGCGGGGGAGCGGGGGGCTGCCGGACGTGCTTGAGTTCACGCAGGACCTGTGGGCCCTCGTACACTCCCTCGACGCCTGGTCCGAGTGGATGTACCGCAGCTACGGGGTCACCGCCCCTCAGCGCCTCCCGGTGCGCGTGGTGGGTCCTTGGCCCGGCTGCTCGCCTGGAGAGGCCGCCCGCCTCCTGCGCCTCCAACCGGCCACCGTGACCCGTCTCGTCGCCGGGCTCACGCGCCTGCTTCACCGATCCCGCGACTGGAGCGACGCCCGGCGCCTGCGGCTCGCCCTGACGGCCCGCGGCCGGAAGGTGAACGCCATCCGAGCCGGCACGGTGGAGCGGGCGGTGAGCCGCGCCTTTGCCCACGCCGCGCGCGCCGACGTGGCGGTGGCGAGGAGATTCGTCCGCAGCCTCACCAACGAGCTCTTCCCCGACGGCCGACTGCCCAGAGGCGCCTGATGGCCGGCCGTCGTCGCGCACCGGAGGAGGACGTCGGCCAGGAGGGCACCCACCGACCCCAACCCCATACTGGCCGCCGGCGGCTGCCCGGCGCGCGCCCACCGGAGGAGGTCGCAGCCACCCCGTCTCGAGATCCACTCAAGGAAAGGAAGACCATCACATGAAGACGATGCTGGTAGCCGCCGCCGCCTCGATCGCCCTTCTCGCGAGCGGGTGCGCCACGATGTCCGACGTGAAACAGCAGACCGATCCGCTCGCCGACCGTCTCACCAAGGCCGAGTCGAGGCTGAGCGCGCTCGAGAACCAGGTGAACGCCCAGGCCGCCGACATCCAGGCCGCGAAGAGGGACGCCGCCGACGCCAAGGCCCAGGCCCAACGCGCCGAGGCGGCGGCCTCCAAGGCCGAGGCCGCGGCTACGAGCGCCGAGGCCGCCGCGGCCAAGGCCACCAAGGCGTTCGAGCTGCGCCTGCACAAGTAGGCCGCCTCACCCGCCGCGGCGCCCGGCCCCTTCCGGGGCCGGGTGAGCCACGGCTGCATCCGCCACTGCCCGGAAGACATCAGCCGGCTGTAACGCCTGGTGCCCCGTAGGCGCCGCAGTGGCGGTGGTGCGAGGCCGGGCGACTTGGTGATGTCGACGGGCATGCCGCTGCGCTCCCGGATCGCCGCCTCAAGCCTCCGGGGTCGACGCACCCGAGCGGCCCGCGAGCAGGTCCTGCGCCAGCTCTCGGTAGTCCGGCTCCGGGTCGCGGTCGGCGTGGACCTCGATATACACCCGGTCGCCCACTCCCCAGGGCTTATTGGTCCCGTGGACAAGGAGCGAGCGGCTCCGACACCGCAAGGCCCCGCGTGCCGAGGCGGCTGTCCGGCCCTGCCGGCACCAACGAACGAGTCCCGGCCGCTCGCTCCGGATCGAGACCGGCACCTGAGGGCGGCCTCCTCTCTCCACCACGCGGTAGATCCCGGTCGGCGTGGCGGACCCCTCCTCCCCGATGCCCACCGGCACGGTGACCACGCTCCAACGGGCCTCCCCGGCCCAGCGTGAAGGTGTAGCCGGCCTAACCGTACCGCTGGAAGATGCGCTTCACCTCGACCTCGGCGTCCCGCACCGCCTGCTCGGGCGTCACATCGCCCCGGGCCGCCTTCGCGAACATGGTGGGGATGACGAACTGGTTGTAGACCTCGTCGATGACGGCGGTGGCGTAGCCCGGATAGCCGATGTTGGTGGACCACTCCAAGGCGGCCGCGAGCACCTTGTACTTGTCCTTCGGGATGGCCTTGGGGTCGCTGGAGACGAGTTGCTCGAGGTTGGGGACGGACTTCGGGAAGCAGGGAAAGTTGTAGAACTCGCTCGCCCGGAAGGCGTCGGAGAAGTCGCTCATATAGTCCACCAAGAACTGCTTCGCGCCCTCCCTGTTGTCCGCGAACTTCCAGATGACGTAGCAATCCATGATGTGCTCGGCGGCGATCCGGCGCACCGGCCCGCGCAGCGCCGGGGTGAGCTGGATCTTCGCCGACATGTCCGGGTTGTCCTTCTCCGCGGTGCGGGTCACCGAGATGGCGTTCTGCACGTAGGAGAGCTTGCCGGAGAGGATCCCGCGATTGTTGGAGGAGGGATCCCAGGTGAACACCTCCGCGGTCTCGGTCTCCTGGTAGAGGGCCTTCATGAACTTGACGGCCTCCACCGTGCCCTTCGACTGGAGGGCCACGTTGCCGGCCTCGTCCTGCACGCTGCCGCCGAACGACCACAGCATCCCGCGCAGCATCATGTTGGTATCGAGCTCCTGGGAGAGCCCGAGGCCGCAGGGGTTTCCGAACCTCTGCTTGATGGCCTTCGCCCCCCGCAAGAGGTCGTCGTAGGTCGTCGGTCCGCGAGGGAACCCGACCTGGGACCACAGGTCCTGGCGGTAGTTGCCGGGGTCGGGAGTGTAGGAATCGGAAAACGCGAAGTACTTCTTCGTCCTCGGGTTGTAGGTGGAGCGCATGCCGAGCTCGATGGGCTTCCCCCACCTGCGCTCCACCTCCCGGTACACGTCGGCGTGGTCGATGACCTGGTTCTCGTACGCCGCCGGCGGAGTGAGGAAGAGGAAGAGATCGTGCCCCCTGCCGGCGGCCACCTCGGCCGCCGCCCGGGCGTTGATCTCGGTGAGGTTGATGTGGTCGACGGTCACCCGGGTGTCGTGCTTCTCGCCCCAGCGCCGGCAGAACACGCCGTCGAACCATCCGTCGTAGGCGGGGACGAAGTGGCTCCACTGCATGATCTTCAAGGTCTTCTGCTGCGCTCGCCCGAACACCGGCCAGGTGGAACCGGCAGCGGCGCCGGCGGCGAGCACTCCGGTCCCGGCGAGTTGCATGAAGCGTCGGCGGGAAATCCGCTGCGAACGGGCTCTTCTGCGATCGACTGAAGCCATGGGAGGCCTCCTTCTCGAAGATGGGCGCTCCCAGGGTCGGGGCGCCTCGGACCGCCCCTCCACGGCCCTCTTCCCATAACCGAGGAAGCGCGCAGCGCCATCGGTCTCTTGCGGGTGCAAGCGCTTTCTTGCATGTGCAAGTACCTACTCGAGACCACCGCTGCGCCCGGAGAAGGGGGCACACACATCCGGGGCGTTGCCGGCATCACCGGTCGCCCTAAAGGCAATGCGCGGGAGCTCGTCGTTCGAAAGGTGTCTGCATCGCCACAGAGGGTCTCCGAGCCCACGCGTCCGTCGCCCGCACCGGCAGGATTCGGCACGCCGCTCACGGACCGCCAGGGCCGGCTCATCACCTACCTCAGGCTCTCGGTCACCGACCGCTGCGGCTTCCGCTGCCGCTATTGCTCGCCCGCTCCCCACCAGGACCGGGAAACCTTTCTCCGGCTCGACGAGATCGTGCGGCTGGTCCGCCTCTTTGCGCGCCTCGGGATCCGGCGGGTGCGCCTCACCGGCGGCGAGCCCACCTTGCGGCCCGACCTCGCCGCGATCGCGCGCGAGGCTCGGCGGGCGCCGGGCATCGACGAGGTGGCCCTCACTACCAACGGCCAGCGGCTGCGCGAGCTCGCCCGCGACCTCCACCAGGCCGGGATCTCGGCCGTCAACGTGTCCCTCGACACGCTCGTCCCGGAGAAGCTCTTCGAGATCAGCGGGCGCGGAGCGGACCTCGCCCGCGTCCTGGAGGGCATCCAGACCGCCTCCCGCGCCGGGTTTGCCTCCCTCAAGCTGAACACGGTCCTGATGCGCGGCGTAAACGACGGCGAGGCAGCAGACCTGGTGCGCTTCGCCTGGAGCGTCGGCGCCGTCCCGCGCTTCATCGAGCTCATGCCCTTCGGCGAGGGCGAACCGGTCCCAACCGGCGAGGCCAAAGGCCTGCTGCGCTCCCGGGGGCTCTCGCTCGAGCCCGACCCGTCGCGCGGCTGGGGACCGGCCCACTACCTGCGCGCCACCGACGGCGCGACCGGCATGGACGGGCTCGTCGGGTTCATCGGCGCCCTCACCGAGAACTTCTGCGCCGCCTGCAACCGGGCCCGGCTGACGTCCGCGGGCGAGTTCCAGGCCTGCCTGGGGGGGAGGGACCGGGTTCCCCTGGCCCGCCTGATGCGCGCCGGCGCCTCCGACCGGGCGCTGGAAGCGGAGGTTCGCCTGGCGCTCGGGCGCAAGGACGACCGCCACCACATGGTGGACGCGGGTGCCCGCCTGGTGCTCTTGCCCATGATGGGAATCGGAGGTTAACCGGCGCCGGCGAGGCGCCCTCGGAGGAAGTCATGAGAAACCGTTGGCTCGTCGCCGCCGCCGGCACGATCTCCATGATCTGCCTGGGCACGGTCTACTCCTGGAGCATCTTCACCCAGCCGCTCGTCGCCAGCTTCGGCTGGTCGAACACCACCACCACCTGGGCCTTCGCCTGGGCCATCTTCTTCCTGGGCGCGGGCGCGGTCATCGGCGGACGCTGGCAGGACCGGGTCGGGCCGCGCCGGGTGGCCATCACCGGCGTCCTCCTGTGGGGGCTCGGCAACCTCCTCGCCGGGCTCGGCACCGCCACCCTCGGGCCTTGGTGGATCTACCTGACCTACGGCCTCATCGGTGGGCTCGGCCTCGGCATCGGCTACGTCACCCCGGTGGCGGCGGTCACAAAGTGGTTCCCGGACATGCGCGGCGTGGGGAGCGGCATGGTGGTGATGGGTTTCGGGCTCGGCGCCTTCTTCTACAGCAACATCGTGAAGCTCGTGCACCCGTTCGCGGCCGCCTCCCAGCGGGCCGCCGCCCTCCTCGCCGCCAAGTCGGCCGCCGCGGCGGCCGGAACTCCCTTCGACGCCGCGCGCTATGCCATGCGCCCGGAGGACGTGGGAGCGATCATGAGCGTCTTCGTGGTCTCCGGGATCATCTTCATGGTCCTGGGGGGTATCTGCGCGTCCCTGGTGGTGAACCCGCCCCCGGGCTACACCCGCCCGGGCGTCAAGGCGCTCGCCGCCAGCACTGGCCGAGACTACTCGCCCTCCGAGGCGGCTCGCACCCCCCAGTTCTACTCTTTGTGGCTCATGCTCTTCCTGAACGTCACCGCCGGCATCCTCTTCATCTCCAACGCCGTCCCCATCATGCGCGAGCTCACCGGCGTCGTCCCCGGCGTGGCTCTCGGCGTCTACGGCGTCATCGCCGTGTTCAACGGGCTGGGGCGGTTCTTCTGGGGCTCGGTCTCCGACCGCATCGGGCGCAACCTCGCCTACGTCCTCCTCTACGGCATCCAGGTGGTCATCTTCTTCTCGGTGGGCCACATGCACGCCCTGGCCCCGGTGGCCATCCTCTTCGCCGTCGTGCTCCTTTGCTACGGCGGCGGCTTCGGGACCATGCCGTCCTTCACCGCCGACTACTTCGGCACGAAGCACATGGGCGTGAACTACGGCTGGATCCTGCTCGCCTGGGGCGTCGCCGGGGTCGCGGGACCCATCTTCGTGGCCTACGTGAAGGATCACACCGGCTCGTTCGCCGGGGCGCTCGTCTACGTCGCCGTCATGCTCATCGCCGCCACGGTGCTGCCCATCGTCACCCGCAAGCCGGGGGCGACGCCGGCGGACCACAACACTCACTGGCCGTTTCTTCATCGGCCGGCGCACCGGTAGAGGGGTTCGGAAGGAGAAGAGGTCGTGACACGGATCGTGAAACGCTGGCGCCCGTCCATCTGGGCCAGCTGGAGGCCGTTCGGAATCGGCGAGCAGCACCCCAACAACTACGGGGACATCTGGAAGGCCGTCCGCGAGAACCGGGACCAGCTCGGGTACGCCTGGCGCATCCTGAAGAAGGGCTGCTGCGACGGCTGCTCGCTCGGCACCACCGGGATGCGCGACTGGACCATGCCGGGTATCCACCTCTGCAACGTCCGGCTCCGCCTGCTGCGCCTCAACACCATGCCGCCGTTCGACCCGGAACGGGTCGGCGACGCCGCACTGCTCGAGCAGCGGTCGAGCGCAGCCCTGCGCGAGATGGGGCGCCTCCCGGTCCCGCTCCTGCGCCACCGGGGCGACCGGGGGTTCCACCCGGTCACCTGGAAGGAAGCCATGGACGTGGCGGCAGACCGCATCCGCGCCTCGACTCCCGAGCGGCTCGCCTTCTACCTCACCAGCCGCGGCCTCGCCAACGAGACCTACTACGTCATCCAGAAGGCGGTGCGGGCCATGGGCACGAACTCCATCGACAGCGCCGCCCGAGTCTGCCACTCGCCCAGCACCTTCGGCCTGAAGGAGACGGTGGGGGCGGCCGCCACCACCTGCTCCTACGAGGACTGGCTGCGCACCGACCTCATCGTCTTCATCGGGTCGAACGTGGCCAACAACCAGCCGGTGGCCATGAAGTACCTTCACTACGCCCGGCGCGCCGGGACCAAGGTTGCGGTGGTGAACACCTACCGCGAGCCGGGGATGGAGCGTTACTGGGTGCCCTCCATCGTCGAGTCCGCCCTCTTCGGCACGAAGATCGCCGACCGCTTCTTCCTCGTGGACACCGGCGGGGACGTCGCCTTCCTGAACGGCGCCCTCAAGCATATGATCGAGCGCGACCTCGTCGACCGGGACTTCATCGACCACCACACCGTCGGCTTCGCCGAGCTGGCGCGGGCGCTCTCCGCCCAGTCGTGGCGCGACCTGCAGCAGGCCTCCGGGGCCTCCCGCGAGGACATGGCGGCCCTCGGCGACATGCTGGGCAAGGCGCGGCGCGCCGTCCTGGTGTGGAGCATGGGCGTGACCCAGCACGTCTTCGGCGAGGACAACGTGCGGGCCATCGTCAACCTGGGGCTGAGCCGAGGCTTCGTGGGACGGGAGGGCTGCGGCCTCATGCCGGTCCGCGGCCACTCCGGCGTCCAGGGTGGCGCCGAGATGGGCGCCTACTCCACCGTCCTGCCCGGCGGCTCGCCCATCAACGCCGAGAGCGCGAGGAAGCTCTCGGCCACCTGGGGGTTCGAGGTCCCGAGCACCCGCGGCCTCACCGCGCCGGAGATGATCGACGCCGCCCACGACGGGCGCGTCGACGTCCTCTTCACGGTCGGCGGCAACTTCATGGAGGTGCTGCCCGACCCGAACTACGTCCGCGACGCCCTGGCCCGCGTCCCGGTGCGCATCCACATGGACATCATGCTCTCCGGGCAGATGCTGGTGCAGCCGGCGGACACGGTCCTCCTGCTCCCCGCCACCACCCGCTACGAGACCCGCGGCGGGGTGACCGAGACCTCCACCGAAAGGCGCGTCATCTTCAGCCCCGAGATCCCGGGGCCACGCGTCCCGCTGGCCCGCGACGAGTGGCAGGTCTTCGCCGAGCTCGGCCGGCGGGTGCGCCCCGATCTCGCCGACAAGCTGCACTTCGACGGAACCGCCGACATCCGGCGCGACATCGCCGCGACCATCCCCTACTACCAGGGGATCGAGAAGCTCTCGAGGGCGGGCGACCAGTTCCAGTACGGCGGGCCGATGCTGTGCGCCGGCTGGAAGTTTGCCACTCCCGATGGCCTCGCCCACTTCAACCCCGTCCCCCTGCCGGTCCAGGACCACCCCGAGGGCACCTTCGTCGTCTCCACCCGCCGCGGGAAGCAGTTCAACAGCATGGTCCAGGAGGCTCGCGACGCCCTCACCGCCGCCGAGCGCGACGCGGTGTTCATGAGTGGCCTCGACGCCGAGGCCCTGCAGCTGCGGGAAGGGGACGAGGTGGTGCTCGAGAACGACCGCGGCCGGATGAGCGGCCACGTCCACGTCGCCCCGGTGAAGCCCGGGAATCTGCAGGTGCACTGGCCCGAGGGACAGGTCCTCATCGCCGGCGACGCCAGCCACCGCGGCAAGAGGTCTGGCATCCCCGACTACAATGCCTTCGTGCGGGTGCTCACGGCGGCGGCATTCCGCGACCGCGAGACCTCGCGCCCCGAGAAGGAGGCGCGGGCCCGCCCCGGGCCGCGCCCGGCCCGCCGGCCCGGCGAGCCCCGCCCCTTCCCTCCCTCCCCCAAGAGGCCGGGCCCGCAGCCCCCCGGAACCCTGCACTGAGTTCAGGGGCCGCCGAGGCGGTACTGGGAGGGGGGACGGTGGCGGCCGGCCTCTCGGGCCGGACCGTTGGGAGAGCGGCGGCTCGAGCTCGAGGGTGCCCGCCCGAGGCGGGTTGCGGGTCGCGCTATCCGCGACGGTGAGCCCGATCATGAGCGGCGAGAGTCCCGACGACCGGGAGCAGCACGACGGCACGCAGGCGCCCGTCGGCCCCGCTCGGGCTCGAGAAAAGACCGAAGACGATGACCGCGAGCGGCGGCACGAGCAGGAACTCGGGCGCCGGGCCGTGCGCGGTGGCGATCTCGTCGATGAGGAAGAGGAGGGCGGGAACCGCCACTACCGCGCTCGCGCCTCCGGCCCACCGCAGGCCCTCCCCGGCCACCGCGCCACCTCAGCGGAGCGCTGCGATCCGCCCGCGCGTCGCGCTCGCCGAGCCTGGCCTGGGCGCTTCCTCGCCTCGCCGATTCGTCCGGGTACCGAGTCATCAGAGGGCGCCTCACCCGTCGGGGGTGGAGCGCGGTGTCCCCCTGCCGGGAACACCGCGGCGGCGCTCCGCGGTCAGCTCACCCCCACGGAAAAATTCCTCCCCTCCCAGTGATCCGCCGAGGTCCAGTGGAAGGTGAAGTCCACCTGCGCTCCCGCCGGCAGCGAGACCGTGGGCAGGTCCGCGACGTGGACGCCGAGTCCGGTATCGCGCGTCTCGACTTCGGCGCAGGTACTCCAGCCGTCGCGAGTCCACCGGATCCGGGCCGCCGCCAGCACCTCGATGCGCAGGGTCGATCCCGTCGACAGGCTCTTAAGCCTGTGGTTGAACCTCCATCCCCGGTGCGTCGATCTCGTCCGCCGGCGAACGTACCGCTCGACCGCCTGCGGCGGGGTGTCGAAGACGCGGCCGTCCCGCAACGAGCGAAGGAGCTTTACGTACTCGGCGTGAGCCCACACCAGGGGCATGGCCGAGTGGGACGGCTTGCCAAAGAAGAGCAGCCGCTCCGGCCGGTCGGGCGCGTCCCAGATCTGCTCGGGCAGGAGCCCTCCCTCGTTGGCGAAGTCACCCAGGACCCCGAGGAGCCGCTCCGCCTCCGCGCGGCGGCCGGCGGCGAGTTCGTAGTGCGCCCGCTCGCCGGTGAGCAGCGGCCAGGCGCGACCGACTCCCGAGCCGTCGAAGGGGGAGCCGTCGTCGTGCTCTCCGTAGCCGTCGCCGTTGTAGCGGCGCCAGGCAGGCCCGGTCGGCGTCTCCACCCGGAGCAGCGAGTCGATCACCTTCAGGGTGTCGACCACGCGCGGGTCGTCCGGTGCCCGCAGGCCGAACCGGACCAGGGCCAGGGCGTCGGGGCTCACCACGTGATCCGCCGGCTCTTCCATGTCCCCAGAGGGGCAGTTCTTGATGGGGATCCTGCGCGTGGCCGGCTCGCCCCCCTCTTCGGCATCCGGCGGCATGACCCGCAGGTAGTACCCGCGCGCTCCCGCGCCCCGGGCGAGCTCGCCGCCTTCGACGTAGGCCCAGCGCTCGACGGAGTCGTTCCAGGAGTCCGCCGTCTCGCGCAGGTACGTCGCCAGCGGGCCCTCTCCGTTCCTGTCGGCCATCTCCGCCGCCACCAGTAGGGCCGGGATCTCGACCGCCAGGGTGAACGGGGAGTAGCCGGGATCCTCCTCCCAGCGGTCTTGCGCTGTCACCGGCCCGTTGCGGCAGATGTAGCCCGCCGCGCGCCGCGCCATGGGCCAGAACAGCGCCGGCTCCCCGGCGCCGAGCGCCCCCTCGCGCCGGGCCAGGTCGACGAGGAGGATGGGAAACGCCGCCTCGTCCATCTGCACGCCGTTCCAGTACGGCGTCCCGTCGAGCCACATGTTCTGCGGCCAGTGTCCGTCCGCCTCCTGGGTGGCCTCGAGGAAGCGGAGGACGCGCACGGCGTCTGCGCGCGCCCCCGCCGCGAGAAGCCCTCCCGCCGTCGCCACCAGGTCGCGAGGCCAGACGAGGTGATAGCCGCCCAGGTCCTCGTCTCCCTTGGACGAGCCCCAGGGGATGGAGAGGCTCGCGATGGCGCCGCCGGGGAAGTCCTGCGCCTCGTGCGTGGCAAGCACAGCGGTGCTGACGCGGTACAGGTCGCGCCCTCCGGTCCTCTCGGTACCTAGCGGCAGCAGCCCGCCTTGCCACTCTTGCCACCGCTCCACGTAGCTCTCCAGGGCCGCGTCGAAGCCGGCGAGCAGGCTGGAGAGGGCGCGGTGCCCGGCCTCCGCCTGGTTCGCGCCGAGCCCCAGCGCCAAGACGAACCCGCCGTCCTCCGGAATCGCCACCTCGCCGCAGAGCGCCACGTTGCCGTTCTCGGCCCTGGCATAGGACCACTCCATCCGCCCGTGCCGGAAGAGGTCCTGCCAGCCGTCCGACACGCCCACGAAGCCGACCGAGCGCGCTCGCCAGGGCGCCGAGCTCGCCAGGGCGATGCCGTACCCGTCCCTCTCGGCGAAGAGCATGGGCACGCCCTTGTAATGTCCTACCCAGGCGTTGTTGCCGCTCCCGCGGTTCCCCAGGTGCGGCGCGACGAGCACGTGCACCCGGTAGTCACCCCTCGATCCCACCAACGCCGCGAAGCGGCAGCGCTGCAGCACCGCGTGCCGCCACGGGTCCGCGATCACCTCCTTGTCGATCCGGTAGCGCCCGTTCACGCAGGTGTTGACGAGCCGGAACGCAGGGACGCCAGGCACGACGCACGCGATCTCGTGCCGGGTGTGCCGCTTCTCCTCCGAGAAGAAGCCGCGCCCGTCGGTGACGATGAGGCCAGCGTCCCGCGTGCAGGCCCGATCGACGTCGGGGTAGTAGATCTCGTTCAGGATCCCGTACCCCAAGGTGAACCAGACGCGACTGGCCGAGCCGAGGCTCGCCCCCACACCGCTCTTGGCGCTCGAGGTCCAGCGCGGCGCGATGCCAGGCCAGCCGGGCGCCCATTGCGCGGTCAAGCCCGAGCGCCCGTCCGCCCCTGCTCCCCGCCCCTCCATGGAGGTGCCCGTCGACATCGCTGCCTCACGCCCCTCGGACGCTCGCCCCCCGCCGCCGCGGCGTCCGCGGACAGGTCACGACCGCGCCTCGGCCCCGCCCGCGCGCGGGTGCTGGGAGACCGCCAACTCCTGCAACTGCAGCCCGCGGGCGATGTCGACCTGGGAGAGCGTCCCCACCAGTCGATCTCCCTCCACCACCGCCAGGCTGCTCCCGCGCCGGTCCGCCAGGCGGCGAAGGGCGTCGGACACCTGGTCGGCCGGCCCGATGGTGGCCACCGGAACCATCTCCGCGCGCGTCGGGGTGCGTCGCCTGCGATCGAGCGGGACGCGCTCCACGGCGTCGTGCGTGATGGCCCCGATGACGTGGCCCGCCTCCGCCACCGGGAAGGAAAGTCGCTTCTCTCGAAGCATACGCTCGCCGACGTCGAAGACGTTGTCGTCCGGCGCCACCGCCTCCGACTGCGGCTTCATGAGATCGCCCACCCGCAGCTCGCCTAGCACCGCCCGCACCAGCACCGCGTGCTGTTCGCCGGCCGCGCCCATGTAGACGAAGAAGGCGATGAGGACGAGCAGGAGGTTCCCGGTCGCGAAGCCGACGACCGCGAAGACGACGGCGAAGGCCTTGCCCACACCCGACGCGATCTGGGTGGCGCGCACCGGCCCGAGGGCGGGCGCGAGCAATCCGCGTAGGACGCGGCCGCCGTCCATGGGAAAGGCGGGGAGCAGGTTGAACAGCCCCAGGAAGAGGTTCAGCTCGGCCACGGTGAAGAGCCCGAAGCGAAGGTCGAAGCCTCCCAGGCCGGTCGAGGCCCAGAAGAGGGAGAGACAGGTGACCCCGATGGCAAGGCTCGTCGCCGGGCCGGCGAGCGCCATCCAAGCCTCCTCGGAGGGGCGCCGCGGCGCCGCGGCGAGCTCCGATACGCCACCGATCATGAGGAGGGTGATCGAGCGCACCTTCCCTCCGCGCGCCAGCGCGTAGAGCGAATGCGCGAGCTCGTGCACGAGCACCGACGCGAAGAGGGCGAGGGCGACCACGAGGCCCCACAGCCAAGGCGACCCCGAGAGCCGGTTCGCTGGTACTCCCGCGAGCCGTGCCGCGGCGATGAGGTTCTGCCCGAAGGCATAGGCAAGGAACGGCAGGACGAGGAGGAACGTGTAGTGGATGCGAACGGGGATCCCGAGGACTCGGGCGATCTGGAAGCCGTATCGGGTGTTCATCGCCACTTTCTCCGGGAGCAGCCCGCCGGGCGCGGGGGGTCGCAGTCCACATAGGACGGCCGCCGCCGCGGGGCTCGTCCCGGGCAGGGGCCAAACCAGCTCCCTGCTCCGCGGAGCGCCGGGACGCCACGCGACGGGGTGGCTCCGACCCGAATCGCCGTCCTCGTCCGCGCGCCGGCCGTCCCGGCCGTCCCGGCCAGACCGGCGCGGGCCGTCTCGGGATCCGCCGCGGCAAGCCGCGCGGGTTCGGAGCAAGTAGCGAGGAACCCATCTCGGTGCTTGCAGGAGCAATCAGTCGAGCCGAGGATGGCCGCTCATGCAACGAAGAGCTCCCGTCAACGACGCCTCCGAAGGCCGCGGCGGTCTCCCAGGCGTCCTCGAGTTCACCCAGGACCTCTGGGCGCTGGTTCATTCGCTCGACACCCGTTCCAAGTGGATGCACCGCACCTACGGGGTGACCGTTCCGCAGCGCTTGCTCATCCGGATGGTCGGCCTTTGGCCGGGGTGCTCGCCGGGAGAGGCCGCTCGACTTCTTCGCCTGCATCCGGCGAGCGTGACCCGGCTCGTGGCCGGGCTGGAGCGCCTCGACCTCGTTCGCCGTTCTCGAGACCGCGCCGACGCCCGCCGGCTCCGGCTGAGACTAACGGCGCGGGGCCGGCGCATCGGCGCGCTGCGCGCCGGCACCGTCGAGCAGGCAGTGCAGCGCGCCCTGCAGCGCGCGGGGCCGGCCAACGTCGCCGTGGCCCGCAGGTTCGTCAACAGCCTCTCGCGCGAGCTCCTCCCCGCCAAGGGCTCGTAGTCTCCCCCCAATCGCGCAGCGTCGCCCGGCTGGCCCCGGCGCCGTCGCGCCTCCCCCGGCGCTCACGCGATGGTCATGCGGCTGGCCAGGCTGGCGCGGAAGATGCTCTTCGGGATCATGGCGTGCACGCCCTTGTTCACGTCCACCACCTGGGTGACGCGGAAGCTCGCCGCCAGGCTGCAGAGGGCGTAAGCGTCGAGCCGGGTCAGCCCAGCCCGCTTGGCGAGGAAGTCGATGGCGTTGAGAAGCGCAATCCGGTGGGCGACGTTCAGGTCCTTGTCCATGCCGAGCGCGATCCAGTGGGTTTCCGTCTCCACGAAAGGCCAGCGCCAGCCGACCTGCTTGTGAAGGAGGACCCGAATGCGGACCTCGCGCATGGCCGTCTCGAGGGCGGTGAGGTTCACCTCGCCGTCTCCCTGCAAGGCGTGCGAGTCGCCGGTGAAGATCTTGGCGCCCGGCTTCCACACCGGGAGGAAGAGGCGCGTGCCGGCTCCCATCTCGCGCAGGTCCATGTTCCCGCCGTGCGGCCCGGGCGGGACGGAGCTGACGACGCCCCCCGTGGCCCCGAAGAACCCGTCCGGGGGGGCGACCCCGAACGTTCCCTGGAACGGGGAAAGGTGCAGCTGGATGTCCTCGCTGAACTGCGCGGTCATCTTGGAGACGTCGAGCTCGACGTACTTCACCTGGCCGTCGGAGAACAGGTCGGGGAGTGCCCCGGTTCCAAGCGAGCCGGGGTTGTTGAAGTTGGCAGCCCATCCGACCGGACGCAGCTCCAGGAACTGGATCTCGAGAAGGTCCCCCGGCTCGGCGCCCTTCACCCCCACCGGGCCGATGATGGAGTGAGGCCCCTTGCCCGGGTTGTCGACGCGCATCCTGGCGAGCTCGTCGATGGGCACCCCGGGCTGCAACCGGTTGAGGAAGTGGGACCAGGTGTTGGGGAACGAGATCGAGTCGCCGGGCTCGATCTCCAGGACGTTCGGAAGGGTCGAGTCGAACACCCCCAGGCGAACCGTCTTGGGGCTCGACTCCACCACGTGGACCTTGCCGCCCCCTCCGTCCGCGAAGAGAGGGCGGGGGCGGGAGGGCGAGCTGGCGCGCGCTGCTCGCGAGAAAAGAGCCCCGACCGCTGACAGCACGCCCAGCAACCCCCCGGTCCGAAGCAGCTCGCGCCGCCCCTGCGCGCGCGCCGCCACCACCTGCTCGACGACGTCGTGATCGAGCTCATCCGCGTGCTCCAAGCGGTCGCGCTCCCGCCCGCGGTACACCCTCGCCACCGCCTCCTCGCCGTGCTGCACGCTGAAGCTCACTTCGCCGCAGCCCGAGAGCACACCCGCGTGGCCACAGCCGTGTCTCGCGTGTCCCATCGCCCTGTCCTCCCCGAAGACCTGGATCGCCGGACCGGATCGATCGGGCCATAACTCGCCTCGCATCGCCTCGAAAGGGCGCCATGCGGGGGCGCCCCATTTGTGCAGCTAGCGCGACGCCAGGTGACCAGGGGCGAAAGGGCCCAGCCCGGACACCGGCGCAGAGGCTCGCGGCCCCTATCTCGCGCGGGCCCGCAGTGCTCGGCGGCTTCGGCCGCCTGCCGCCGACTGTCCGGCTCTCCGCGCCGACTTCGCCCGCTTTCGCGCCGAGGGTCTTCCTGGGGGGGGCTTCCTCTTAAGGCCGACCACGGCAGGGGTCGCGCCCTCTTGCCGTTCCAGCGCTCCTTGAAGGACGACCGCCTGGTTGTGGACCTCGTCCCGCGCCCCGTACACCAGGGTGACGGGACCGCCGGCGGCGCGGAGGGCAAGATCTCGCAGCAGCTCGTGCGCCTCCGAGCTCTTCAGCTCCTGGCGGTAGCGCTCGGCAAACTCTGCGAAGCGGCCCGCATCGTGCCCGAACCAGGTACAGAGCTCGGGGCTCGGCGCCAGGTCCTTCGCCCACAGGTCGAGGGCGGCGCGGGCCCTCGTCACCCCGCGCGGCCAGAGCCGATCGACGAGGACCCGATAGCCGTCGTTCGACTCGGCGGGTGCATAGGCTCGCTTGATGCGGACCATCCGCTGCGTCCTTTCGTGCCCGGCTTCCCCCGACGCGCCCCCCCCCCCGAGGCCACGGGAGCTCACTCGAGAACGTCTCGCAGGGCCGGGTACCTGTCAAACAGGGACTTCGCGTACGAGCAGCGGGGCTCGAGCCGGGTCGTCGTTCGGCGCGCCCAGTCGACTGCCGCCTCCACCAACATCCGCCCCACCCCGCTCCCGCGGAGCGCGTCCGAGACCTCGGTGTGCTCGAGGACCGCGACGCCAGGTGATGGGCGCGAGTAGGTGAGCTCGGCGAGGCGCCCGGCGTCCGCCTGAACGAAAAACGCGCCGCGATCGCCACTCTCCTCGTGGCGGATCTCGATTCCAGAAGGCTCGGCTCTGGCCATGGCAGAGACCCCGCGTGGGCACTGGTGCCCACTTCCTTCACCGTCTCCTAATGCGGGAGGCGACGAGAGACCGCGACCCGCCCGGGGAAGCCCTTCGTCGTCAGTCGAGCGGCCCCTGGATGAGCGGCCGGGAAATCTCGATGAACTCGCGAGCAGCGCCGTGGTAAGTGGCCCGGCGGGAGCGGAGATCGTTCACGATCTCCAGGCCCGTGCGAGTGCAAGGCGCCAGCTCCACGTCGCTCTTCTCCTTGGGCTCCGTCCTCCCGCCCCACCGGACGAGGTGCGCGCACCACGACAGGCCGGCGCCGAACGCCGGCAGGAGGAGGGTTGCCCCGGGCGCCACCCTCCCCTCCTCGATCGCCTCGACGAGGGCGACCGGCACCGTCGCGGCGGACATGTTCCCGTAGCGCTGAACGTTCACGAAGACCCGGTCCGACCGGATGCCGACGCGCTTACCGACGGCGTCGATGATGCGCTGGTTGGCCTGATGAGGGACCATGAGGTCGACGTCCTCGATCGCCATTCCGATCCGGGCAAGCGCCTCGCCGCTTGCTTGAGCCATCCCCACCACCGCGCGCTTGAAGATCTCCTGGCCGTCGAAGTTCCAGCGGGTGAACCCGTGCGGCAGGCCGAGGTTGGCGTAACGCGCGCCCAGCCCCCGGATGTCGAGGCATTCCCGGGCGTCGGAGTAGCAGCCGAGCCGCTCGGAGAGTAGCCCCTCCTCCCGATCGCTCGCCTCCAGCACGGCCGCCCCGCAGCCATCGCCGAAGAGCACCGCGACGTTGCGGTTGTCCCAGTCCATGAACGGCGTCGGCGCCTCGGCCCCGACGACGAGTGCGGTTCGAACCACCCCGGTGCGGATGAGCGCGGTGGCGGTGGAGAGCCCGTAGAGGAAGCTGGTGCAGGCCGTGTTCACGTCCATGGCCGCGGCATTCCGCGCACCGAGCCGCTGCTGCGTTCCCGACGCCACGTTGGGCGCGAGCTCGTCGCCGATGGTGCTGCCCACCACGATCAGGTCGAGCGCGTCCGGGCTGAGCCCGGCGCAGGCGAGAGCGCGCGCGGAGGCGACGTGCACGAGGTCCGCGAGGGAGACGTGAGAGACGCGCCTCTCCCGGATCCCGGTTCGGCTCGCGATCCACTCGTCGTCCGTATCGAGGAACGTGGCGAGGTCGGCGTTGGTGAGGACGGCCGGAGGAAGGCACTTCCCCCATCCGGTGATGGCGGCGTGGATCATCGGGTTCCCCGGGGGTCCTTTCTAACAGGTCCCGCCACTTCCCCACCAGACAGCCGGGCGAGGCGGCCCCGGGCCCTCCCTTCGCGCCCCGATGCGCCGGCCCCACTGCCACGGGGAGACGGAAATCTCGGGGCGCCAGGGTCCGCTACGCCGCGAGGCGGTGCACGGTCTCGAGCATGTCGTCGATCTGGAAGGGCTTGGAGAGGCGGGCCGCCGCGGTGACCTCGATGTCGAACGCCGACATCACGATAACGGGGACGGCGGCCAGGAGGGGATCCCGCAGCTGCTCGGCCCGGAACTGCAGCCCGTTCATGACGGGCATCATGAGGTCGAGGAGGATGACGTCCGGGAGGAGCCGGCGCGCCTCGCGGAGCGCCTTCTCTCCGTCCGGGACCGCCGAGACATGGTAGCCCTCGAGGGCGAGAACCTCTGCCAGCGCCTCGCGCATGTCCTTGTGGTCCTCGACGACGAGAACCCGCTTTTGCGAGATGGAAGCGGGGGTGGGCCCCGCGGGTGCCGAGCTTTCCATGGGGGGGCGTCAGCCGCCGGGGAAGCCGCCTGCCGGAAGGAGGCCGCGGCGAGGATACCCCGCGACCAACCGAGAGACCGAGCATTGCACCGTCCACACAGGTTCCACCGCGGTAGGGATGCATAGCATAATTGATCCAGATCAACCACCGCCGCGCAGTCGAGCTCACCGCTGTCCCGCGGCGATGGGCCAGAACTCGGAGTGTCGAGCCGGGGGAACTCAGCACCCCGGGAACAAAGGAGCGGGGCGCCGCCGGGGAGGGAAACAAGCGGGGCGCCCCGTGGATCGCGACTGAAGGGCGTCGGCCGAGTGGCAGACTTCCCCGCGTCCACCAAAGTTCTGATGCTGGGCAAGCCAGGTTGCAAGCGAATCCGATGGGGCGTAAGCGGCCGCTCCAGCAACGGTAAGACCATTGTGAGGTCGAGGCGAGTCGGCGCCGCCGGATCCGGCTCCGACCTCCTCCCTTCGCTTTCGGCCCCTAGGTCGGGGCGAGAGTGCGACGCGCGCCGCCTTTTGGCCGGGTGCGCACCTGCACCCACCCCCGCGCAAGAGCCTGTGGCCTCTCAGAATTGTCCCACGTTGACGCGGTGCTGCGCCGAACGAGCGTCACCTATTATCCGCGCCGTGCTCCGACGCCCTTCACCAAATGCTCTGGTCGCTGTGCGGTCCTCTTCAGGCGGGGCGCGACCAGGGTGAGTGCCGAGCCCGCTAGCCCGCCCGCGAGAACGTTCGCGAACGACGTGAGCACGGCGAGCGCCGTCCGCGTTCTCGTGCAGCTGGCGCTGGACGAGCTGACCGCCATGCCGGCGGGGCCGGCGCGCGCGGCCGTCGTGGACGCGCTTCGGCCCCGGGGTGCTTCCGCGCCCGGCACCCTGCCCCCCTCGCTCCGACGAGCCGTCGAGAATCCGCACGCCCGAGGGATCCTCGTCGACCTCTTCGCCCAGATCCTCGAGAGCGTGCTCGCGCTCGAGAGCGAATTCGGGCTCTCCATCCGCGCCGCACGCGGACAGCGATCGCTCCGGTTCGAGATCCTCCTCCAGCCTCGCCTCCGCGAGCCCGGCCGCTGAGTCGAGTGGGCCCCGCCCGGGCCATCGTGCACCCCTCCGATCGCGAGCCGTCGCGCAAGGGGCACGGTAAGGTTCACGCTGCATGCCGTCCCTGCCCATCATCTCGGACAACACGCGGAACTGGGCGGTCCTGGTGGGAGCCATCGTGTCCGCCGGCTCGCTTTTCTTCGTGGCCCGCAGCTACTTGCGGAATGCGGAGATCGAGAGCGAGAAATGGCAAGCGCATCTTTCCGTCGAGCTCGCCGCTCTGGACTCGAACGGCTCGACCTCCGCGGCGCCCCCCACCGCCCCGGCTCACCCCACACCACGAGCGATGGAGACCCTGCACCTCCTCGTGCGTGACGCGAGTTTCCGGCCGGCCGCGATCGTGAAGGTCGCCCTGCGGGACGCCTCAGGGGCCGAGTTCAGTGCCCGCGAGATTGCACGGCGCTTGCGGCTCCCCCTGGCGCTCGATCCGTGGCGCATCGTGGCGCTCGAGTTCGAGATGGACGCCGGCGACTTCAGACGCGCGGCCAAGCTCGTCGTCCGAGACATGGACGACCGAGAGATCGCGATCCCGCTGCAAGACCCGGCCGCCTACGAGAAGTGGTTCGACTTCCGGTAGGCCGCCGTCCGTTGCTTGCGCAATGCACGTTCGGCGGGTTCCCTGGGACTCCGCTCGATGAGTCGTCGAGCGACGACCCTCTCGGGTCTGCCGTCGGTCGGCTTTTCGCCGCGTCGCCACGCTGTGTTCCAGTTGGCGTCAAACTGGGCCTTGACGACCCCTCCCTGTCCTCGACCTGCTCGGCCGCCTCAACATCAACACTGTCGGGATCGCAACCAAGCCACTCGTCAAGTGAAGAGCGGGGTCGCTTCATGACCGCTCGGGCGCATCGCGCGGGACTGCGGGCCAAGGGCCCGGTCCTTGCCGCCGGCTTGGCCATGGCCGCCCTCTTCTCGCTCGCGGCATATTGGATTGCAGATGTGCAGGCCGAGCGGCCGCGGCGAGCCGTGATGCAGTACCGGGGCGAGCGTCGAACAGC
>Ga0335077_10002079_pt1 | contig 23918 bp, 17 predicted proteins | sample Lox_Sample_31_FD_207151 | JGI IMG/M metagenome (GOLD analysis project Ga0335077, IMG submission 207151) | Soil microbial communities from Loxahatchee National Wildlife Refuge, Florida, United States - Lox_Sample_3.1 | ecosystem: Environmental > Terrestrial > Soil > Wetlands | place: USA... | reverse complement strand
CACTCCCGACTTCACTAAGGACAGCCGGATCTCCTGGCTTCCCACCGAATACATCTCGCCCATGGAACAGACGCTGGACGAAAATTACCCGGATAACAAGCCCATCATCGACGTCGAAACTGCCTATTATCCAAGATGGTACGGAGCTCACCCTGTAGAAGAGACCCGCGCCGAGGGTTGGTACGGCATGTTGGGCGGGCTTGCCGGCTTGATTCACCTCAACGCGGATTTCTCCACCGCGAACCCCTCGGGCCAGGGAACTAGTACAGAGAAAGAAATCCTCCCGCAGAAACGGGTCTTGATGGCTTTCATGCAGAGCCTCGATTTCATCAAGTTGACGAAGTACACGGAGTTTCGAGTAGCCGATTCCGAGGCACTGGCCCGCGCGATCGCGGAGCCGGGGAAGCAGTACGCCCTTTATCTGTTTCACGGAAGCCGTAAGTGGGAAGATTGGTCACAAGGCTCGACTGCGGTCCGTTTCAACGTCAACGCGAATTGGTTCAGGGACAGGGTTATTCTGAAGGTCCCGCCCGGCGTCTACGCGGTGGAGTGGGTCAATCCGTCATCGGGTGCAGTGATCACGTCCACTTCGCTGGACTCGAAAGGCGCCGACATGGTTCTTGAAACGCCGCGATACTTCGTGGACATTGCCCTGCGAATGCGGAGGCGATGACGGCTGGTACGTCGCGCCCATGTCTTTCAACGTGAATCCGAGCGGCTTGTCTCACGGGTACCATTCCGGCACGGATGCCCCATGTTTCCAAATTCGGCTTGCAATCCCCCCTAATTCAGAGCCGCTGGCGCGCATTTGCGGAGATACTACATCTCCCACTACTTCATTCTTGAAAAGCTCGGGCGCAGCCCATCGAAACCATCGTAGCGCCAAGGCTGGGTACACCGTTTTGGAAGTTGCGGTTTATCCTGATACCTTTACTTCCCCGAAGTCTCTCCCAGGCTCGTGAACTCCAACGACCCGTACCACCTCGACTACTCCGGGCCAAACGTGCAGATTCATTTGACAGTGCCGGCGAAGTAACACTCGACGGCGACAGTCGGGCAGGACGCTGGGTGGTCGTTGCGGAATGGATCTTTCAGCCTGCGTACCGCGGCCATGACGGCCGGGCGGGGGAAATGGAACTGAGCTACAGGGGGCCGCTCGTCTGTCCGGCTTTTGGACGCCGTTGAAGTTTTGCGAACATAATCCGGTCCTGCGACAAGCTGATTCGGGGTTTAATACCCATGACCAAGTCCGGCTCTATGCACAAGCGGTGGTTTTGAGCGACCAGGGCGACGATGGCTTGCGCTTCCAGCATCGCCATGCCGGCGCCGATACACAAGCGCGGACCAGCACCAAAAGGAAAATATGCGAATCGATGCCGCTCGGCCGAATGTTCCGGCAAAAATCGCTCCGGCTCGAATCTCTCGGGATGTTCCCAAAACTCGGGAAGCCGGTGCGTAACATAAGGGCTGATTGCGATCAACGATTTGGCCGGAATGCGATAGCCGACGATCCGGTCATCCCGTAATGGCACTCGCCCAATCAGCCAGGCAGGCGGATAAAGGCGCATTGACTCCTGAACCACGGCATTCGTGTACACGAGTTTTGACAGATCGTCGAATTCCGGCTCACGATTCTGCAAAACAGAATCTACTTCCTGTTCCAACCGCCGCTGTACGTCAGGAAACTTGGCTAAGAGGTACCAGGTCCAAGTGAGGGCGTCAGAGATCGTGTCGTTTCCAGCTTGAAGGATCGTCACTAAGTCGTCGCGAAGTTCCCGGTCGGTAAGTCCTCGTCCTGCGTCCTCGTCGCGAGCGAGGAGCAGGAGGGATACCAGATCGCCGACATCGGCCCCAATTCGGCGGCGCTGTTCCACAATGCGAAAGACGAACTGATCGAGTACGTCGATCGCCTTCGCAAAACGGCGGTTCGCAGAAGTTGGCAGCCAGCGTGGAAGCTTAAGGGGATTGGTAACATCGACCAAGCTCATGTGGGTCTGCAATTGGAGAAAAGCCTCACGCAAGTCTTTTTCGTGACCGGCCAGATCAGAACTGAACATCGTGCGCAACAGGATAGTTAGCGTCAGAACGATCAGCTCACCGCGGACGTCCAGAGGTTCCTCACAGGAGGTCCACCGGAGCAACATTTCCTTCACCGCGGATACCACCACATCGAGAACCATGGCATGATATTTCCGCTGAAAAGCCGGCTGCATGAGCCGCCGATGGCGCCGCCAGACGTCTCCGTCGGCCGTAAATACGCCCTCTCCCATGATCGGTCTCAATTTTTCTCTATATTGCGGACCCTTTACGTAGTTGAGGTGATTGTCTTGGAGGACGTGTTTAATATGGTCAGGATGAGTCAACAAATGAACGCGCCCAGGGCTTAGAGCGACGATCCCTCCGTAGTGTTGAGCCACTTCGACCATGTATTCGGGTGCACTTCGCATTACTTTCGGAAGAACGAAGAGATAGCTGCGCAGACGCGCTGGAAGAAATGGAAGCGGCGCATCATCCAAGGGGCCAGGCGCGATTTCGATTTTAGAAACCCGAGTTGAACTCATAAACGATGAGGGCGGCGTTCCAAGAGGTACTCTGCCTTGATTCCATTTTTCGCGAACAGCCGCTTTTCAAGCGCGACTTCATCCCGTTCAAAAACGATGCGATCCGGCGTGACTTCTGTAGCTGTCTTGACCCGCTCGCACAAGCGGTTTTCGATGTCCTCGCTACAGATGCCACTTTCCGGAGCCACATGAATCGACAGCAAATCGCGGGAAAACTCAGATGACGAACTGTCTTCACTGTCCAAGATGATCTGAAACTGGCGGACGCCTGGTGTATCACGGACTGTCTCGATCAATAGCGACAGGTCCACACGCGCGCCTTTCAGCTTTGTAAAGTCGTCCTCCGTGCGACAAATCGGCGGATATACACGTGGGAACGTGTACCCGCACATCCGACACCGGTCCCAACGAAGGCCTCCTTTAATCAGGTCGCCGGTCCAGTAACGAATCAGCACTGTTCCACGCCAGCCAATATGACTGAAAACCAGCACTCCGGGTTCACCCTCAGCTACCGGCGCCCGGGTCTGCGGGTGCAGCAACTCCCAGAAGAAATACTTGGGATTGAGGTGGATGCCGCTGCCCTCGGAGCACTCCGTCCCCACCCATTTCATCTCGGTCATACCGAGGGTCTGCAATATCGTGAACCGGGGACTAGCACCGAGCCCAATCGCCAAACGTCGAATGTAAGCGCGTAATGGTTCGCTCACCGGCTCACCACCCAAGATAACGGACTTGAACTGTTTCAAGGGCTCGATCTGACCCTCCTCCAGCAATGCGGCGGCTCGGCGGAGCCAGTGCACCAGGTATGAGGGAATCGCGGCCAATGTGCAAAACCCGCCGCTCGCGAAGGCTGTAATCTGTTTGTCGGTCGGAATTATAGCACCGCCAAAAGTTTCGAAGGTCGATATTCCTGCTAGATATTTGGAGAGAACAGCACTAAAAAAAGCCAGGTGTGGTGCACCTGGAAAAACATTCATAATGCGGTCGCTCCAGTCGAAATAAAATCGGCTAGCATCCCGTAGATTTGGTGCAGGCAGTATCTTCGCTAGTTCAGCAAGGGCGTGCGTGAAATCATAATGAGAGTAGGTGATCGGAGTGGGTGTGCCGCTATGTCCTGATGAAAGATGGTAGTGGATCGGTTGCCACTCCAACAGACCACGGCGACGTATCTGTTCACGAAGGGTCGGACATCGCACCAGACGCGACTCATCGCGAGGACTATAGATGATGGTCTGGATCAAGTACCGGAGCAGATCCGCCTTGCGCAATGGCTCTGTCTCATAAACCTTCGGCAGATCGATGCCGCCCGACACTCTTGGCCGCAAAATGAACAGTTGCGGATCGGATTGAAGATGGGACTTATCCGTGATGGGAAGGCGCACAACATCATCGGGAGTGCGCAATCTGGAAAGGTTCACACCTGCGTCGGAATATATACGGCGGAGGTAAGGGTGAAACGGATACACGTAATCGCGCAGATATCGGAACAGCCTTTCCGCACTAACACGCCGTTGCTTGACTGGATCCAGCCGGTAGTAATTACCCATGAGACCAACAGACGTCTTAGGTAGCGTCTTTGAGGAAGAAACAATTCACTTGGCTAGGTGACCGACACCTGCGCGGCCCGTCCACTATGGTTAAGTCGAAAGGATCGCGACTGGCAGAGCAGCCTCCACCATAATAGAGGAAACCCTATTACTGGTTTGACCAAAAATTGGCGTCGCTGCTGAGATGTGAGGATCGTTTTGACGTACTGATGTAAGACCAGTTGCTGATACCAAGGTATACTGGCGACTAAATGGTGCTCCCAGTGACAGGGAGAACCCCACGGGCCTCCGCCGACCAATAGACCCCAGAAGCCCACGCCGAAGCTCCGTGAGCCATTCTTGTTATCGAGCGGCATCAAATTGTGCTCCGTGAACTGGCGTATACGGTCCAGATAAAAGCCGACATGTGGCAAGAGCGCCAGCACAGTGATTGTGAAAAGAAGCCCGAACCGGTGGTACATGATGTATCCATAGATGCCGTGATAGCTGCCCGCCACGACGACTGAAATCAGGCGGCCTTTTGTGAACGCGCGCGGACGATGCACGACAAAATCACTAAAGTTGAGTACGGCGGCAAACGGCAAGAACGTCAACCAATATCGTCGCGGCAACACAAAATTCAAGAACTCGTCATCGTCCGGCGTACCGAATTTAGCGTGGTGATTCATGTGATGCGCTGCGTAGAATTCCGGCTCTCCTCCTGCGAGCCGGCAAAGATTCCGAACAATGAAGTTGCCGGCCCGGCTAAGGGGGCCCCGCTCGAGAAAAACAATTTTGTGTGCCGCAGCTTCATGTAAAGAAAAAATACCTAGAGAATAGATGAGCCAACTGTGAAGACTACCCACCAAGACCGCCGCCAAGACCCAGACCAAGCGACGTGATGGGGGCGCACTCAGGAGAACTTGCGGCAGCCTGATTAGAGTTAAGAAATCCGCCGCCCCAAGAAACAAGAGCACCATTACATTAATCAGATTGTGGGTGTTAGGATGCGCTCTAAACCACTTATGGAGCGCCCTGCCCCGTTCCATGATGCAACTCATTTGTTGTTCGGTCAGCCCTTCAAACTGGAGAACGTTTGTATAGGCCCGGGCCAGTGCCATTTCGTCCGCACGCGGTTTCATTGATGAATGGCCTGTTCCGTCATACTTTGTTGGCGATCTTGGCAAACCACCACCGCAGACCGACGAACAGGAAACGCCAGTCCTGGAAGAATTCCGGAGCCTTGCCCTCGAACGCATGTCCGACAAATTGAAATACCCAGCCAATAAAAAACAGTCCACCGACGATGGACCACCAGGAGGTCCTCAGAATGGCAATCGGAATCAACAGCAAAGAGATTGCGATCATCGGAATCCCCACCGTGTGGCAGGCCCGATTCACTCGATTCGTGTGACTTTTGGAGTATTGCGCCACCCATTCGTCCCATGAGCGATTACCCATTCCGCATCCTTTCCCCCTTTGAGCGCTCCGGTTACGCACCGCGCCCTGTCGCCGTTTTCTGAGGCGGCAAGACGGGCGAACGCACCCCGGACAGCATGCAACTCGACTCCCGGATGAGCCGCCACCACATTCTTGGAAAACCGACGAGCGGTTGAATCAGAAATTGCTGTCGCTGCCGGGAGGTCAAAACACGGGCGATATACCGGTGCAGCATGATCTGCTGATACCACGGGATACTGGCCACCAAATGATGCGCCCAGTGACAGGGTTGACCCCAAGGTCCGCCGCCAACCACGATTCCCCAAAATCCGATTCCAAAACTTCTGGCGCCGTTCTTATTCTCCAGCGGCATCAGGTTGTGCTCGGTATATTGCCGCAGGCGGTCTATGCAGAAACCAAAATGAGGGAGGAACACCAGCATGGTAGCGGTGCAGAACAGAACTCCAAAAAGTCGGTAAACAACATACGCGTATGCACCGTTATAAGCGGTCGACAGAATCCCCGAAATCACGCGGCCGCGAGTATAAGAGGGGGGCCGGTGAATTACGAAATCACTGAAATTTATGAAAGCGGCGAAGGGCAGAAAAGTCAACCAGTAACGGCGGGGGATGATGAAATTCAGGAACTCGGAATCGTCTTCGCTTCCGAACTTGGCGTGGTGGGCCATGTGACAAGCGGAATAGTAATCGGGCTCTCCCCCAGCCAACCGGCAAAGATTGTGAGAGAGATATTGCGCAACTTTGGTCAAAGAACCTGTGCCGGCAAAGATGAGGTTGTGCGCGGCGCCTTCGTGTAACGAGAAGACGCTGAGCGAATACAGGATCCAGCTATGGAGGCATCCTGCTGTAAGACTAGCAAGCAGGACAGAGGGAACCGGATTGGACTGAAGGGGCAAGAGGAACAAGCGTGGCACTCTAATCAGCGCAAAATAGTCGGCGACGAAAATGCAGAGAATCACCGCTGCGTTGATCAAGTTGTGAACAGCGGGGTGAGCCTTGAACCATTTATAGAGGCTGCGGCCGCGGTCCATGATGAGGCTCATCTGTTGGTCGGAGAGCCCCTCAAACGGAGGACTGGCAACATAACGGCGAGCCAGTTCCAGTTCTTGCAACTGGGTTTTTCGCATGCCCACTACATCCTATGTGCCGGCTCCTCGCCTGCATTTGTGAACAGTCTGAAAGTATATATCATCATTCGGTCGCAGCGGCCGGCCCGCGGTGAAGCCGGCGTTTACCCCATTCGCTTGCGAGCGCGTAATCGATCAAAGTCTGGAAATAGCTGTTTACAGGGGGTGGACTAAGCCCCTTAGACTCAATGGCCGCGCGCATTTGCGTTGTGTCGAAGGAAGCCCCGTAAGCGGCATATGGCACGTAAGCCCGGCCTTTTTTAAGTGCCTGACGTTTTCTCCCCCAAGTCACGAGATACAGCGGTGGCCTGATCATCCGGTAAAAGATAACTGGCGATACAACCAGGGGAGCCCTTTTCTTGAAGGCGCGCGAGGCCAGCACCAGAATCTCGCCTATCGTGGAAGAGCGGTCTGGTCCGGCGGCAACGTGAAAAGTCTTACCTCTTTGTGCTGAATCCGCACTTATAGTCTCGATCAAGTCGCAGACGTAGTCCACCGGGACCACGTCGACCACGCCGCCGCGGTCACCTGGCACGACTCGGATCAGGCCGCGAGAAATCATTTTGAGCGGCCAGTACATCACCTTGAAGGTGGAGGCATAACCGGTGCGCGAATCTCCCACGACCATGCTTAGACGGAACGTAGTGAAAGGAACGCCGCTGGCGCGAACAAGCCTCTCGGCTTCAAACTTCGTTTGTTCATAGCTATTGAAGAAGCCCGAACTGCCGTCCAGATCTTCTTCTAGGATGAGGCCGCGCCGCTTTCCGCAAACATAGCAGGTACTGACATAATCGAACCTTTGTAGAATGCGCCTGCTGGAAGCAGCCTCAGCTAGTTCCAGGATGCGGCGCGTTCCTTCCACGTTGATCCTCTGTGCTTCCGCGAGAGAGAGGGTCCAATCAACGGAGGCCGCGCCGTGCAGGATTCTGGTGACGGTAGCTGCCAGCTCATCCCATCGGCCGGCGCTTAGACCGAAGCGTTCCCGCGTAAGATCTGCGTGCACTGCAACGACCCTGGAGCGCTCCTCTTCGCTGAGGGGCTTCGTGTGCGCAGCCTCCAGTACTTCATTTAGCCGGGCGGTCGCATGCCTCTCATCTTCGGCTCGAATGAAACAAACGATCTTCTGTCCACGCTCGCGGGCGAGCCTCCACAGCAGTTCCCGTCCCACAAAGCCTGTCGCTCCGGTGAGCAGAACTGTGTCGCTCATGTGGCCTCAGGTATAAGGCTATCGCTCGAGACGCCAGAGCTCATTTCGCCAGAGGCCACCCTGGCCAAATCCGGGCGCTGCTCTGCGACTCCGGGTCTCGATAACCATTCGAGGATATTGGCTCGCGCGCATTCGTATCCGGTGCTCACAATTTCCGCTGCCAGATGAAAATCCGTCCGTTTGAATTTCAACAACTCAGGACACATATACATGTCAGCGTATTGCAGCCGGACTCCTTTGTACGAGACGCCGCTGTACTCCAGAGTGCGGATCATAACCAGGAGGATGCTCGGCGTATAAATGTGCCGCTTTGCGAATGGATTCAAGCGCTTCCAAAAGGCTTGCCAGCCGGAAACATCATCGCCATAGTCCCGGACTGGATGAAGCTCATGCGGGGGAGAAACGTCGACCCCCACCGTAATGCCTTCGTTCGAAAACACCTTCATGATGTCGACGGGGACATTGTTGATCACACCGCCATCTACATGCAGTTCGCCATCATAGACTACCGGTGGAAACAATCCCGGAGCCCGCGTGGTGGCCAATATGGCCTTTGCCAATGGGCCTTGAGTGTGAACTTTGAGCTCCGACCGGTTCAAGTTTGCAGAAATGCAAAAGTACGGTGTCCAAAGATCTTCAATCTGAATATCACCAAACAACCCGCGGACCACCTGGCTGAAATTCTTGCCGGTTTTGAAAGCTATGAAAGGAAATGTCAGATCATCAAAGGAGCGCGCGCAAACGGCTGAAATTTCCTGAACAATTTTGGCGCCGTCCCAACCCGTAGCGTGAAGCGCACCGATCATCGCACCCATGCTGGCACCACCAATTGCATCTACGGGGATACCCAGATCGGTAAAAGCGCGAAAGGCCCCGACGTGAGCCAGACCGCGCGCGAACCCGCCACCCAACGTGAGGCCAACGGCGCGGCCAGTCAGAAATCGCGCTACACGATCAACATCGTCGTGTTGATGCAGGCGCACGTGAAAATGGCGTTCTACCGTGCGTGCGTCCAGCCAACGCTTGGTGCCTTGCGGATTCCCCTCTCCATGGACCAGAACCAGCCATTTGTGGCCGCGATCGGTTCGGCCCGCCGAGTTCAGAAGTTCGGCTTCGATCTCACCTGGTGTCGGATCGGCGGTGCTGTTCCCCACCACGAGAATCTGGTCTGCCTGCCGGACGCAGCGTTCCGTCCAAGGAGAAAGAAACGGATCCGCTTCATAGAGCACATAATCGTTGGTCATTTCCTGGCTACTGAGCCATTCAACCAATTGGATGTTGTTGCCGGCCCGCTCGTATGCTTGAGAAATTCCTGCTCGCCCGAGATGTTCGTCCACTCGCTGGCTGTTTACGTGAATTGCCGAACCGAATTTACCGAATGCTGCCTGCAGGGCTGCGGAAAATTCGCGAACGGGGGCACTGGGGTGAGCTGGAACAATGGCGAGAGTTGAGATGTTTCGGGTGCGGTGGCCATGATTGACGGTGGTGTCCCTCAGCCGTTCGGCCAACTTCCGGCTCACGGTGAGCATCGCTGATCTCGGGTGTTTCGCCATGAATCTCTCAAAACCAGCCTTACTGAGCTTAGCTAGCTGAGTGTCGCGGATGGCTTCAACGGTGGCAGTTCTCGATTCGCCCGTGACAACTGCCATCTCACCCACTACTTCTCCGCAACCCAATTCCGCCACAGTAATTGGCTCTCGACCACCCTCGGCGATCCGCACACCAACCCGTCCCCGGATGATAAGGCATAAATAGTCCCCTGGGTCGCCTTGCCGAAACAAGACCTCACCACCATAGAGCGTGAACAGTTCAAGTTCTTCTTCCAAATCGCGAAGAACGTTTGCGTCAAGAGTTTCGAATAAGTTGCTCAAGTGGAGCGCAATAGACAACCGATATTTTTGGAGACGCTCGCTCAGCGATTGCATGACGTGTAGAGCAGCCCGCGGGTATTGGGTCGAAAACATTTCAAACGCTGCCCTTGGCAAAGCGGCCACGCACGATTCTCCAACTGACGAAACGGTAGCCATAGCGGGGTCGTCCGTAAGGACGGACATTTCACATACGCTCTCGCCTGGACTTACTTCCAAAAGCACCCTCGGCCCATCGCGCTGGTTTTGTCCGGTCACACGAAGGGCTCCCGACATCAAGAGGTATAGATTCTGATCGCGATCGCCCTGGTTCACTAGGGCATTGCCGTCCGAGAGCCGAACCACCCGCAAGTGGGGCACGATTTCCTCGATCGCAGGCGGATCGATCGAACCAAAGAGTGTCGTGGACCGCAAAAATGAGGTAAGCGTTTCGGCCATACAGGGCGCAAGCCGCGGCCAGCGTCTACAGGGCCGGCAAAGGGGCTAATATACCACGTACCGGTCTCGCTTCAATCGGACTCAAAGGGCGCGGAGAGCCTCCAAGATCTGCTTTCTGGCGGCGCTGCTTGCCGGGAGAATGCCTCCCAGACCGCCCATCAGCAACGAGAAGAGGATTCCTATACCCATCACGGCTGGCGTGACGCGGAACTTGAATGTGGTTTCGCTAAACGTGCTGAAGCTTCCAATCCCAGTGGTGAAATTGTCTAGCGGCAGGACCAGGATACAACCAAGGAGGCCGCCCATGATGGCTAACGTCAAAGACTCTCCAAGAAAGCTCATAAGAATGGCGCTTCTGGAAAAACCCAGCACACGAAGGGTACCGATCTCGCCCGAACGCCTGGATACAGCCGCGTACATAGTGTTCATCGCCGCAAATGCACTGCCCACCGACATGATCAGAGCGACGAGCATGCCGACGAAACGCACTGGCGCCGAGGATGTAGTCTGGCGTTCGTAGTATTGCGTTTCCTCGATCGCGTCGACGTTCAAGCGCTGGTCATCGTTCAAATCATGAATAAGCGACGATCTAGCTATAGGATCTGTCGCCCGGATGAGAACAGAACTGAGGAGTTCGTCCCGATTCAAATCTGACGCCAGTTGGTTCAGATCGCAGAAAATCTCGCTGTTGACAGCCGTCTGCCCGGCCCCCATCACGCCAACCACTTGCCAGTCGCCCCGGCCAAAATGCAGTTTCCCGCCAAGGCCAACCTGCGGATACCGGGAGGCGATTGAACGGCCGACCACGATCTCCCGGTAGCCCTGCCGGAACCATCGTCCTTGCGCGATGGTCACGCCGGAGCGCATGGTTAGCCCCACTGGACCGACGCCGCGCATGTTCACATTCATTCCCTCAGGATGCTCTGCGCTCTCGAGATTGACGATGGTGACCAGCTCGAGCGACGCCTCGGGCGTTCCGGAATCGTCTCTCGCGATGCCGGCTTTGAACTTCAGGTCGTTATACGTTGACCGATCGAAGTTGCTGATCAATTCCGTAGGGGCCCCCTTGCGCAAGACCAGAATGTGAGCAGGATCACCAGTTGCACGAAATGTGGCGCGCAATCCCTCCACCAGCGCAAGCACCGAAAGCAGAACCGCCACGGTCAGGGCGAGACCTAAGGCCGTCATGATCGTGTTCGTCTTCCTTTGCCGTAGATTTCGTAGATTGTAAGCGAACGGAACGGCCATCGTTTTAATCAGTAAAGCGAAGAGCGCGAAGTATGGGCGTGCGGGCGGCGCTCCAAGCCGGCACCAGGGAACTCACTATTCCCACCAAGACGCCGAAGATGACCAGAAGCATCGCAAGCATCGGATCCAGACTCAGTCCCGACAGAGGCACAATGACCGCCGGCAGCTTCCGGATCAGGAATAGGAACAGCCAGGCGATACTGCACCCAAACACGCCGCCTAATAAAGTTAGAAGGGCAGATTCGGAAACAATGATTCCGAGAATCGCCCCTGTTGTAAATCCCAACGTCTTCAGTACTCCGACTTCTCGCACCCTCTCGCGAACCGAGATAGCCGTCGTATTCGCCGTCACGAGAAGCAGCGTAAAGGTGAGGGCAAGGCTGATACTCACCAGAAAGCTCTTCACATTGCCCAGCAAAGAGACGAAACCCAGCTCGAATGCCCGCTCAGCTTCCGTCTTGGTTGGCGCGGTCGAATTTCGGAAAATCTCATCGACCTCCCTGCAAATTCGCGGTACATCGTCCGCGCTATCGGTCAACATTTCGAAGGCCAGGATCTTGTTCCGGCGACGCTCCGGTACAAGGTCGATAAGGTAATCGAGGCGGAAATAAAGGAGATCGCTATTCGTCGGGTTATCATAGATCCCCACGACGATCAGATCGACGTTCACGGGAAAAATGTCCCCCTTGAGTGTCAGCCGGTCGCCAATGCGAAATCCATATCGGTGAACCAAACCGCGGCCAACGATGCAACCTCTCTTTTCTCTCCGAAATGCGAGTTTCTGGTCCTCGGGAATAAGCAGATCTGAGCGCACTCTCCAGAGGTGCTCCGGTTCCACAGCGTAACGGGCAAAAACGTTCCTAGGCTCTTTATATACCCCGCCGAAATACTGAAACGGCATAACGTCTACTACCCCTCGCACTTGTTGAATGCGGTCGCGGTAAGAAATCGGCACGGAGATCGCCGGTGAAACCCGGTTGCGTGTGACAACTCTAAGGGCCTGCTGGGGAGGAGCGTCTTCAAAATAAAACGCGTGATAGATCGCCATCAGTGTTCCCAGCAAGGATAGCGAAATAGCCGCACTGGCAACGGTCAATATGCTCCGGCGCCTGCTGCGCATGCTGCTTTTGAAGATGAATGGCAAATTGCGGATCATCACGTAGTCTAGAAGCTTAATACATCAGGCACTGGAAACCCTAGTCCTCGGCCTGCAAACAGGCTGGTATCAGGCCATCGGGACTGAGAACAAATAACTTAACGAACGTTTGATGTGATGGAACAGGCGAGTATCAGGCTGTCAGTTGGAAATTCTTGACGAAACACCAAGCAGAAGACCAGCCTGATAAAGTGCCTGTTCCGTCCGTCCACAATATTGCAACTCACTTCGCAACGGCAGCCGTGATGGAACAGGAGATCGCAGAAACGGGTGGCCCTCATCATCTGGATGACGCGTGAATTGTGGTCCACGCGTTATTGTCGAAGGACAAGCACCGGGTTGGCGGTGGCCATGCCGGGTTGTCCAGCGCGGCCCTGAATGCGGGCGAAGTTTTCGCGCTCGCTTCGTGCGCGATCCGGCTGGCCGAGCTGGTCGTAAATTCGCGCCAGCAGGGAATGAGGCTTCCTATCGGCGAGGTTCAGTTTCGCCGCTCGCGCCAGTTCAGGACTCGCTTCAGGAAGTCGCCCGAGTTCGAACGGCGCTTTGCCCGCGAGAAAATGAGCGTCTGCCGAGTCAGGCCCTACCGCCGATATCACATCGTTACCGAGCGCGACATCATGGAGGCCGGCCGCCGCATAGAGCAATTCTTCGCTAAGTCGCGCAAAGTCTTGCGCAAAGTGAACGGGGTCGAGCCTATCCGCGGGCGAAGACCATCTCGTGATATCATCGACTTACAGCCACACGGTGGGTGTAGCTCAGCTGGTAGAGCGCTGGATTGTGGTTCCAGTGGCCGTGGGTTCGAATCCCACCACCCACCCCAAGTGATCGGCTGGCGGCGCCTTAATCAGAGAGCAGAATCTCTTCCCACGCAACCTCGCGCTTAAGATCGATGGCCAGCCTTCCCATGATCGCCGTCAGTGTGCTCTCGGACGAACGCACAGCCGTGTTCTCGGGGCGTGCCGAGCGGATGCGGTCGACGAATTCGTTGACGGCGTTCATGGTGATATCTTCCGGGATGGTTTCGGTTACTGCGTCCCTGGTTCCACGGTAGTGCGTCCAATATTGGCGGCTTGTCTCGATCACGCCGGTGGCGCCATAGAACTGCTCCATGGCGGAGCGGTAAAATGGCGGCGTAATTTGAGAACCAGTGAAGGCAGCCTGCACGTTGTTCCTATAAGTGAACGTGACATCCACGTGATCCATGTTGTCTCCGTCACGCCGGATGGTGCGTCCGCCCGTGCCGTACGCCTTCAGAGCGTGACTGCCCAGGAACCAGTTCAACACGTCAATGCCGTGGCAATACGTCTCAACAATGACGTCCCCATACGTGTCGCGCCACAACTTCCACTGCCGGATTCTTTCCTCGTCCGTCTTCGGCCGGGGCACAGGAACTTCCTTGCCGGTGACATCGCCCTTGATGAAGTGGGCGTGAGCCATGCGAATCGGTCCGATGCCGCCGGCGTCAACTAACTGCTTGGCCTTCCGGTAACCGGGTCCGTACCGGGCCTGCAAGCCGAAAGCGATGTTCAAGCGCCGGTCGGCGAGATCCGCCGCTTTGATCACCCGTTTGCATCCGGCGACATCCGTCGCAGCGGGTTTCTCGATGTAGATGTGCTTCTTGGCTTGGACCGCCGCCTCGAAGTGCTCAGGATGAAGAAACACGGGCGTGGCGATGATCACCGCATCGACGTCGCTCGTCAGAAGCTCCCGATAGTCCTTGTACACGCGCGGCGCTTCAATCGGAATCGCTTGTTTTGCTCGTTCGATCCGGTCCTCGAAAATATCGCACAGGGCCACCAGCCGCGCACCGGTGTTCTGCTTGAGCAACCGGGCGACCAAGATGCCCCGGTCGCCGCATCCGATCAGGCCGACCGTGATGCTGGAGTTCGCAGCAGTTGCCTGCACTCCTGTCAGCGCAAGAGCGCCAATTACATGACGCCTCGAGAAGTCCATCTCATCCGCTCCCTTCATACGTTTGCCGATTCGATTTTATTACGATCATAGAAGACAAACTCTTGTGGCGCTATGAAACTGACGACCATCGCCTCACTGTGCGCGCTCTTTCTTCCAATTCTTTCCGGCCAACAACAGGCTCAAGACCCACTTCTCCGCTGGATGGACCGGATTGCGCAGCAGCAACTGCAACAGCGGGAAAACACCATCGCCGGGATTCATGATGTGGCGGGCGCTGAGCGTCGGAAGAAATCAGTCCGCGAAAGTCTGCTGTCGATTATCGGAGGGCTGCCCGACTACGACGGCCCGCTGAATCCCAGAATCACCGGGCGTATCCAGAGTGACCGCTACACGATCGAAAAGGTGATATTTGAAAGCCTGCCACGCTTCTATGTCACCGCGAACCTCTACCGGCCCAATCAGCCCGGCCACTATCCCGGAGTTCTCCTGCAAGCCGGCCACACGCAAGAAGGGAAGCCAGAGGGGCAGCGGCTCGCGGCGAATCTGGCCTTAAAAGGATTTGTGGTGCTGGCTTTCGATCCCATCGGACAAGGTGAACGAGAACAGACCTATAACCGGCAGGTTGACCGCGCGCTGGCAGGATGGTCAGTCCCCGAGCACATCCAGGCGGGAGCGCAGAGCATCCTTATCGGCGAGAGTGTAGCCCGTTACTTTATTTGGGACGCCAAACGAGCCCTCGACTATCTAGTCAGCCGCCCTGAAGTGGACGCAGCGCGTCTGGGCGCGGTGGGATGCTCGGGCGGTGGCGCTCTGACTGCGTTTATTGGCGCCTTGGATCCAAGGATCAAGGCCGTGGCGCCCGCCTGCTTTATCAATTCCTACCGGCTGCTGTTTGCCGGCCCCGACCCTGATTCGGAAATGAGCCCGCCGAACTTACTTTCCAGTGGGCTGGATATGGCCGACTATGTCGAATTGTCCGCCCCGACACCGTGGCTGATCCTGGCCACTGAGGGTGACTACTTCACGCCTGCCGGAGCCAGGCTCGTCTACGACGAAGCCCGACGATGGTTTGGCCTCTACGGCGCCGAGGACAAACTGCGCTTTTTTGTCGGACTGGGTCCGCATGGCACTCCTCTCGAAACTCGCGAGGAGATCTACGAGTGGATGATCCGCTGGCTGAAGGATGGTCAAGGCGATTTTCATGAGCAGCCGGTGAAACTCTACACAAACCACGAACTCCTGGTAACGCCAAGCGGAAATGTCGATGGTGAACCGGGCAGCAGAAAACTCTTTCAGTTGATCTTGGACGAATTTCGCGCCAGGAGACGACAGGGAAGGATTGCGGAACTGCTCGCCGAACTGCGCAGGTGGAACGTGCCCTCGGACGGAACTCCACCGGATGTGAGGGTATCGGATGAGTCGAACGGCGCGGAGTGGCGGTGTCAAGACGTCAGGTTCGAAAGCGAGCCGGGAGTCGAGATTGGCGGAAAGCTCTACATCCCTAACTCGGGCGCGCGAAAACCAGCCGTATTGCTCGTGGCGGACCGGATAACTAGTTACTGGATTCCATCGACAACTTCGATAGCCGAAAGGATTGCCAAGACGGGGCGCGTTGTTCTGGAGTTGGAACCCCGTGATTCTTCCTCCCAAGATGACCACCGGCCGTACGTCGGGAACTGGCTGGCAAACGCGCGCGCCAACCAGATCGGGCGAAATTTGCCGGCGATGAGGGCACACGACATTCTGCGCGGGATCGATCTGCTGGCCGCTCGCAGCGACGTAGATCCGGCCGCGATTCGTGCCGCCGCGCGCGGGGTCAAAGGAGTCTGGCTTTTACTTGCGGCAGCGGTTGACACGCGCATCGGCAAGGTCTGGCTGGACCGAACACCCTACAGTCTGCGGGCGGCTATCGAAAACTCCATGAACACTGACTTGTTTGACGCGGTGATTCCGGGTTTCGCGCTGCATTGGGACCTGCAAGACCTTACTAAGGCCATGGGACACAGGGCTGTCTTGTGGACCGACCCTACGAACTGGATGGAGCGGCCCGCGCCTCTCGGCACGCCATTTCAATATCGCTACATTCTCGGCGACACAACGGATCTCCACGACGCGCAAGACAACGCGTACATCAACGAGTTCATTCAGTGAAAGGGCCGGCTAGCGCGGCCAAGCCTCGCCGTTCGCCGACGGGGATCGCTGCAGCACGACTAGCGTTTCGTCGTCTGAAGCCGCAGCCGCTCCACGATACGCCTCTACGCCGGCGAGGACAGCCTCTCCGGCCGAAACGGCAGAGTGGGACGGCACGTTGCGAGCAAGCGCCAGCAAGCCATCCTTTTCCAGTTGCTCGCCGGCATGGTCGGTCGACTCAGTGATGCCATCGGTGTACAGAACCACCAGGTCACCAAGCCCGAGCTGCACGGCCGTCTGCGTATAAGGAGTCCCGGGGATCAAGCCGATCGGCAGATCGCCGATTTCTTTGGCGTAGGGCGTTGATTCGAGCATCAAGCTCCACGTGCCGTCCTCCGCGTGGTACCACAGCGGTGGCAGGTGCCCGGCATTCGTGAAGAGCAGCTCACCGGAGCCGGAGTAGTGGCTCAAGACGAGTGCCGTTGCGTACTCCCCGCCGCTTGCGCCCTTCAGGAAGGAGTCGTTGAGCTCACGTACTACGTCGGATTGGTCCCACACATCGGCATGTCTTCTCAAAAGATCACGTAGCCTGTCGGCGGCGGCGCTGACGAACTCGCCATGTCCCGCGACGTCGGCGAGAGCAATTCTGGACACGAAGCCCTGACTGCAGACCGAAAGGTAGTGGAGATCCCCGCCCCTTGTTGCGGGAGTCATTGGCCGGCAGCAAACCCAGGCGTGCATGCCGGGCAATTCGACGGCATAGGACATACGCTCATTCCCGCCTTTGAGTTCAAGGCATGTGAGCCGCTGCAGCTCTCTTTGTTCGGGCACTTCTCCTACGACTATACGATAACCACTGAAACCGAAGCATGGATGATACACTAGAGCGAGCGGCGGCGATGGCAAAGCGAACCGAGCCATCCGAGGGCCGTGCCCATTTCGATATGAGCGGCTGGCGGTTCTTCCTTCTGCTTGCAGCAGGGGCTCTATCAGCTCCGGCTCAACAGCCGTTCTCCTTTGCCGACAAGCTTTACCCAGTGCTTCAGAAGGCCGGCTGCCCTCTGTGCCATAATCCCGAAGGCGTCGCCTCACCGACGCGATTGCACTTTCCGGAAGCCGGAGCGGCGCAGGAGCGCATCGATGCGTTCGGAAAATCGCTGGCGGAATTGGTCGACCGGCAGACTCCCGAATCTTCGATCCTGCTGAACAAGCCCACCAATCGCATCAAGCACAGCGGAGGCGAGCGCATCAAGCAAGGCAGTCCCGAAGAAGCGTTGCTTAAAGCCTGGATCGGCTATCTGGCTTCGCTCTCCGGGCCGGATTTGGCGCAAGCGCTGCGCTACAAGCAAAATGAAGCCGCGGGACACGGCGAAGCGCCGCGGGTGGTCCTGCGGCGGTTGACGCATCAGCAGTACAACAACACCGTCCGCGACCTGCTCAAGGATTCCACGAATCCCGCCAGTCAGTTTCCGCCGGAGGACTTCGTCAACGGCTTCAAGGACCAGTACGCATCGCAATCTCTCTCGCCCATCCAGATCGAAGCTTACAGCCTGGCGGCCGGGCGCATCGCCGCCAACGCCTTTCGCCGCGGCGACTCGCGCCACCTGATTCCGTGCGATGCGGCCGACCCTGGCTGCCCGGTGGAATTTATCCGCATGTTCGGCCGCCGCGCCTTCCGCCGCCCGCTCGAGCCCGACGAAATCGAGCGGCTCAAAGTACTCTTTCACGCGCAAGGCGAATTCTTGAAAGGCGCGCAGACCGTGATTGAGGCCGTACTGCAGTCGCCCTCCTTCCTGTTTTGGATGGAGCAGACGCCGAACCCCAGGTGGAAGCCGTACGCGGTGGCCAGCCGCCTGGCGTACTTCATCTGGGACACCATGCCGGACGACGCTTTGCTGGATAGCGCCTCGCGAGGCGGGCTAAACAGCCGCGAAGATGTTGCCCGTATGGCGAGGAGGATGCTGGACGATCCCAGGGCCAAGCAAAGCCTGGATGATTTCGTCTCACAATGGCTGCGTTTCGACCGCGCGTTGACGGCAGCGCGCGATCACCACAGCTTCCCGCTGTTCAATCACGATCTTGTGCTCGCCATGACCGAGGAGGCCAGGCACTTCGTCGGCGACCTGGTCTGGAATGACCGCAACTTCATGGACGTGTTCACGGCCGACTACGGCTTCGTGAACTCGGATCTGGCAGCGATCTACAAGGTGCCGCCGCCCGCACATGAGTATGATCGCGTAGAATTTCCGCCGGAGCAGCAACGCAGCGGCCTGCTGGGCCAGGCGCTGTTTCTGACCCTCACGAGCAAACTCGACGACACCGCACCCACCGCGCGCGGGTTATTTGTGCGTGAGCAGTTCCTCTGCCAGCACGTGCCACCGCCGCCGCCCGGCGTGGATACGAATCTGCCGGCGGTCACCGAGGCCCGGCCGGTGACCAATCGCGAACGCCTCGCCGCCCACACCACAAATAAGACCTGTGCCGGCTGCCACCATCTGATCGATCCGATCGGGTTTGGCCTGGAAAATTTTGACGCGATCGGCATGTATCGCGAAAAGCAGAAACTGCTGTTTTATCCTGAGTGGCACGGTGCGGAGCCCAAGCGGCCGCCGCCGAAGGAGGTTCTGTTGCCTTTGGATATCACCGGACAGGTAGCCGGGCTCCCGCAGCCGCAATTCTCAAGCCCGCACCAGTTGGGTGAGGCGCTGTCCCATACGGCGCAATGCCAGGAGTGCATGGTAAAGCAGGTTTTTCGTTACATGTCCGGCCGCCTGGATACGTCCGCCGATGTGCCCGTAATCCGGCAGGCGCTGGAGGACTTCCAGAACTCCGGATTCCGCTTCAAAGAACTGGTTGTATCCTTAATAAAGCAATGGGACGCAGAAAGGAACATGGATGTCGCAAATAATCACCCGGCGCGTCAGGCTGTCCCGTAGATTCTTTCTGAAGGGCGTCACGCTTTCGCAGGCGCCGGTCATCGTAGGATTGCCGCCGCTGATTTCGATGTTCAACTCGGCGGGCACCGCCTACGCCGCCGAAACCGATCCCACGAAGAAGCCGAGCCCCATTGAAAAGCGGTTCGTGCTTTGGTTTAACGGCAACGGCATCCCGGAACGCTATTGGATTCCCGACCGCACCGGGCCGGACTACGACGTAACGCCGTGCCTCGCGCCGCTGGCCCGTTTGCGAGACGAAGTCCACGTTCTGAGTGGGTTGGACAACTCCGCCATCGGGAATGCTAACGGGGACGGCCACTCCACAGCAATGAGCGCGCTGATGACGCTTACGCATTACACCGGCCGTGGTCCGGGCGGCCCCTCGGTGGATCAGGTGATCGCGCGCCGGCTCGCGGCCGACACACGTTTCCGCTCGCTGCAAATCGGCGTCTCGCAGGAATCCTTCGGCAGTTCCATCCACAAGAACATGAGCTGGGCCGGCTCCGACCGCCCGCTGGCTCCTGAGGAGGTTCCGCACCGGCTCTTCGAACGACTGTTTGGCGCCAAGGACCAGGGGTGGCTGAAGCGCGAGCGCAGCATTCTCGACGCGGTGTACCAGGATGCAAATCTGCTGCGACAGGGTCTGCCGAAGGAGGATGCGCAACGGCTCGACGAGCATCTTTCTTCGGTCCGCGACCTGGAGCGCGCCATCACCTCCTTACCGCCGGAGTATCGCCAGGTTTCAAAGCCCGAAGAAGACTTTGACATGAAGGACTGGCCGCGCATTGCCAAGATCCAAAGCGATCTGCTGGCCTATGCGCTGGCCACTCGCCAGACCCGGGTCGCGAGCTACATGCTTACCAAGTGCCAGGGGCTGGCGCGCTTCCCGTGGCTGGGCCACACCGAGGCGCGGCACCATGACTACACCCACGCCGACGGCAAGGCGCCGGGCGAGAACGGGCCCGTGGGCCAGCGCATCATGCGTGACATCTGCCGCTGGCACGTCTCGGAGTTTGCCTACCTGGTGGCCAAGCTCAAGTCCATCCCTGAAGGCAGTGGCACGCTGCTGGACAACACCTGCCTGGTTTTCGTACACGAACACGCTGAAGCCGATGTTCACAAGGCCAGCGGCATGATCGCCCTCGTGGCGGGTTCGAAGGATCGGCTGGTGCACGGACGCCATACCCGCGTCATGGGTACTTTCGGCGATCTCTACCGCACGCTCGCCGACGGCACGCTCGACAGCAGCTTCAATTCCGAAGCCTTCCCCACTGCCAGTAAGCGGCTCACTGAGTTGCTGGTGTGATCGAGGGCCGGCACTTACTACGCAGCCTGGCCGCACTGGCGCTCGCCGCTGGCATTACGGTGTTGCAGGCGCAAGACCACCCGGATGATCGCGACGTCGCGCTGTGGGTGCTTCGCGAAGGCGGGCGCGTTTTGTTGGATGGCGCCCCTGAATACACCGCCGATCCCTTTGATCTTCCCGACGGCCCCGTCCACGTCGCCGGCGTGGACATGCACGGCACCGTGGCCGATCCAAAGGAACTGGAGCCGCTCAGCAAGCTGGCCGATCTGCGCGAGATCTTCCTTCCGGCGCGTGTATGGAGCCCGGTAAGCGACGTCAAGTCCCCTTACTCCGACGAGATGTTCGACTTCTTCAAGGGCATGAAGAAGCTGGAAACGTTTGAAGCCGGGCTGACAACGCTCGCCTGGCTCGACCTCTGGGACGTAGGTCTCGCCCGCCTTGCTCCGCTGACCCAGATCAAGGATGTGCGCGTGGCGCTGAGCACCATCAAGAATCCGAATTGTCTCGCGTCGCTGGTCAACCTCGAATACCTCGATCTGAACGACACCTACGTCACCGACCAGACCATGGCGGCTCTGGCCGGCATGAAGAACCTGCGCCGCCTGACGCTCGTCGGTACGCTCATCACCGACGAAGGCATCAAGTATTTGCAGGACCTGACGCAGCTTGAGGTGCTGGATCTCTACGGCGTCAAGATCACCGACACCGGCATGCAATACCTGCGCAAGCTGACCCGGCTGCGCAGTCTGAATCTCCTCGGAGCGCAGATCACGGATGCGAGCGCGGGCGTTTTGGCAGGGATGCAGGAACTGCGCGAGCTCAACCTCTACCGCAGCCGCTTAACCAATGCCGGTCTGGCCAGGCTCCAGACTCTGCCGCATCTCGAGCTGTTGGATGTCCGTTATACCGGTGTAACCCTCGCGGGCGTGGACGCGCTGCATAGCGCACGGTCAGACTGCAAGATTGCCTTCGTCAGCGATGCTCCGCCGGTCTCCCTGGCGCGCGGAAGCGCGCGGCCGGGTAGTAAGAGTCAGAAGGCCATCGCCGCGTGGATCGAATCGCTGGGCGGCCAGGTCCGCGTGTCGGAAGGCCAGATCCAGGCGGTTTCGCTGGCCCGCGTTCCTTTCACCGACGCCCAGGCCGCGTACTTGAAAAGCTTGTCGGCCGTCGAGCGCCTCAGCCTGGAAGCCACCGACGTGAGCGACGCCGGCCTGGAATCGCTACGCAATCTTACCAAGCTCCGCGAGCTCAACCTCAACTTCACGACGGTTTCCGACCGCGGCCTGGCCAGTCTAAGTGGCCTGGTCAACCTGCGGCGGTTGATGCTTTCGGGCGTTCTGGTTCGCGGCCCGGGTTTCCAGCAACTGCAAGGGCTGGCCCAGTTGCAGGAGCTGGATCTGACTTCCACGTCGATTGTCGACAAGGCGCTCGAATACATTGGCAACCTGCCCTCACTGGAACGGCTGGCCGTCAGCAACTCCGACGTAACCGACGCCGGCCTCGATCACCTGATCCGCCTGAGCAAACTCGTTTCACTCGATCTGCGCGGCACCGACGTCACTGATGCCGGCTTAGAGAAGGTGGCGCGCATTTCGAGCCTGCGCGATCTCAACTTGAGCCACTGCCGTTTCACCGATAAGGGCCTGGCGCAGCTCAAGGCGCTGCCGCACCTGGAGCGGCTGCGCATGTATCGCACGCACGTCGATGACGGAAGCGCCGCCAGCCTGGCTCAGATCAAGAGCTTGCGTTCCATCACGTTCGACTACACCAAGCTCGGCGACAAAGGGCTGGAACTGCTGAAATCTCTGCCGCAACTCGAAGAACTCAGCCTCGACAGCACGAGTGTTAGCGACCACGGCGCGGAGCTTTTGGCGTCAATCCCCACGCTCAAGGCTGTGGATCTTTATCACACCCTCATTTCCGACAAGGGCTACCTCGAGATCAAATCCGCGCTGCCGCGCTGCCAGATTTTCTGGGACAAAGATTCCGGGCTGCCGTCGCGGCGCAAGCTCTGACCGATGATCTCCCGGCGCACCGTTCAGCTTCTCTTGTTCGCCAGTCCTGTGCTGTTTGGTGCCGGCCTGGATTGGGTCGACGGCTTGGGCGGCCGAGTCGAGCGGGACGCCGCCGGAGATGTGATTGCCGTCCACCTGGGTCGCACGTGGGTCAGTGACACCGAGCTGCTCGACCTGGCTCGATTACCCAAGCTTACTAGCCTGGACCTCTCACACACGCGCATCACCGATGAGGGGCTGCTGCACTTGAAGTCCGTAACGCAGATCCAGGACCTCAACCTTTACTACGCCGAGCAGATTACCGACCAGGGAATGAACGCGATCAAAGGTTGGAAGAACCTGAAGCGGCTAAACGTTCGTGGCACGCGGATTTCCGACGGCACCCTCGCTATCGTGGGCTCGCTGACCGGTCTCGAATCGCTCGACGTCGCTTACACTCAGATCACGGACAACGGTCTGGACGCTCTTGTCCCCCTGACGCAATTGCGCGAGCTTTCCCTTGGGCGCAGCAAGTTGAGTGACAACGCGCTGGAGGTGCTGCGCCTGATGACCACTCTGCAATACCTCGATCTGGGTGGTCCGCATCCCGGCCCTGGCGGCAAGCGCGAGACGGGCGGAGCGCCGTTGCCGGAGGCGGTGCCGCGGGCCATCTCCGGTCTGAAGGATCTGCGCGTGCTCAAGCTGGCTTACTCGCGCATCACCGCCGACGGGTTGCGCATCTTGTCCTCCCTCGACAAGGTCGAGAAGCTGGCGCTCGAAGCTTGCGGGCTGGTGGACGACCGGGCGCTGGCCGAGCTAGCCCAGTGGAAAAGCCTGAAGTACCTCGACGTGCAGGCTACGAAGGTCACGCCGCAGGGCATCGCCGCGCTGGAAAAAGCCAGGCCGGGCGTTGTCATTTTAAGCGGCCCATTTCCGACGCCTTGAAGATCGGGCGTATGACACGAACCAGATTTCGCGCGCGATCGCGAGTCATATTTGGTCTGTCCATCAGCGCCGCCTTGCTCGGGCTTCCAGTAGCAGCGGACT
>Ga0335077_10002078_pt1 | contig 23920 bp, 19 predicted proteins | sample Lox_Sample_31_FD_207151 | JGI IMG/M metagenome (GOLD analysis project Ga0335077, IMG submission 207151) | Soil microbial communities from Loxahatchee National Wildlife Refuge, Florida, United States - Lox_Sample_3.1 | ecosystem: Environmental > Terrestrial > Soil > Wetlands | place: USA... | reverse complement strand
GCAGGTTGCCGGGCGTGCGATGCTCCATTTTGAAAACGGAATAAAGCTCGTTGTTGAACTTGATTACCATTCCCGGGCGCAGTTGTGTTGCTGGAATCATAGGAGAGGAACCTTCAGTTTAGCAGAAGCCGGCGCGCAAACGACCTAGCGCGCTGCCGTACCGTTCGGGGACCGCGAAGTTCTTACCGCGGAAGCAATTCTCGAAATGATGCGCATCAATAGCGCGAAACAAATCGCGAACAGGACCAGGAGCGGAGTAAAGATCACGATCCGCAGCGGCCAGTTTGGGATTCTGCTCAGGAGGGCGAGCGTGGGAGATCCCCAAAACGCAAACAGGAGCGACCCGAGAAGAATTCTCAGAAATGCGATCAAAGTGGCTTCGGCCGCCTGGCGGACGCTCATGCGGGGCTTAAAGGAATAGGGGATCGCGAAGCGCTCGTACTCGGAACGCTCCTGATCCGGCTCGCCGGGGTTCACCTGTAACGATTATTAGCAGGTTTCGCGGCTTACTTGAGTCCCAAGCGAAGCAGCAGGTTCCACATCCCCGACCAGATCACGGCAACCGTGGGACGCAGCGAGTGGGTGTAGATGACCGTCGCCACCGCGTTGGCGGTGTCGTGGAATCCGTTGACAAATTCGAAGCTGAGCGCCAGGCCGAGCGCGAGCAGCAGAAAAATCCCGCTTCCGATCGTGATCGTTTCTCCGAACAGGTTCATTTTCCCCGCCTTCCGTCAAAAGCGAACCAACAGCCTAACGGACGAATATTACAGGACAATTGCAGAGACTCCTTAATTTAAGAAGAAAACCAGGGGTTTTCCCGACGGGATTGAAAAGGCGAAATTCCTGTGATAATGTTGAGACTCGCCTGAGGTGCTCGCCTTCCGATGAAGGCGGGTGAAGAGGGAAGCGGGTGAGAAACCCCACGGTCCAGCCACTGTAAGCAGCGAGCGGCCGGCGCAACAGGCCACTGTTCTTCGGAATGGGAAGGCAAGCCGGCGCAGCGATGACCTGCAAGTCAGGAGACCTGCCTTAGGCCTTTGCGCCATGCTTCTGACGAAGGCAGGTCGTGCAAAACTCATCCCCGTTTCGCGGGATGATTGCTCTTCTCCTTCCCGGATTCTTGTCGAGGCGTGCGCAGCGAATTTCCCTAAGCTACGGACTCCGCGACCATGCGAATCCTGATTCCCGGCGGCGCCCGTCCAGGAGGTCATAAGACCGATGAACATCCGATGCGCGTGGATCGCCATCACCGTGGGATCGTTTGCCGTCGGCATCGATGCACAGTCGAGCGTGTCGCTGACCGGCTCGGTTAAAGACCCGCAGGGTCGCGCGGTGCCGGGGGCCTCGGTGACGGTGGTATCGAGGAGCGGAGGCGCGGGAAGCGCCACCACCAGCGGCTCGAACGGCGCGTACCGTTTTCAAGATTTGCCGGCAGGAGATTATCTGATGCGGGTTGAGGCTGCGGGCTTCGCGACATTTCTTGCCGAAGACGTTCATCTGGCCGCGGGAGTCGAGGAATCGCGCGACGTTGTGCTTCAGGTCGCCGGCGTACGCGAGCAGGTGGTGGTCACCGCGGCAAGCACGCCGCAAACTCCCGACGAGGTTTCAAAAGCCGTGACGGTCATCGACGCGTCTGATGCGGAGGCGCGGGATAATTCCTCCCTGTCGGATGCCGTCGATCTTGCGCCCGGGGTTCGCGTTCAGCAACTCGGCGGTCCGGGGGCTTATACCACCATTCAGATTCGCGGACTCCCCACGGAGGATACGGCGCTGCTGGTGGACGGAATGCGATTGCGGGACGCTTCCGCAACTCAGGGCGACGCGTCGGATATGATCGAGGACCTGCTGCTGACCGATACTTCGCGCATCGAGGTGATGAACGGGGCCGGATCGTCTTTGTACGGGACGAATGCCATCGGCGGGGTGGTCAACGTAATTACAGATGAAGGGGGCGGGCGTACACGCGGAAGCCTGCTCGTCGAAGGCGGCTCGCTCGGCACTTTGCGCGCGCGCGCACGGCTGGCGGGTGGGGCTTTGGATGGCCGAATCGAATACAGCTTTGGAGCCGCGGAAACCGACGTTATGTCCGGTGTTGGCGGCGACCAGCCGTTCCGCGACCTGAGCACGCAGGGGCGCGTTACGTTCCGGCTCTCGCCGCGCGTGCGCCTGACCATGCGAATCTATGGCGGCGATACGTTCACCAAGGTTTTCGGGGAGCCCGATATCATCGGCGCCGCAAACGGAGTCGGCATCGTGCAGGCCGTGCCGCTCGCGCCCGCGCTGCTGGGTTCTTACGAATCGGGCGCGCCGCCTTCCGAGATCAATGCCGGGAATGCGACCTTCATTCCCGCGCCTGACGATCCGGATTCGACCCGTGCGGCGCGGTTTCTTGCCGGGGCGCTCACGCTGGCAGCGCAGCCTTCCGCAAATTTCGATTATTCGGTCAGCTACCAGGCGGTAGCGAACAGCCGCAGGTTCGGTGACGGACCGGCGGGCGTCGGGTTCCAGCCCGACGGCAGCACACGTTCGCTTTATGACGGCCGTATTCAGACGGTCAATGCTCATTTCAATTACCGGGTGAGCAGATGGAATCTGCTTACCGGCGGCTACGAGCTCGAATCGGAGAATTACGCGAACGACTACAGCGATCGTAGCGATCCGCTAGCGGCTTCGGCCGTCAACGTCACGCAGTCGAGCCATGCCGTGTTCCTTCAAGACCAAGTCAGACTTTTGGGCGACCGGCTGCAGATTTCGGGAGCCTTCCGAGCGCAATTCTTTACGCTCGACGCACCGCTGTTCAGCCCCGCGGCGTCGGCTCCCTATCAAGGCATCGCGTTTCCCTCGCCTGCGCCCGCCTATACCGGCGATGCTTCCATCGCGTATTTTTTCCGCAAGAGCGGCACCAAGCTCCGTGCGCATGCCGGACGAGGCTATCGCGCGCCTTCGCTGTTCGAGAGATTCGGCGCAGGATTCGATCCGGTGTTTGGATACTCGGTTTACGGAGACCCTCGGCTCACGCCGGAGCATTCTTTGGGGTTCGATACCGGCATCGACCGGACGTTTCGAGGAGGGCGGTTGAAGACGTCGGCGACTTATTTTTACACGGTTCTTCAGAACGTCATCAATTTCGACACAAGCGGCGACATCAACCCCGCAACCGACCCATTCGGCAGATCGATCGGGTACGTCAACACCACGGGCGGAATTTCACGCGGCGTCGAGCTGAGGATGGCCGCCGCGGCGACGCGTTCCCTCGACATCACTGCCGCTTACACGTATGTGAACGCGATCGAACGCACGCCCATCGTCAGCGATGTTTTACAAACCTTCGTAATTCCGCGGCATCAATTCTCGGTTTTGGCCACCGAAAGAGTGACGCCGCGGATTCTGTTGACATTCGACACGCTCGGGTCGAGCAGCTATCTCGCACCCGTGTATGGCGAGACGTTGACGCAGGTGTACCGTTTCCCGGGACTCGCCAAGGTAAACCTCGGCGCCAGCTATCGGCTGCCGCTTTCCGAATACCGGGCGGTGCGGTTCTTCGTGCGGACCGAGAATCTGCTCAATCAGACTTATTTCGAAAGCGGATTTCTGACGCCTGGCCGAACCGCCCTGGGTGGACTCGAATTCGAGTTTTAAGCATACTCTTCCCGCTTCGTCGCGTTGCCGCGCACGCGCGGGGAAGCGGTCGGGAGATAATGGTCGGTCGCGGTCGGAGATTGGATTCCGGTGGACGTTCATCAACTCGAATTGTTTCTCGCGGTCATGGAATGTTCGAGCATCACGCGCGCGGCCGAGCGCGTGAATCTCTCGCCTGGCGCGGTCAGTCTTCAACTCCAGAACCTCGCCGCCGATCTGCGTACGGATCTTTTCGTGCGATCCGGCAAGCGCCTGATTCCTACGCCGGCCGCGATCCGGCTTTCCGAACTCGCGCGCGGCGTGGTGCGGCAGATGCAGCAGATCCAGCAGGAGTTCGAGAGCAGTCCCGGCGCCGATCGCCGTCCGTTTCACTTCGCTACCGGTGCGACCGCGCTGATCCACCGCCTGGGGCGGCCGCTGCGCAAGTTACGGAAACAATTTCCCAACACCAACATCAAAATCACCGTCGCGGCGACCGAGGAGATGGTCTCGGGACTGTTCGACCGCCGGTTCGATCTCGCGCTGATCACGCTCCCGTTTGAAAGCGAGGGGCTGACGATTTCTCCGTTGTTCGATGAAGAGCTCCTGATCGTGAAACCGTCGGCAACGCGAGTGCGCGGATGGCACGTGGGATCGATCCAGCCGGCCGAGATCGCGGATGCGCCGTTTTTGCTGTATCCCAAGCGCAGCAACATGCGCACGATCATCGATCGCTTTCTGCGCGAGAACGCGCTCGCGCCGCCGGTGATCATGGAAGCCGACGATACCGAGGCGATCAAGCAACTGGTGGGCGCCGGTTTCGGCTGCTCGATTCTGCCGGAGTTTTCGCTGCGCGGGCAGCCGCGATTTTTTCATGCCTTTCGAGTGCCGGGGAACCGCGTTTCGCGGCAGCAGGCGCTGGCGATGGCGAAGAGCGAACATCCGCGCCCGTTGGCCGTCTCGATCGCGGAATTCCTGCAATCCGCGCTCGCGCAGGAACGCTAACCCATTCATATCGCGCGCGCGGGGCGGCCGTTGATGGTGACGTTTTTGAACTCCAGACCCTCGACGTGCTCGATCGAATCCGGCCGCGCGGCGTGGTCGAAGGCGCAATCGGTCACATGCACATCGCGGATCGGCGCAGATGCGTAGCCGCGCAGAGAAAATGCTGAGGCGCTGCGCCCGCAGGTTACGTGGGCGATATAAATATTGCGCACCACCGGCGAAAACGGTCCGCCGGCGCCTTCTTCGTAGCTGAAATCGATCTGCACCGCCTCGTCCGCCACCTGCCCGATCGAGACATTTCGAAACCACACGTTTTCGATCACGCCGCCCCGGTATGAATTGGTCTTGATGCGCAGCGCGCGCTCCAGGTGCGGGCTGCTCATGGTGCAGTCGGCGACAACGATATTGCGCGCGCCGCCCGAAATTTCGCTGCCGATGCTCACGCCGCCGTGACCGTCTTTCATCACGCAATTGCGGATGACGATGTTTTCTGACGGAGCAGCCAGCCGCCGACCGTCTCCATTGCGCCCCGACTTGATCGCGATGCAATCGTCGCCCGTGTCAAAGACGCAGTTTTCAATAAGGACATCTGAGCACGACTCCGGGTCGCAGCCGTCGTTGTTGGGACCGTGGCTGTTGATTTTGGCCCCCCGAACGATCACGTTGCGCGACAGCACCGGATGGAGCTCCCACATGGGCGAATTGAGAATTGTCACGCCGTCGATCAAAACATTCTGGCATCGATATGGCTGAATAAACTGGGGCCGCAAAAGGTGACCCGCGCCGAACACGCGATCCTTTGCTGGAGTCGTGGTCTCGCCCATTTTTTCGAGCGCCGCGCGATCTTTCGACTGGTCGGGCTCGCCTTTCGACCATCCGCAGCCGGCCTTCCCCTTCCAGTTCCACCAATGCTCGCAATCCGCCTGCCCGTCGAGCGTTCCCGCGCCCGTGATCGCGATATCGGATTGCTCGAAGGCGTACAGGAACGGCGAATAGTTCATGCATTCGGTACCCTCCCAGCGTGAAAAAACCGCGGGAAGGTAATCGTTCGGATCGCGGCTGAAACGCAGCGTCGCGTTTTCGGCAAGGTGCAGATTCACGCGGCTCTTCAAGTGAATGGCGCCGGTCAGAAAAACTCCCGGCGGGACGATCACGCGTCCGCCGCCCGCATTGGCACACGCCTCGATCGCCTTTCGAATCGATTCGGCACAGTTCATCGCGCCGTCGCCACGCGCGCCGAATCGGGTGATCTCGAAATCACGATCGGGGAACACCGGCGGCTTGATCCGCGCGATAATTTCGGCTTCCGGATCGTTTTCGCCGCGCGCGACGATCGCCGCGGCGGCCGTGCCGAGAAACACGCGACGCGTCATGCGGGCGCTCCTTCAAACAGGTTCTCCGCCAGCCAACAGATGTATTCGCTATTGCGGCGCCGCGTTTCCTGAACTATCGCCCCGGGCACCGAATCGAGTGATTCCTTGAAAAAGCGTCCATCCTCATCGCGGCTTCCAACCATATTTCCCAGCCAGAAAACCAGAAACAGATTGCCGTCCACGCGCCCGCGCTTCGCATCGCCCAGATACGCGCCGTGGGATGCGTGGTATTCGGCCGCGAGCACGCTCTCCTCTCCGAATGCGCCGCCCGCAGCGAATTTCTCGCAGGCCGCGGCCATGTGTTCGAACAGCTTTCGTTCCGCCGAACCCTCCGGCTGTTCGGAAAGAACGTCGAAAAGCTGCAACTGAAGCTCGCCGGAAATTTTGTAGTTCACCCGACCGCGCGTCGCCGACCCGATCGCCCGCAGTACTTCCGCCTGCTTGCCGCTGCCCGAATGGATGCTCAGGGTACCGTCGAAATATCGCGCGACAGCCGCCAACTCGGCCACGCGAGCTTTCAGCTCCGCCAGGGGATTTCCTTCGAATTCGCCATCGACACGATCGAGCAGCTCCGGCCACATCTTGTGACCGGCATAGTGGGCGAGCGCGTCGCGCGATTCCGGATACGCCTGCCGCTTCTTGAATCCGAGATTGGGAGGAACCAGTTGCGCCGGCCTCCCGCGCTCGCGCAGCCAGTGCATGTAGAAGATGAGCTCCTCGGGTGTGGTCAGCGTTTCGGCTTCATCGAGCGACGGCTCGAAATCGAAAGCCGCGCCCTTTTTCGCGCGTCCGATCGCGTCGTACAGCTCTTCGTTAAGCTTCAGGCTCGGTCCGAATTTCACGGCCAGCCGTTTGATTTCGCGTTCGGAAAAGCGGTAGCTCCGGTTCTCGCACTCGAAAGGCGAGGAAAACGCGGCGAGCGCCCAACCGCGCTCCTGCGGCGTAAGCCGCTCTTCGAACAGAGCGTCGATTGCGGCTTCGCTCCACGGCTGGGGATGGCGCGAATCGGCGCGCAGCTCGAATACCCGCGACGTATCCGTGGTGAATTTCGTGTAGCCCGCCGCCTCGCGAATCGCTTCTTTCACCCATTCGACCGATTTCGCAATCGCGGCGTCATCGCTGCCGCTGACGATGAAATGATCGGCTTCCGCGTTGTAGCCTTCGCGATAACCTTCGCGAATCGCAGCCCACAATCCCGCGTGATACAAATGCCGGATGCTCACGCGCGTGTGACCGGGCGCGGTCGGGTTCGAGCCGTCGCGCGCGGCGAGCTCTTTCGCCGTGGTCATTTCACGCGTCGCGCTCAACTGAACGGTCGACGCCAGATTTCTTCCGGTGCGCCGCAGAATTTTGTGAAAAGCATCGAAGACCGCGGGAAGGCTGATCTCCGGGTGGCGATTTCCCGCGGCGATCGCCGGCCGGTCACGCTGCGGGCGCGGAAGAAACGACGGATCGATACGCTCGGCAAACGCGCCCAGATACGTGTAGTCGGAGGACGAAAACGGATACAGATATTGGCGCGCGGCGGTATCGACCCACGTAGGCTCGCCGATCTCCGGATCGCCGCCGGTTTGCAGAAGGAACGACCGTGCGCCGCAATCGAGCGCGATATACGTTGCGCGGCCGGTTTGTGTGAGCGATTGGGGCAGCGCGCGAATATTGTCGCGCGAAACGCCCAAATAATCCGCGGCGGCACTGTAATCGAGAATCGAAGTTGTCATGCCGCGATCCACTTCTCAAAATTTCCGCGGAACAGGCGCGCGATGTCGCGGCGGATCTCCTCGCGCGTGACCGCGTGGCCGTCTGCAGCCAGGAGCGCGTAGGCATTTGCGAGAATCGGAGCCATGGTGCGCCGGGTGTTTCGCCATTTATAGATCACCTGCTCGAGCACCCGCGCGTCGCTGTGTTGCGGAATGAAGCTGGTGCCGATCATTTCGATGCGCTCGCGCGTGATCTCCTCGACAATCGAAGGATTATTCAAAAACCACCAGCAGCCGAACGGCATCAGGTTCGCGAATTTGCGAGCGTAAACGCACAGCTCGTGCTGGTTCTCACGGCATAGGACGCTGATCAAATACCGATTGGCCGGGAAACCGGCGCACAAGCGCTCCACCGCGCGAAGATCGGCCTTCCCGACGGCGTCGCCGGCAAGCCGAATCGCGGGATTCACCTGATAGCGCACGCCGATCATGAGCGAAAGCGGCAGATTGAATTCGCGGCAGGCCGGAAGAATCGCGTGCTCAATGAGCCGGCCGCGAATTGAATCTTCCGGAAATTCGAACGTGTCGGGCAGCGAAACCGCCATGTATACCGGGTGCATGCGCTTGACCCAGTCGGCAAGAAATCGCCGCACACCGGTGACCGATGAGGCCCGCTCGTCGGCCTGGTAACCCTTGGATTCGAGCGCGCGCCAATGATCGGGCCACTTGTTGAGAATGCGATCCAGGCGTAGCACGGGATGAAATCGCGCATCGTGACCGGCGCCTCTTTCCCACGCGGGAGCCTCGTCCGGATCGAGCGGATCGTTGGTCATCACCGCTTCGGAAATTCCGCCAAGTTCGAAAACGCGATCGATATGCCGGTTGAGCGATTGGGAAGCGAAGAATTCCCGCGCCTCGCCGAGATCGGACGTGGAAAGCCCGAACGCGTGGAGCACAGCGACCACCCCGCGCGCCGCCTCGGAAACCGGCGTGTTCTCAACGAACAGCGCTTTCCAGATCGCGTCCGCTTTCCCGCGTTTCGACAGCGCGAAGTACTCGCGGGGCGTGATCGTGGAGGAGCGGAATAGTTCGGCTTCAAGATAATGATAGGTGATCAGCTCATCGATGCCCCACAGCCCCAGGTTTCCCAGGGACGGCATGAACAGGTGCGTGTGGACATCGATAAACCGCGCGGCGTTGAGTTCCTGCTCGACCACCGCCGGCAAATCGGCGGGAGCGACGGGAACTTGCGGAGTCGTGGTCGTCATAACTTTACATAGGGATCGCGGCGTTCACGCCGGAGGCTAGGAATCCGCCGTCCACGGCGAGGCACTGGCCGGTAATGAAACTGGCGGCATCGGAGGCGAGCAGAACTGCCGCGCCGGCGATCTCTTCAAGTTTTCCAAAGCGCTTCATCGGCGTACGGCACAGCAGCTCGCGCCCGCGCTCAGTGTGATCGAGCAGATCTTTATTCAAATCGGTGCGAAAAACGCCCGGCGCGATGGCGTTGACGTTGATGTTGGCCGGCGCCCATTCGACCGCGAGGCTTCGCGTGAGGCCCAGCAGCGCGGCCTTTGAAACCGCGTACGCGGCCACTCCGTTCAGGCTGACAAACGAATTGAGCGAGCAGATATTAATGATGCGCCCCCGTCCGCTCGCGCGCAGCGGCTCATAAAATGCCTGGCAGGCGCGCAGAACGCCAGTGACGTTGGTGTCCTGCACCGAATCCCATTCGCTTTCCTCGACGGTTGAGAGCGGCGCTTTCGACATACGGCCGGCCGCGTTCACCAGGACGTCTGCCCCGCGGAACGCATCCATCACGGCTTCTCGAAACTGGTTGAGCGATTCGCGCAAGAGGACATCCGCGGCGACGCGCAGGCTCCGCCGTCCCATGCGCTCGATCTCATCCGCGACGTGGCCGACCAGCTCCGCGCGGCGGCCCGTTGCGGCAACATCGGCGCCGGCAGCGGCCAGCCCCAGCGCGATGGCTCGTCCCAGGCCGGAAGTACCTCCGATCACCACGGCGACGCGGCCGTCGAGAGCAATGTGGCTCACTTGGAGCACCCCACAGAACTATACAGTCGTTGCACCGGTCGCGTCAAAGCAGTTTCACTGAAGTGAACGTTTAAAGAATCGATACGAGGAAGCGTTAGATTTTCTAAACGATTCATTGAGGAAAAATCGTTTGAAACCGTGGTTTGCGGCGGGTATATTCCCTGTAGCCATGCCGATGCGGCCGGGGGCGCCCCCGGGCCGTTCCGCAGACGAGAAAAGGGGCCGAATTATGAGGTTCAGCCGAGTCGCTGTCCTGCTCTTATGCATTTGCGCCGCGCTTTCGGCGCAGGAATTTCGCAGCACCATCAGCGGGGTGGTAACCGACCCCGCGGGAGGCGCGGTTCCCAACGCGACCGTCGTCGCCACAGAAACCCACACGGGAACCAAGGCCCAGACCGTTACGGATACCGCGGGCCAATACACGCTGCCCTTCCTGCTTCCGGGGACGTATGAGCTCTCGGCGCAAGCGACCGGGTTCAAGCGCTATGTTCACCCGGACGTCGAACTCGCTTCCGCCGAGCATCCCGTGATCGATATCAAGCTGGAGGTGGGCGAGACCTCGCAGTCGATCTCGGTGACCGAAGCGGTCCCCATGGTCAACACCGAAAACGCCTCGATGGGGCAGGCGGTAACGGCTTCGCAGGTGGAGGATTTCCCTTTGAATGGCCGCACGCCGATGATGCTGGCGCAGCTTTCAATCGGCGTAATCGCAACCGCGCAGCCCACGCAGGTGCATCCTTTCGACAATGCCGGTGCAGCCAACTGGAGCATCGGAGGAACGCCCTCGCAATATAGCGAACTGCTGATGGATGGCTCGCCCGATGCGACCTGGGACGGCCGGCTCGCCTACAGTCCTCCGCAGGACGCGGTGCAGGAAGTGACGGTGAAGGCCTTCGATAACGACGCGGCCTACGGCCACACCGGCGGCGGCACCGCGAACCAGATTCTCAAAACCGGGACCAACGGATTCCACGGATCGATGTGGGAGTTCACGCAGCCGTCCGCCGTCGACGCGGTGAATTTCTTCACCAATCGCAGCGGAACGGTGGTTCCGGTGACGCATTTCAATCAGTATGGATTAACCGCCGGCGGGCCGGTCTGGATTCCCAAAGTTTTCAACGGAAAGAATAAGTTGTTCTGGTTTTTCGCTTGGGAAAATCTGGCTGACGCTCAGCCCAACAACAGCACTCTGGGAACTTCAACTTCGAATTTCACCACTGTCCCGACGGATGCCGAGCGGCAGGGCAATTTTTCCGCGCTGAATTATACGATTTACAATCCCTTCAGCGCGACGCTCAACGGCTCCACGGTCACGCGCCAGCCTTTTGCGAATAATACGATCCCCTCGAACCTGCTGAGTCCCATAGCACAGGCGTATTTGAAATACTATCCCGAGCCGAATATCGCGCCGCTGGGCGCCAACGGTTTCGATAATTACGTCAGTAATTTTCTCGCCACCGACACCTACGATAACGAGCTCGGCCGGCTGGATTACAACACCACCGATCGCAGTCGCATCTTTTTCGACATGCGCCACAACAATCGCGTGCAGGCCAAGAACAATTATTTCGACAACATCGCCACGGGAACCGATCTGGCTCGCGAAAACTGGGGCGCGACCGCGGATGAAGTCTACACGCTCAACCCCACCACGGTAATCGACGCGCGCTTCAACTTCACGCGCATGAACGAAGTGCATTATGAGCCGAGCGAGGGCTTCAATGCGACTACGCTCGGTTACCCGTCGTATATCGCCGGCACCTCCACCTACCCGGTGATGCCCTACGTCGAATTCGGGAGCTGCGGCAGCCAGACCAGCTTCCAGTGCCTGGGCGACAACAGCGCGTCGCGGGATCCCTCGCAATCCTACCAGGCGTTCGGCACGGTGTCGAAGATGATCGGCGCACATATTCTGAAGTTCGGCGTTGACGCGCGGCAGTACCGGTTGAATACTTACATCACCGGAAATTCGGCCGGGTCGTACACGTTCGGAAACGGATGGGTGCGCCAGGCGAGCAACAGCAGCTCGACTACCGTTGTAGGCCAGGACTTCGCGTCGTTCATGATGGGCCTTCCCACCGCGGGCCAGTTCGACTTGAATTCCAACGGGTCGTACACATCTTATTACTACGCCGGTTTCGTGCAGGACGACTGGCGCGCGACGAAGAATCTCACCATCAACCTGGGCCTGCGCTTCGATCACGACACGCCTTACGACGAAAAATACGGCAGAACCGTCGACGGATTTGATACCACCGCGGAAAGCCCGATCGCGCAGGCCGCCCTGGCCGCGTACGCGAAGAATCCGATCGCGCAGATTCCTGCGAGCGCGTTCGCCGTTCCCGGCGGCTTGACCTTCCCCGGCGCCAACAACGGCGCGCCCTACAACAGCGTGTCGCACATCTTCAGCCCGCGCGTCGGGTTTGCGTGGAGTCCGGAAAAACTGCATAACACGGTCATTCGCGGCGGCTTCGGAATTTTCACCGCGCCGGTCACCGTCGCCAACCTGGCAACCACGGGTGCGTATTCGAGCAATCCGATCGTCGATCAGGAAGGTTTCAGCCAGACGACTTCGATGGTGGTGCCAAGCAATTTTCTGACGCCGTCAGCGACGCTTTCCAATCCCTTCCCGTCCGGAATCATGCAGCCGGCCGGCTCCGCGCTGGGCCTTTCGACGTTTCTCGGCCAGACCGTGTCGTTTCTCAATCCGGACATGAAGGATCCCTACTCGATTCGGTGGAATTTCGGATTCCAGCACGAATTCCGCAAGGACCTGGTGCTCGAAGTCGATTACATGGGCAATCATTCGGTGCACCTGCCGGTCGCGGTGACGCAGCTCAACACGATTCCGCGCCAGGACTTGAGCACGCTGCCCACGCGCGACCAGAACGTGGTCAACGGATTGACCGCGACCACCGCCAATCCCTTCTCCGGACTCATTCCAGGCACCAGCTTGAACACTTCGACGACCACGGTGGAACAACTGCTCGCGAAATATCCCGAATTTCCGGTGGGTGAGGATAGCGGCAGCACGGGCGTGATCGAGCAGAACCTGAGCATCGGCAGCTCGTATTTTGAAAGTCTGAACGCGCGTGTCGAAAAGCGGCTTTCGCACGGGCTCTCGCTGATCGGCGTGTACATGTATTCGCGGCTGATCGAGGAAGACACCTGGCTGAACGACACCGACAACTCACTTGAAAAGCGTATTTCGCCGTTCGACCATCCGCAGCACTTCGTCCTCGCCGCGAGCTACCAGCTGCCCATCGGCCGCGGTCGCGCCTTGAATCTCAGCTCGCGCTGGATGAATGCCGTGTTCGGTGGATGGATTCTCAATGGAATTTACACCGCGCAGACTGGAGCGCCGCTGCTGTGGGCCAATGGCAGCACCACTAACATCGGCGACTACGTCTATTTCGGTGGCAATCTCGAGCTGGATCCGCGTCAGGTGAACGGACACGCGTTCAACATCGCCGATTTCGACACCAAATCGGCCGATCAGTTCGACTTCCACATCCGAACGTTCTCGACCACGTTCCCCAATCTGCGCGCGGAAGGCATCAACAACCTGGATGCGTCGCTGCTCAAGAGTTTCACTTTCACCGAGCGCGCTTACTTCCAGTTGCGTTTCGAATCGTTCAATATCGTGAACCACCCGGTATTTTCGGCGGCGAATACCACCGTCACCAACAGCAGCTTTGGGATGATCACGGCTCAGGCGAACCTGCCGCGCCAGCTCCAGTTCGGCGCGCGGCTGGTGTGGTGAGTCAACGCGGGTCCCAGCCGCCGAAAAATTGCGTCACGGTTAGCGTGAACGATTCGAGCAGATGCGTATGCGGATCGCGCGCGTCCGGATGCGCGCCCGCTCCGCTCGAACGAAACTCGGAGTAATCGACCGTATCGAGATAGTGCGTCTCGCCGGGATGCCATTCGCGCCATCCCGCGGCGGCGATGTGGCCGCCCATGTCCGTATTCGCGAACGTGACGTTCGCCCATGGACGCCATGGACGCCCCAGCCACACTTCGCGCACTCCCGGCGCGGCGGTCAGTCGGCAGTGATCGAAAACAAACGCGCTGTCTTCGCTCGCATAGTGCTTCCCCTGCGCCGTGATGAACCCGCCGTTATGCGGCGTGCTGTGGATTTCGCAATTTTCAAACCACGCTTTACCGTCGCCGAAAATGAAATCGACGTTGCCTTCGATGTAGCAGTTTTCGAAATACTGGCGCGTGGAGGTGCACGGCTCGCCGTTGCCGGGCCTGCATCCCTGGCTGGCAAGATACAAGGTATCCTGATTGCCCAGCAGCCGAACATTTCGAAACATGGCGCGATCCGCGGTCACCGAAACAGCCAGCGCCTGCGAGCCTTGCGGAAGCTGCGGATGAGTGGCGTTGAAGTCGTTCGCAATGGTCAGATTCTCGGCGCGAAAATCGTCCGCCCGCACGTTCATCGTTGCCGAATTGAACGTACTTCCCGAATCTCCGGCGCTCTTGTTGAACACAATCACGACCTTTGACGGATCGGGAGCGCCGTGCATGCGAATATGCGGCTTGGTGATCGTGAGCACTTCGCGATAGATTCCCGGCGCGATCACGATTTCGCCGCCCGTCTCCGGAGCCGCGTCGATTGCCCGCTGGATCGAGGAAAAGTCCCCACTCCCGTCGGCAGCGACGTACAACGCGTGATCCTCGGCCGGCACGGCGCCTGCCGAAGCTGGGGCGCTCGCATCGCGCGGCAGCGGCGGAAACTCGCACCGCGGCGCTTGCCCGTCCACCGCGATCCGTCCGGCGATTTCCGCGTGCTCCTGTTTCACTTCACCGTCGGCGAACACATTCATAAACCGCGCCTGGATTTTGTGCTCGTCATCGAGACCCGTAATGGTGATTTTCCCCGGCGTCACGATGCGGACGTCGCGCAAAACGATATCGCGATACACCGGAAGCTTGTCGCCTCCGCGCAAGCTGTAGGTGGTGGTGAGCAGAATCGGATTCTTTACGTCGCGCATGCATACGTTTTCATAAGCGACGTCCTGCACCAGGCCGCCACGGCTACGATCGGATTTGATTCGAATGCCGTTATCCGCGCCGTCGATGGTGAGATTGCGGACGCGAATCGCGCTCACTCCGCCGTTGGTCTCGCTGCCGATTGACATTCCGTGGCCCGAATAAAAATGATTATCCTCGATGCTCATGTGCGACGAAGGCCCGTTGTTACCCGCCTTGATCGCGACATCGTCATCGCCGGTCGAGATGACACAATGAGCGATGGTCACGTTGGTCGAGGACGAAGGATCGATCCCGTCGGTATTCCGCGCGGTTTTGGGCGCAAGGATGCGGACGCCCCACGCGGTGAATCCATTGGTGCGGTCCACGCTCACGTGGAAATTCGGCGAATTGCGCAGCGTGATCCGATACAGCGTGAAATTATCCGATTGGCGGACTACGAGGATGCGCGGGCAGCTCTGCTGCTGATCGGTTACCTTGGCCTGATGCGCCAGATCCCACCAGGTTTCGTTCTGATCCGTGAGCGTTGCGCCGCCGCGGCCGTCGATTGCGCCGTCGCCCATGATCGCGCTCCCCGGCGCGTGATCGGCGAGGATCAGCGGCTTACATCCGTGGCCCTGGGGGTTGACGACGCCGCAGCTGCCCGGCGTCAGATCGTAGTCGCGAGGATTGCGCGACGCAAAAACCGCGGCGCCGGAATCGACGATCAGCGTGACGCCGGACTTCAACCGGATCGGCGCGATATAAAAAACGTTGTTGGCGCCTCGCGGGACGAGTTTAACGGCGTCGCCGGCCGTGCAGCGATCGATCGCGTCCTGAATCCGTTGCGTGTCGAAGCGAGGTGCGTCCGGTTCAGCTGAAAACCTCGCTTCGAGCACGGCGCAATTGAGCGAAGGAAAATGCGGCTCGGCGACGCTGCGGAGATCCTGTGCGGCGGCAACGCACCAGGCCAGAGCCAGCAACCAGCGCATGCTTTATTATTGCGTCCCTAGCAAGGGCAATCGCAGGAGGACTCCAGATTCACGTTGAAGAGATGAAGCGCGCCGGGATCGCTCGCCGGAGCCAGCGACCGGCAGACGATTCCGGCGCGTTGCGCAGTCGAATGTCGGACCCGCGATCGAGAGTATGTCGTTGAACTTAGGGAGTCATCTGATCGACCGTGACGCGCGTCGCTGCGATGGTTCCGACCACCTGATCCACCTGTTGCGTGCCGGCCGCATTGAAAATGTTGAGCGTAAATGTGCCGCTGTACTGGTTCCCGCTCGGGTCGAGCGTGACCTGCTCGCGAATGCTGATTTTATTCGCCAGCACTCCCGATGTTGCGTCGTAGCTGAGCGCGAAATGATTCACTTCGTAAGTGAACATTCCGGTGCGCACCCATACTCCCAGACAGAAGTTCTGGGTGGACGGCGCGTGCGTGCCTGAATTCATGATTTCGGTGCCGTCACTATGCCACTGGATATAGCCGAAATCGACATTCGCGCCGTCGGGAATGGGAGGATTGTGCGAACCGTTGCCCTGCGAAATGAACTGGAAGTTCCACATTCCGATCGGGTTGGCGGTGTTGTTCATCGCGTCGCCGGAGCGGTCCGCTGGGTTGAGCGCGGTCGGAGCGCGCATGGCCAGGGCTCCGGTCTGTGGCGATGCGAATTGGAACGGCGGCTGAAGACTGCTGACGTCGCCACATCCCGCGATCGCTTTCGATGCCAGCACGGCTACAGCGAGCCCCTGAACAGCGAGTCTTGTGAATCGAGTGTTAAGCGTCATGGAGATTCCTCTTTCTGTCGGAGGCATAAATTCGTTGACCTCTGCGACGCCCATAAGGCGCAATCGGCACGCGAAAACTGCAATTGGCGTTAAAATTTTTTTAGCCTTTGGGAGGCGCATGGACGATTCGTCCGTTTCCGAAACTACTCAATTACTTCGGGCCTGGGCCGACGGGGACCGGGAGGCCCTTGCGGCGCTCGTACCGAGAGTTTACAGGGAATTGCGCAGACTCGCAGGCCGCTGTCTTCAGAACGAGCGTCCCGGCCAGACCTTGCAGGTTTCCGACCTGGTCCACGAGGCGTACATTCATCTGGCCGATGTCTCGCAGCTCGAGTGGCAGCACCGCAGTCACTTCTTTGCGGTCTCCGCGACGCTGATGCGCCGGATTCTGGTGGATCGCGCGCGGCGCCGGACGGCTGCCAAGCGTGGAGGCAAACCCGCGGCCGTGGACATCGAGCACGCACTCGATGTCTCCACGAAACGTTCCGCTCAGCTGATCGCGCTCGACGACGCGTTGAACACGCTGGCCAGCGTCGATCCTCGGAAGGCTCGCATCATCGAGATGCGGTTTTTCGCCGGCCTCGAAATAAAGGAGACCGCCGTAGCGATCGGCGTCTCACCCGAAACTGTGATGCGCGACTGGAAGCTCGCGAAGGCATGGCTGTTGAAAGAGCTGGCCGGCCGTGAGCGGCACGTCGCACGGTCCTAAACTCACTTCCTCTGCACAGCCATCCAATTCTGGATGAGTGTAAACGGCTCGGCCGGCGTTTCCACCGGAACACCGACCAAAACGCGCTGGCCATCGAAGGATATGTCCCAAGAATAGCCGCCGGCCGGCGTCATTCTGGTGAATACGCGTCGCACAGCGCCCACTTCAACCGTCGCCTCTTCCAGGTTGACCTCCGCTTCCATCAATTGGGTAGTGGTCTCGATTCAATCGAGACCACCACCGAGGATGCTCAACGTGTACGTGCTTGCCGGCGCTGCTTCCGTTTGGCCGTTTTAGCCGCGTATAATCATTCAAATCTGTGCCTTTGACGGCTGGAACCCTGCTCGGACCCTACGAGATCCTCGCCCCGATCGGGGCCGGAGGCATGGGCGAAATGTATCGCACGCGCGATACTCGTCAGGGGCGCGATGTCGCAATCAAAGTCTCCATCGAATTCACTGGGCGCTTCGAGCGAGAGGCTCGATGCATCGCTGCACCGAACCAACCCAATATCTGCCATCTCTACGACGTTGGCCCCAATTACCTGGTGATGGAATTGATCGACGGCGCGGCTTTAAAGGTCCGCTGCCGCTCGACTAGGCGCTCGATTATGCGCGTCAGATCGCCCAAGCTTTGGAGGCGGCGCATAAGCCATGGGATCGTCCATCGCGATCTAAAGCCGGCCAACATCCTCATCACTTCGGGTGGCGTCGTCAAAGTGCTCGATTTCGGGCTGCCGAAAACGGCTGAACCAAGCGGATCGAATCCGGAAGACTCGCCGACCCTGACCATTTCGCCAACGCGCGCCGGGATGATACTCGGCACCGCCGGGATCCCATCGAAGGGAGGCTGCTGCAGAAGCGCGCTGAAGTCCCCAAAATTAGACGCGATGATCAGCCGGGCGCGGAGGCCCGAAAATCAGCTTATCGGAGTAAACGGAGCAGGGGAATTTTTAGCGATCCGTAAGTTCTTGAAAACGATGGAGCGGGAGACGGGAATCGAACCCGCAACCAACAGCTTGGAAGGCTGTGACTCTACCATTGAGTTACTCCCGCGCCGTACCTTCGATTCTAGCGCAAAAGCTGTTTGCCGACGCTGTTCTGTTAAACTGAATCGGGCGACAGGTCCGGGCGGTTAGCTCAGTTGGTTAGAGCGTCTGGTTTACACCCAGAAGGTCGGGAGTTCGAGGCTCTCACCGCCCACCACCAAATCCAAACGCATAGTGAGATACCGCCGGATGCGGAAAGATCGGTCGCGGCGCACCATTCAAATCGTGCTTCATCCGAAACGAGCACCGGCTCAGAACATCGCAGGCAGAATTGGGTTACTCTCTGCCGCGGCGCGCTGGCGGTGGCGGGAGTGTGCCGCCCTCAGCAAGTGTTTTCATGTTCTGGAGCGCCCGGGTGAACAGCGCTGTCTTTTGAGCTTTGTCTTTTTCTCGAGCAGCATCGTCGGCGAGCATCGAATTATCGAACATCAAGGTGTAAACCAGCTTCGATGTAGTGGCGGTCACCGGACGTGCCTCAAGCGTTCCGTGATAAAGATTGTAGGGACGCCCGGCCTTCACGGTTTGCGTGTAGGTGTACGACAGGTCCGTCTTTCCCACGAGAACCTCGCCCGCGACTGAGCGTACCGCGCCCAATTCACCATCCGCGCCGGAAGTGATTTTGCACGGGATTTGAAACCACTCGCCGATGTCACAAAATTTGCCGACTCGTTTCCAAACTTCGGCCGCGGGCCGGTTTACCGTGATTTCCAGTGGGATCGATATGTAGGTCGGATTGGCTACCACGGTGCTGTCCGTTGCGGCACCCGCCTGCGCTGGATTCTGGGCGTGCGCCACCCGGGCAGTACCCAGAAGGGCGAGCGCACAGCAGATGGTCGGACCTGCTTGATTGAACATAGCAGTTCCAAGTGTCGCAAACACTCACGGCGATCGACAAGTCGACTGAGCGGGAAGTTCGTTGCCGCGCTGCGTAATTCGGCCGGTGGCGGTATCCACAATCCCGATCGGATTGCGCCACGAATCGTGCGGCGGGTAGTTCCGCTGCTAGTGGGCTAAAGCAAACTGGGATAGAATTGCCCATGCGATGACTCTTAGAAAAACAGTCAACCGAGTTGCAATTGCTCTGACCGCCGTCGTCAGCGTCGCACCCGCACTGGCGCAGTCGCGAAAGGCCGTGGTCGGCGGTGCTGTCGGCCCCAGCCCATACGACGTCGTCCGCGCCTGGCAGAAGCCTTTCTCCGAGCCTGGTTACGCTTTCGGCGGCAACTCCGGCGTCTTCGCCGAATCGCCTGACCGCATCTTCATTCTTCAGCGCGGCGAGACCCGTCTGCCCGATCCTGTCCCGCCCGAGTTCACCTATTTCGCCGGGTCGATCGGCATCAACGTTCTCTCCGCCGCCGACCGCCGCGTCATGAAGAAGAATTTCCTTTACACGCTCGACGGCGATGGCCGCGTCAGGGAGCGCTGGAACCAGTGGGACTCGCTATTCGCCGACGCGCCGGGACCCGGGCCACATCGCATCCGCATCAGCCCCTACGATTCCGAACATCGCGTGTGGGTGGTCGATGAAACTTACAATGTCATCCACGTATTTTCGAACGACGGCCGGCGGCTCATCCGCACGCTCGGCGAGAAAGGCGTCGAAGGCGCCGACGCCAGTCACTTCGCGAAACCGCAGGATGTCGCCTTTCTTCCCGACGGCCGGATCCTTGTCGCCGACGGCCTCGATAACCATCGCGTTGTCATTCTCGACCGCAACATGAACTACCTCGGCGAGTTCGGCAGCCACGGCACCGGCCCCGGCCAGTTCAACGGGGTGCACGCAGTCGCGGTCGGTCCTGAGGGACGCGTCTTCGCGCTAGACCGCTCGGGCGGCCGAATCAACGTCTTCCGCACGACCTCCGATCCCGGCAGGTTCGACTTCGTCGAAGCCTTCACCGGCTTCTCCCTTCCGCTCGACATCATCGTGAACGACGATGCGATCTGGGTCACGGACCTCAACCCGCTGCGCTTCAACAAACTCGACTTTCACGGCAAACATCTTTATACCTGGATGGTGCCGCGCGAGCTGCCCGACGGCTATCTCGAAGTCCACACATTCAGCGTAGACTCGAACGGCAATCTCTACGGCGGTGATAACCAGTACGGCCGCACACAGAAGTTCGTGCCGAAGCGAGGCGCCGATCCGACACTGTTGATCAAGCAGCCGTGGCGCGCGCGGTGAAATCCACTGGGCGCATACCTTCGGACCTGTCGCAAAGATCCGGTCAATCTTGCGGTCCGTGCGGGCAGGTCCGCAGTCGTAGCGAAGGATGGTGTTAAGTCTGCGATTACAACTCATCGGACTACGTAAGGTTCATCCGATGCAATAGCGCGTCGAAGCGCGGCGACTTGCGCAGCGGATTGAACACGGGGTTCACCTTGACCGAAATGATTCCCGAGCTATGTCGTTCGGAGGCCTGTTCTAGCCAGGCCATGCCACGATCGATGTCGCCCAGTTCGGCCCACACCACCGCCAGCATCATCGCATTATCGGCGCTCTCCTCCGCCTCAGCCGCGAACCGAAGGGCATCGGCTCGTTGGCCGTCAACGGCCGCGATCCATGCATTGAGCACCGGCGGCACTTCGCGATGCGCCATCCGGTCGGCGAGCTCCAGCTCCGCGCGGGCCTCCCGCGCGCGCCGCATGATCATCAGCGAGAACACTTTGCGATCGTGCGCCAGAACAAAGTTGGGATCAAGCTGTAGCGCCTCATCGAGGACCCGCAGCGATTCCTCCGGTTTATTCTCAAACAGCCGAAGCTGGGCGATATCCACAAGAAGGATGGGCGATCCGGGATCGAGATTCCGAGCCATTTCGAACTCCGCTTCGGACTGTTCGAATTTGCCCATCATCGTAAGAAACTCGGCATACCAATGGCGGGCCGTGACGTAGCTGGGCGAGAGGCGGATGGCGGTCTGGAGTTCGCGCTCGGCGCTGTCCCAATCGTAGTGGTAGCTCCCGGCGATCATGGCGAGAGATGCGTGCGGCTCGCCCAGCGCGGGATCGATCGCGACGGCCTTCTCCACCGCCGCCTGCGCCAGAGGTAGTACCAGAATCACGTCATCCGGACACGATAGCCGGCGTGATGCAGGTCAATATGGTAATTCCCGCCGGTATTTCGAGAATTGGCGCGATCAGCATCCAAGTGACGGTCGGCAACGCGACCAGCCCTCCCGGCACGACCATCTTTGTTGCGGGCCAATCAACCGCCGTCGCCCAGGCAAGCGCACCGGGGATGACGATTGGCGGGCGTGTCCCGAAGAAGCGATCACACGTCTTAACAGTCCGTAATCGTCGCCAAGCGGAGCTAGAACTGGGAGTACAATAACGGATTCGAATCGCTACACCCGAACAGTCCTAGAGAGGTGCCTGACTGCTTCGACCCGCCATAAGTTTCGGCCGCTTCATGTCCATCTATGACATGCTGCGAGTAGAAAAACCAGTGTGAAGGAGGATTTCAAATGAGAAAACTGAAACTCGTCGAACATATGTCGCTGGATGGCGTGATCCAGGTTTCCGGCGGTCCGGGCGAAGACGGCGACTTCCCCTACGGCGACTGGACCGCGCCGTATCGCACTCCTACCGGCTTAGCGATAGTCCTTGCGGCATACGGCGGGAGCTTCGATCTGCTGCTGGGCCGCCGAACCTACGATCTCTGGTCGGGTTACTGGCCTAAGGCGCCAAAGAGTCCGATGGCGGACAGACTGAATGCGGCGACGAAGTATGTCGCAACCCACAGGCCGGAGAGCCTGGTATGGGGCCCCTTCGAGGGCATTGGACCGGATGTCGTGGATGGCGTTCGCGCCATCAAGGCGAAGGACGGCGCGGACCTGATCCTCTCGGGCAGCTCGACGCTGACTTCGGCGCTGCTTGAGCATGGGCTCGCGGATGAGGTGCTTCTGCTGGTCTATCCTGTCCTGCTGGGCAAAGGGAAACGCTTTTTTGCGGAGGGAACTCCGCCACGCGCATTTGCGCTCGATAACACCAAAGCTCTGCCGTCGGGCATTCTCGTCAACGCCTACAAGCCCGTTGGACCTTTGCAGAACCAGAGATAAGGGGCGCCTCAGATGCGTTTTTATGACGATGGTGATACGTCTCTCCCATTGAAACTCCATCGAGCGGCACCCAAGGCGGAAGGGCATCGAATGAAAGCTTCCGCCGGGCAATCCCGATCAAGATGAGCCCGGACCCCAAGATGAGGAGGCTGGAAGGTTCCGGCGCCGTCGAGGTGGCGGTCGCGTAGGTGATGGTTGCCGAGAAGTCCAAGCCCTCCTGCGCACCCAGATTCACCGCATCGATGTAGAGCCAGTTTGTCCCAGCGGTAAGAAGAGAAGCAATGCTTCCGTCACTGAAGACGTTGGGAAGCGAGCTGCTACCGTCGGCCGGATATTGCTCTTATCCCGGCGTCGAGCCGGACCCGATGCTCGCGGAAATCCGATCAAGGGCGGGCTTTGAAGAAGTGCGCGTCCTCGCGAGGCAGTGCAGGGAGCAATTCCTGGCCGAGCGCAATCAATAAACGAACGCGCTCGGAGTTCGGATCCACCTTCCGCTGTGCGGTCAGCGCGCCGTTCTGGGGCGCCAGACGCAACGCTTCCTGCGTGTCGGTTAGCTTCCAGTTGATCACCACCAATCTTTTGATTGCCCGGTGACGGGTTTGGGGGAACGTTCTCGCAATGCGAGGTGAAATTGCTTGACCCGTCGGGTCGGGCTGCTCACTATCGCGTTGGCGGAGGTGTTGTCTTATGCGAATAAACATAGCGGTGGCCGTTGCGTCACTCGCGTTGCCGGTGGCTGGTTTCGGCGACGCGCCGGTGGTCAACGCCGTCGTGAACGGATCAAGCACCATCCCCGCAGGATTTCCCAACTCAGGGATCGCGCCCAGTTCGCTGTTCCAGATCCAGGGCAGCGGGATGGCAACCCCCGGCACCGTACCGGTTCTGCAAGACAGCACCCAGGGACTTCCGCTGACGCTGAACGGGACCAGCGTGTCGGTGACCGTGGCGGGAGTGACGGTCACCCCGGCGCTCTATTACAGCTCGCCGACGCTGGTGGCGGGCGTGTTTCCGGCGGCGACGCCGGCAGGGGCCGGCACGATCACGGTTAGCTATAACGGCACTCCGAGCGCGGCCGCCCCGATTCAAGTATTGTCGAGCGTCTTCGGCTTCGACACCTATCACGGCTGGGCCGTCGCCACCGACGCGACCAGCGGCGCGTTGATCACCGAGACCAACTCCGCCCAACCGGGCGAGGTTCTGATCTTCTGGGGCACCGGCCTCGGCTCCGACCCGGCTGATAGCGACACCACCTACACGGCGTCACCGCACAACATCGACACCCCGGTCCAAATGTACATCGGCAACGTGGCGGTGGCCGCGTCTGCCATCGCTTATTCCGGCGCCTCCGTCTATCCCGGCGTCGACGTGATCGGGTCACCGTCCCGGCGGAGGTTCTCAACGGATGCTTCGTTCCTATCGCGCTGGTGACGGGAAGCGGAGCGAACGCGGCGGTCAGCAACATCGCGACACTGCCCATCATGAATGGCGGCGGCTCCTGCTCGGACCCGATGACCGGCATGAGTGGGAGCATATGGAGTTCGCTCGGATCGCAGAGCCTGGTGAGAACTGGCGAGGTGGAAATCGGGGAAAGC
>Ga0335077_10002076_pt1 | contig 23929 bp, 18 predicted proteins | sample Lox_Sample_31_FD_207151 | JGI IMG/M metagenome (GOLD analysis project Ga0335077, IMG submission 207151) | Soil microbial communities from Loxahatchee National Wildlife Refuge, Florida, United States - Lox_Sample_3.1 | ecosystem: Environmental > Terrestrial > Soil > Wetlands | place: USA... | reverse complement strand
CGTGTTGGTAGCAAATTAAAATGTCCGGTTTTTGTAGCACATGAAATGTCCGGTTTTAAGTTAACCCAGCAGCAGCCGAAGCTGTGGGAAAGTGGGAATCCCGCGCACTTTGCGGGATTTCCAAGCGCGGTGGAAAAGTCTGGTTTTGGACTTTTCCACGGAGCGTCTTTTCCATAGCGGGTCGCGTGCCACGTTTCTCGGTGCCCAGCAGCAGCACTCCTTCTGCGCTGTAGTGCCCGAGGCGCTGGGGGCCGTGAGTAATCGTGTAAGTTCCATCCAAGTGCTGGTGGACCGTGACCGAACAGCCGGCCAAAGTAGCCCGCCAGCGCACGGGTTCAATCTGCAGCTGCAGGTTCTGCACACTCACCGTGTTATCCCGGTTCACGGTGCGTTGGAACTGCAGCGCGAAGATCAGGTCCAGATCTCGGCTCGAGCGACGCACAAAGGCACTGCCACGCTGTGCCGCCGGCACTTGAAAGCGTGCATTGAATTCGCCGATGTAATGCTGGCGCAGAAAACGGTTGGCCGTCTCCAAGCTGCGGATCCCACGCAGCCGCAGTTCCTGCGGCAAGCGCCCTTGCCAGGTCCCGAAATTGCGTTCCGAACGTCCCCGCGCTTGCGGCGAATAAGCGGGAATCATCTGCACTCCCAACTCCCGCAATGCTCGACCGACCTGCGTCAGGCGGTGGGGATCGATCTTGCCTCCCGCCTTCGGCGTGAGCCAGAAATGGCTGCCGCGATCGCTATACAACGCGCAGAACACCCCTTTGCTCTCGATCACTTCCTTCAGCCCAGCCATTACCGACAACGTCGATTCCTCCTCCGTCAGCTGCGCGTAGTAGATCTGGCTGGTGGCGTCATCCAGGATCACGATCAGGTCATACCAGCGTTCGTCCTGAAACCACCGATGATGACTGCCATCGATGTGTAACAACATACCCGGCAGCGGCCGGCGTTGCCGCCGCTTGCGATGGACCCCGCGTTGGCTGGCCCGTGCCACCAACCCAGCTCCCTGCAGCGCTGCCTTCACCCAGGTGTAGCTCAACTCGATGTCGTGTTCGCTCTTCAGCTTCTCGTGAAAATGGCGCACGTTCAGATCGAAATATCGGTCTCGATACAGCCCCAGCACCCGCTCTACCGTCGCCAGCGGAATCCGCTGGGGAGAGGGTTTGCCCAGCCGGCGATCAAACAGCCCGTCATAGCCAAATTCCTCATAACGTTCCCGTATCCGGCGCACATGCCGATCGCTAAAGCCGAGAATCTCGGCCGCTTGAAACCATGTGATCTTCCGTGCCATGGCTCGTAATAGCACTTCCTGGATTTTCATCATCCGCTCCGTGGCGGCCTTCGGGTACCAGAACATGCTCAGCATGTTCTCCCACCCTCACCGCCGGAAAAGCGGACATCTCACCTGCTAATTCCACCGGACATTTGATGTGCTACCGACACACAATATCGCATGCCTTGACGCTCCCCTGCATGGCTGCTAGATTTCACTTCCACGTACGCCCAATGGGAGCACTATTCTGAGTCGGCCAGAGAAGACGCGTCATCCGCTGGATCTCTCCGCCGATCCCACTGCTCCCAGCCGCCGGAATTTTCTCCTCCGCTGCTGTCAGGGAGCCGCAGGCGCAATGCTTCCGGGGTGGCTGCGCAATTTCCGCTTCGCATCCCCCAATGCCCACAAAACAACTTCAGCCGCCGACACGTTTCACCTGCACCCAAACTATCGCAGCCAGCGCCCGCTCGACGCCCTGCTCCTGAAAGCTAAACCCGGACTCGACGAATTCGTCACGGAAAAGTACGCTGGCCAGATTGCTGCGATTCTCGCAGAATGGAGCGCCGGCCTCCTGCAATCTTCGCCGGATTTGCAGGCCATCGAACGCGCTCTCGCCCGCAACTTTCAGGGCTCGTCAGTGGGATCAGCGGAGACGCAACTGGTCCGCTCCGCGCCTCCGGTGGAAGTCACGCGCTGCCAGTTCGCGTCTCAGACAAATCTCACACGCGATGCTTCCTTAGCCGAACTCCGCCGCGACCTGGCCACATTTTCGAAACTCCTGACCGCCGACTTCCAGATCACCAGCATCAGCGCCGATTCGCAATCTCGCTCGACGCGCCTCGAGACTCGCATCCTCTACGAACTGGTCGGCGCCGGCCGCGATTTCCATCGTGAGCAGCGAGTAGGGCACTGGCACCTGACTTGGGAGGCCGACCCTTCGGGCAGCTACCGACTTCAGCGCTGGCAAACTCAAGACGAAACCCGCAGTCGCTCTTTCAGCCCGCTCTTCACCGACATCGCTGCCCAGGCGCTCGGCAGCAATCCCTCCTACTCCGCCCAGCTTCTCCGCGGCACCGACTACTGGCGCACTGTGCTCGATGGCGCGACCGGCATTGATGTCTACGGACACAACGGGGTCTCCGTCGGCGACATTGATAATGACGGCTTCGACGACCTCTACGTCTGCCAGCCCGCCGGACTTCCCAACCGCCTCTACCGCAACCGTGGCGACGGCACATTTGAAGACGTCACCGAATCGGCTGGCGTAGGCGTTCTTGAGAACACGGCGTGTGCTCTGTTCGCCGACATCGACAATGACGGCCGTCAGGACCTGATCGTAGTTCGTGCCACCGGCCCTCTTCTGTTCATCAATCAGGGCAACGGCAAGTTCCGCATCCAGGCGAACGCCTTCAAGTTCGCCACCCCGCCGCAAGGCACTTTCACCGGCGCAGCCCTCGCCGACTACGATCGCGACGGCTGGCTCGACATCTATTTCTGCCTCTACGTCTACTATCAGGGCGCCGACCAATATAAATATCCGTCTCCCTATTACGACGCCAACAACGGCCCTCCTAACTTCTTGCTGCGCAATAACCGCGATGGGACATTTCATGACGTAACAAAGCAGACCGGTCTTGATAAGAACAACACACGTTATAGCTTCTGTTGCGCATGGAACGACTATAACCACGACGGCTGGCCCGATTTATATGTGGTGAACGATTTCGGACGCAAGAATCTCTATCGCAACAATGGCGACGGCACCTTCACCGACGTAGTCAACGAAGCCGGAGTCGAAGACATTGGCGCCGGCATGAGCGTGAGCTGGCTCGACTGCAACAACGACGGCGCCGACGACCTCTACGTGGCCAACATGTGGACCGCCGCAGGCGAACGCATCGCCGCCCAGGAAATCTTCAAGCCATCCGCGCCGGAAAAAGTCCGAGCCCTCTACCGCAAGCACGCCATGGGCAACTCGCTATTCGAGAATCGCAGTCCCCTGTGGCCCTCTGTGGCAGAGAATTTGACGTCAACCACAGGGACCAAAGGGGACCAAAAGGGCATTCCAGAATTTCAAAACGCCACCACTTCCTCCGGCGCAGCCCAGGGCCGCTGGTCCTGGTCCAGCGATGCCTTCGACTTCGACCACGACGGCTACCCCGACCTCTACATCGCCAACGGTATGGTCTCCGGTCCTGAGCGCCAAGATCTGAACAGTTTCTTCTGGCGTCAGGTCGTCGCCAAATCTCCCGACGAACCCAAGCCCTCGCATGACTACGAACAAGGCTGGAGCGCGATCAATGAACTCATCCGCGCCGACGGCAGCTGGAGCGGCTACGAGCGCAACGTCTTCTTCGCCAATAACCGCGACGGAACGTTCTCTGATGTTTCCGGTGCCGTAGGCCTCGATTTCAGAGAAGACGGTCGGTCCTTCGCGATCGCCGACTTCGACCACGATGGCCGCCAGGAAGTGTTCCTGAAAAATCGCAACGCGCCCGTGTTGCGGATTCTAAAAAACGTCATCGCAGATTTGCCGCCGTCAATCGCCTTCCGCCTGCAAGGCACAAAGAGCAATCGCGACGCGATTGGTGCGGTCGTAACCATCGAAACCGACGCTGGACGCCAGCAACACTCCGTCGAAGTCGGAAGTGGCTTCCTCTCCCAGCACAGCAAAGAAGTCTTTTTTGGCTTGGGCGCAAGCAAGGGCAAAGTGCAAGCAACGATCCGTTGGCCCAGCGGACTGACGCAACAACTCCACGATCTTCAGCCGAACCATCGCATCTGGGTGGAGGAAGGCTCGCCGCCTTCGCGTGTTGAGCCGTTCAAGCCGGCTGACGCGTCGCCGATACCATCCAAACTCGAGTCGCGCACCGACGATGCCGAACTGCTCACGACCATCGAAACCTGGCTCCTGTCACCGGTTTCGGTGCCTGACCTTTCCCTCTCGGACCAGACAGGAAAACTTCGGACGCTGTCGGCTCTTCGTGGCAAACGTGTCTTGCTCAACTTCTGGGCGGCTGACTCTCCCCGATGTCAGGCCGACATCGATACCTTCTCCAACTCACACTTCCGCTGGTCAGCTCAAGGGCTCGAACTCTTAACCGTCAATGTTGACGTGGCCGAATCATTGCCGGCACACATTCGCGCCTTTTCCTTTCCCGTGCTGCGCTTGAGCGACGATATCACGGGCATCTACAACATCCTCTTCCGGCAGTTGTTCGACCGTCATCGCGACATGCCGCTGCCGACATCGTTCCTCATCGATCAGCAGGGCGATATCGTCAAGGTCTATCAGGGGCCGTTGCATTCCGATCATGTCGAGCGGGACTTCCTGCACATTCCGCGTACGACGTCCGATCGCCTCAAACTCGCGCTGCCATTTCCGGGCATCACCGACGCTACTGAGTTCCCGCGCAACTATCTCTCGTACGGTTCGGTCTTCTTCCAGCGTGGATACTACGAGCAGGCGGGTGTTGCTTTCGCACGCGCTGCGCAGGATGATCCCGAAAGCGCCGAAGCACTCTACGGACTCGGAAGCGTCTACCTGAACCAGGAGAAGACAGCCGACGCGCGCGCTGCGTTCGAGCAGGCGGTGAAACTACGGGCGAGTTATCCGGATACGATGGCGAACGCGTGGAACAATCTGGGTCTGCTTGACGCGCGCGCTGGGCAGACTGCGCAGGCAATCGGGTATTTCCAGCGGGCGCTTGAACTGAGCCCTGATCACGTGGTTGCGCTGGTCAACCTTGGCAGCGCGCATCGACAACTGCATCAGTGGGATGAAGCGCGGCGCGCTTACGAGCATGCGCTCGCGGTCAGTCCTGACGATGCGGAAGCGAACTACGGCGCAGGAATGGTCGCAGCGTCGACTGCATCGACGAGCGACGAGAACGCGCGCGCAGAGCGGCTTTTGCTGCGGGCGATCGAGTTGCGTGCTGTGTATCCGGAAGCGCTGAACAATCTGGGGATTTTCTATCTGCGCACGCAGCGGCGCGATCAGGCGGTTGCGAAGTTCGAGCAGTGTATTCGCGTTGCGCCGACGTTCGATCAGGCTTACTTGAATCTAGCGCGCGTGTATGCGATCGAAGGCGAGAAAGAAAAAGCGCGAGAAGTGCTGGAAAGTCTGTTGAAGCAAAGGCCGGGCCACGCGGAGGCGGAGAAGATGATCGAGGAGCTTAAGCGCTGACGCTCACCGGAAACCTAGCGCTTGCGGCCCTATTAACCAGATAATTACGGATACCCCCTCCCCCCTCCCCCTTCCCGATGTAAAATATCCGGAATCAGCAACTTAGGCCGTGCAATCCGGGCAAAATCTTGAGCCGCAAGGGGTTATACGCAAAATATTCCGGACAAAGGATTTAAGAGGCAGATTCTGCGCGACTATATTGTCAATGAGCTATTGCAATTCAATACATATTATCTTAATGGAGAGATGTTGTCAATGCTGGGACGAACGCGCAGACCGCCAGAAATGCGACGGGGGGGCAACAGAGCGATGTGTGGATCCGCTTCGAGTGCCAGACTGGGACACAACCTTTCTTTCGCCCCTTCGGGGCTTGCGTTCATTCCACCTGGTACCCACGGCTTGCGCCGTGGGCTGCATTCTTTCGCCGCGTTGCGGCTCCAAGTGTCAATCGTGTGCCATTTTGTTCGCCACGTCGGAGTTCTGACGCAGTTTCCCAAGGGGCCGCCCTTCCACGGTGGCGCAGGCATGGCGACCGCAGCGGCAAAAACCGAGCCGATTTGCGTTTGCGGTCCAGCCGAAAACCCACACATCGCACAGAAGTCGATTGGTGGTGCACCCGCCGCAATAGGCTTGCTGCATCCTCGGTGTGAGAAGACAATGAATGGCCTGGGACGACAATGTTAAGGCGACGCCCCATCCACGCTGTCGTGCTTTTGGTTTGGCTGTGGGTTTCTTCAGTGCATGTATCTTTTGCGCACCCGGGGTCGGGCATTGTCGTTGACGCCCAAGGTCACGTTTACTTTATTTATACAAGTCACGGGGTGATGCGGATTGAGCCCTCGGGGAAGCTGACGAACATTTATGAAGTTACAGGCGGCGGACATTGGCTGGCATTGGATGCGGGCGGCAGTTTCTCGCGCGTGAAACTGAAAGAATATGAACGGATTACTGGGGATGGCGAGGTGCCTGGCCTGATCTTTGCCAGTGGCGGGGCTCCGATGGTGGTGGGCTCGGACGGCAAGCTCTATTACGGAAGCAATGGATCGGCGGAGGAGTCGTTTCCGACTGGGGCGATGACCGTGGCGCGGCTTTCGGTCAATGGCCAGGCCGAGTTGTTCGCGCCGGCGCTCAAACAGAAACTTGCTGAACTGAAAGACGGCATCACGGGAATTGCGTCCGGTCTGGACGGATCGATTTATGTCGCGACATGGAATGGGATGGTGGTGCTGAGCGCGAAAGGGACGATTGCGCGAGTGGTGCATCCCATTAAGGTCAGCGATTGCGACAGCGATCCCGCCGATCACAACCCGGCGAATGCTTCGTCTCCTTTATTGCGGGGCCTGGGCGTCGATTCGCACGGCAATGTATATGTTGCGGCCACGAGCTGCCATCGCGTGGTAAGGATCACTCCGGACGGCCAGGTGACATCCATTTTGAAGTCGGAGCGTCCATGGTCGCCGACGGGCGTTGCCGTCAGAGGCGAGGAGATTTACGTCCTCGAATACACGAACGCGAATGGCCCTGCGACGGAGGGCTGGTATCCGCGTGTCCGGAAACGGGCGGCGGATGGGACGTGGACGACGGTGGTGACGGTGGCGGCGGAGTAGCGGACCGTAGTCGAGCACAAGCAGTCGAGGTTAGCGCCCAACGGCGGGGTGCGAAGCTGGGTAGAGGCTCTCAGCCAGAGAGTGACGGGAAGCCCACACATCGCAAAGAACGCGATGTGTGGTGCACCTGCCAGCCGCAAGCCTCGACGATGATGATGGTGGTGCCGAACTGTTTCACTGCGGCGGCGCTTGCCCGGATTGCTCGCGCACCATGTATTCGGCGTACCAGGCGGGCCAGTTCTCGTCGCGTTGCCCCGTCCGCGCTTCATGCTGACCGTGTGCGAGCGCGGCACGCTTCAGCGCGCCTTCCAAGTCGCTGGCCGAGGCGAACGACGTCGGGCCGGGCTCGACCCGGCCGGGCAGCCGGCCGGTGATCTCTTGTAAGACCCAGCTGTTGCCATCTGGATCTTTGAACTCGGCGCGCGAGCGATAGGTGAGGCGCTGAGGATCCAGACCAGGCTCTGGGCCGTTCGCACCGAGGTGGAAGAACGGGCCGACCGGCACGCCCGCGGCAAGCAGCGCATTGCGGGCGGCTTCGATGTCGGACACGATGATGTATGCCTTGCCCGAACCAGGCGCAGCTGGTGTCAGGTTCGTGCCGAATTGCAACGAACATGACGAGCCGTGCGGCGTGACCTGGACCACGCGCAAGCCCGGGAAGTTGAAGTCGGCATCAAGCCGCCATCCCAGCTTCAGGTAGAACTCCTTCGCGCGATCAACATCAGCCACCGGGAAGATGGTGACTTCGATCTTCTGATCTATTTTGGCGATGCTCGCGGCACCGGCATCAGTGTTATTGATTTCTTGTGTCAGAGTAGCCATTGTTTCCTCCTAATGAATTCAGCGAAATGCGGAAGCTGAGTTGCCAGATTTTCACGTAGATCCCGTCAACTCGCGGTCGGCAAGGCTAGAGCGAATTCACCGATACAAGTACACGGCTCATGCTGCGCCTGCCTGTCTAGGCGCGCTGTTCCGAGCTTCGATGGCCTTGACGGAGTTTGCAAACGCCTTCTCCAAAACTCCCTTTCCGATGGTCCCGACCACGAGGCCGAGCAGCCGTCCCTTGAGGTTCTTGCCGTCGCGCACGACGACGACGTCGATGTCGGTCGAACCGTCGGGACGACGCGTGAAGTTGTAGGTGTGGCCGGACGCGCCTCCCCAGAGGTTGGAGTCGGTCGTGGTGAGCACGACGTGGTTGGGATCGGACCAGTCGTAGTGCAGGCGTTCCCAGATGCCGCCCGAACCTTCTGTGACGTCGGCCTGGGAAGGGCCGCGGCCATGCACCTTCATGTACTCGTCGGTACTGTTGCCAAAGAGCTTTGCGCGGCCTGGCCCAAAATCGGTGAGCCCGGCGATGTATTGCTCGGGGGTCAAAGTGGTTGTCTGGTGCAGGTGGATGGTAGACATGCATGCCCCTTTCGCTTCCTGAGACTTCCGGGAGTGTGGTTCTATTTTCGATAACTCCGCTCGCTACTGCTCATACTGGTCCTTTCGCTAGGCGGCGACGAGCTGCTGCCCGCCATCAATGTCGTAGGTTGCGCCGGTGAGGGCGGTGTTGGTCATGATGTGTACGGCGAGCGCAGCCACATCAGCGGGTCCGACGACGCGCTTGATGGGCAGCGTGGTGCGAAGCTGATTGCGCCGGTTCTCGAGCTGATCGCCGAGAAGTTCCGCCGACAAAGGCGTGTCGACGAATCCGGCGGCGATAAGGTTGACGCGGACGGGAGCGAGTTCCAGTGCCAGGTTCTTGACCATAGCCGGAAGCGCGGCCGTAAGTGCCGAGATGAAGACGAATCCCTTCGCCGTGCTGCGGCCCCCGGTACCGCCCATGAAGAGCAGGGTCCCTCCCGGGCGCACCTTGTTTCTGGCGTTCCGGGCGATCTGCAGCGGCAGCAACAAATGGGCTTCGATATCGCGGCGCGCCCTTTCGAAATCGAAGTCTGCCAGCGGCGCGTAATAGGGACCGGGCCCGGTTACGAGTATGTGGTCCACAGGAGCCGGCAAGTCGTCGAAGAACCTCTGGAGGAGCTTGAAGTCGGTGGCATCGAAGGCCGCGGTGCTGAATGCATCAATCTCAGTCGCAGCATGCTTGAGGCGTTCAGGATTACGCGCCGTGAGGATGACCTTGGCTCCCTCCGCTCTCGCCCGCCGCGCTGTCTCGAGCCCGATACCGGCACTCCCGCCAATCACCACGACGGTTTGGCCGAGTAATTCGGGTTCGCGTTCGATGCCAGAAGCCGTCATAGCGGTGGTCATGATTCCTCCGATCAACAATCCGCACTTTCTCGTCAGCATTAAGGCGCGTTTAGAAAAAGGCAAGCTGATCGTAAGCGTGTTGCTCTTCGGCTGCGAGGCCGGATGGAGCGGGCGCACCGCTGAAAGCCGCCGCATTAATGTCGTTTGGAACCGCGCCCGCCGCGACAAGCCGGAAGCGGTTGGTTTGTGCTTGGTCATTCATCTGATTCCTTTCTTGCCGTCTTGGAATTAGGGTGCGTAACGAGTGAAGACTAAATCCCGGTCTTTGACCTGTGCGTGGCAGGGGAAGCAGGGTTTCATGAAGGCCGCGTCGGCCGGTTTGCCGTCGCTTGCGTTGAAGTGACCGAATCCCCAGCCGCCGGTAGCGGCGTACTTTTTCGAGTCCTTGACCATGAACTGAATGTTGGTCGGCGCGCCAGGAACGAAAGATTGGGCCTGGCCAAAGACTTTGTTGTTCTGCTCCGACGAGCTGTGGCGATAGTGCAGAGCGGCAATGATCGTGCCGTCCGGGTACGGAAGCTTTCCTTCGCGGTAGGCCTTGATGGCCACGTCATTGCCCAAGATCGCCCCGAGACTGTTGAGGTCGCCTTCCTCATGGGCCACGGAGATCAACTTCCAATCGCGATAGCCGGGGGGGATCTCGGTAACGAAGGCGGGAGAGGCCCCTGCCAGGGCATGTCCAGATAGGGGGGCCAAGGAGGCGACAACCGCCGCCACCATCACGACTGCAGCTAGCATGAGAGATAGGCGTTTCATTCGGTTCCTCCTTCCACCCCGAATCACGCGACCTGGGTCACAGGCTCGGTTCTTACGTTGATGACCACGTTGATGTTGCCGCGCGTCGCCTTGGAGTAAGGACATTCCTGGTGGGCGCCGTCCACGAGCTGCTGGGCAATTGCGGGCTCGATGCCCGGCAGGATTACATTGAGGCGGGCCTGCAAGAGATAGCCGCCGTTGCTCATACCGAGGTCCACTTCGGGGTCAACGGCGGCTTCAGCGGGGAGCCTGACTTTCATTTTGCCGGCCACGAGCTTGATCGCGGACAGAAAACAAGCCGACCAGCCCACCGCGAACAGCTGTTCGGGATTCGTGCCGGTGCCGGGCGTGCCGGGGACCGAGAGCTTGACGTCCAACCGGCCATCGGAGGTGCGAGAGGAGCCGCCTTCGCGGCCTCCAGTGGTGTGGGCTTTGGCGGTGTAGAGGATTTTTTCAATCGGGGTGATGGACATGGTGTTCTCCTTGTCAGAAATTTGCAGCGAACGACGACGACGACCACGATTGTGCGGATGCGAAAGGGTCTCATCACCGCACCTCATGGTTTGGATTTCTTGGAAACGAAGGGGCCCGACTAGAGGCTTCGATTGCCGGTCAAGGCATCCGGATTCATATTTTGGTGGGACGCTGCTGTGGGTCGGACGCCAACACCGGGCGCGAACGTGGGCGGCAGGCACCAATGTGTGGGCCTGCCGCTTGCCGCTTCAGAGGTTCGCAAGCGCTGTGACGCTGACTTCTGCCCTCAGGGGCTGAAGCCCACATCTTCATTGGTCATTACGGCATAGCTGAAGGCATGACCTTCCACTAGAAACCCGAATGCAGATCCCTCCTTCGGTCGGGATGACAATTGCTGGTGAGGGCATTGCGTTCACTTCGAGATCGTCACCGACAGAGTTCTGCCCCCCAGGATCAACGTTGGATTCGGCTGCCCGCTGTTATCTCCTCCGCATAGTGTGAAGGTGTTCGTCCCCTTCATCAGGCCATCTTCCGGATAGATAATCCACTCAAACAGGTGCGATCGGGCTTGGCCGTCCAACTCGAGCTCGATGTCGTTTGGTCCGAATGCCTGGCATGGACGATTGTTGAGCGAAAGTTCGACCACGAAGTTGCCACTCTCCAGATAGTCGGTGCTGAAGGTGACGATCACGGGCGCGACGGCCGCCGGTTCATTGATCGTGACCGTTTCACCCCAGAGAAAACAGCATTTGCCGGTGATTGTGCGGTCGGGCAGAATCTTCAAGATCTGGTTTGCGGGGACGGCAGCGGCCGGTTGCGCCGTCCACATCATCGCCATGATGAGCGCGAATGCCGTCAGGATGTATTTCGCAGTATTGGAAATCTTCATCGTGTGCTCCTTATGAGTGATCGAACCTGGTTGTCCATCTTTTGCTTGATGCCTGTCGAGCCACCGTTTCACTTGGAGAGCCGCACCATCAGCGTTCTGGCGTATATGTCGAGCGCGGTGCCGCCGCCGCACACCGTGAAGGTGTTCGTTCCGGCCTGCAGACCGTCGGCGGGATAGACGATCCACTGGAAGCTGCGCGTGCGGAAGATGATCTCCCCGCCCATGGACCCCGATCCATAAAAGCGGCAGGGACCACCGTTCACGATCAGACCGCTGATGTTGCCGCTGCCGAACGTGTATAGCGCATTCCAGGTCACAACGACCGGCACAGCTTTCGACGGCTCGTCGACGGTTACGGACTGGTTGAACGACATGCAACATGGTCCGTCGAAAGACACGGGGAACGAAAGAATCTCGCGCGAGAGCTGGTTGGGCGGCACTGCAAACGCGCTGGCTACGCCTGCGATCAGAAGAGCGGCGGCACACAAGCTACGAAGGCGAAATGTTGTCATTGGTTTCCTCGCATTTTTTCCTTGATTGTCCATGCAGAACTACACCGTGGCGCGCAACAGCACGCCGTCGATGCTTGACTCTGCGGAATTGTTTTACTTGGAAAGACGGGCTGACAGCGTGTTGAACCCCAGCATCAGAACTCCGTTCGGGTCGGTGAACGAACCGCCACACAATAAGAACGTATTCTTGCCCGTCACGAGCCCATCGCTCGGCTGGATGACCCACTGGAACATGTGGCTGTCGAACGGACCGCTGCCGTTGCCTGCACCGAACGGATTCAGGAGGACCGATCCTTGTTTCAGGCACGGCCCGCCATTCACGCTGACCGAGGCAACGTACATCGACGTGGCCTGGTAGTCGGTGCTCCACGTGACAATCACAGGCGCGATCACGGATGGCTCGGTGAGAGTTACCTTCTCGCGGTAGGAAATGCAGCACATGCTTTGGAACGGAGTGTTCTGTTCCACCCGCAGCAATTCTGTCGGCGGCACCGCGAAAGCTGGCGTCTCGACAGCCAGCATCAGGCAGGCAATCGCCAGAAACAAAAGCATCATTTTTCGTGCCATTTTCACTCCTTCGTTTTCGTCAGGCAGATGACCCTACATTTGGAGATATCGAAAACGAGGGGAAAAAGGCGACATTCCAGAGACAAAAATGAGACGTGGTGGAGACAACCTGGACGTCAATGTCGTGATATCGCGAGCCCGAGGGAGGCTGAGGCCGCAGGTGACCCCGACGCGGGTGCTCTCGGTCCAACACCTGTCACCGGGCACCCGAATAACGTCGCGGACTATTGCGGGCTGCTACTTTTTCGGCGTCTCCGCTTTCAGGAGCTCCACAAACGTCCCGTAAAACCTTTGCAAATCCACATCCACCTGGATCTCCACTGGACGACCTACCACTTTGGGCTTGTCGTTATCATTCCAAGTCAGGGTGTTGCCGTAATTGGCGCCGCGATCGAGGTCGACGTCCATGTAGAAGTTAGTCTTCTTCGTGATCAGGCTCGGATCGAGCCAGGCGAGGGCGGCGAGTTCGTCCCAGAGGTAGTTATAGTCGCCGTGCAGGCGGGCATAAGTGCCGACATACTTGGCGGCGGGCGAGTTACCGGATTTAACACGCTCGATCAGTTCTTTGGTGAGGCGCGTCTTGACGGAGATATCGACGGGCGTACAGACGATCTTCTTCCAGGGAGCGCGGAGCATGATGTGGGCGGCTTCGGGATCGAACCACAAGTTGAATTCGTGGCGCGGCGTGTTGGCGAACTCGGGATCGTCGGTGAGCGGGCTCATGCTCGCGCCCATGAAGACCAGTTCTTTGACGAGGCCGGCAAATTCGGGATCGAGGGAGATCGCGAGGGCGATGTTGGTCATGGGGCCGCCGGCGTAAATCGTGATTTCATTCGGATACTTGTGCACCATGCGGACGAGGAAGTGGGCGGCGTCTTCGTCGGAGGGGCGGGTGGTGGGCTTGCCTTCGGGCATGGGGCCGAGGTCGTCGGCGGGGTGGTAGAAGCGCGGGGTCCAGGCGCCGAGCCAGGCGACCTGGCCGAAGCGCTGCTGCCACATCTCGGTTTCCTCTTTGGTGCGGACGAGCGGGTATTCGGCGCCGGGGACGACGGGGATGTCGGTGCGTCTGATGAGTTCGAGCATGCGGAGGGTGTGGGCGACTTCGGATTTAAGCCAGGCGTCTCCGGTGACGACGGTGATGCCGAGGACGTCGGTTTGCGGCGACTGGATGAGGAGGAGCGTGGATTGGAGGTCGGTCCCGGCCGGGCCGGCGGCGTCCTGGTCGATGATGAGTTTGCGCTTTTGGGAGAAGGCGGCGGTGGCGAGAAGAAGTGTGGCTAACAGGAATACCCAAATTCGGCCCGATTGCATAGTCACCTCAGGTGTGAAAGCCGCACAGCGGCGAGAGATCACAGCCCACGGCGCAAGTCGTGGGGGCAAGAGAAAGCTTTAAGAACCCGAATGGGGCGAAAAAAGAGTCCGGTGCCGCGGTCGACGGTCCCCCGGTTGCGAGCGCGTGTGTCATAGAGATCTTTCTTTCGCCGCTCCGCGGCTTCGCCACTACTAAACCACTCCACCCACGGCTTGCGCCGTGGGCTGTAATCTGTCGCCGCTTCGCGGCTGGCGTTATCTCTTTTCCGCCAACCGTCCGATTAACAAATCGAAGAAGCGCGGCGAATCTACATCGACGGCGACGTTCGCGTTGGGCACCCATTTGTCGCGGACTACGGGCGAGGTCTTTGTGCTCGCCAGCGTCGGCGCGGAACCGCGGATAGTCATCGCTGCCGCCGCATCTTTCTCCATGCCGGGCTTTCGTTTCAGGTCGCCGGCGACGGGGCTATAGCCCAGCGTTTCGCCGGCGGTGAGTTCGCCGGTGGTCTCGACGTCGACGTAGAATTCCTGCCACTTCAGGATTGTGGGGTCTAGGAAGGAGGCGACGGCGAGTGAGTCGTGCATGTTGGGGCCGACGAGAAATCCGCGCTCACGATTGTGCTGGATGGCGTTGCGTCCGATCTTGGCGGCGGCTTGCGCCGAGGGATTCTTGGCGGCTTCGAGGGTGCGGACGTGGTCTTCGGTGAGCGAAGTCTTGCGGGTTACGTCGAGCCCGACCATAGTAATGGGAATGCCGGACTGAAAGACAATACGCGCGGCTTCGGGATCTACGTAGACGTTGAACTCAGCGGCGGGCGTGATGTTGCCGCCGGAGAGCGAGCCGCCCATCATGGTCAGGCCGCGAATCAGGCCGGCGAGTTCCGGGTCGCTGTTGAGGGCCGTGGCGATGTTGGTCAGGGGACCGATGGTGATCAGCGTGACTTCGTGCGGATACTTGCGCACGATGCGGCGGATAAATTCGGAGGCGGGCTCGGCGACAGGCTTGGTGGTGGGGTCGGGAAAGACCGCGCCGCCGAGCCCATTCTCGCCGTGGGCGTATTGAGCGGTGACGAGCCGGCGTACCAGGGGGACGCGCGCTCCGGCGGCGACGGGGATGTCGGTGCGGCCGGCGATTTCGACGAGGCGCAGAGCGTTGGGCAACGTGAGTTCGAGGGGGACATTGCCGGCGACAGGGGTGATGCCTTCGATCTTCAACTCCGGAGACCGCATGGCGAGCAGGAGGGCGAGGGCGTCGTCGACGCCGGGGTCGGTGTCGATGATGACGCGGGAGGGGCGGGAGGGCGGCGTCTGTCTTGTAGAGGCCCACGATTCCCGCACGATGCCACTGGCCGCCAAAACAGCGGCCGTTGACCTCACAAACTGCCGTCGGGTTACAAAGAATGGTTTCGATTCCATAGTTTCCCTCGCTCGTAAACGGAGGCCCGGCGCGGCTGGACAGCCGCCGAGTCATCGATGCTACTTCTTCGGCTGCGTCATCAGTTTGATGTAGAGATCGTAAAGCCTGGGCGCGTCGACATCGAATTGAACAGTCGCCTTGTGCATGTAGGGCGGAACCTGCGCGTCGGGACCCCAGAACAGAGTCTGCCCATAGCTGGGACCGTGATCGACGTCGATATCGACATAGAGTTCTTTCTGTCCCGTGATGAGGGAGGGGTCGACCATAGCGGCGGCGGAGAGTTCGTCCCACATGAAGCTCTCGACGGAGTAGGCAGTCAGGTAGCGGGCGACGGGTGTGTTTGCCTTGGCGATGGCGGCCTGAATTTCTTTGCTCAGCTTCGTTTTGATCGATACATCGACGGGAGTGATGGTGATGTTCTTCCATGGGGCGCGCATGGTGATACGCACGGACTCAGGATCGAACCACCAATTGAATTCGCGGCGGGCGTCGACACCACTGATGCCGCCGTTGTCGGCGTACATGCCGCTACCCATGAGCACAAGCTCTTTGGCGAGCGTGGCAACTTCGGGATCGAGGCGGAGCGCGAGGGCGATGTTGGTGAGCGGGCCTCCGGCCCAGATGACCACCTCGCCGGGATATTTGTGAACCATGCGCACGATGAAGTGCGCGGCGGTCTCGTCGATCGCTTTAGTGTGCGGTTCGCCCTCGACCAGCGGAGGCACGATGCTGGGCTCGTGATAAGCGGCACGAAATGCGGGCGGGGTGTTGGCAGGGCGATTGGAGAAGTCGCTCCATGCGCCCTTGTAGCGGAACTTGCCGTAGAGGGCCTCCCAGCGTTCGCTCTCTTCTTTCGAATTGAGCAGGGGGAATTCGGCGCCTTGCGCGACGGGGACGTCGGTGCGTCCGGCGATCTCGAGGAGGCGCAACGTGCGCTGCGTTTCTTCGCGGACCCACTGATCGCCGCTGACGGTGGTGATGCCGAGGACGTCGAGCTTGTCGGACTGCAGGAAGATGAGAATGGACTGCATGTCGGTGGTGGCGGGGCCGCGGGCGTCCTGATCGACGATGACTTTGATCTTGTGATCCTGGGCTGCAACGGCGACTGCCCAAATTAACGGACAGACTGCCACAATGACTCTTAGTCTCTTCATTCGCATGCCCCCTCGCATGTGATCCAGGACCGCCGGTGTGGAAGACGACGCATTGTAATTCCGATCAGCGTGATTCGCCAGAGTGGAATCACCGCCCGCCCCGGGTCGCAAGCGGTAAAATACGCTCGAAAGCGTGCTGACTGGTTGTGTTGTCTTTGATATGAACAGTCCCTGGTCGATCACTGGAATCGGGCGTGTGGCATGTGCTTTGGTTGTGGTGTGCAGCGTGATCGCCGGAAATGTGTTCGCGCAGGCTCAGTGTCAGCCTTCAGCGAAATCTCCGGCGGCGCCGACCAGCACGTCAGCTACACCGCAGTTCTATGAGGAGCCGCACTTCAGCGTCGCGGGCGTGGCGGACGCGAGCAATCTCGGCGGGCATGGTTCGGACGTGATGGTTCGCACCGACGAATCGCTCGCCAAGGAGACCGTATCGCTGAGCAAAGGGGCGGCGGGCGGTACGGGTGCGACCGCCAAGCCGATTCCGGAACTGGAAGCGGCTGCCGGGCGCGATCCGGGCGAATACGCGACGGCTTACGCGCTGGCTGCTGCGTACGTGAATGCCGGACGGTTCGACGATGCCTATGCGAAGATCCAGCCGTTACTGGCACGGCAGGACCTCAGTCCGCAGGATCAGGCTGCACTACATCATTTGCTCGGCAACGTGGAAGAGCAACGGCACGATCCGCTCGACGCGGTGCACGAATACCAACGGGCGGCTGAACTGAGCCCGACTGAGGCGAACCTGTTCGACTGGGGGACGGAGTTGCTATTGCATCGCGCCACCGAACCTGCGGCTGAAGTGTTTGCCCAAGGGAACCGGCTATTTCCGCAATCGGCGCGGATGCTGATCGGGCTGGGTGTGTCGTGGCACGTGCGAGGGGCGTATCAGCGCGCGGTGGACTGTTTGTGCCAGGCGTCGGATGTAAATCCAAATGATGCTGCGCCCTATTTGTTTCTGGGCAAGATGCAGAACGTTGAGACGGTACGAGCGAAGGGCTACCTGGAGCGCATGGAACGCTTCGCGCGGCTACAACCCAACAACGCGCTAGCCAAGTACTACTACGGGACCGCTCTGTGGAAGCAGTCGGAGACGGCGCGAGACGCGGCGAACGCCGATCAGGTGGAGTCGCTGCTGACGAAGGCAGTGGAAATCGATCCCAAACTCGCACCAGCCTATTTGCAGCTGGGCGTCGTCTACGGGGACCGGGGTGACTATGCGAAGGCGATCGCAGCGTATAAGCGCGCCGTGGAGATTAACCCGCAGCTTGAGGAAGCCCACTATCGCTTAGGGCTGGCCTACCAGAGAACCGGGGACGGGACAAGGGCGCGCTACGAGCTCAAGATCCACCAGCAATTGGCGAAGAAATCGGCGGAGCAGTTCGCGCGCGAGAGGCATGAGATCCAGCAGTTTGTGGTTTCGCTGCGCGACAAGGATCCCGCACGGGCGGAACCGAAAAAGCCCTGAAAAGCCGCTGTCAATGAGCCTTTGGCGTTGGTGAGGTCATCAGGCCGACGAACATCCGATCGAACTTCTCTTTGTCCAGGTCCTGCTGGATTTCGACCGGCTGCACAGTGATTGCCGGCTTGTCTTTTTCCGACCAGGAGAGGGTATCGCCGTATCCAGCGCCACGATCGAGGTTCACGCTTATGTAGAGGGTTTCCTTTTTCGTGATGATGGCGGGATCGATCCAGGCGGCGGCAGCGAGTTCGTCCCACATGATGTCGGCGCCGGGCCAGGACTGGTAGTACTTGGAGATGTAGCGACCGATCGGTGTACCGCTGGCGGCGAGTTGCTTGACCATCGCGGGCGTAAGGCTGGTCTTGACCGAGATGTCGACCGGGGTGCAGGTAATCTTTTTCCAAGGGGCACGGAGAACGATGTTGGCGGCGTCGGGGTCGAACCAGAAATTGAATTCGTGGCGGGGTGTATTCGCCCACTCGGGATTGTCGCTTTGCGGACTCAGGCTGCCGCCCATGAAGACGAGTTCCTGGGCGAGTTTGGGGAATTCGGGATCGAGCGAGATGGCGAGGGCGAGGTTGGTCATGGGGCCGCCTTCGTAGATCGTCACTTCGCCGGGATATTTGCGCACCATGCGGATGAGGAAGTGGGCGGCGTCCTCGTCGGCGGGCTTCGTTGTCGGCTGGCGTTCGGGCATGGGCGGAATAACGTTCGCTTCGTGCCACCAGCGGTCGTCCCAGGCCCCGGCGTAGGCGACTTTGCCGTACCGTTGCTGCCAGAGTTGCGATTCCTCACGGGTGCGAACCAGGGGGAATGCGGCGCCGGGAACGACCGGGATGTCGGGGCGACCGATGATTTCGAGGAGGCGCAGAGTATGCGCCACTTCTTCGTCGCGCCACTGATCGCCGCTCACGACGGTGGCTCCCAGCACTTCGACCTGTGGCGACTGCACCAGCGTGAGCAGGGTTTGCATGTTGCTGCCGCCGGGGCCGGAGAAGTCTTCGTTGATGATGACCTTGCGCCGGGGTTGGGCGCTGGCCGTGGCTGCGATGAGAAGGAGAATCAGGAAACGGGTGTGCATGGTCCGATGGAGTTTACCAAAAAAGGCGGCAGCATCCGCAGCTGAGGGCAAGGTTCTTTCTCGAGAATTGGGAGGGTCCCCAAAGGGAAAGTGTCGTATGATCTCGTGCGGGAAAAGAGGCTGGTCACTCGAATTTGTTACTACGCCGAACCGATCGAGATGCAGCGACAGTTGAGGCGGGAAGTCGACCATGAAATCGCTCCATGTATCTGCTGTTGTCACGGCGCTGTTTTTGATTTTGTTCCCTCCCGATGCTCTGAAGGCGCAAGAACAGGCGAAGCCGCTACGCTTTGATCTCACACCGTTCGTTGGCTATCGCACGATCATGAGCTTTCCGGTTGAGCCCCATGTAACGGGAATTAATCCTCGAATCGTGATGGAGGCTAGCCCAAGCTATGGGGTGTCATTCGGAATGTGGACAGGAGAGGACGACCTGGTCGAATTCCGCTGGGCAAGGCAAGACTCGCAGGTTCATTCCGACGATATTGAACCTCCAGCGGCACGACAAAGCCTGGTGCTGAATCAGTTCCATGGAGACTTCAGCCATGAGTACCTTGTGGAAGATTGGGCCACTTGGGCAAGGCCGTTTGTAATGGGGAGCGTTGGTGTTACGCACGGTTCTGGCAGCAACAACCTGAACTTTACCCGTTTCTCTTTTGGGCTTGGTGGCGGGATAAGGTTCTATGCAAGCCGCCACATCGGGTTCAAGATTCAAGCAGAATGGTTGCCGGTGGTTGTAGATCCACAAGTAGCTTTCATTTGCGGGGCGGGTTGTATCGTCCATGTTGGCGCCGCGGTGAGTTCCCAAGGCGAGGTCATTGTGGGTCCGGTGTTTCATTTTTGACTGACGGCATCAGGATGGCAGAACGGGTTCGCGCGCGCCTGTGCTCCCTGTTTGCTCGCTACTTGCGGAGCGGGCGGGTCATCAGGTCCATATACAGCTTGTAGAACTTTTCCGCGTCGATGTCGAGTTGAACGGTGGCCAGGCGGAGGTAAGGCGGGACGGTGGTCTTCGGATCCCAGAAGAGCGTTTTGCCGTAGCTGGGGCCGTGGTCGACGTCGATATCCATGTAGAACTGCTGCTGGCCGGTAATGATCGAGGGATCGATCAGGGCGGCTCCGGCGATTTCGTCCCACATGTAGCCGGGCAGGGAATACTTGTCGAGGTAGTCGGTGACGGGGGTGCCCTTGGCAATCGCGGCCTTCATTTCGGTTGTGTAGCGGGTCTTGACCGAAATATCGACGGGCGTGATCGTCACTTTCTTCCAGGGCGCGCGCAGGACGATGCGGGCGGCTTCGGGATCGAACCACCAGTTGAACTCGCGGCGGGCGTCGTGCGCGCCGGGGTCGATGGCGCCTTTGTCGGCGTAGAGTCCACCGCCCATCATGACGAATTCCTTGGCCAGCGTAGCGACCTCGGGGTCGAGCTTGAGGGCGAGCGCGTAGTTGGTGAGCGGACCGCCGGCCCAGAGGACGACTTCGCCGGGATACTTGTGGACCATCTTGACGATGAACTCGGCGGCGGTGCCCGGCGTGGCCTTGAGGGCGGGCGCGCCTTCCTTCATGGGCGGGATGACTTCGGGCGGGTGATAGGGCTCGTCGTAGATGGTGGAGCGGTTGGCGGCAAAGCGCTCGGTCCAGCAACCTTTGTATTCGAGCTTGCCGTACATGGCTTCCCAGCGCTCGGATTCTTCCTTGGAATTAAGGAGAGGAAATTCGGCGCCCTGATAAACGGGGATGTCGGTGCGGTTGGCAATTTCGAGAAGCCGCAGGACGTGCTGCGTCTCTTCGCGTACCCACTGGTCTCCGCTGACGGTGGTGATGCCGAGGACGTCGAATTTGTCGGACTGCAAGAAGACGAGGATGGCCTGCTGGTCGCTGGTGCCGGGGCCGCGGGCGTCCTGGTCGACGATGACTTTGAGGGGTTGGGCGGAGGCCAGAGTAGCGCAGAGAATCAAAAGACCCTGGAGCGACAGAAGGCTTTTATTTAAGTGCATCGAGGCCTTGATCTGGAGCACTGCAAATTTGAGGGCAGACCGAGTAGTTGTTCAGTCTGCCCGAAATCTAGAGCCCACGTCTCAGGACTTGCTCAGAAATTAAGCTTCAGAGCAAGTTGAACGACCCGAGGATTGTTGACCGTCGCGCTGACAACCCCAAAACTGGTGGGTGCGGCCAGATCCTGCATGCCACTGGCCCCTCCGGGCAAAAAGAACTGCGCATGGTTCCAGGCGTTAAAGAATTCAGCGCGGAAATCCAAGCGCATTCCTTCACGCGGTAGCATGAAGTGCTTGATAAACGACAAGTCTGTGTTTATGAAGCGCGGACCATAGGCGGGAGCACGGTTTGCATCGCCAAGTTCTCCTGCCTGAGCATGCGTGAAACAGTCGGTGTTAAACCAATGGCTGATGGTGGGGTGATCCGATATTGCCCCACAAGTCTGGTCAGGGCGATTGAGGCTGTTGCCATTCCACTGGAAATTGACTCCCGAGCCGTTGGCGCTGTCGACAACGAAAAGCGGGAAGCCGGAAGTTGCCTTTTCGATAACGTCAACCTCCCAGCCTCCGAGTACGGCATTCATGGCCCCGTTCCACTCGCTGCCGTACTGTTTCCCTTTGCCGAATGGCAATTCGTAAGTCACGCTTGCCGTGAACTGATGGTTAAGGTTCAGCTGAGACAAGCCCCAATCGAGCTTCTGATATCCCGGCAGGGGGAAGTAGGTTGCGCCAGGGGAACTACCCAAACCGTCCGGCAAGCCCGAATCAAAGGTGCGGGAATACGTATACCCGAGGAGGGCATATAAGCCATGGCGAGCACTCTTCGTTTCAGCTTTGATCTGGAACGAGTCATAGTGCGCGCGGCCAACGTCGTTATTGCTGTTCATGGTTAGCGGGAACAACAAGCCGATGTTGTCGCCCCATTTCGGACCGAAGGCTGTTCCTCCGGCGCCGCAGCCGAGCGTGTAGCCCTCGACTTCTCCACAAGCGCTCGGCGAACCTACATTCAGGTTCACCTGGCCGGCAAGAATGTGGGAACTGCGGGCGCCTGCGTATCCAGCGGTGAGGACGATATTGCCCGGAAGCTGACGTTCGACGTTCAGGTTGAACTGCTGTACTTTGCCTTGCTTGAAATTGAGGTTCTGGGTCTGGAGGGCACCGGGAAATGCCTGCGGACCGAGGGGTGAAGTGATTGGCACGAGATTATTGTCGGGATCAAGCAGCAGGAATAGGAACTGGTTCCCGCAGTTGATGGGATTAGTGGATGCCGAATTGTTGAATGGACAAACAAGAGGGCGGAATTCCGACGGGAAGTTGTCTGATTCAGCAAAGTAAGGCGGATTCTCCCACAACCCTTGTGCCCCCTGGTTCCACGATGAGTCGTGATAGATGGCATAGCCAGCGCGCACTGCAGTCTTCTCGGAACCGAAGGGTTTCCAAGCCAACCCAATGCGAGGCTCAAAGGCTGTCTTGTCAAGCTCAATACCAGCCCGGCTATCGGACTGAGTGCAGATAGTGCAGTCCGGGAGCGTCACACTACCAGCGACGAGGTATCTCCCAGTAGCGAAATCAAAATTCGCCTGTCGATCGTGAGCTTCGGTGATGGGAGTGACCAGGGCCCATGCAAGGCCAAGATTGAGCGTCAGATTCCTTGTGACGCGCCAATCGTCCTGCACAAAAGGACGGAACATCTTCCAGCGACGCCCAGTAGTGGCCCCAAAGAACGTCTGGTCGTGAATACCGCCACCCATTTGGCCTAACAGAAGATCGGCGGTGGCGTCACCGCTGAGGCCAAAGTTGATGAAGAACCCATCCTGGAAGGCATTGGTTTCCACGTTCATCTGCTGAATGCGAATGCCCATTCCCACGCGAATGTTGTGGTTTCCGCGGATCATGTCGAACGTGTCGGCGATCGAGAACACGTTTGTTCCGCCCTGGAATGGCGCAAAGCCGCGGTCGCCGAGAGCCCAATAATTGTTCATCAATGTTGAAGTCAGGCCACAACTCATGCAGTCTTTCGTGGATTGATCGACGACCCCGGAAGGAGCATTCGGGCACTTACTATTAAGGTTTGCGCCCAAAATTCCCACATTGGCGGCCTCGCAGGAGCCATCACCGAAGGATTTGATGTGGTTGAAGATTCGATTGAAGCCAGCCGTGAACTGATTAATGTTCCGTTCGTTGAGAATGTGAGTTTCCGCGATGGCTACACTGCGCCCGTGGTTGCTGATGTTCTGATTGCTACCGAAGGCGTTTTGCTCGGCGAAACCGGGAGAGCCGCCGGGAACGAACGAATCTGCCTGGTCATAGCTGAAGCGCGCAAAGACAGAGTCCTTGCCTGAGAAGGAGTGGTCGATACGGATGTCGAACTTATCTTCGTCCAAGGACCGTACCGGCACGTCGGAAAAATTGGTCAGGGTGTTGGGATTGATAGCGTTGGGCGCGGGATAGAGTTGCATCATCGCCAGGCCGGAGGGATCAGCGGCGGGATTCACAGCCTGATCGAACATCGCGCGCGGAATCTTGTTACAGTTGACGCCAGCAGGCTGTGCTCCGCTTGAGTCGGGGTCGAGAGGGGTCCCCTCGTCGTCGCATTGGAACGGACTGAACGTATACGGGTTTAGCAGATCAGGGAAAACAAACCCGTTCGGATATTGAGTGACCCCGCGGGTTCCTCCCAGGGGGTCGAGGGTGTAGTCGCCATTGATCATGTCCTGTGTAGGAACGAGACCATTGAACGGCACACCGTGGCGCTGGCGCTTGCCTTCGTAGTCGGCGAAAAAGAAAGTCTTGTCCTTCTGGATCGGGCCGCCTAAAGCTGCGCCGAACTGGTTCAAGTTGAACTTCTCCTTCGTCAAAGCGAAAAAGCTCTTCGCATCCAGCTTGGTGTTGCGGAAGAACTCGAACACCGATCCGTGGAATGCATTACTACCCGATTTCGTCGACACCAGGACAGTCGGGCCGGATCGTGTTCCGTACTCGGCGGA
>Ga0335077_10002075_pt1 | contig 23929 bp, 25 predicted proteins | sample Lox_Sample_31_FD_207151 | JGI IMG/M metagenome (GOLD analysis project Ga0335077, IMG submission 207151) | Soil microbial communities from Loxahatchee National Wildlife Refuge, Florida, United States - Lox_Sample_3.1 | ecosystem: Environmental > Terrestrial > Soil > Wetlands | place: USA... | reverse complement strand
CTGCCAATGGGTATTTCACCCAGGGACCTTACAGCGGCGGACTTCGCTGGAAACGGGAAAGCAGGATTGGCGGTCGTTAACAGCAACTCGACGACGATTCTGTTGCCGCAACTTACGGCAAGCGCCATTGCCACCGTTTCGCCGTCCGGCACCGGAACGCATTTGGTCGACGCAAGCTACCCCGGCGACTCCAACTACACATCAAGTGTATCTGCGACGACCGCGCTGACCGCTTCTCCTATCTCCTTCTCTCCGGGAAGTCTGACATTCTCCCTTCAGTTTGTCGGCACTAGCAGCGCATCGCAAGCGGTCAGCGTAAAGAACGCCGGCTCAGCCGCTATCAATATCAGCAGCATCGTCTCAAGCGCGAATTTCGCGCAGAGCAACAACTGCGCGAGCAGCGTCGCGGCCAACGGCTCTTGCACGATCAACGTAACGTTCACGCCGACAGCTAGCGGAGCACTCACGGGTACACTGACCATCACCGACGATGCCAACGGTCCCGGCAGCACGCAAACCCTCGCGCTCAGCGGCACGGGCCAGGATTTCACGCTTAGTGCAGCCTCCGGCTCTCCCACATCCGTCACGGTCGCGCCGGGGCAGACGGCAACTTACTCGCTTAGTCTGGCTGCCCAAGGCGGATTATCCGGCAACGTCAGTATCGCGGTAACGGGGGCACCTTCACTAACCACCTGCACTGTTTCGCCTAACCCCGCCGCTCTCGGAGCGAATGTCACGATTACCTGTGCGACCACGCGCGGTTCGACGGCGTTGCCGTCTTATCGGCCCAGTCCACGCCTGCCGGCTCAGCAGCCGAGGTGGCATACGCTGTGGGTTTTGCTAGTAATGGTTCTTGTCGCGGCGTTGTGGGCCCGTATGCGCCAAAATCAACGCGATGTGGGCCGTGGGATCGCCGTTCCTCTGGGCGGAGCACTACTGCTGATGCTTGCGTTGTCGGGATGTGGCGGCGGAAGCGGTGGTGGCGGAGGTGGGGGTGGCGGCGGTGGTGGTTCGAATGCAGGCACACCCGCGGGCGTCTATTCTCTAACGGTAACCGCCACCATCGGTTCAGGTCCATCAAACCTCAGCCACAGCATCACCCTTACCCTGACCGTGACCGGGTAAAGGAACCGTTCATGAGTGGCCTTTACGAGAGCGGAAGCTGCGTCCAAGAAAACTGTGCGATTTTAGGGGTTCACCCCACGATTTTGTGTACAAATTGTGTACAAGAAGGCGGGTTTGAAGGGCCTGAAAATGGACCTAAGCAACGCAGAATCAACAACAGACTCTTAAGCTACAGGCCCGTGGACAGTGCACCCGGTTAGTTTAGCACGCCATTGCCTGTGCACAATGCACGGCGCTTTCCGAAAGTCTCTGGCAGCACAAGGATGCGGGGAAAGGGAATCGCCAGCCGATGGAATCCTTTACTTTTACTCTTTACCTCATCAACGTCGCGCGCTACTGCACGAATCCGACACTGGGGGGCGGCGGCAAGTTCGTCGAGACTTCTTTGATGGGGCCGAACTGCGCTTCGTAGCGGGCGATATTTTCTTCGAGCGTTTTTAAGATTCGCTTGGCATGGCCGGGGCTGACAATCATGCTGCTCAACAGCTTGCCCTGCGTGCCGTTGGGAAAAATATAGATGAAGTTCAGCGTGAATTCTTCCAGGTTGTGGTGCACCATCAAAAGGTTGCTGTACTGCCCCTGCAACTCTTTCTCGTCTGCTTTGATCTGCACCTGCCCGGGCACCGGCCGCTGCTCTTCCATCGTGGTCTCCTTCAATCTTGCGTGTGCTTTTCGGCTGCTCTGAAAGTATCACAGGCGATGGACTGGCGCTTGTGTCAAGGGAGACCCACCCGCATGGCCGCAGCGGCAAGGAAGGGCCGGGCCGGCGGATCGGCGTGGCGAAACAAGCAACAAAAGTCCTATTGACAGGTGGGCATGTTAAGTGTAGTTTAGCATTGAGATTTACCATAGTTAACTAAACGGATGTCACCTATCCTGCCGCCCCAACTCGAGCCCGAAGCCGCCGCGACGGTTGCGGCTCGCCCGGGTCTCCCATCGCTACCCGAGGCGCACCGGAGCATCCCCGTCTCGCACGCGGCTTCGTGGGTCCGCAAAATCCTGGCTTTCGCCGGCCCCGGGTATCTCGTCGCCGTCGGCTACATGGACCCTGGCAACTGGGCAACGGATATCGGCGGCGGGTCGAAGTTCGGCTACGCGCTGCTGAGCGTCGTCGTTCTCAGCAGCGTCCTGGCCATGTTTCTGCAGGCGCTCTCCGCCAAGCTGGGCATCGCTTCCGGACGCGACCTCGCGCAGGCTTGCCGTGAGCACTACTCGCGCCGGACGTCCATCGCGCTGTGGGTCATTTGTGAAATTGCCATTGCCGCCTGCGACCTGGCGGAAGTGCTGGGCTCAGCTGTCGCGCTCAAGCTGCTCTTCGGTTTGCCGCTGCTTGCCGGCGTGCTTGTCACGGGGCTGGACGTGCTGATTGTGCTCGCGCTGCAGGGCCGCGGGTTCCGCCTCATCGAGGCATTCGTGATTACGCTCATCGCCACCATCGCCGCCTGTTTCGCCTACGAAATTTTCTTTGCCCATCCCATCTGGCGCGAAGCAGCTGTGGGCCTCATCCCGCGCGCGGAAATCCTGCGCAATCGCGACATGTTGTACATCGCCATCGGCATTCTCGGGGCGACGGTGATGCCGCACAATCTTTATCTGCACTCCAGCGTGGTGCAAACCCGCGCTTACGGGGCTTCCATCCGCGACCGCCACGAAGCCATTCGCTACGCCGTATTCGATTCCACCGTGGCGCTCTTTTTTGCGCTGCTGGTCAACGCCGCCATTTTGGTGCTCGGCGCCGCGGCGTTTCACACGCGCGGGCTGCACGACGTAGCGGAAATTTCCGACGCTTACAAACTTCTCAGCCCGGTGCTCGGCGTCAGCCTCGCCAGCACGGTCTTCGCCTGCGCCCTGCTTGCTTCTGGGCAGAACTCCACGCTGACGGGCACGCTGGCCGGACAAATCGTCATGGAAGGCTTTCTGGAGATTCGGCTGAAGCCGTGGCTGCGCCGCCTTATCACGCGCGCGCTCGCTATTCTGCCCGCGGTGCTCGTCATCGGCATCGCCGGCGAAGGCAAAGTCACAGCGCTGCTCATCCTTAGCCAGGTGGTGCTCAGTTTTCAGTTGCCCTTTGCGGTCATCCCGTTGATTCAATTCACCAGCGACCGCAGCAAAATGGGCGAATTCGCCAACTCCCGGCTGACCGTCGTTGTGGCTTGGATCGTGGCGGCGGGCATTCTCTTCTTCAACGGCGAATTGCTCTGGCTCATCTTTCGCGGGCAGTAGGAATCCGCTTCCCCTTCAGCTCTAGGCGGTGTCTGTTTCCGCGTCGCGCAGGGCATTGCTTTTCACTCTTTCGCAGCGGTATGCGAAAATTCTTGCGCCGATGCCGACGCTTCGCCAGCGCAAAATGCTCTTCTTCGCTTTGCTCGCCGTAAGCGCGCTTGTCCTGGTGTATGCGCTTTACACGAATTACGAATGGCCGGTTCCGGAGGCAGCCAAGAAGGTGAAGAATCCGTTGCAGGCTTCCGCCGCCGGTATGGCCTCGGCCCGCGCGATCTATCGGGACAAATGCGCCAACTGCCACGGCGACACCGGAAAGGGTGATGGTCCGGAAGCGGCGTCGCACTACCCGCCGCCGGCCAGCTTTCTGGACTATCACCGCATGCATGCCACGACCGATGGAGAGCTCTTCTACCGCATCACGAAAGGCCGCCGGCCCATGCCGGCTTTTGAAAGCCGCCTCACGGAAGAGCAACGCTGGCAGCTCGTTCTGCTGGTGCGCGCGTTCGAGGGCACAGCGGCCCCTCGCTGAAGAAAGCAGCGCTCCCGCGTTTCCAAAATTCTTTCCGCCGATATATGCTCTAGCCACAAACTCACCGACAAGGAGCATTCATGCGCAAGGTTCGTCTCGTTCTCACGGCAAAAGTCTATCTCGGCGTGACCGCGTGTCTCATTTGTGCCGCCGTTTCCAGCGCGGCGCCCGGCGCAGTGCGCTGCGGCAAGCTGCTCGACGTTCGCTCGGGCCGCCTGCTTTCCGATCAGCTGGTGGTCTTCGACGACTCCGGCGAGATCACTGCGGTTGGCGCCGCTTCCTCCACCAAGCCGCCCACCGGCGCGACGGTAGTGGACTTGTCGGCGGCCACGTGCCTTCCGGGCCTGATTGATGTGCACACGCATGTCACGATGGACCCGAGTTCGGCCGGTTATGCGTGGCTGGGAATCTCCGCGCCGCGCGAAGCTGTGACCGGCGTGAAAAATGCGCGGCTTACGTTGCGCGCTGGGTTCACAACCATCCGCAACGTGGGCGCGTACGCATTTACGGACGTGGCGGTCCGCGACGGCATCAACGATGGGGAAATTGAGGGGCCGCGCATGCTCGTTTCTGGCCCGCCGCTGGGGATTACCGGTGGGCACTGCGACAACAATCTGTTGCCGTTTGAGTTTCATTTCAAGGCGGACGGCGTGGCGGACGGGCCGTGGGCGGCGCGGGCAAAGGTGCGCGAAGTGATCAAGTATGGCGCGGACATGATCAAGATTTGTGCGTCGGGCGGAGTGTTGAGCAAGGGCGACCAGCCAGGGACGCCGCAATACACGCTGGAAGAGATGCAAGCGATCGCGGACGAAGCACATAAGCTAGGGCGCCGAGTGGCAGCGCACGCGCATGGGACGCAGTCGATCAAGGATGCGATTCGCGCAGGGATTGACACCATCGAGCACAGCAGCTTGATTGATGACGAAGGCATTGCGCTCGCCAAGCAGCATGGGACCTGGCTGGACTTCGACATTTACAACGACGATTACATCTTACAGGAAGGCGCCAAGGCCGGGATGCTTCCGGAATCCATCGAGAAAGAAAAGAAAATTGGCCGCACGCAGCGCGAAAACTTCCGCCGGGCGTTTCAGGCGGGCGCAAAAATGGCGTTTGCGACCGACGCGGGCGTGTATCCGCACGGTGACAACGCCAGGCAGTTCGCCAAAATGGTCGAATGGGGCATGAAGCCGATCGATGCGATACAGGCCGCGACGATCAATGCGGCTGATGCCATCGGCTGGTCCGCGAAGGTTGGCGCGCTTGAGCCCGGTCATCATGCCGATCTGATTGCTGTGAGTGGAGACCCGCTCTCTGACGTGCGCACCCTGGAATCCGTGAAATTTGTGATGAAAGGCGGCGTCATCGCGCGCAACGATCTGGCCGGAAAGTAGTTTCCGGCAGGAAAGGACCTCACCGAGCGCAGGGACGAGAAAGAAAGGAACCGGGCGCTTGAGAGCAGCCCGGCTTTCTCCTTTACTTCCTTTATTCCCTCTACGTCCTCTACTTCATGCTACGCCGTCGCGGCTTTCACTTGCGACAATGCCGCGGCTACTTCGTTCACGTCGGGCACGGTCAAAATCTCGTAGTCCTTTTTCCAGGCGATGATGCCGTCTTTGTTCACGATGATGATAGACCGCCCGGTGATGCCCTTGTCCGCAAGATATATCCCATACTTTTCGCTCATCGCGCCCTTGGGATGGAAATCCGCCAGCAGCGAATACTTGATGCCCATTTTCTCGGCATAGGCCTTGTGCGACCACACGCTGTCCACGCTGACGCCGAGCACTTCCGCGTCCAGCGTGTCAAAGGACCGCATGTCGTTCACGAAGCAGGCGTGTTCATTGGTGCAGACTGGGCTCCAGTCTAGCGGGTAGAAGACCAGCACGACACTGCGCTTTCCGGCGAAATCCGAAAGCTTTACTTCCTTCTTGTCCTGGTTCTGCAACGTGAAATCCGGCGCTTTCTGTCCTACAGCAATGCTCATGTGCGTCCTCCCCTTCGTCTCAAGTCCGGCAAGCATCTTACCGAATCCCGAGCGGCAGCTACAAATCGCACGCGCTCGTGGCAGGTTGTCCGGCAGTGCCATCGCCGGACAGCCATTGGCTCATGTACTTCATTTGCCGTGCATACCGCGCTAAACTCCCTGCGTCTTGGTTCAGTTCCACTCTTCCGAGGCCACCTGCCGCGCACCGATGATGCCGCTCCGCCAACTTGTAGACCGCTACCGCTCGCTGGCCGGCGAATTCGGGAAACCCGTTGCGCTTACAGATTTTGCGCTGGCGGCTGCGGAGGCGGAGCGGCTTTTTTCTTCTTATGACGAGGATTATCACATCAGCCGCTTCCTGCACTTCTCCGAATCGAGCGGTGAACGGTTTTCCATCAATGGCATTCCCGCGACGCACGTTTCTCTGGATGCGGAAATCGAAACGCTGCTCTGAAATAGCCATTCGGCCCCGTCTTTGGATATACTCCGTCTGCCAGATTTAGATTTACGCTGCGCACCGCCGTTCGTGGAGGTCACTGATGGCAGGCTCGCCCACTCTCTTGCCCGAATCGCGCCTTGGCGCCACGCTGCGCCGCGACGCGTGGTGGGTGGAAATTATTCCCATCATCTGCTTAATGGGCGGCTTCAGCTTGTACGCCACGTTCCGCGCCTTTGAAGGGAAACTCTACGAGTGGGGGCCGTATCTTTCGCCTTTCTACTCACCACTGATCGACCCGCAGCATCACTGGTGGCCATTCTCGCCAGCGCTGCTGATTCTTGCCGGCCCGCTTGGTTTTCGCGCGACTTGCTATTACTACCGCAAGGCACTGTACCGCGCCTTCCTCCTTGATCCGCCCGCCTGCGCGGTCAGCGAGCCATCAAATCGAAAGTACAAAGGTGAAACGGCATTTCCTTTTATCCTGCAAAACGTGCACCGCTATTTCTTCTATCTCGCCTTGGTGTTCCTGGCGTTTCTATGGCACGACGCGATTGTTTCGTTCATCTGGGACGGCAAGTTCGGCATCGGCCTCGGCACGGTGGTCCTCACGGTCAACGTATGTCTTCTTTCGCTCTACACTTTCTCCTGCCACTCGCTGCGGCACCTGGCCGGCGGCAAACTCGATTGCTTTTCCTGCGCCACGTTCGGCATGCCGCGCCACTCGGCTTGGCGGGGCATCAGTTTTCTGAATGAGCGCCACATGATTTTTGCCTGGTGCAGCCTGGTTTCTGTGGGCTTTGCCGATTTCTATGTACGCATGGTGGCCGCCGGCTGGTTCCACGACCCGAGGATCTGGTGAGCACAAATTACGAAACCCACGAACACGATGTTTTGATTATCGGCGCCGGCGGCGCGGGTTTGCGCGCGGCGATTGAAGCGCTGGCGCAAGGCGCGAGCGTCGGCGTGGTGTGCAAATCGCTGCTGGGCAAGGCCCACACGGTGATGGCGGAAGGCGGGATCGCCGCGGCCATGTGCAACGTGGACACGGCCGACGGATGGAAGCCGCACTTCAAAGACACCATGTTCGGCGGAAAGTATCTGAACAACTGGCGCATGGCGCAGCTTCACGCGCAGGAAGCGCCGGACCGGGTGCGGGAGCTGGAGCAATGGGGCGCACTTTTCGACCGCACCGAAAGCGGCGGAATTTTGCAGCGCGCGTTTGGCGGGCATACCTACAGGCGGCTGTGCCACGTCGGCGATCGCACGGGACTGGAGATGATTCGCACGCTGCAGGATCGCGGCGTGTCTCTCGGTTTCGACGTGTACATGGAGTGCACGGTCACGAAGCTGCTGACGGATGCTGGGCGCGTTGCGGGGGCCTTTGCCTATTGGCGCGAAAACGGGCGCTTCGTCGTATTCAAGGCGAAGTCGGTCGTGATTGCCACGGGCGGCATCGGCAAGGCGTATCCGGTGACGTCCAATTCGTGGGAGTACACGGGCGACGGCATGACGCTGGCGTACGAAGCGGGCGCCGAGTTGATGGACATGGAGTTCGTGCAGTTCCATCCAACGGGCATGGTGTGGCCGCCGGGGGTGCAGGGATTGCTGGTGACGGAAGCGGTGCGCGGCGAAGGCGGCATCCTGCGCAACAAAATGGGCGAGCGCTTCATGGAGAAATATGATCCGAAGCGCATGGAGCTCTCGACACGCGACGTGGTGGCGCGCTCGATCTATACGGAAGTAAAGGAAGGGCGCGGCACGGAGCACGGCGGGGCGTATCTCGACATTTCGCACAAGCCAGCCGAGTACGTGAAGAAAAAGCTGCCGAGCATGTATCACCAATTCAAAGAGCTGGCGGACGTGGACATCACGAAGGGGCCGATGGAAGTGGGCCCGACATGCCACTACGTGATGGGCGGGATTCGCGTGGATGCGGAGACGGAGCAATCGACGCTGCCCGGTTTGTTTGCGGCAGGCGAAGCAGCGGCAGGGCTGCATGGCGCGAACCGCCTGGGCGGAAACTCGCTTTCGGATTTGCTGGTGTTTGGACGGCGAGCGGGTTTGGCGGCAGCACAGCACGCGAAGAGCGCCGGCGCGACCACGATTGACGCCGCGCAAACTGCCGAGGCCGAGAAGGAATTGCTGGCGCCATTCTCCAATACCGGCACCGAGAGTCCCTACGCGGTGCACCGTGATTTGCAGAAGATTATGCAGAGCCTCGTGGGCATTTTCCGCACGGAAGAGGACTTGAAGAAGGCGTTGAGCGAACTGGAACCGCTCAAAGCGCGCGCGGCGAAGGCCAGCGTGGAAGGTTCACGGCTGTTCAATCCGGGCTGGCACCTGTATCGCGACTTGAAATCGCTGCTGGTGTGCAGCGAAGCCGTGGCCTTGAGCGCATTGGCGCGCAAGGAAAGCCGCGGCGCGCACAGCCGCATCGATTACCCAAAGTACGATCCGGTGTGGGAGAAGAAGCACAATATCATCGTGCGCGAGGGCGGGGAGATGAAGCGGCGTGAATCGCCCGTCGAGCCGATGCCCGAGGACTTGCGGCAGTTCGTGATGGCGGACTGAAGTTTCGCGGGCCGTCTGACGCACGGCCGGGAGAACCAAGCGATGGCGGATGCAACGTTACGAATTCAGCGTGGCGATGGCCCGACGGGCGGCGAGACTGTCGACTACAAAGTGCCCATCGCGCCCGGCATGGTGGTGCTCGACGCGCTGCACTACATCCAAGGGCATCTCGCGCCCGATCTCGCGGTGCGCTGGAATTGCAAAGCGGCAAAGTGTGGTTCCTGCTCCGCGGAAGTGAACGGGCGACCGCGGCTGACCTGCAAAACAAGGGTCGACTCTCTGCCCATGGATCAGCCGATAACGGTCATGCCGATGAAAGCGTTCCCGCGGATCAAGGATCTGGTCACCGACGTATCGTGGAATTACACGGTCAACAAAAAGATTCCGCCGTTCCGGCAGCGGCCCGGCACGGAATGGAAAATCTCACAACTGGACGTGGATCGCGTGCAGGAGTTTCGCAAGTGCATTGAGTGTTTCCTTTGCCAGAACGTCTGCCACGTGCTCCGCGAACACGACGAAAAGAAGGGCTTCGGCGGCCCGCGCTTTTTCGTGCGCGTGGCCGGGCTCGAAATGCACCCGCTGGACGGCGCCGATCGCGCGCCGCTCCTGAAAGACGGCCTGGGCATCGGCTTCTGCAACATCACGAAATGCTGCACGGAAGTTTGTCCCGAGGAGATTCACATCACGGATAACGCGATTATTCCGCTGAAGGAGCGCGTCGTGGACCGGTTCTACGATCCGTTGACGATGCTGTTCCGCAAAATCCGCGGAGCGTAGCGGAATCCCACGGGCTTCGGTGTCGCGCCTCTGTCCTGCGCAAGGAGGTTCCATGCAACATCAACTGAAATCCATTTCGAAGGCGGGAATTCCGGAAGCACTCGCGAAAGCAGAGTTGTACCGTTATTTGAACGAGCCGGAAGAAGCCGAATCCATTTGCCGCGATATTCTTGCGGTTGACTCTGAGCAGCAGCTAGCGCGCCGCATGCTCGGCTTGGCGATCACCGATCAATTTACGGGCGCCGCGAGCGACCGCTACTCCGAGGTGCAAGCGGTCTTTCAGGCGCTGCGGGATCCCTACGAACGCAACTACTACACCGGCCTGCTGCAGGAACGCCGCGCGAAAGCGCAACTGCATGCCGGCTGCGCCGCGCACATCCTGCTGCCGCTGATTGAAGAAGCCATGCGCTGCTTTGCCGAGGCGGAGAAGATGCGCCCCGCCGGCAATGACGACAGCATCCTGCGCTGGAACCGCTGCGTGCGAATGCTCGAATTGCGGCCGGAGTTTCATGCGGAGCATCCCGGCCCGCACGCCTTCGACTCGGAAGATGCTCCACCCGCCAACGTGTCGCTGCGCCGCACCGGTACGGGCCGCTGACGAGGCTTAGAAGGCCGCCAGCCGGGGCTCCGAACCTGCACCACCCGCGGTGCCTCGCTCTACCCTGTTACGCGCGATAAGTTCCCTGCATCTATTCGGCTGGTGTTCGACTGCATTTTCGAGGGCTTCAGCCAACATGAAGACGCTCACTAACGCGACGGATAAAGAGGAAATCTTGCGGCGATTGCAGGCCATTGAGCCGGGTACGCAGCGGCGCTGGGGCAAGATGTCCGCGCATCAAATGATTTGCCACTTGGCGGACGGCTACAAAATGTACATGGGTGCGAAGAAAGTGAAGCTTGCGCCCGGCATTGTGCCGCCGGCGGTGCTGCGCTGGATCGCGATTTGGAGTCCGATGCCATGGCCCCGAGGTTTCCCGACGGTTCCGGAATTGGACCAGCAAGTGGATGGTACCCCGCCGGCGCAATTTGAAGCGGACAGGCGCGAGTTGTACGGCCTGCTGGAGCGCCTTACACGGCGCCCCAGAGATTTCGAGTGGCAGCCGCATCCGCATTTCGGGCAAATGTCGGAGGAGTCGTGGATGCGCCTCTCGTACCTGCACGCGAACCATCATTTGCGCCAGTTCGGCGTGTGACAGTATGGCGTGGACAGGACGCGCTGCCCGCCGGAGCACTCATGAAACATTTGTTTCTTGGGCGTAATGCGGCACGGGCCTTGGGGGGTGGTTTGGATTATGCACGTCGGCCGGTCAGTCCCGTGCTCAAAGACGCCGTTCGCTCTTGCGATGTGATATAGACTCTCCACTCATCGCTGAAACGTTGCCCAAATGAATCCTTCAACTCTTTCCGGACAGAAGATCGCATCTGTGCCAGGCGCGCGCGGCAATGGGTCGATCCTTCAACGGCTGGCCGTCCTGGCGTACTTTTGTCTGCTCGCACAACTCTCTGTCGCTTCCAGTTCTACATCTGCCCAGCAATCCCTGCCGGAAGATTTGCCGCAGAGCGGCGTGGCGCTGCACGACAGCCCGAACCCGCTTCGTTTTTTCGACGTCACCGGGCGCGCCTCCGCCGTCTTCGGCCAGCAGAATGGGCAGTTTGAAGCGTGGATCTATCCCATCAAGCTGCTGCACAATTTTCGCCTGGAGTTTCAGCAGGAAGGCCAGGCCGAGCCCGTTCGCGGCGAATCGCTGCTCCGCGAGGTGGTGACACGCCCGGAATCCACCACTCTCGTCTACGTCCATCCCACTTTCACGGTGCGCGAAATCGTGTGGGCTCCGCTGAGTCAGCCGGCGCTCGTCATTTATTTCGACGTGGACTCCGCCAAGCCGCTCGATATCACCGCGGCTTTTGTCCCGGACTTCAAACCTATGTGGCCGGCGAGTTTCGGAGGCCAGCACAGCTCTTGGCTCGCTGGCGAAAAGGCTTTTGCGCTCACCGATGCCACCGAGCATCGCGCGGCGCTGGTTGGCTCGCCAGCCGTCACCGCCTACACCGAATTCACGGACCACCAGTTGGCCTCTGGCGAGACGATCCTGCGTATGCATTTCGCGCCTGGGCAAGGCCATCGTCTGCCGCTCGTCATGGCGTTGAACATGGAGAGCTCCGCGAAGGCGAGCGCGACTTATCGCGACGTGCTTTCCCACTCCCGGAGTCTTTTCGAGGAGCGCGTCGCGCATCATCGCGAATTTCTCACTCGCACGCTTTCGTTCGAATCGCCCGACGCGCAGCTCAACGACGCTTTTCTGTGGGCGAAACTGACGCTCGATGCCGGCTGGGTCTGCCATCCGCAGTATGGATGCGGCCTAGTTGCCGGCTATGGTGCCTCCGGCTCTGGCGAACGTCCGGGCTTTGCGTGGTGGTTTGGTGGTGACGCCATGATGTCGTCCTGGGCGCTCGAAGACGTCGGCGATCTCGCTGGCACGCTGCAAGCTTTGCGTTTTCTGAAAGCGCGCCAGCGCGACGATGGGAAAATGTTGCACGAAATGACGCAAAGCGTGGACTTGCTTGACTGGTTCGGCAAATTTCATTACGCCTACTACCATGCTGACACCACGCCGATGTACTTGTACTCACTCGGCCAATACTGGCATCGCACCGGGGACGCAAGATTTCTCCAGGAGTTCTGGCCGTCCATTCGCAAGGCGTATGGCTACTGCCTCTCGACGGTGACGCCGGAAGACGGGTTGATGGACAACACGAAAGCGGGGCTTGCCGCCGTCGAAGTCGGGGTGCTGCGCGGCAAAGTGGTGAAGGACGTTTATCTCGAAGGCTTCTGGGTTGGGGCGCTCGAGGCGGTGGCGCGCATGGCCGCAGTGGAGGGTGATAATTCGCTGGCCGAGGACGCCGCACAGCACGCCGCAAGAGCGCGCGAGTCGCTGCAGAAAGCTTGGTGGAATCCGGACCAGCACACCTTCACTTTCGGCATGACCGCCGACGGGAAGCGCACGGACCTTACCGGCGTCTGGCCGAGCGTGCTTCTGGCGCTTTCCGAGCAGATGAATTCGCCGCAGTCCACGACCGCAGCGGCGGCGCTCGCTGTTCCGAGCATCGCCACCGATTGGGGCGCGCGCTGGCTCTCGAGCGAGCATCCGCTTTATGATCCGCTCAGCTACAACAACGGCACGGCGTGGCCGTTCATGAGCGGATTCGCTGCGTGGGCGGAATATCGCCAGGGCCTTCCGCTCTCGGCGTTTTCTCTGTGGAGCAGCGTTGCGCAGCTTACCGGTCTGTCTGCGCCAGGTGCGGTTCCGGAGTTGATGAATGGCGACCGCTACCTGCCGGGCGAATTCGCCGTGCCGCATCAACTCTTTTCGTCTGATGGAGTTCTTCTTCCCGCCGTGCGAGGCATTCTCGGCCTCGAAACGCCCGGCCCGGCTGCGACGCCGGATCATCTACTACAAGTCTCTCTCACACCCAATCTTCCCGCGGATTGGCCCTTCCTGCGATTCGCCCGCTATCCCATCGGGAGCGGCCACGTGTCTGGAGAAATTCTCCAGCGGCCCTCGCAGACCGTCCTCCGGATCAACTACGAGGGCGGCTCCGCTATTCTGGCGACTCTCGCGCCGTCAGTGCCTGCCGCGGCGCACGTAAAATCGGTCAGCCTCGACGGCAAGGCCGTGAGATTTTCTGTGCGCGACTTGGGTAGCTTCGTGCGGGTTGACGTTGCGCCGATCCTCCTGCAGCCCTCGGCGCAGGCTGTGCTTACGGTCAACTACGAAGGCGGCATCGGCATGGTTCCGCCTGCACCCCATCCGCAACCGGGCGAGCGCACCTCGTCACTCAAAATCCTTGGAGTGGAATCCAACACCGAGAACCCGAGATGCCTGGTTCGATTGAACCTTGCTGGGCTTGCCGGCCGCACGTATGCGCTTCCCATGATTTCCACGCTGGGGAATCTGCAAGCCTCTGGCCTGACCGTCACGAAGCAAGCTGGCGAATACATTCTCCAAGTCCCCTTCGAAGGCTCGGGGTCGAATTTCGATTCCCAGTACGTTACGCGCGAAGTCTGCGTCAGCAATTAGTTTGTCGAGCGCGGGGAATTCTTGCGCGGCGGTTCGCCGGGAATTTCTTCGACGCGGGGGGGCTCACTACGTGGTCACGCCTGATTCGAAAGCCTACCGGAAATACGCGGTCAGCCCGCCGTCCACAATCATCGAATGCCCGGTGACGTATGATGCGGAATCGGAGCAAAGCCACACGATGGCCTCGGCGGCTTCGGACGGGTTCCCGATCCTGCCGCTGGCAATCATCGCCTTGTAACTCGCTTCGACCTTTTCCTGTTTCTCGGCATCGCCTCCACTGGAGCGCTCCATCGATTTGCGCAACATCGGTGTGTCAAACGCGCCCGCTACCAGCGAATTGATACGTATCCCTTTTAAGCCGTACTCCATGGCTGCTGACTTGGTCAGCCCCAAAATTCCCGCTTTCGCGGCGGCATAGATGGAGGCCATCGGAACGCCGCCCAGGCCGTTCACGGAAGACGTGTTTACAATCGCGCCTCCGGCGGGCTCCTGTGCCAGCATCTGCTTGATTTCGTACTTCATGCCCAGCCAAACACCTTTCAGGTCCACAGCCATCGTTTCGTCATATTCCGCTTCGCTGAAATCCGCAGTAAGAGCAAACGCTCCTGAGTAGGCCGCTGCGTTGTTCACGGCATAATCCAATCGTCCAAAGTGACGTACGGCCTCGGTCACCATGCGCTCGACATCCACTGGCTTCCCCACATCCGTTTGGACAAACGCCGCGGCGCCACCGGCATCGCGAATCTCCCGCGTTACACCTTGGCCCCGCGGCGCATGCCGCGCGGCAATGACCACCCGCGCGCCTTCCCGCGCAAACAGCAGCGCTGTGGCGCGTCCAATCCCAGAACTGCCTCCCGTGACCAAAGCGACTTTCCCATCCATCTTCGGCATCTTCTTTTCCTCAGAACTGGAATTCAGGATCGGACACGACGGCCAACCGCATGCATCTTCGTTGTTGCTTCCGTTACTGTGATCGCGCGGTTCGTCCGGCAAACACAGTCAAAGGCACACGCGGATCAGGCGAGGTGGCAGCACCGCTTGCCGTTTTCCCAAGGGCAGTGCCCATCTCAATCGCTTGGCGGATGGCGCTTAGGGGCGCATCGTCCTTCAAAGTCACCGTTCCGCCGTTCGACTCGACGCCCAACTGCTTCCACATGGCGGCTAAATCCACCGGCATGGGCTTGTCTTTCCATTCCGCGTACAGCCTTTCGAGCACATCCAAGCCTACGGCATGGTCACCCGTCTGGAAGGCTTTCTCGATGCTCCAATCTTCGTTAATCGTGCCACCGGCTTCGAGAATTCCGCGCAGGGCGTCTTCCAGGCCTTTTTTGTTTTTGGTTTGCTTGCGAATCTCCACGTCGGCCACAAAACAAAAGAGCGCGCCGCCCCAATAGGTGCGTCCCCAGGTATGCGTGTGATCCATGCCGGCATCATCGTCCCGCGGCTGGCCTTTGGGCATATCACGCAGGAGGTCTTGCCACATCTGCAGCGCGGTCCAATGGCCGGCACGGATGCGCGCAATCGGCTCGACGTAAACGGAAAGCCCTTCTTCGATCCAGTGGTGTTCGTCTGCCATCGAGGGAAACGCGAGATGGATCATTTCGTGGGTGAGCATCCAATCGTCGGCGAAATCGGCGGGCGAAGTGTTGCTTCCCGCAGAAATACGAATTAGGCCGCCGTCACGTCCCCAGGTCGTTCCGTGGCGCACACCGCTGCCATCGAAGGAAATGACGCGCAGGGTCAAATGAGGAACAGGGAAGTGGCCGTAGTAAGTGGTCACGGACTCGGCGGCATTCTGCACCCACTTCATTACGTCGGTCTGCGAGAGCGGCGCTTGGTTCGTGTCGATGGTCACATCGATGCGCGAGCTACCGACCATCAGCGTCGAAGTCACATCAGCCGCCTGGGTGACGGAGAAGGGAAAAAGCAATAACAGAGAAAGCAGGAAAACACATGTGCGGAAGCCAAGGGTAGATTCCGTCCGGACCATGAGTGCCCGAATTCATCGTATCTCAATTCCGGAAACCTTGCGTCAACGATTGACACATCTTGGCTCGTCGTTGATTTTGCGCGATGAGTCACGGTCTCAGCAGAGTGCCGGCTGGAAGCCGGCGCCACGACCTGGCCGCAGTCGGAGGAGTGAGGCGCGGCACTAAGCCGGGTTTTTGGGTCCGGCGGCCGTTTTCCAGAAGATTTTGTTCATCAGCGCATCGAGGGAAAAGATTCCCGGACCGAAGAGCAGCACGATGAGTGAGGCAACAAGAAAAACGTAGGGTGCAGCCGCTGCGAATTTGTCCGGATCGGAAAAAATCGAGTGGAGCGCTTCACTGTCCGCCGTGACGTAGGCCATGATCATGTTGATGGTCAACACCAAAGAGATGAGCCGTGAGAGCAAGCCGATGGCCAGGAGCAGGCCGCCAAAAAACTCCAGATTGGAAATGGCAATGGCCATAAAATGCGGCATGGGCAGGCTCAAGGAAGTAAAAAAGTCCGTGACCTTATCGAGATTGTGCAGCTTGCCCCAGCCGCTCTGCATGAGCTGGATGCCCCAATAGAGGCGCACAAAAAGCAAAAAGGGATGCTGGAGATAATCGACAAAGTGGAAGAAGGTGTCGTGCCAGGATTTTGTAGTCGTGAGCAGCTTGTTCATGAGAGGCCAGTCCTCAGCAGGGTGTTCTGGGATTCGCTCATCGGGAGTCGCTTCAGGAATTGTGGTGCAAGAGTCTATACGATTACTTTAGCGCCGCCGATGTTTCTTTTGCGGGCGGCAGAACCAGCCAAGCGCGGCCCACGTGGCAAACCACGTCTGCACTTTCCCGGGGCGTTCTTGTGGCGGGACGGAGCTGCTACGAAACGCCCACTCGACCGCGCCGCCTAGCGTCTTACCGTTGCGCAGGGCCGTGAGGATATCGAACTCCTCCTTTTCGAGACGCCGGAAGTACACGTCATTGTCCACGCGATGCACGGCCAGAAAGATTTGTGCCGGGTTCAGCTTGGCAACGGCGCGCACGCGCTTGCGCTTTTTGCGCTCGGCGAAGGCGTTGCTGGCAAAGTCGGTGTCTTCGTCGTCCTTGCGGACTTCCAGAAGCAGGTCGTCGACCGGGTAACGAAAACTCAGCAGGCGCATGTACGGTTGCAAGGTGAGTTTTAGTTTTGAACTGCCCTCGGCCCGCAAATCTTCCTGGCGAAGCACCGGTTCGGCTTTTCCGTCGAACGTCTCGATATCGGCCCACTCGAGACGCGCGATGTCGAGCGCCAGGGCTTGATTCTTGCCCGCCCAATTGGGATTTTTGCGGAGCCAGGCTTCGAGCCTAGAGGGAAGGTTGCGTAGCGTGAATGAGCGCGAAGGATTGGCGACCAGGTACGCTTTGGCCATGGCGTCGAAGCGCCGCTCGCCGAGCACGGCACGCAGGCCGGGAAAATCCTCAATCAGGCTGGAGAGAACGCGGAACCAGTATTGACGGTTGTAAATCTCCAGGCGCTCGAAGGAAGTCAGCCGGTCATTCGGTTTGATAAAGCGCGCGGCATAGCGCTTCATCGAGCCGCCGCCGGGAGCGCGGCGCTGCATGTGCTCGGAAGCCGTCAGTGGTTGCATGACGGCGCGAGCCATGGTGCGCTGGAGGTGCAGCAGTTTCATAGAACGTATGCCTTGGCGCAGCTTTTGCGGATGCCGGTGCTCATACGGCTTCGGCAAGGACGGTAGCGCGCAGGAATCTGTTGGCTTTCAGGGCTTCGTCGTGCACTTCCTGAAAAGACGGGATGCTGTCGTCCCATTCGAGCAGCGTCGCCGTGTGCCCAGCGCGCTGAACAGCCCGTTCGTACAGCTTCCAGACCGGGTCAATCACCGGATGGTCGTGCGTGTCGAGAATGTATTTGCGGTATTTGGAGTGGCCGGCGATGTGAATCTGCGCGACGCGATGCGCGGGCACACTATTGACGTAGTCGAAGGGATTGAAATTGTGATTTTGCGAAGAGACATAAATGTTGTTGACGTCCAGGAGGATGCCGCAATCGGCGCGCTCCACGACTTCGTTGAGAAATTCCCACTCGGTCATTTCGGATTCGTGATATTCGGCGTAACTGCTGACGTTTTCGACAGCCACCGGAATTTCCAGAAAATCCTGCACGGCCCGCACCTTTTGCGCGGTGATCTTGGCAGCCTCGAACGTATACGGCATCGGCAGCAAATCGTGCGTATAGCGGCCATCCACGCTGCCCCAGCAAAGATGATCCGAGAGCCAGGGAGTCTTGGTGCGCTTGACGAGTTCCTTCAGGCGGTTGAGATGCTCGCGGTTCGGTTTTTCCGCGGAGCCGAAATACATGGAGACGCCATGCTGGACGACTTTGTACTGCTCGAGAATCTGCTCGAGGATGTGCAGCGGGCGGCCGCCGTCAATCATGAAATTCTCGGAAATGATTTCAAACCAGTCCACGACCGGTTTGCGGGTGAGGATGTGGTGATAGTGCGGGGCGCGCAATCCGATGCCGATGCCTAGATCGGTGAATCCGTTGAACCGACTTGCTGCCATGCAACTCTCCGAAGGCTGAGCAACCCAAAACTTGACGCCAAACGCGAACGAACTTGACGGAACCGAGCAAACAAAACGAGCCAAACGGTGGCCGAAACCGCAGAATAGCGGGGAAAAGGGAAAAGCGCAAAAGATAAGAGGGCCAGTGAAGAGCACCGGCCCCCCATCAGTAGTGAGACGCGAACGGGCAACTGACCTTACGAGCGTTATTCTTAGCTGTGCGGCTTGGAGCCGTCGGTCGCGCAGCCGCCCTTGCCCTTGCAAGAGTTCTTGCCTTTGCAACCGTTGTCTCCGGACTTGCAGCCGCCCTTGCCCTTGCAGGAGTTCTGGCCCTTACAGGCGTGCTTTTCCTTCACCTTCTTGTCCGCCTTCTGGTCCTTATCCTGATCCAGGGCTGTGGCCGAAGCCTTGCCAGAGAGCAGGTTCGAAGCCTTGATCGCCGGAGCGGTGCCCGCGAGCAAGCCCGCGATGGCCGCGCCAGTGATCAGGATCTTATTCGCCTTTGTCATTTCTTCCTCCGACCTCACGATGATTTTAATTCTACTGCTGCCCTTCCGGCGGATTGCCCGCCGTGAAGATCATGAATGCGCACTCCGCGCATGGCCCGATTTTTTTGGCCGCCAGGGCGTCTGCGCCCCTTGCCGTCCGAGGAATTGCACGCGTCTCGTTTCAAGCCCGGTTAGACGGCCTTCGCCAGCAAACGGTTCTTGTGCCTCGCAAAACCCGCCAGGCAAGCAAGCGCCGCAGAGCGTGGATTTTTTTCCGCGATCTTCGAGGCAAAGTCTGCCCACAATCGCGGATGACCTGGGAGACCCTAAAGCGCCCAAATTTATTCCTTGAGGGAAAAACCGGACGCGTTTTTGAAATTACTCCGCGGACTTCGGGAAGGACGGCAGTGCACACCTGCCCAGCTAAACCCCGTCCCTCAATCCGGGGCTGTGGTTCCTCTGTTCTCCTCTCATTGCGGCCCGCCGTCAAGCGAAAAATTGCCGGATCGGGTGTGCCCAGCGGCTGCGAACTGCTAGGCGCTTCAGAGGAGCACATACCCACTGCCCAACGCTGTATAGGTACGGCGATTACGCCCAAACGGATGAGTCGAAGGATTTCCAGGGGCGGACGCCCAATCCATAAAATCAGATGAAGCCGTCATGTGGATTCCGGTTTGGTTCGCGGGCGCTACTTGGCGGCGTAGTGCTCCGCGCTGAGGAAGTGCAGGGACACATAAGGAACATCGCCAACGACCCAAGAATCATGGCCGGGAGGTCCGGGCGGTATGTAGAAAAGCATGCCGGGGCGGAGTTCGTGAATGGTGCCATCTTCCATGGCGGCAGTGGCACAGCCAGACAGGACCAACCCGACGTGCTCGACGTTGCAACGCGCAGCACCGACGCCCGGCCCTACATGCACGGACCACTTCCAGCCGGGCTGGTAGGTGGCGCGGCCGATGGTCATGCCTCCGATGCGAACGAGTTCAAATTTTCCTTTTTCGAACGTGCGCACCTCATCGGGCTCTTCGAAACGCTTTAGTACCGTCTCCAGCATGGTTCTGGCTCCTTGCAAACCTGGGCCACGTGCGGCCCCCAAGGTTCGTTGTTGCAGCGTAGGCAAGGGATGGCACTCGCAAAAGCCCCAATATGGCTGCTCGGGATTATCCCAATTATTCGGCCGATGATTTTATGGTTGCGATTTAGTTTTGAGATAAGCGATGAGGAAGAACACGCCGAGCAGAAAATCTGTGCCGGCGAAAGCCAGGTCGGAGCCGTGCATGCGGCCTTGGAGAAAAAGCGTGACAACGGCTGCGCTATAAGCGACTTTTTCCAAGATGCTCGGCAGCATGAGCGGACGGTAGCGGACGGGATCGGTGGCTATGAAACAAAACGCAACTTGCCACGCGAGGGCCGTGCCCACGAAGCCGTAGTAAAAGCCGGGATGCGTGATGGCTGGCGGGTCCTGCCGGCTGATGAGACCGAACATAAAATAGAGCGGTGTGATGACCAGCAGGCCCCAGATGCCTGCAACCCAGAATACGATCTTGGCAAATTTCACGGCGGCACTCCCTCTTTGCGTTCCATTGGCGTCGACTTGCGAGCGGCAGCAGATGATTCTATAGAAGAGGACTGTGCCAGGGAATCTGCAGGCACGCGGAAGCGAAGCGAGACGGCACTCGGCGTAGTGCACGGGCGACAGGCTTTTGAGGAAACAGCTCGCGCCAGGATCGACACCTGGCCGTCGGCATGCGAACTCCAAGATTTTGTCTCCCTTGCTGGCCAGGCGGCATCTAAGTAAAGGGGCAGGGGTGAAACATGCTTAGCGAGGAGGCTGCTATGGCAAAGAACGCAACGAGCCAAGAAAGAGTGAGAAAGGCGCTGGACACGCCAACGGATTTGAGTCGCGACGGCGTGGCGGAAATCTCGAATGAGCTGCGCCTGTTGCTGGCTGATGTATTCGTGCTGTACTTGAAAACCAAGAACTTTCACTGGCACATGAGTGGTCCCCATTTTCGGGACTACCATCTGCTTTTGGACGAACAATCCGACCAGATTTTCGCCATGACCGACGACATCGCCGAGCGTGCCCGCAAGATTGGCGGCCTGACCATTCACTCTATCAGCGAGGTCGCGAAGCACCAGAGACTGAAGGACAATAACGCGGAGTTTGTCACTCCGGAGGACATGCTGGCCGAGCTGTGCGCGGACAACCAGCAGTTGACGCGATCTCTGCGCGTCGCGCACGAGATCTGTGCCAAGCACAATGACGCAGCCACCACTAGCCTCATCGAAAACTGGATTGATGAGACAGAACGCCGCACGTGGTTCCTCGCCGAATCCGGCACGGCCCGCGTGCATGAGCAAGCCGCGGCTGCGGGGCGATAACGACTACACCTCCGTCGCCGTTTTCTATAGAATTGCGCGGCCTAGTGCGTCTGCAAAGCAACTAGGAGGAGGGCGGCGGATGGCTTCCTTAAAAGCGAGGGTATACGTGCGGCTAGCTGCCGTTTGCGCGGGTGTATTGGCTGCTGTTTTCGCGCTGCCACCAGGAACCCGGGCCCAGACACCTTCGCCCGCCTTGCTGGTGCTGGAGAAGGACGCAGAAAAGCTGGCCATCGTTGACCCAACCAGCTTGAAGATTGTCGCCCACGTGCCCTCGGGCGGTGCGCCGCATGAGGTCGTCGCGTCGGACGACGGAAAATTTGCATACATCTCGAATTACGCGAGCCAGCAGCTCGGGCAATTGAAAACCATCTCGGTGATCGACCTCATCGCGCAGAAAGCGCTCCCGCCCGTGGACCTGGGCACCTTGCGTGCGCCGCACGGCTTGGCCTTCGCAGATGGCAAGGTCTATTTTACGGCCGAAGCCAACAAAGTGATCGGACGTTACGATCCAGCCACGAAGCGAGTGGATTGGATCCTGGGCACCGGACAAAATTCCACGCATATGGTGGTGGTCGCGAAGGATTTGAAGACCATCTTCACCTCGAATATCGGATCCGATTCCATCTGCGAAATCGAACAAATCCGCAACGGACGCGACTGGAATGTGACGGCGATTGCGGTTGGCAAAGGTCCTGAGGGTTTTGATCTTGCACCTGACGGAAAAGAAGTATGGGCGGCGAATTCGCAGGATGGGAGCGTTTCGATTATTGATACCGCCACAAAACGCGTGACGCAAACCATCGACGTGAAGACCAAGCACTCCAACCGGCTGAAGTTCACCCCGGATGGCAGGCTCGCGCTTATCTCCGATCCTGAAGCCGGCGAGGTGGTGATTGTGGATGTCGCCGGCAGGACGGTGCGCAAACGGCTCCATGTGGGCAAGGATCCGGAAGGAACATTGGTACAGCCCGATGGCGCCAGGGCTTACGTGGCAGTGAGCGGAGACAACGCCGTCGCCGTGATGGACCTGAAGACGCTCGAGGTCACCGGCAGAATCGAAACAGGGAATGACCCGGACGGCTTGGCTTGGGCGCAGCGCCGGTAGCCTAGGAGCGCGTAGAAGCAACCGAAAAATCCTAGAGAAATGGCGGCTCTAATTTTTCTTGCCGAACTTCGCCAGCGCCGCCTCGATCAGCCATTGCTTCAAGACGCCCACATAGTGGGGCCGTACGTTCTGAAACCGTACGCCGCTGCCGTGGCCCAGATTGGCGTAGACAGCCACACCTTCGGCCTCGAAGTATTTTCCGTTGGCGTACACCTTGAGCAGTAGTTCTGTGCCCTGGGGGAACGGATCGGGCATTTCGACGAAGCAACCATAGAGACTGAGTTCCGTGACCCGGGCAGAAATGCCGGCCTGCGCCCCTTTTTGAATGACCTCGACCGTCGCAATAAACGGATACCTGGGAGTTCGCCGTCTTTCGTCTTCCACTGGGCCACCCCGGATGGGCAATTGCCGGATTCTAACGCGAGTCCGCAACTGAATTGCCACAAAAAGCTCAAAAAAACAGGCGAAAGTAGGGGAGAAAGTAACGGGGTTGCCCGGTGGCATATTCCCCGAAGGAACTCCGGCGCAAAACGGGACGAGAGTACTATTCAAGTTTCCTGCTCATCTGCCGATTATGCCAGCATGCCTAGTCTCTACTTCTGCCAACCACACGCGAAGAACCAGGGGATGTTGCGGGCCGTGCTTTCGCTGAATGAGTGCGAGCAAATGGTCAGCAGCCGCGACGTCCAATTCTTTGGCGAGACCTTTCCGAGTCTCTCCGACGGCACGCCCGAGGCCCGCGACTTCGCTGTGCTGCGATTTGCTGCCGAAGAGACGAACGGAAAATGGAAACCCGGGTTTTATCGCGTGAACTCCGACCTCAACGAGCTGAACAACCAGCTTCGCGAGCTACAGCGATAGTTCGGCTCTCACTCGCCCTTCGCGTCTTTCCGCCCTCTGACCCAGCCCGTAGCGCTGGCGAAGATCAGAAAACTCGAAAGTAAATCGAATTCTGGTGTTCTATCGCACAGGAAGTGCCTGACTCTTTCTCTTTTCGCAGCAAAAAGACAATAGATTTGGCGCGTATTCCAACGAAAGATGATATGGTTAGTTAGCCCGTCAGGTTCTGCATTCCAGGGCGCATCGCGCATTCACCGAAAATTGATCGCTGGAGAAATCATGGAAATTGCCGCAAGTCAGGAAACACGGCCCTGGGAACGCCCGTTTTGGAAACCAGTGCGAGGCAAAGAGGGCGTCTTCGCATACATCGTTATCATTCACGTGCTGGCGATCGTCGGGCTGATTTTGTTCCCGCTGCCGAGCTGGAAAGTGGCCGGATTGGCGATTCTATTCGCCGCGCTCGGCGGACTGGGAACCACGGTTTGTTACCACCGCATGCTCTCGCATAAAACATTAAAGACCAACAAGGTCGTCGAGCAATTCCTGATCTTTTGGGCGGTGTTCAACGGCTCGGGGCATCCGGCGAGCTGGGTGGCGTATCACCGTTTGCATCATTCGGTGACGGACACGGAGGAAGATATCTCGAGTCCCAAGCAGGGCGGTTTTTGGTGGGCGCATTTGCGCTGGCTCTACCAGACCAATCCCGCGGACAAGCCGCGCTGGGCGCCCGAGTTGACACGCGGCATTTACAAGATCTGGGGTACGCTCGAGACGCCGGTGATCATTCTCTCGATTTTCACCGGCCTGCTTCTGGGCTTTGGCTGGATGGGATTTTTCTGGCTGGGCGCCATCCGG